>JAABUL010000592.1_pt1 | contig 76736 bp, 74 predicted proteins | sample 5559151 | NCBI WGS metagenome assembly JAABUL01 (sample SAMN10711876, study PRJNA513368) | rock metagenome | isolation source: Antarctica rocks | place: Antarctica: Victoria Land, Pudding Butte sud
CTGTAGCTCCAATGAGCAGGCGGCAGCAGCCAAACATCTTCAATATATGGCATCATGGTGGTTTTACTTGATCTTGATGAGGATGGATGTGATCCACACGCTGGTCATAGAGAACCCGCCGGATTTGCTTCTTCTCGATTACACTTCGACAGCTCGGTGACAACAACTGCCAAGTCTACGGAAACCGAGACTGAAAGACCGAATCCTAATATCAATGGCTTCTCTGCCGCCTTGGGGTGCTATCCGTGGGTTCCCAAAGATGTGCTTCCTATCGACAAAAGCTAATCTCAACATCTGCAGCATTGTCTCCCAACTTGCCCATTGTATCGACCTGAACACCCTCCATGCCCTTTCTCAAACCTGCCGCCAAATTCGCGCCAATCTCGTGCAATACCGAGAGCAGCTAGTACGACAGACACTTCGCTGTTCAAAAGAAGAACTCAATGCCCGCATTGTTTCCAGAAAAACCGACAACACAAAATGGAACATTCTCGGCGGAATCAACCTGCTTACTAGCGGTAAAGTCAGTCCATGTGCCCGAGATATGGTCAGCGACTGCCGCTCCTGTGGTCAGATCATATGCCGAGTAATCCTCCAACCATAGGGCCCCTCCCAAACCCTTACGGCCTAACCTCAAGCACAGAATTGCACCCATAAGCCGCCCTCACCTTCGGCCCTTCCTAACCGTCTTCGCCGCCTCTGCACCTCCTGCCTCGCCGCCCCGGCCTCCCATCTCACCACCCGCGCTCCTTGTACCTGCGTTACAGCCATATACCTCTGCCAACCCTGTGGCACGCCACTAGCCACAGGTGATACCACCTACAAGCGCGTTTGGACATGGCGGACGCTATACAGTAAGCTTGGCACGGGTATTGGTGAAGGCAACGAAGGCGTGAAATGTTGGCGGGGGGAGCAGTGTCTAGCTGCCGAGTTTGTGGAAGTGGAAGTGGAGTGCTCTTCTGCGGAGGAGGAAGAAGAGTGTGGTTACTGGAGGCAGGAGGTCGAAGGAATTGGAGGAGTTGTTAGGAAAAAGGTCAGGAGGAGGTCGAAAGTGGGGGCCCCGGTGAGGGAATGGGAGGATGAGAGGGAAGGGGCGGACGAGATATTGGGAAGGGAGAAGAGGGGAAGAGAGCGGGCGTGGTGTGGGTGGTGTGGGAGGGTGGTTTTGGGAGGATGTGATTTGGAAGAAGGGGCTGAATGTTGGAAAGCGAGCGGTGTGTGTGAGTGAAAATCCTAGATTGGTGTTGCTGACTTTAGATGCGAAAACGTTTAATGAGAATTGACGATCGATATTGGTTCCCTTTACACCTTTGTGGAAGTGGCCATCTATGAGGCTACAACTCTACCAACTCGCATCACTTCAGTGGACGTCGCACCAAATTTCTATTACGCTTCAGTCCTTCTCCTTAACTCTTTCACTTGGCTTTATGTTAAACGAAGCATATGCGGAATCCGGATAAGGACGGTACCCACACCTATACATAGAAGTCCATTGCCTCTGGTATCTCTTCTCTCTGTCGCGCCAATTCAACAGTTGGAGTTTCAAAAACCGTCGGATATCAAGGCAAGTATGTTTTAAATAACTCGCCCAGCTTTCTCTTCACAAGCGACATGCGAGAACTACCAAATCGCGAGTTTGTTATTTTCATTTTCCGACTTATAGACCCGCCTGGCGCGGCTCCAAGGGAAGCTCCCATCAAAAGCAGCCCTCTACATATTTCCTGTACAGCCGCAACGCGCCCACCAGCCCTTTGAATCCTCACCTCCCTCAACCTCAACCCTACGGACACCCATCAGCTGCCAAATTTGCATCACCAACCACCACAAACACTCCACTCCAGCCACTACATCTCCTCCTCATCATGCTCCTTCCCCACCTCCTTCCCTTCGCCCACCTCGCCCCCCGAAACACTATCATCGAATGCTTCGCACCGCGCCTCCACTCCCAATCCCCCCTGCACCCCATCAACGTCGCCGCCTGCATCGAAACCGCCACCCTCCTCCACGGCGACAAGTGGAAAGCGCCCATGATGTTCTCGCGTTCCCCCACCGTCGGCTTCCAAGTCCCGCACGAGTTCTCCGGCCTCAACTCCTGCAACATTAACATCGACGTGCGCAGCGAGGGCGATGAGGTCATGATGACGCTAAGCGAGGTTGCCCGCGTCGCAGTCGGGATCGCGTCCGTATGCAGCAATCAGCCGCAGTTGGGCGGCAGGACTTGGGTGCCGGATGAGGGGGAGGCGGCGGGGAAGTTTATGATCCTCGTGCACGGGGTGGAGTGGCCGGCGGGCGGGGTGGGACCGGGGAATGGGACGGGGGCAGTGGCGGGTAGCAACGAGGTGGTTGATGGTGAGGGGGCGAAGCTGAGACTGGGGGTGGTGGGAAATGGGACGGGGGTGGGGACGGCGAGGAGATGGGAGGGTGGGGTCGAGGGGGGTCCAGAGCGGTAGGGAGGGGGCGGGGGATGAAGTATGAGGATGAAGAACGACAGGGTGGGGACTAATGAGAGTCGATGTCCCTTGTTCTATAGCCTCGATACTCTTGCCAATAACCTTTATATTCCCTGTCCCATATCCCTCAAACGTGCCCCTCTGCTCTTTCGCTTCCGATGGTGACGGAGAAGGGGAGGAGGAGTGCTGTGGTCTCAGATCGGTTTTCACGAGGAGAGGGAGGGAACCGGGGGATGAGCTACTATCGAAACATCCTCCCTCTCCCCTCCCCCCACCGCTCCTATCCTTCCAAGCCTTTACTAAAAAACCAAACCCGAACAAGCAATTGCCGTGGACCACAGAGCAAGTATTTCAAAGAGGTCTGAGACACAAGAGAGCGCAACACAAAAGCTGGTTTTCGAATGAGAAGAGGAAAGGAAAGGGGATAGGAAGGATTGTAACGCTAGCACTAGAGAGTCGGGGGGGGGGGGTTATCACGATGTGTAAAGAGCGTGATATGAAGCTCCACGAAACGATCCCACAGCCTACCTTACTCCAGTCACAACCAAAGTATATCTATCCAGACCGAAAAAGGACCGGTGGGTTTGAAAAATATATATATATATATATTCAAAAGGCACGTATCAAACTAATTGAGAATGAAGATTACGCCGAGAATTGGTCATAGAACCAGCCCCTCTTGTTCCAGGCCCGATCTCAACGCTTCCAACACCGGATGCTATTATCCCCTTCACCAACTGAATATTCGTACAAAAACCTAATGCGTGAAAGATCTCTGGAGTTATTTCCAGTCCAAGTCCTACGCCAAATCCTTTATGCGTAACCTCCATGCAACCCAAAACCGGTTCCTCATTACCCAATACAACCGTTACCTTTCACAACCCCATTTCAGCGCATGTCATACACTCCCCGCGCGCCTTGACGGCCTCCCAATCAGGTCCAGGCTTGGTAGTTCTATCGAGTCTTTACGCTCTAGTTCGGCCTTGTCGGGCGGCATCTCCCAGGCCTCAATATCGCTCGATTCGTTTCGCATTTCAGGGCTGCTGCGTGCTTTCGACACACCGTCGCCCTCACGTAAAGCCTCCAAATCTTCGGCCGAATTCCGCACTTGCGGGTGCGGAGGGAAGTATTTTGACAGCAGGGAGCTAAATGCAAGCTGTTTGCTGGAATTACGGGTGAAGAGCGAGCGCCAGACGGGCACGCAGCCAACGATGATGACGAGGTTTTGCTCGGTCATTAGCCAGATAGAGACGGCGGTGAGGTTATCTGCTGGTGAATTAGTAGATGGGGAGGTGAGAGTTGTTAGGACATCTGGTGGACTTACAGGAGGGATCGGTTCGGTCTAGGATTTTCGAGTTTTCGACGGTTTTGATTATTGAGGCTACCATGGCTCTGGAAAGTGTTAGCTGCGTTATGTTCGTGGATGGGTGTATGTTTGCGAAAGGGACTTACAGCAGGCCGAAGCTTAGGACTCCCATTAAGACGAGTTTGATCTTAGGTTTTAGGGAAAGGTGCCATACGATGATGATCGGAAGAACAACATAAGTAAAATCGATGACAGTACAGATAGCTAGATAGGCCCTGGTCAGAGGACACCCCGGAAATAGATCATCAAAGAAACTGACATTGGAAAACACTAGCAATAGCCAGCTCGATATTAGGATCCCAGCATGAGCTCCCTGGCGCAGGGCCCCATAAGGCATTGATTGGCCTGCATTGCGCGCCCCATACAATCAGGAGCGTAAGAGCTGCCGTTGCTTGCAGAGCGGTCATCAAGTAGAGATACCATCGAAACCAAATCTTGGCGCTAAACAGGCGCCAGAGTAGGATAGCAGCAGAGATTCTTGCAATAGACGTCGATAGAACACCCGGAATTTCGAATAGACAACTCCATCTGGCATACTCCATGATCTCTTGAGGCGAGAGGGTGCTAATGTGTCGGCCAAGGCCACAGTAGACCATTGCGGTCAGGAATGATTGGCCAAGTAATTGGAGTAGCTGTTTATATGGTCAGAGAGGTCCTTCTAAGAAGCAGAAGAAATGGTTCCATAGATCTCGTTCCTTCGTTTTTGATATACTCAGGGAAACGTGGACGGATCGCGGAAGAAAAGTTTGACGGGTACATACCACAGCAACAAGCATCGTCCAATCCTCAACTCCAACATTCTTCGTCACATTGACGCGCGCAAAAAAGCGTACAGCTATTGCAATCAACACAAGACCGATTTCCATCCAGGTTATTCCAAGAATCATAGGCCCGTTATCGTACGGCATATTCCCAAGCAGCACTACTTGAGAGTTGGCTAAGAAAAACGGTTGCAGGATTGAAGAAAGACATTGATATACATCCTCCTGGCCTATGTTCCTCAGCCTTGACTGCAGGGCTTATCTGCATGCTTCAGGGTCGTTCCAATCTCTTTTTACCATGCCGCCAGCAGGCGGCCTTGCGGTTTCCTTGCAGCATTGACGTGGGTGGATAACACATGGACATGTGTGACATGGTAAGCAACCACGACTGCATAACGTGGTGTGGGGTCGAGATGGGGGCGTAATCCATCTCGAAAGCTAACATCGATCGGTAAAGCCTTTCTTTCCTTTTTCATGGGGTTTTCGCAGTAGCTCGGTCTAGTCTTATGTGTATCATTTTGCTTGTGACACCAAAATGTCTGGTGGTGTCGAGACGACGTTTTCCATTGTTGTAATTAAAGTGTGTTCAAGGCTCACGATATCACGACTGAGCGCATTGAGATTATTGAACATATACAGCATACCTTAGCTTCGTAGAGTCTAGCCCAGTGAGTGTACAGTAATCCTCAGGGGTTGCCTTCAACTCAGTCTTGCCGATAATTGCAAGAAGGGAGGTTGACGCGAGCCTGGTATGTTTCCTCCAGACCCCTCCTGTCCATACCACCCTCACCGTCGGACCCACAGATATTCAAAGCACCTGCTCTTATTGGTAAGGTTCACCGTCATTGTTTCGCCTCGAGATCAAGATTCGTCCAAGTATTGCCAATCAGTCGAACGATCTAAAGTTTCGTGCTTGTACGACATCATATGGTCGTTACTGACTCGAGAATTGAGGCCAGACCATGCTTTGCTATGATTGGAGATCGGAGGTGGATGGTGGGGGCGAAAGCGAAGAAAAGTCCAGCTCCGTCGGTAGATGACGGTGACTTGCTTTAGCTTGCAGCATCACGCACTTTGGTCCCCGAGGTCGCCTTGATGGCGGCGGTCGGTCGCATCATGTCCAGGCTTCTAACGTATCAGAATCTCAAAAGTCGGAATTAGACAATCGTGTCACGTACTGTAACAGCCGTTTGATGTACAGCGCGTTCCTTCCCTAAGGAGCCGTCCCGTCCGTTCCTCCCTCCGGAAGGGCGGCCTTCCCTTTGTTTTTGTTTGGCTGAACCCTAACTGCGAGTTCATTGACCACCCATAGATCCTTCATCTGGCCTGCTGGTCAGCTATTGCTTCGCAACACCTAAAACCATCACGACATCGTTGCAAAGGTGTACCTTCTCGGCGTTATTATGAGTGAGCGCTTCTTGTATTGTCAACTGAAAAAAACGAGAGTTTAGGAGCATAGCAATTAGTTGAAAAAGCAAAGCAGACCAATTCTTTCGCTCATAGGCATGTGCTTGCATTTGCGGGAAAGAAATTGAGCTGAAGCCCCCGTGTTTTCGCACCTGGAAAATCGAGACTGTGGGTGACTGGGTGTGCCAGGACATCAGAGTGGTCTGAAAACACAGATGGATAAGCGAACGTGCATGCCAAGAATTACCTTCGGCTTAGTGCGGAATCCCAGACATACATAGGTACTGTAGCTGCACAACGGACATTGTCGCTCAAGATATAAAGACAAAAGCCTTTCCCACTTGTGTGGTAGGTGGCTGAGCAAAGGTTAACTCATCATGACACCGAGTATCGTTGTCAACGTATGCCACCGCCAGCCAACCCAATCAGCTATTGCTGACACATTACACCCAGTCTATGATAACAGCCTCCGATATACAAAACGATCCTTTGTGGGTGCTCAAATGAGAGTGGCTGCAACTGAGTCAGCCTCTGTACGAATCTTCGGTTTATGATTGTGCTTACATACTGACATGCAATTGCTGCTGAAAGCTTGCTCTTGGACAATCTGATTGGATAAAGATATGGGACGTAGATATAATGCGGTATCCTCATAACGTGGGCAATACCGATATTTGTCATGGGCAGTAGAACATGGGTATTATTAGAATCAGCCTGGAGGAGCGTCATGTCGAGGAGAACCGCAGACGCACGACAAAAGGACATTATTTTCTCATGGCAGGATTATATGACCAACGTTTCTATCAATTAGTAAGTGTAATTCGCGAGTAACAAGACCCTCTTTGCCAGCCACAGTATAATCATTGCCAGTAGAAGCGATGTATGAGTTAAAGCATTTGAGTAGCATCTTGCCTTGAATAGCATGTCTATTGTTTAGTGTTCGCCTTCCGGAGCAGAAGAAAATCTCATCGTTTAGGTATCACACTAAATTCGCCACTAACAATGATCCATACATATTTGGTGAAGTTGGAAAACACAAGATCTGGGCCTGCCAGTAAATGGGCTAACATTACCAGAAGGTAAGAAAACGCCGAAGCATGCGAACCTATAGATTAACGATGTATTGAAGGATCGTTGGCTGCTGACTGCGAAATGGCGCCGGGGAATGCTATTAAGAACAACCGCGATGTAAGAAGGATTTTGAAACACGTAAAAACGCCGTATGGCTGACCAAGTTTGCCCGTCGGAATGAAAGGAAGTTTTCGAAGCGAGAGGCGGGTTCTTAATGGGAGGTTATCCAAGTGACTATCCTTTGCAGTGAAGGGTCGTCTTGTAGGTAGTACCCGGCTTGTTGGTCCGCCATCCGTAAATCGTTGAAAACTCTCTCGTTTGTTACCGCAGCCAGCTCCTGGATATGCAGCGTTAGTGAGGCCCTTTCTTAGCCGACTGAACTTGCCTACCGTCCTCAGGGCCTGATCTGTACGTTGTAATGCAACTGTGTGACCTTGGTGCGGGTTTTGCCCTTGGAGAACGGCATGACGCCCATTAACCCATCGCATAGCCGCCAATGCTCGCAGATGGATCTTTTTTGCTTGGAACCGCCGCGCGCTGGCGTCCAGGAGCACTCTGTGGGAAGGTTTTAGTCTTTTGTATCATAAGGAGCAGAACGCTCTGTACCGTTGCAATTGTCGTTTCTCCTGCTCTCCAGGAGCGCTGGGGACGTGTAACAGGTCCGCTACATAGTCTGCGGCAAGAACGGCGTGGCCCTCGGCGCGACACTGACGCAGTATCTCGTAGCCCTCTTCAAACCAATCATCCGAAGGTGCGTTCACTTGCAACTCGGAGATGCCGCGTTGAAGGATATGAAACCCATTCATCACCTCGGCGACCCTCATTGCTCGTGCCTCGTTGACTTGAGACTTTGTCAGTGGATACTATCGGTGATTGTACCTAGATCTGGAGTAGACTCACGTCCGTCAGCCATTAGTTTGGTCTTTCTTCGGGCAGCTATTAAATTAGGCATCCCAGGACCTCTGCGATTGACGTTTGCCCCCCGAAACCGCCCGTCGACGCTCCTTTGTATAAATCATGACGCTCGTATAAGGAGAGAAGTCAAGGGGAAACTGATCTCACTTGTGCATTGTCCAACCGTTCCTATCCATCTAAGGGGTTGAGCAATGATTGGTCCAGCAACGATTAACAGCCGCAATTGCGGGTGTGATATGAGTGACAGCATCATATCGTTGCGAGAAAACTGGAATGCTCAATGCTTATGGATGTTGACAATGCAAGCTGGAAGTCATCAATATCTGTGCAGAAATGGAAAGGCTCAAACTCAGCGCATGCAGGTTCCTGGGCCAGCTAAACTGGAACGGACTATAGTTAGTCCACCCAGCGAACCTAAAATCAAAACCACATGGCACGAGGCGCAGCTGAAGAAAAACAACACGTCTCATTGGATGACCAACCTACTGTCGCCACGCCAAATTCATGTTTAATCGCGTGAAGTTGCTGTGTCGTTTCGGGTTATTATGTTTAGGCGGCTTTAAGACGTCAAGCCACAAAAAGACTGCGCCTATTCGGACAAATTCGGCTAGTGGAGGCTGAAGTGAAGGTGCCTGGGGATACTGAGGTCCCATTCGTCGATGCCTTCGTTACTGCGAACCCATGAGAAGCTGGATGGCTCGCATGGCGTCAGTTGCCGAATCCACGACCGTAGAATTGGATGGCTAAGGTATCCATGCTAAGAGTCAGAAGCGTCTTACTCACCTAACACCTGTTTCTTTGCACGTTCTCGTACCAAACACCACACCGCTAGTCCTTCTCACTGATTGCTTGTAACCTCTCTTCAATCTCATCCTCAGTGAATGCTCTAAACCCAGGATCCGACCCCTCCTTGCCGCCAACGTTTGGTCCACCAACGATTCCGACCTCTAACTCGCCCTTTTTGAAGTCCACGCTAAGCACGGTGCTCAGGGTTGATATGCCGAGTTCCACCACGTCTTCCCAGCTCCCCTCGGCGCACTCCTTGTTCTTCAGTTTCTTTTCCAAGTGGTTCAATGCTTCCTGCTGTTTCGGACCTGATGCAGTCGCTTTGTACCCAACATAGTATCCTGCAGGATCGCATTTGTATAATTGGGGGCCAAATTCGGAGTCAACTGAAATAAGCGTTGTCGCCACACCCAACGGACGCATGTAGGCCTTTTCGTGTCAGTGGTTGCAATAATTCCTGAAACAACACTCACCCTCTGAGTGTAAACCTGGTTGATGTTGGCCAATCTCTTCGCCAGAACATCGCATGGCATCTCGTATCCATTCTTGTACCTAAACTCCGCCGCTTCGCCTCTTGCTCTCATGACCGAAGCTCGAGCATCCGCTATCGATCCAGTAATGACGCAGCCCACAGAGGAAGAGAGCTTGAAAATGTGGGAGACAGACGACGGGTCGATTAACTTGTCCTGAAATTGAATTTTTGTCAAATTTGGATCTAGGAATAAGGCAATAGTAGGATGACCACTAACCGGAACTTTCTTTTGGGATAGAACAACAGCACAATTCTTACCGCGGACGCCGACAGATGTAATATTTGCAGCTGTGATTGCTTTGAAGGCATATTCTGTAGAAACCTGGCCGTAAGCTATGGGCTTAGGACAGATTGAGAAGTCAAAGGCAATCGTGTCCGCTTTGCAACGAAGACCCAGGTCTAATCCACATACCAACTTGATACAGCCTTCCTTGATCAGAAAAGATCGTTATATGCCTATCGAAACCGGCGCTACCTAGATGTTGAAACGGTCAGCTCTAGCTCTGGTGGCCGGAAGCTTGGTCCATCTACTGACCTGACATCTTGAGAAGCTCAGGAGAGAATCAAAGCTTTTTCCGAGTGTCTAGACCCCTTGATCAAGGCAAAAAGATTAGTGTTATGGATGATTGCAAGGTCGTAGGGTTTCGTGCTGCTACTTGCTACCACTGCTGGTTATTACGCGTATTCGAAGGGCAAGCTAGCTGCCTGGATCGGAAGTTGCCGCGAGAGCTCCGCGACTCAAAATTTCGAGATTCGATCCCGTCACAAAAGTCCAGCTGCCAATGCACATTATATTGATTTCATAGCACATGTCCCTAAGCAGCTATGTGTTCGGAAAATACAGATCGTCCGTCGGGCACCTGGTTGTAACTTCCAGTGACGCTCTACCAGCTGTTCAAGCTCATCATCCTCTGCTCTTAATCTACCAGACTCAAAATGAGATACAACTTCTATTCCAAAAGCGGAGACCCTCCAATATCGAAAACCGAGGCCACCACTCTTACCGCTTATCCACGAAGGCTAAGGACACCAAGCAAGATCACAATGATGGCTCCATCCTATGTCCTACGGTCACACACGGCCCATGGCTTCCGCCAGTGGCCCGTCAGCCAGTAGCCAGTCTCGAAAAGCAACCTCAGCAGATCCCAAAGATACAACCTCAAACCCCACAGGTTGTGTCAACAATCGCATCTCAGGGCCAGGCTCCGTTGACTGACGATGGTAAACAACCAGGGTGCGTACAAAGGTGGAATCATTTGAATAGGTTCCGTCGAAAACATAGGGACTTTAAGGGCCATAGAAGGAAATATTTGAGGATGAGAGGTTCCTGGTCGCAAGACTGGCAAGAACCGCTCGAGCTGCTCAAACGGTACTACAGCGCCAAAGAGGAAGAGAAAGTGGTGGCACAAGTTATTGCGGGACATCCTCGGGCGTCTTGGTCCTCTTGGTCCAACTCCCGAAAGCCCCTTCGCCAGATAGGGGTAGATCGAATTCCCGAACCTCTTGACTGGTCTGTTGTCACCTTTGCAAAGTATGTCGAGGATCTTGAAACGTCTAGGGTGGATCGATTGGTGCAACGTCAAATCTATGGTAAGGGAAAATCACATGTCATAGTCGTTGCAACTATGTTCGAATCACTTTTCCAAGACGAAAGCATGAAGGGGTTTCTCAATGCGAGGGCATGCAATGTCGCCCTAGTTTTCTTCTATAGGCACGGCATGATCGTAAAAGCGCGGGCTCTCTATACTCGTATGGAGAATCTTCATATGCAGATCGAGCCAGAGACTTTTAATATCATACTATGCGGTTCCGCCGCCGAAAAAGACCTCTATAATTACACATACAACCTACGACACATGATCAAAAGGAAACTCAACCTCACCTCGAGGACATGGTCAAGTCTCTTAATGGCCGTCGACTCGAGCGAGGCGAGAGCCACAATCGTAAATGAGATGCGAGCAAGGAAACTACTAGATAGATTCTCTACTATGAGGGATGTAGTTGATCTAACGATTCGCGACGAAGTAGCCAGCCACCTTGATCGTAGTAACGAGATGAGCACCTTTTTCCAAGGCATGGATAGCCGTTATGCGCCAGGATGGCTCACAGTGTCAGGAGCCAACATAGTCTTGGACGAAGTTGGCATGCGGCAATCCGCTTTGGAAGCTTTTGAGCTGCTGAAGGAAATAAGAAAGCGAGTGCCTCGACTGGGTAATGTGGCTTTAAACACCCTTCTCACCCATTGCCGCCAACTTAGGGCTCACGATCTCGCTATCGACGTAATAGAATATTTCGAGACTAAGCAAGGCACAAGCCTCGGGCAGAAAGAGTATGGATCGCTCTTCAGGCAGGCTTGGAGAAGCCGCTTGTACAACTTCTGTAGGGTGATCTGGAGATCTGCCTGTATGGATGCTGCCGTGACCTTTGCGATGCAGAGGCTTGTCATGGAAAGCCTGACCTTTGAGAACCCCGAGTGTTCAAACTCCCAGCCTAGGAATAGAGCGGATATTTGGAAGAACGCTGCCGGAAAGGTGATTGTGGGTGTTGGCATAGCTACAAAGGAAGATAAACCAGACGAGGTTCAGCACCCAGGCTCGAATGCCCCTACCACTGTGCAAGACTTAGGCGATAACACAGAAACCCTTTCAGCTCATCTTGAGCAACTCATGGACGACACGAATGCGCCGAGGCCAAGACTAGAAACTCTAAGATCCGCAAAAGCTCTCGTGGATAATGACTTCGTCGCCTATAAGAAGTATCGCAAGGAGAGGACTCTAATACCTCTACTCCGCGAGGCTTTGGCAATGGATCAGGAATGGACAAAGCTCAATTGGAGAGAAAGGTCCACCCCATTCAAGTGCCGCAACGCTATTGCTGTAAAAGAAAGAACGACGGGTCCGGCACACCCAACGTTGGTGCGCAGATTAACATATACCCCGGATAGTTGAGATTTTCCCTGTATATATAATGGATGCACTTTTGCTCCAAGGTCGTCTCTAGGAATGAATTGTATAACAAGAACAACCTAGATAATCAAATACCCCTACTTTTACTATGAATGACCGAACAATCGTATAAAATGAAGAGTACTGCGATCGAATAAAAAGCCACGACCGCAAACAGTACTGGATCAAAGCAGTATAGGGCCAAAACACCGAAAAACACCCCAGCAGGAAAGAAACCGAAAGCCTTTCTAGCGCTAGCAACACCATAACCCAGAACCCCCCGCCCCCAAAATCCAGCCCACCATAAAATCCCATAAGCCATACAAATAATCCCACAAGTTAATACACTCTCAAAGAATCCCCCCTCACCCAACCCACCACTCCCCCCCTCCTTCCCCTCATTCACCCCCCTGCCCCCTCTTCTTCCCCTTGGGAATATCCTTCATATGCACCGCCCGGCGATGCGCCTTCAAATGATCAGAGCGCGTAAACCCAAACTCGCCGACGCGCCCGCACCACTTCTCGGGGCAGTCGTAGCGCCGCGCGTCTTCGGGGAAGTGCGTGGTTGAGTGGCGGGCCAGGTCGTAGGAGCGGGCGAATTGGCGGCGGCAGGCAGGGTGGAGGCAGTGGTAGGGGGTTGCTTTGGGTGTGGTGGTGATAGGGGCGGGGGGATTGGGACTGTTGGGGGGGTGGGAGGTTAGTTGGGTTGCTCGGGGGTCGGGCGGGGATTGATGGTGAAGGAAGGGTGGTGGAGGAAAGGAAAGGGAAAACAGTAGGAGAGGAAACAAAAGGGGATTGGGAGACGGAGTAAGCGGGGACAACAGTATGTGGCATGGCTGAAACCCTTTCCTGGATGGATAGAAGCCGAGAATCGAAGGCGCGGAAGAAACATGTGTACGCGAGAAGAAAAGAAAAGGGAAGGTGTGTCCTACTTCGAAGTCTTGCTAGATTTGTCATGATGGGACGGGGAAGAGGGAGGATTTTCGGCGATCGTGGGGAAGTAGCTTGGTTGGCCACTTTGTTGGTAGGAGGTCAATGGAGAGTATTCAGGAGATCCGCCGTAGGAGGAAGACGAGCCTGAGTGTCGTCGGTTGGAGTACCCAGAGTCGTTGGAACTACGAGAGCTATTGCTCTGCTGGGAGAGGTTTGGAACCATGGAGGTACTGCGATAGGCCTGGGCATAGGTGTTGGCGTATGGGTTTTGTGTTGGGTATCCTTGAGGATAGGAAGGGTAGCTGAGCTGTACCTCGATGTAAGTCCGACGGCCTAGGTTCCATGACCAAGATGGGATAGCTCACGGGTTGGGTTCCGTAGTGGGAAGACATTTCTTCTGTTTGAGGTAGCCTGTCGCTGTATGTGGTGTGTCCTGATAATCCACAAATTGTAGTCTAGATAAAATCTAAAACTGATTCAAGTTAGTTTGATAACGAGAGCGTTGTAGGAGTTGGGCTCACGCTTTATATTGGAGGCGAAACAATGGTACAAAATTGAAGAAGCTTGGAAAGTTGCTTTTAATTTTGAGACGACATGCTACACAGCCGGTTCGTCTTATGTACCTTGGGAGAATGGGCGGCTCTCACGCTTCACTTATTGGTGTTCCCTCTTAAATATCGTGCTTGAATACGCAAGAATTGCTAGAACTTGGGAACACATGTTCACGTGAGATGGCCGGTCCAATAGTGTCGCGACAGTTCTTCGCCGGGGAAATGAAAGATCGCGGGGAGGGCTGCCGAGGAAGATAAATATCAGATCATGAAGTATGCATAGAACAAAGTCAAGATTGCGTGGTCTGCATACATCGCCTCATGAAATAAGAGGTGATGGAGAACTCAGGCAGGAAATCATAGTATAGCGAACGGTGGTGGCCAATGGAGCACATGGCGAAGGGGACAGGATTGGAAGCCCTGGGACGGTACGGGCCGCCAAGGTCCACAAGCCTGTCTCATAATCCATCTCACATGCAATGCGTGGAAGGCGAGAGTCGGTCGGGTCAGGTTGAATCCAGACCATGGCTGTGTGAGCTGCGCTTGCAGACCTGGACATCTGGGATCGAGGTTTCCAGCACTGTGAGCAAGGTACTAGGGGTACTGGATCTGTCGGGTCATAGACCCATAGCAACAAGGTTGGGATGACATAGCCAACCACATGTCCTGTTCTAGCGAAAGACGGAAGACATCTGGAGTAACTGATCTTGTATTGCGGGCTGTGAACCCAGAAGGCACCAATAGACGGAACTCTCAATGTTCAGTTGATACTGGCCATGGAGCCAGCCAATTGCATTGCGATCCCAAGAAAGAGGTGGTGTGCAGTCTGCGGTACCATCAACGTTGGACCGTTGTAAGAGTTTCGGCAATTCTGATGTTGAGTCGCGCCATCAGGCAATAAACGAGGCACGTGACAACTACTTGTGACGGTCAGCCTCAAAGATAGCCTTATTTCTTCGAACAAAGAACAGGATCTCTTTACGACAATGTACAAACACAGTAAATCGCTCATAGAAGCCAGCCAATGCCAAGCGAAGCGTTGCTCAACCGCCTTCACCGGCTTTCCTGTTGCTGTCCAGCTCTCTTGCAATGCAGATAGTTCATGGAGGTACAGTAGATGGGGCGCAGCATGGCGCCCGGTGGAAGGACTGCTTACATCTCAGCAAATAATCCATCTTAGAGGAGATCGCGGAGAGGCTCACCGAAGGTACTTCAACTCGTAGACATCCCGTGTGCTGTCTTGTGTCGTAGACGGGGCCGGGCAGTGAGCACTGCGGCATTGCGACTCTAAAGTCTGGACGCCCAGGACGACAGCAGGCAAACCGCCGGGCAGACCACCACTCTTATCCAGCTTTACCAACATGCACGTGGTTGTGTCATTTCATCATCGATCAGGAAAAGAAGGCTGGCGGTGGACGTATTGCGGTTAGCGTAGGTGCCGGATTGCCTCGTCGCGCCTCGCCAGAGCACACCGACACGAGGCTGAAGGCACACTTCACACGAATATCCAAGGCTCCTTGGCTTAGCGAAAGTCTGCGCCTTGCAATGGGGCAGAAGTGCATTAGTTGGAAAACAGCCATGATCTGTCAGTCTACCGCGTTGACGAGAGTGTATCGAATGGTCAAAAGCTCCCAGAAGTTCTCGTCGACGGGGTTTAGAAACATGGTATTCAATTGATTGAATGACCAAAAATAATAATAATTCGAGATTTCAAGACTAATGAAACGAATGTTCATGTTGATCGTTACCAACCATGCTGCGCGAAGTGCTTGAGAAACTTTCCGTAAGAGGCTATCAGGCTGAACACTCCAGCCTGACGACTAGAGTTGATTGAGTTGCAGATACGAGTGGTCCCTTATGAACGGTCAGAGTAAGGCAGTACTCAATACCAAAATCTCAACTGACAGCGCTCGAACATCCGCGGGTCGTCCACTTTCTAGATTAGTTGGTTAGCTTCATGGTTAGCATGCAAAACTTCCATGAAGCTGCAATGTCAATAAGGTGGGAAATTGTGAGTGAAGAAGCTCGACCACTCGAGTCGGACGAGTGAAGAGTTGCAACATTATTCTACTTCTGAAATAGTATTGCGGGCAATGCTTGCTATCAGATACCTGATAGTCTGCAGTGGAGCCACCTGCCATACCTGCCCGTGTATTTATCCTTAATACCGAAACACCACACCATTTATAGGTCGTCCTCGAGGAATTTGTAAGCAAACTTGAAATCTGCTTTTCGACGGTTCATCCTAAACATCCGAAAGACTTGTTAGTAAATTATCCAATTTGTTGTGATACACTTCAAATTAAGGTTCTAGTAGCCAAGTCTCTTACCATGTACTCTCGTAGTCGAAGAATCGATACGTTCCTTGTTCGTACTCTTCTGTTATCGTTTTTGGCTCTTCGTGCCGTTGGAACCATGTTTGGTACTGCTTATGGAAACGCCAGCTTTGGCTCTTGAGTGACTTTGCTGCCATGTATTGCTGGTAGGTGTTCTGGCGATAGTAGAAAATGTAGAACAGCGTATCGGTGTCAATCTTACTGTATAGACTAGGATCGTCTATCGTCATGAAAGGTTCCTGTGGGTAATACCGTGGTGTTTTGTAACTTGTTTGCGGCCTATAGTGCCGAGGCTTTTCGGCATCCAAGTAATCAGGACAAGTGACATGCGATGCACTTAGTAGCCGCTGAACAGATGGCGAAGGAGTAGATGGTGCACGGCTCTTCGTTGCCTCAAAAGATTGTATTAGGTCTTGAAGCCCGGGAGGTAGATAATAGACTGATTCGTCTTCTTCAGGCTCCGTCTGCGTAGTGCCGTTCGGTTGTTCTGAAGCAGGTTTTTCTTGGACTAGGGAGTCGCTTTGAGGTTCTTCTGCCCTGGGTACAACTGGCTCATTCGTCGAAGGCTGAGCAGGTGGCGGCATGCTCGAGTTTGAAGGTATCGGTACACGTTCCGTAAACTTGGGCGATGCTGGATTTTCCTGAGTAGTGTTTGCGGCTATTGATGTACTCAATTGGCTTGGTGGAGGGGATTTTGGAGGTGGCAGATTGGAATTGGAGATATCTGCGCTAACTGCTACAGGTTCTGCAGCTTTTGGCGCAGGAGTATGACCGACACTTGTTGGCAGGGATGGCACAGCGCTGGGAGATGTTGTAGCACTGCTTTTTGGACCCGGCGTTGGAGGGAGAGTAGATAGACCAGTATTTGCACTCAAGGCTGGCGTTACTGATGCTCCTGGTGGCGGCGGTAGTGGTGCTATACCAACAGCACTCTTGTCGCTGGCTGCTGCCGCTGCTGCAGCAGAAGCGTACTTCAAGGTCTCACCTGGCGCTCGAGTCGGCAAAGGCGCTGGCTTCATGTTAGTGTTCGAGCTACCATTGGCAACGCTAGCTAGAGGAGTATGTAGTGTCGCGAGGGCAGGTAATGGTGACTTGAGCTGATTGGATGGTCTCCTCGCGGCTGATACTTGGGGTTCTGAAATTGACGATGACTTCGGTTTGCTGGGGCCTACACTAGAAATTCGACCGTCTGCCGTTTCTGGCAGATCGTCTTGTATTGATTGGGTGTCCTGTGACGAGACTCTGTCGTTGTCGTTGTTCATCCCAAAGACACCCTCGTCCTCTTCTAGATTCAGATCATCGTAGATTGTGTCGTCTTCCATAAATTCAACCGTTTGATTCTCTTCTACGTAGTATTTGATACTTTCCTCCAGATCATGAACCTGATCTGTGTCGACGTTTCCATTCTCCAATGACCGTAGAAGTAATTCTAGCTTCCCTTGATGCCACTTATGTCGTTCTGTTAGTCTGCCTATTTCGGCAAGTCGATCTGCCTTTCCGGTGTCCTTTTTCCCCTTCTTGACAGTAGCCTGTAAAGCTTCTTCCTCTGCTTCCAGTCTCTCAATCTGCCGCTCCAGCTCTTCCACCATATTTGACAGGAATTGGCAGACTTCTAGCTTTTCCTTTTCCTTCGGATCTAGCTTTGCGGCAGCCGACAACCCCCCCTTGGAAAACGCCTTCGTCTTCATCTCTTTCTCAACCGCTTTGAACTTTTCCATTTGCTACATCAACATCGAGTATCAGCATCTAACCTTCCCTTGTCTTCAAGCCGCACATACGTTCTCGATGGACTTCCGCTGCTCCATAAGCGGCTTTTTGTCCTTGATCTCATTGCCTGCCGCCCAGGTCTTTATCTGGTCTCGATGCCGTTGGAGCTTCTTGATCTCCCGCTTGAGGGCATCCTCAAGCTTCTCTTTCTGTGATGCATTCGTAGTTTGTTGGATCTTGTCGAAAATAGTCTCAAAAGCTTGTATACCCTCGGCGACCTTCTTGAAGGTCTTGTCGATCTCTTGCTGTAGTTTTCGTTGAGCCATAATGTGTGAGTCGGTAGTGAGGATGGGAATGAGGCTGCCGTCCCATTCAGTTTGGAGGGGTAGTTGTCGGTATGACACTGTCGACTGAGTATCTTGATTGGGTTGCAAGTTGATCGCGGAACTAGTGATGTTGCTTGCAAGATATGCATGAAGCAATTGTGGTTGATGTAGAATGCGAGAGGCTACAAACACCTACCACCGTTGCGCTTTGGAGCCGTAACTGGACCCGTCGACACAATGTGACGAAGCGCGTAGGAGACCCCTGTAGAGTCGCCAATTTCGCGCTTTGCCAAGGCCTGCCTTTGTGTCACCAACAGTTTCTTTCCTCCACCAAATTGGCAAATATATGTTGTAGAAGAAGAGGACGGCGAGTAGGGTTTCGAGGTCATTCGCCACTGATCATGAGTCCAAAGCCGGTGAGGAGAATAGACTTGCCATTCTAGCTTACAATTATCAGCTCTTAGGACGTTAAGCTTCAACTGATTGAGCTCGTCTTCTATCACATCTTAAGACAGAAGTAGCTTTTGTTTATTTTCTCGATATACTACTCGTGTCATCACTATACTATACAGTTCACCCAGATGCACCGGGTCTATATACATTCATACGTACTATCATGAAAGGTACTCTTGGAACATCGCTCTTTTCTTATTCAACTTCTCTAATATTGATAGCCATACTCCAACGCGTTGCGTCGGCTTCTGTCACCGTTGACACTCATTTGATCTCATCAATAGGAAAGGGTATACTGGTTTTTGCCGCCGTCGCTCCCGATGACACCACCAAAGAGGTGGAATCAATGGCCGCAAAAGTTCTGAAGCTCAAAATGTGGCCAGATGAAGGTGGTTCAACGGTACGATCATGTTTGATATCCAGCATGTACATTACTAAGTTGACGGAACAAAGTGGAAGCACAGTGTACAAGATATCAAAGGAGAGGTACTATGTGGTGAGTTAGATATCAGATATGAGCAAGAAGCAACCGGGTTCTCATATGCTGGGCAGTCTCTCAATTTACACTATTAGCTTCGACCAAGAAAGGTTCCAAGCCCGACTTTCACGGAGCAGCAGGCGGTGAAAAAGCCAGAGAACTATACGACCGGTTCTTTGACAAAGTGAAGGAACTTCATGAGCCGGAAAAGGTCAAGAACGGTGTGTTCCAAGCGATGATGCAGGGTACTCGACCTCCTCCAATCCTTTAAACTTCGTTACTGATGTACTTAGTTGATTTACGAAACGACGGGCCAGTGAGTGTTGATTACCGTAGCCACGGCGCTGAAGTATTGCGATTGATTCATTAATCGTGGGCGAACTACCATCTTTTACTGATTCTGTTTTGTCTAGGTCACTCTTGAGATACAAACCAATCCACCCAAGGAGCAAGAGAAAAAGAAGGACACCGAGGCTGATGACAGTGATAAGCCTACTAAGGAATTCCAGATGCCTCCGGAATTGTTAGAATAAAAAGATTCGATTAGATATGTCGCACCTCGCCATGGTGCGGGGATTTGTACGATGGTCATACCCTAGCTATACATCTCTTCATGCCTTCTTATGTAGCGTAATAGCCCCCAAGTAGTCTGATGTTCATCTTCCATCAGATCAGACAACGATGTAAATTGTTATAGATTTAAGGTACCTTACCATACCGGTGCAGATGCGAATTGCTTCACATTGGTTCATCCTACATGTCGCTAGCTCAAAGCGGTAAGATTCTAGGGCTTTCGATCAGATTGAGGCTAAAGGCGTTCCGAACCGCCTACCAACCGCCGTGGGCAAGCCATTTATTCATCGAACTCAAGACCATAAGCCTTCTACTGATACGCTGCTTCTCGTTTATTTAGTATTTTCGACATCATGGCTTCTGACACCAAAGGTAAAGGCAACGCCGATGGTAAACCATTTGTCACACACTAATGCTTTTCCAGCCCGCAGCCGCGTATTTATGGAAATACAGGTGAGCTTTATATGGATAAGGAAAATTCCATGCAGGCCCTAACAAGTGTAGATTGGAAAGAAAAAGGAAGGGCGAGTGACATTTGAACTGGTAAGCCTACCGTCAAGGATCTCGCCTTTTTGTTGTTGGAACTACGTTGATTTCATACTGACTGGTTCCAGTATGATGATGGTGAGTATTCAAAATTCAACTCGAAAATATTGAGGAATATAAGCTTAGATTTTCGTAGTTGTTCCTAAGACTGCAGAGAACTTTCGTGCCCTATGTACGGGCGAAAAAGGCGTTGGCAAGATGGGCAAACCATTGAGCTACAAAGGTTGATCAAAGTCCACCAGCTCACTATAAGTAGATAAGTATTTCAGCTGACAAGCTTTCAGGATCTACTTTCCATCGCGTGATCAAAGGCTTTATGATCCAAGGTGGAGACTTCACAGCCGGCAATGGGACTGGTGGAGAATCGATCTACGGTGAAAAGTTTGAGGATGAGAACTTAGAGATAAAGCATGAAAAACCGTTCCTGCTCTCCATGGCCAACTCTGGACCTGGGACTAATGGCTCCCAATTCTTCGTGACAACTGTTCCAACGCCCCACCTGGATGGAAAGCATGTCGTGTTTGGCGAGGTCTTGACGGGAAAGAGTATTATTCGTAAAGTCGAGAACCTCGCAACGCAGGCCGACAAACCACAGCCAGATGTCACAATCACAAACTGCGGTGAACTATCTAGCAACGAATCGGTCTCAGAAGCAAAGATTGTCGACAGCACCGGCGACCCGTATGAAGACTTCCCGGAGGATCAAGGCAAAGACCTAAAAGGTCAAGAAATCGTCAAGATAGCCAACGAATTGAAAAACTTTGGCAACAAGGCCTTCAAATCCGGGGATCTGGACCTTGCCCTTGACAAGTACCAAAAAGGTTTACGCTACCTGAACGAGTATCCCGAAGTCACAGACAACGATGCCCCAGAGCTCGCCAAAGAACTAACCTCCATCCGCTTCTCGTTGCACTCAAACTCAGCATTGCTCCAGATCAAGCTAAAGCAATTTGGGGAAGCTCAGAAGAGCGCAAGCAATGCGTTGGACCTGTCGAGGATCCCGGAAGCGGACCGGGCGAAAGCTTACTACCGGAGAGGTTTGGCAAATGAGGGACTAAAGAACGACGAAGAGGCCACGAAGGATTTTGAGAGCGCGCTGAAATTGGCTCCAGGTGACGCGGCTATCACGAAGGAGTTGGGGATTGTGAAAAAGAAGGCTGCGGAACAGGCTAAAAAGGAGAAGGCAGCGTATAAGAAATTCTTCGATTGAAACTGAAAGTCTGGCGTTGCTCGAACCTCAACGGAGTTCAAGCATAGAGATTAGCCTTAAAAAAGAGTTTTTCTGGAGCCCCTTGCTGTAAATTCTAGATTCTTTGGTTCCAATATATATATGTACAGTTGGAGCACGCTTGGACGCCACCAATATATGCCGCAACAATACAACTGAAGTCACCCTTTGGATACAGAAAGTCACACAAGATGCTGCCCGTTCGCCCATGATGCACAATGGTGTCCACCTCTCCAAAGTAACCGAACGATACTCCACTCCACAAGGGTGGGCCGTTTCCGCCGATGTGGTTCAAGCCTTGAACCTCAAATCACACCCTCTCCGCACCCGAATACTGAGGTTTGAACCTGCCTTGGCCAGAATCAGCATCACCATGCCGTAATTAACCAATCACTGAACCGTCCCCCCTATTCATCCCTCCCCCAAAGCTCTCTCCTCCTCGTTCTATCCTCCCTGGCATGCCTCCTTCTCATCCCCCACTTGCCCTTAATATCCTCCAGTACCTTCTTCTGCTGCACCAACCTCTCCTCGCTCGCCTGACAGATAAGCCCCACAAAAAACTGGCTACAGTCATATTTTTCCGCCAGCTTTTTCCTCGTCCAAGTAAACGGATCCGAACCCCTCAGCTCTCTTATCTCCTCGATCTCCTTCTCGCGCAAGTGGTACTTCTTCTCGTATGGCTTGCGGATAGGGGGAGGTAAGTGCCGGTCGGGCTGCTCATAGGGGCTCGCGTGAGAGTGAGATTGGGCGAGGAGTTGGCGGCGGGGATCGTTGGGAGGGAGGAAGGCGGCAGGAGTGTGAAAGACCGAGGGGGAAGAGGAAGGAGGGTTGAAGACGATATGGTCTTGGACGTTGAAGCGGGAGATGGAAGAGGTGAAGGACGGGTCGGGTTTTGTTCGGAGTCTTTTTGTTGTACGGCGCGCCGAAGACTCATGCCTCCGAGTAACTTGTGATATTGAGCTCAATAGTGATGGGAGGAGGAATGGCAGGTTGTTGGCAAGGGGCCGCCGAGGGACAATGGTATTCATGTTGTTGCTCGAACTCGGTGGAGCTGGCTCATTAGTTCACGGGGAAAAAAGATAGAAGCTCACGACCGTCCTCTGTAGATTGTTCGGGCAGGACGGCGTCAAGATTAGCCCTGCACCCCTGCCCACGCTATATCAAAATACCCCTGCAATAAGCGTCACTCTGCTCCATAGACCCTGATCTCTTAGCTGCTCCATCAGGTGCCCTGAGTGAGACGTGGCCGCACAACCTCAGCCAGCATCCGTGCCATCAGTAAACTTTAGCATATGCTTGTTTTGGCTATTCCAGCCCCAATTCGGACACCTCAGACAGCGCTACATGTTTGGGTTATAGTGATCCGCGCGTGACCATGCGCTCAAGTTGATGTTCATATATTCCCCCTTTGCTAATGAGACATACGTCAATACGGTAGAACTCCGGTCTGAGGTAAGCGGCTCCTTTCTTCCCTATGCATCAATTCGAATATATACCTGCGCTTCTCTATCCCGCTCCATTTATCCATCAAGTGTCAAGCGGGGTTGAACTTTGGTTGAGTGCTTACGGCTACATAGATCCCATCACATTGGTAGAACCAGAAGTTGAGGCCTACGTGGGAAACAGCGGTACAATGTCAGCAAGACAAAAAGATCTTATAAAGGAAACTGGGGATGAGCCTGGCTCGCGGATTTCCTCGGTACCTTTGCTTGGAGAAGGCTTCCAGGAAACCCCTAATCTCGCATCAAGTCGAGCGACAAAGCCTGATGGCGAGCAAGTGACTCTCGAAAGCTCGGAGTTGGATTCAAAGACAAGTAAGCGCAGGTTCTGGGGTCTGGGCAAGAAAAAGGAGGATGACAAGCTCAAGAAGAAGCGGGAAGCAGCTTTGGCGAATGCATCTCCTGCAATTGCAGCTACAACCAGCACCATGAGACCTTCGTCACCGATGCATTCTCCACGAATGGCCAGTGTCGTCTCATCCGATCCTACTTCACATCCGTACGGCTCCCCTTCTTCTCCAGGGCGGAATCTACCTTCCTCACCCCATATACCCTCTCCAGCCTCTTCGCAGATATTTGAACGCAACGTCCAAGAAGATGGGCTGTACTCGTCCGCTTCGCCAGCAATCCCAGCGCATATCACTACTGAAAACCACATCCCCCCAGTCCTAGATTCTGCCTCGGCGGCTATCACGGATGATCACTTAAATCCGGACAATGTGGAGATTGTTATGCACTCCGCACACCAGCCAGCAGCGGTAACAGTCACTGGAACAGGGACAAGCGAGGCCGCAGGAACCTCTTGGCAAGATGACCTTGTGGATCATCCAGACAAAGATGATGCGGCTTCGAATTACGGCGCTTTAGATGCCAACGACGTCCGCCGGCTCAGCTTCATTTCCTTCGCTGATGTCATGCACGCAGAACATGCAGAAGGTTACACCGGTAGCCGGGACCGTGACTCGATCCACTTAGCCGGCGTTCCAAGCATTGGCGCTCCTTTGGCCCCATTCAGGCGTTCGCCGTCTCCTGTACGCTCACCCGTCTCTTCTCACGGCTTGGGTGGCTCCCCTGTAATGAGTGGATCGGTCTCTTCCAAAGGACTAGAGACTTCTCCGAATCGAGGCGCCCATGGTCCGGGAAGCCCTTTCTCGGGCCACAGTCCTCCAACAGGCGGCGAACTGACTATCGAGACTATGAGGCAAGCATTGAGAAAAACCGGCAGCGGAGATTTGAGTGGTGCAAGAAGCCAGCCTATGAGTGCAGTTGGTGGGGATGAGGGCGCCGTAGAACATCCGTTCAAATGAATGCTCAACCCTTTCACGAGCGGACGTCGCAATTGGGGAGAATATTCGTTATTATTAGATACTATTGGTGGCCTGTGCGTACCTACTTTATCTGGACTTTGCATTGTTGGGGGGGGGGAAGGGGGATGTTTGTTCTTCGCTTGCCATATTCCCGCGATATCTATGAAAGCGATTGTCTCACGTTAACATTACGTAAAGATCTTATTATATATATTAACGGCTGCACTATCTCCGTACAGATTTAAGTAAAACGGTACAGCGACCACCGGCGGCTTGTTTGAAGCATATGAAGCAAGGCGCAAACAATACACCACAGTAAACGGCAGTATAATCCCCAGTACCTGGATATGGGGGCCAGGACGAAATTCATGCAAGTCGCCGGTGCAGGTGGAAATAACTCCGGTTACAAGTCTCTGCACAGACGGCCCTACAGCGCTGGAAGTAACGCGAAGGCTTGCCGATTGAAGAGCGTGGTGTGAAGATAGCCCCGTGTAAATTCGTAGCCAAGGAATCTGTGCCTATCAGATATACTTGGACCCGTACATATATGCAAGTGACAAAACACCAACAAAGAGGCGGCGGAATGATAGATGATACCTGATACCTTGGATGATGATTGATTCATAGCGAATTGTTTCAGGAAGGCAGATCTGCAAGTTCCTCGGTCCGCTGCTGGCTGTTGGCTGCTGCCCTGCCACTGCCCTGCACAGTCGTTCCGTCCGCCAATGGATTGCTGTGCCTAGTGCTGTAGGGAAAGACATCCGAAATACTTCAAGCTGCCTCCCTGCCTTCCTGCCTTCCTGCCTTTGCGACTCGGAGTGCTGGAAAGCAAGAGCACTTGGACTCCTGCTACACGCAACTTGTGGGTAACGGCTATCCCTGCAAACACAATGGGCCGCGGCTTGGTACTACGTTGACAGCTTCCTTTACTGGTAAGCTAATCTTACGTACATGTACGGATTGAAGTCTACCAGGCTCGTACCCAAGCTTCTATGCAACTGACTGACTGTTGCCGGAAATTTGGGCAGTACAGGTGGCACTTGCAAATCTGTTGAATTCCGCAGGTACTACAACGTCCGGTCAGCCCAGGCATACCTTTGAGCTTCTGCGCCTAACACCTGAGCGCTCCTGCCCCCCCTCCCCCCCTGCTCCTATGGTAACAACATACCCGCATCCAAGAAACCGTTGGCTCAATTGTCGTCCCCACTAGGCTCCATGAGACCCCCTACGAATGCAATCAGCAAGTCTGTGAGACAAGCACACAGAACGTGGGCAAGGCGGAGAGAAGGGTAGACAGATGGACAAGAACACAGTGGAGGCACGGCTGGAGAGTAGGCGACGAAACGGGCATAAGCGTCACTCTGGAGTTTACGGAAGCAGTGGTCGCCAGTCTGGCCAGATATGGAAGGGTGACAAGGCATCTTCGGGAGACAGAAACGGCCCGATTCATCCTAATGATATCACACAAACTGTGCGGGCCGTCACTCCAGACCTTCCTTTGGGCACGGACATTCCCAGACCAGCGTCAGCTCTAGGAGTATGGTCAACCTCCAGGGGTACGTCGCCTCGGCGCGCTGTACGTCGCAATCTACGTCAAACGTCAGATACCACTCCCCAAACCAGAGATGTCACACCAAATCCTGGCTCTGAAGTACTGGTTCCCTCCATTGCAGACCTGAAAGTAGCCCACCAACGGCCAAGGACCCGGACCCTGGAGGAGCGTTTTCGGGACAAGTCCCCTCCGTTGCCCTTGAAGCATCGACACCGTGTGGGCTCATTGCAAGCTACTACTGCCAGGGACTTCGTTGAAGACACTTCTTCTATAGGCTTTCCATCAATAATACCTTCGCCACCGCTAGAATCGGAGTCCCAATCGAACCGACGGCGACTTGCCAAACCACCGCCTCGGCCGTTGTCGCCGATTAGAAACTCTTCCACGGCAAAACGCAGTTTACCCCAATCTTCCCCAGCGACAGATGCAACCAAGATTCTGAACCTGATGAAAATCACCTGTGGCAGAATGGCTGGTGTAATCTCCTTTCGAACGTCAAGTGCGGGCTCTTGGTCTTCCGGATATTGTGCTATCAACGTGGGACCAGGTAGTCTCATTTATCAAACCATCAAAGGAGATGTTTCACATGCAAAGACGCTGATCTCGGATCTGCGAGGGTGCCAAGTTCGAACACTGTATGATGGAGGGACTCGATCAACATTTCTTGATGTCTCCCCCCGTGGTGCAACGACAGGCATTCACCTCCGTCCGCATGTGCCAGAAGCTTTCGATTCTTGGTTAGCTGCTTTGCTTTGCTGGCAACCTATACGACCTAAAGGCGTTCAGAACAAGATGACGAAACCACAGGAACCTATGATAAGCGAACGAAGGCTTGGGGATCGTCGACGCAATTCCGCAATCATATCGCCTAAAGACGCAGCCATCATCAAAGTTGGCAAGATCAAAATGTGGAACAAGTATGCTCGGTCCGACACGAGCACACCGTTAAGTAGTAGCAGAGGCTCTACACACAACTTGACCAGGCCGAATCCTTGGCAAAGGGTATCGTGTACGCTACAGGAGAATGGGCACTTCAAGCTCTTCACGGAATCAGATGTTAGTCTCTTAAGTATGATTTCTCTCTCTACACTGTCTAGGTGCTCCATACAGAGATTGGATCCCTCAGTGTTGGACGACGAGTTTTCTCTTGCAATTTATCCACAATATACATCAACTACCAATTCACTGCCTGCTCAGGGTACGGTCTATCTATCCATGGAGTCACGAGTGCTTTTCGAGGTCTGGTTCGTGCTTTTGAGGGCATTTACTGTTCCAGACTTATATGGTCCAGAGCAAATACCAACAGATCCGAAACTTGGTCAGGCCAAATCTGGCAATGACACGTCTACCATCTCAGTCGCCGATATGTTTAGAGTGGAAAGAATGCTATCTCTGCGCATAACGGAAGCCAAGCTGTACACTACCATGGGCAAGCATTCCCGAGGATCCGGTTCAAACACTCACCACAAGAGTTCAGCTAGAAGAGAGTCCATTCCGGGCAACTACTATGCTGAGGTGAGACTAGATGGAGAGATAAGAGCTAAGACAGCAGTCAAGACAGAAACCAGTAATCCGTTCTGGCGCGAGGAATTTGACTTTACCGATCTACCTCCAGTTCTGTCAAGTGCTTCAATTCACTTAAGAACGCGGAACCCTGGGCAAATAGACTGGACGCTTATACCGGACAGCGCCGTAGACCACGTACACGAAGATATCAACCCCCTTTCTATTAGTGGCAATATCGAGCTCTCACCGTTAGATTTGACATACGGCAAGGTCGACCTCCGGCTCGATGATCTCGAAAGAGCTACAGATACGGAGAGATGGTGGCCAGTACCTAATGACACTGACGATGTTGTTGGCGAGATACTCATGAAAGTCCGCATAGAAGAACTAGTCGTGCTAGCAGGCCAGGATTATGCCCCTTTGTCGGAACTCCTTCATGCCTTTTCAAATGGGCTGACCAATCAGATCGCTCAAAGGGCTCATGCAGAGTTGCGAAGACTCTCAGAAATACTGCTCAACATTTTCCAGGTCTCCGCCCAGGCAAGCGACTGGATCATGTCGCTCGTGGAGGACGAGATTGACAATATCCACAAGGAGTCCCCTATATCCAGATTTCGGTATGGACACCGAATAGCTTCGAACGACTCGGTCGAATCTGGTATTGAACGAGAAGTGCTTGTTCGCGATCTGGGCAAATCAGCAACTATCGAAGCCAATCTGCTCTTCCGAGGCAACTCGCTTTTGACAAAGGCCCTTGACCTTCATATGCGGCGCTTGGGGAAGGAGTATTTAGAAGAAACACTGAATGAGAGAATGAGGGATATCAACGAAAGCGACCCTGAATGTGAGGTCGACCCCAATCGTGTCCACAACACTGAGGACTTGGAACGAAATTGGCGAAACCTTATTGCTCTCACGGAGACAGTATGGAAAGCGATAGCCGCCTCCGCTTCTCGATGCCCTTCAGAGCTGCGTATGATTTTCCGGCACATCCGTGCCTGTGCTGAAGATCGTTACGGCGATTTTCTTCGAACAGTGACCTACAGCAGCGTCTCAGGCTTTCTCTTCCTACGCTTCTTTTGTCCCGCAGTCCTGAACCCTAAGCTGTTTGACTTGCTTAAAGGTTAGTCCACTCGTGGAAATCATAATCTCGTTTCCATCAAATCACATGGAGCGCTAACCCATGTGTAGACCACCCTCGTCCTCGCGCTCAAAGAACCCTGACGTTGATCACCAAAGCTCTTCAAACGCTTGCCAACCTTACGACGTTCGGCAGTAAAGAGCCATGGATGGAGCCTATGAATATTTTCCTAACCACTCATCGCCAAGAGTTCCGAGACTTCGTTGACACAATATGCGCCATTAGTCCTGACCACGCAACATCCGTAATTCCGCCTTCATACGCCACGCCCATTACCATATTACACCGACTACCCCCAACCAGCCGGGAAGGATTTCCAAGCCTACCATACTTAATTGATCAAGCCAGGGAGTGTGCTGCACTAGTAAATGTTTGGCTCGACGGTAGTCATGAAACAGAGAATACTGGGGCCACGAGCGAAGAACTATTCAAGTTCGATTCTTTGTGCCATGAATTGCGACAGAAGACGAAGGATTGTCTCAATCGTGCTGAACAGGCAGAACGACCGAATGGGACCTTGACACCGAAGTGGGAAGAGCTGGTTGAGCAAATGGGACGGAAGGCGAGAATCAGGAATGAGACTGGCCACAGCTCGCCTGGTACACCGACAATTGAGGGAAGCATGCAATCAGAGAATACCAGCACAGCGAGTTTAGATAATGGTTACTTCCATCCAAATTCCATACATCAAGGCTCACATAGATACGCCACGTCGGCGCCCTCGACTGCAGGATCTGCAAAGGCTGAGGATATCAGATCGCGCAACGAAGACGACCACGAATTTCCAGGCGAACACTCTGATACCCCTCCAGGCTCGTCATCTTCAACGTGGGAACCCGGCAACCAAGCACCAGGAGCCGAAACGCCCACAACGCCCGAACCTGATGACTTACTCGGCGATGCAGCCCTAGGCTCGAGCATGTACAGTCTAGATGCCCTCCACAAGCACACCAACTCAGCCGGTGCCCCACCCCGAGCCCCGCGCCACCACAGGAAATCCCCTGGTAGGAAAGGTGCGTACAGCATTTCCGGGCAGCGGGTTGAGGTGGTTCCTGCGGCACATAGGAGAAGTCCTGTGATGAATAGAGATGGGCCAACGCCGGGGAAGAGTTTGTATCGGCTGCAGACGAGTTCTGAGCGGAGGGTAGATCCGGCAGGGGTGGCGCCAAGTAGTCCGCCTAATAGGGAGGGAAAGGGGGGAAAGCTGAGGTTTGGAGATTTGGGCGGTGTGTTTAAGAGGAAGGGGAGGGAGCGGGAGGAGAGGTGTTGACTAACCGTCGATGTGCCAGAGGCGGTCAAGGGCGATGAGCCGAGGATCTTGCAGCGGAAGGTGAAGCGGACGGAATATATGGCGGAAAAGGGAAAGGGTAATTGCGTCGCTAAACCGGTCGTTGCAACATTGTCGGCGTCTGATGTCGATTGACTGGGAATACGAGACACAGGGTTGGGCAACTTCGGGGAAATCCCTAGTCAGTTACAGGGAATAGGGAAGAATATAAGTAGGGCAAGGAAGTGAGATGGAACTGTACGATGCACGAGCATGACGGTGTCACGAACGTTTTTATTCGTTTTCTTGCAGTCTTAGCGGGCTTGCTGTTCAGAGAATTGTTAATTTGTGCGAGGGTGCATTTTTCAGGCTGGGGGGTTGCTAAAAGGAAGCTTTGCGTTTTTATCTTTGTTCTTATCATTGTTTGCCGGATGGGGTGAAAGTGGGGGGGTTAGATGGTTAGAGGATATGTGTTAGGGGGTTTGGACTGGTTGGGTGGCACGGTGGGAGGGGGTTTAGCTCGGTATCGATTAGGGTGGACTGTTCTCCCTCCGCTGTGACTAGAGGCAAGGCTCCTTTATGAGATTATTTGCTGGTTGCTGTGGGTAGGGTGGGGTTGGGGGTTTTTAGAAAGGTAGCTAGATGGGTAGAGAAAGAGAAAGAAAAAAATGTCAGAGTTATACAATAACCCAACCCTTTGGTTAGGCATTGCTCTCGAAACCCCGGAATTCCCACATACGAATTTTCCTTTACAGCTCTCCCGACCGCCTGGCTATAACAGCAGTCCCACATCCTATTTCACGATCGTTTCGGCTTTGAAAAGATAAAAGGATATCATAGTTCCTACGACTTGGGCGTTTGGTTGTCGAGGTGAGGAAGCTTCGACGCTTATGATGAAGGGCTTTGGAGGTGGGAGGTTGGGCTCTGTTTGGAAATACTGTATGTAGATGGGGGAGGAGGGCGGGAGATGGGGTAAGTTTTCGATGATCTTTCTTTGGATTTTTATCTCAACGATCAATCTCCTCGTCTTTCCTGTCTCGTCCCCCGGTCCATCACACCATCATCGCCTCCGCTACAAGCTACAGATTCGCCCTTTTCTCTTCTCCCATATCCCATCCGGCCGATCCCAACGCATCTCCTCCGCCCCCAAATCGCTCACACCATCTCCTCCTCCGCCACATAGTGCAAATACGCGCCCAATAGCTTTGTTCCCTCTATATAATTCCGCCGGTCCAACTTCTCGTTGATCGAATGCGCCGCGTCCGTCGAGCTGCCCATTGGCAATAGCAGCACGTTCTTCCCAGTCGCCTGCTCAAATGTGATGGTTACGGGGATGCTGCCGCCCTCGCGGGTCAGGTCGGGCTTCACGCCGAAGACTTGTTCGACAGCGCGGGAGGCGGCGGTGAAGTTCCAGTGCCGAGGGGAGGCGACCCACCAGGGGCCGGAGTGTTGCAGGGAGACGGCGAGGGTGTTTTTGCTGTGGAGCTTTTGGAATTCGCTTTTGATGTGTTTGAAGACGGCTTCGTCGACTTTTTCGCTGACCATGTCTGGGACGGTCCGGATGCTGAATTTGCCCACGACCTTGGCTGGGATTACCGTCTTCCCCCCTGGCGCACTGAATGCACCTTCAATTCCGTGAACGCTGAGTGATGGGTATCGCCACCTCGCCATTAGGGTTTCCTCTTTCGAGGCGTGGATGCCTGTTTTGCTGCCCAGGGATTCATAGAGGTTGTCCATGGTGTAGCTGATATCGCCGTAGAGTTTCTTCTCCTCGTCCGTCATGGGCGCCACCATCTCTGCTATCCCAGGGATCTGGATCTTGCCATCCGTGTCGACTAGCTTGCCGAGAACGCGCACGAGATCCGTCATGGGTTCCTGAGCGGTGCCCCCGAAGACGCCACTATGGAGATCTTGTCCCGGCCCGGCAATGGAGACGGAGTAGTAATTGCACCCACGGAGGCCGTAGGTGAGACACGGCTTTTCAGTACCAAGCCAGTAGTTGTCGCTGATGCAGACGGCGTCTGCTTTTTCAAAAAAGCCGCCGGCTTTTGCTTCTTTCTCGATAAATTCGTCGAGGCCTTCGCTGCCGCATTCTTCCATGCCTTCGAAACACATGAGCAGATTCACCGGTAGCCCTACCCCGGCTTCCTTGTGCGCTTGCAACACATTCAGCCAGCCTAGCACGGGACCCTTGTCGTCCGTGCTCCCCCGGCCATACATGCGTCCCTTTTGATCGATACTCAAAGAGAAGGGTTCGGTGGCCCAGCCGTCTTCTTTCAGCGCAGGCTGTACATCGTAGTGGCCGTAGACGAGAACGGTGCGTTTGTTCTCAGAGGAACCGTGGCGAGCGACGATGACAGGGGGTAGCTGGAGGTGTGGTTTCCCTGGTTGGGGGCCTAGAGGGCGGGATTCGACATGGACGCCTAGGGAAGTGAGTTCGGAGACGAGGAATTCGGACATCTTTTTTGAAGGGGGGGTTTAGTGAAGGAAAATCTCGAGGGGTAGGACAGGCGAACTTTGACAACATCTTGACGGCGGTCTTCATCTGCGGAGACGGAGGGGATGGCGACGGCTTTGCGAAGGCCTGTGAGTTGGGTTAGTGGGGTGGAAAGTGGGGGGCGGAATGGATGGGACTTGCGTTCAATGAAAAAGTCGGAGAGGTTGTCAACTCTGTACAGAACGCATCCTGGTCAGAGACAAAGCCCTTGTACCTCCCAGGTCAGCACTGAGGAGCCAGGATTGCTTACATCTTGAAATAGCTATCTAGCTGAGGCGCCATTGTACGAGCTGTTGTGAGGCCGCGTGCTCTTGAATGTGAAGCTGGCTTTCGGCAGCTTATGGAGCGTCCCTTGAGCAGAGGAGTAGGTTGGGTTCGTGAAAACAACAATGAGGTTGATCGACTGGGAGCACGGATGATGGCGCAGTTGTGGACCTGATGGCGGGGCACGCGGGGCATCGGCATCAGGGGCATTGGGTTTGGGAATGGAAGATCTGCGTTCAAGCACGGAACAGCACCAATCCTGAGCGGAATTTGATGGAGAATGCCAGGCGTCAGGGGAAATTCCTATGCCTGGAATCCTAGCAACCGCTAGAATAGTAGACATAGATAGAATAGAAGTAATATTGCGGCTTTTGTAAGAGCCTGTAGCTGGCCAACGCCAAATAGTGCATAGTGGCAATCCAACGTCAAAAATAATATGGCAGGAAAGCCAAAAAGACAATCCATATACACCTTCCCACCCCCTAAGTTGGCATTTCCATACCCCCGAACTCCAAAGACTCCTTCAATATACAGCCAGGCATAGAATGAAACTATTTATTAGGGTGTTCTTGCTGCGTTCGCGTCCGAGAACGGTCCCTCTTTCTTCCGACTGGCTAGGCTTCCTACGTTGCCTTGCGCACTGACACTTCCAAGCCCTCCATGCCTAGGCTCTCTGCTTGCACGTCGAGTGGCCTCTTCGATAATCTGATTCAAGCTCCCGGATCTAGTGTGCCTTTGTTGACGAGCATCGGCTATTCCGAGACGATCGATTCTATCCGGGGTCGAGCTTGAGGATGGTTGTAAAGGTGAATGTCTTAGGTCTGGTGCAGAGGAAGGAGACCGGAACCCAACACTCCCAGCCGAACTTCCCCATGATTGAGACTTGAGCCGGTCATGGCCCATCAGGCTCTGCTCAGCTGGCGATTCAGCGTCTTCATCGCTGGAGGCATCGTCGAAAGTTGAAGAGTCACCATTATGTCGATGTGGATCAAGTGTAGAGACGCGGCGCTGTAAAGGTGCCAATGAACCTTGTGTGGCTTCACTGTTACTCGGACTGGGGTTGTTGCGGGGAGCGGGAATGCTAAGCGGAGACGGGATGGCGGTGGTGGTGGCTTTGAGGGCATTATTGGACTGACTTCTAGTCACAGTAACAGCCCTGGGTACGCCCAAACGGGCAACCATAGGTCCACTGGGATTGCGACGTATCGAGCCGTGTCTTTGATAATCGATTGAAGGAACAGGGGGCGTTACAGATCTTGGTGTATCGATAGGACTATTCTTCCCACTTGATTTAACGCTGACGGCAACTGCCTGGGCGCGAGTCGCGGTTTGAGCTGGAATGGGATTAATTACAGCATTATGCTGATAGTTCGTGGTCGCCACGCTGCTTCTTGTCATACTTGGGGCCATGCTGGAGCGGGCAAAGGAACTCCGACCCTCATCTGTGTAGCCAGAGTATCTTGAGTCGCGCAGGTCGCTCGGCATGAAGAAGTGCTGATCCTGGCCAAGTTGGGGAGTGGTGGCGGTCGAATTCGAGGGCGACGCTGCCGGGATAGGTGGAACAGGCGGCACTAAACGATCTGGAGATGCGTCTACGGATCGGTTGGTAACCCCAGGTATATAGGCAATTTGTATTATGTTCGATGCTCGTGTGAGGACAGTCGAGGCTATCGAGCCTACCGTATGAGTGGATGCTCTTGCATCTCTTTGCATTGCAAACTCTTCTCCGGTTTTCTCCATGCCCGTCCCGCCTTCAGGCCAGCCATTTTCATCAAACTGCTCCCGTCGTTTCTTAATACAGAATCGCCAGACCAGATATGTAATGATCACTACTAGTGCGATTCCACCAATGACACCTCCAGCAATGGGACCGGCGGGTGATGCTCTTGGAGCTGGAGGTGATGTGGTTGACGTTGTAGCTCCAATCTTGGTACATTGAGTTTGCGGACAGGAATCACAAGATTTGGTGGTAAGTGTGCAAACTTCATCGGAGGCACAACTCGGGCATGATGGACGGTCATTACCACAGTCAAGGCAACGGCGGAAGAGATGCCGGGCGGATATCTCGAGCCCTGTTCCTCACTGTTAACAAAGATGTGATTGATGGGACGTGGTCAGCTTACTAAACGGCGAGAAACCCATCGTCGTGCAGCGCAGAAAAGGCCGTCTGAAGAATCAGATTGAGAGAACTGTCTGCTCGAATTATGGTAAAGGCAAAGTGCCCAAGTTCCCAAACAGCACTCTAAAGGAAGGGTTGTTTTGTGAAGTATTTCCAGATGTCACGGCGCAGATGGTAAGAAAGAGTAGAACAAAGGCAGTTCCAAAGGACGGTATTGGTTGATTAATGGTACAGCGTCGAATAGGAGGCAGTTGGCCCCGATAATCGAACAAAGGATTTCGAGTCGCGCAGAAAAACAAGGTTCCTGGATCCGACGACAATTGGCGCCCTCGGTGGGACTTCGTAAACGAATGGACTATCGAGCCTCCTATCGTGGCATACGGTACCCACAAAGTCTCTTTCGAGCCAGTTGCATGAAGCGCATCGGCGTGTTTCTGCGAGGTTGTACGGAAGTAAATGAAATCGGCTCGGGCGCATAAACCGATCGTGCAGGGGCAGCCGAATGGGACGGGTCAGTGATGTGGATCAGAAGCCAGTCTTGGCATGGCCTTCGAGGAGTTGCAGATTGTTCTTTTCGTAAGTATTAATATTGAATTGGTAAACGACGAGGTGGAGGTATGCCGGTGAAACTGCGAAGGTGGTGGGACGAGGAAGGCCGATAGTTGGCGGGTGATGGTGGTACGGAGGGGACTTTTGAGGGACGGATGAGGAGCAGCGGGGCTAGTACGGATGTAGAATAGTTCTATGTACCTAGCGCAGGAGAAGGAGAAAAGAAAGAGACTTTTGAGGAGGGACTCCCATGGGCCATGGCACGCATACGGATAGTAGGATACTGTATGGTGATTGGTCAAGTATCGAGATTACTAATCCGGTTTCCGGTTTCGCTCCAGCTGGTGGTTGTGAAAGCTTGTTCGGCTTGCTATCCGAAATTGGACACCAGTTGGCAGTGTCACGTGTGTGCAGGTGTATTTACGCCTTCCTGCTTCTATCATACCTCCACATGCACCTATCCGCGGCTTGTTCTCTTGCACTGTTGCACACGGAACGATTGAAACCGCTCCCACCACAAAGTAGATATGATTTCTCCACTGTAGAATATGTGAGTGTGAGGGATGCGTGGATCCACCATCCACCGACGACTTCTACCAAGCAGCCGTTTGGTAGCTAGCATACCAGACAACTGGCTCTCTCTCAATCATTAGTCTCGTACGACGTCTGATGAAAATGGGCATAACCTAGAAGTTGCCACGAAGCTTTCTTCTGCTGATTATCAAATCGGGGCCATGGTGTACTCATGCCCCCTCGGCCCGCTGATTCTTTAATCTGCTAGCTAAGAATCTATCAGTAGTCAGAATGGAAGGGTCGGAAGCTGTTGAAGCCTTGAAGGCATTGTTGTAAATTGTTCTCGATACGAGGGACGTAGAATTCTCAGCTCACTACGGAGTAGTCACTACGAATAGAGTGTTTCTATTCTGGGTGCACAAGGGCGCCACATCATTGGGGGAATTACGACTACCTACGGCACCTCCGCAGCAGGGCTGTAAAAATGAAGAACAATATGTTGACTTTAAATATGATATACTTTTCAATGTTGAACATTTAGAATCCATTGAAAGACACCCCGAGTCAACGGAAGGCTACACAAGGTACTGTGTTGTCTATTTCACTGGATCCGGTGCCCCAGACTCCTGCTGATCTCTCCCGCTCGCGGTGTAAGCTTGGCAGCGTTGGCGTGTGTTGAAACAAAGAAACCCCTGAACTCTCAGATGAGCCAACCCTCGCGAAGTTTCTTGTATACACGGTAAAAGGACGCCCACAGACCAGTGTAACTCCTACATAAACAGCCCTGGCGGCTTCAACAGTCCTCTAGCGTTGTGCAACTTTGGTGTCTTCTGATAAACCAGCACCTTCGTCCTCCATCTAACTCCAGCGCACACTTAAAGAAAGCTGTCGAAACGGTCTCTTGACTATACTTCCCCCTAGAGAGGTGTTCTGCCTAGAACATCCAGCAACAACATGGCGTACCAAGGTGTTGGCGGACCTGATGGTTACGGGGATGACCATCGCCTCCATGCCCTACCAGGCAGTGTTTGTCCCCCTTTCCGTCAGTCCGATGACTTGACCGTAACTGATTTCCATCCAACAGCAATATCACTTGCCCCCACACAATGGAGAAGGGTCTGACGATGAAGCCGAGAGCGCTCTTTTGCACCACAATCAGGGTGGACCTTTCAGCGGACCTTTCGACGAGTCTCATACTCTTGTTGGAACACCTCCGGTTAGACCAAATTCAAGCTATAGCTTGACCGAATCCTATGTCGGGGACGGTCGAGGAACAGCACCGCCATACAGCGGACCTGGGCATTTCGAGGAAGATCAGTACGATGGCTCGTCTCTTCGGGATCCTCAAGCAGCTTTTGGCGTACCTGGACGAGCACCGTCACCGTACGCCAGGAGTGAGACCAGCTCAACAGAAGCGTGGCGGCAGAGACAAGCGCCTGCTGGAAGCAATCTACGGCGCTATGCTACTCGTAAAGTCAAACTCGTTCAGGGTTCCGTCCTAAGTGTCGATTACCCCGTACCCAGCGCTATTCAAAACGCCATTCAGGCAAAGTATCGAAGTGATCTGGAGGGTGGCAGCGAAGAGTTTACACACATGAGATGTACGAGATCTACTGGGCCGGCTTTTGGAGGACCACAGCTGACTGTGTATAGATACCGCGGCTACTTGTGACCCCAATGACTTTACGCTCAGAAACGGTTACAACCTTCGTCCAGCAATGTACAATCGACACACCGAACTTCTCATTGCCATTACATACTATAACGAAGATAAGGTGCTGACTGCTCGTACACTGCATGGTGTTATGCAGAATGTCCGAGACATTGTGAACATCAAGAGGACAGAGTTCTGGAACAAAGGTGGACCCGCTTGGCAGAAGATTGTTGTATGTCTGGTGTTTGATGGGATCGACCCTTGTGACAAAGACACGCTCGACGTACTGGCAACAATTGGGATATACCAAGATGGCGTGATGAAGAAAGACGTAGATGGCAAAGAAACTGTGGCCCACATTGTGAGTGGGTAGATATGTGTTCTAGATAACCAGGAGCTGATCTACGCCAGTTTGAATATACAACGCAACTCTCCGTTACAGCTAACCAGATGCTTGTTCGCCCATTGGATGATGGTCCAAGCACTCTTCCACCTGTACAGATGATATTCTGTCTCAAGCAGAAGAACAGCAAGAAGATCAACTCGCATCGATGGCTCTTCAATGCATTTGGCCTCATTTTGAACCCCGAAGTTTGCATTCTGCTTGATGCGGGGACGAAACCCGGTCCCAAGTCTCTGCTTGCACTGTGGGAGGCCTTTTACAACGACAAAGACCTTGGCGGAGCTTGCGGCGAAATCCATGCTATGCTGGGCAAGGGTTGGAGAAATCTCATCAATCCGCTGGTCGCGGCTCAAAATTTTGAGTACAAGATCAGTAACATTCTGGACAAGCCTTTGGAGAGTTCCTTCGGATATGTTAGTGTGCTACCCGGGGCCTTCTCCGCCTACAGATTCCGTGCTATCATGGGAAGACCTCTAGATCAGTATTTCCACGGTGATCACACAGCATCTGCGTTAAACAAAGGAAAGGGTATCGAGACTATGAACATCTTCAAGAAGAACATGTTCTTGGCTGAAGACAGGATCCTATGTTTCGAATTGGTTGCTAAAGCAGGGGCAAAGTGGCACCTAACGTACGTCAAGGCCTCCAAGGGTGAAACCGACGTTCCTGAGGGCGCACCTGAATTCATTGGCCAGCGTCGACGATGGCTCAATGGTTCCTTTGCGGCTAGTATATATTCTCTCATGCACTTTGGGAGAATGTACAAGAGTAGCCACAACATCCTCCGTATGTTCTTCTTCCACCTTCAATTGATTTATAACATGGCTACTGTGCTCCTCGCTTGGTTTTCTCTAGGTAAGCAACCGTAGTCCCAGATGTGAAATGTGAGGAATTGACCGATTCTGACAGCGGCCTTTTGGCTCACTACAACGGTAATCATGGACCTCGTAGGTCAAAAAGGGTCACCGGCGAACGGTGGCCGAGCGTGGCCGTTTGGCGACACTGCTACTCCAATAGTCAACACGGTGCTCCAGTATCTTTACCTGGCTTTTGTCCTTCTCCAATTCATTCTTGCTCTCGGTAATCGACCTAAAGGGTGAGTACTCCACTCCGTTTCCATCGAAGTATGCACGCTGATGGTGGTGAAAGCTCCCGGTCGACCTACATTGTATCCTTTGTCGTATTTGGTCTCATTCAGACCTACTTGATCGTCCTGTCGATGTTTCTTGTTGTCAGAGCTCTGACTGGCAAAGGCAGTGGGGAGACCTCCATCGACGTGAAGCACGGCGCCGACCTGTTTTTCAAGACTTTCTTCTCTTCCACAAGCTCTGGTATCATACTTATCGCTCTGGCAGCTACATTCGGATTGTACTTTGTGGCTTCATTTATGTATCTCGACCCGTGGCATATGTTCACCTCTTTCCCGCAGTACCTGTTAATCATGTCTTCCTATGTCAACATCCTCAACGTTTATGCCTTCTGCAACTGGCACGATGTTTCATGGGGCACCAAAGGCTCCGACAAGGCAGACGCCCTACCCTCAGCGCAAGTCACGAAAGCAGCGGATGGAAAAGCAGCTGTTATAGAAGAGCCAGACAAACCGCAAGCCGATATTGATCAGCAGTTCGAAGTCACGGTCAAACGTGCTTTGCTGCCATTCCAGGAACCAAAGGTGGAAGAAAAGAAGACTCTGGAGGACTCGTACAAGAGCTTCAGAACCCGACTAGTATTATCGTGGATTTTCTCAAACGCCGGTCTTGCTGTGGTCATAACCCAAGATTCTTTTGATAAATTTGGTCTTACGGTAAATACTCTTACGAGATTGTTGTATAGGGCACACTAACTATTTTCTAGAGCGGCGCGTCATCAAGGACTGCACATTTCTTTCAGGCGTTGCTTTGGGCCACAGCTGGATTGGCACTTGTGCGCTTTATTGGGTGCTGTTGGTTCTTGGGCAAATCGGGCATCCTAGCATGTTTCGCTCGGAGATAGATGAAGAGGGCTTGGGGCGCCCTGGTAGCTTGTCTTGTCTATGTTGCCGTACAGGCATTCATTTAGCGTTTGTACATCTGTCTGTCCTGGGCGTTGAGTCAAGTTCACATTGGTTATGTGGGTGACTTGAATATCTTTGAGATCAGATCCCTTAGAAAAGTCTTAGCAAGAATGCATCCACCTATCTCTGTTGCAGAAGTGCGCAAATGATGTGGACGTATCGTAACCCAGATCAGTAGTGATAACCTGAGTCACACATGTCGCGTGGCAACTTGCCTGTTCTGATTTCAATTTCGAGCCTTCCATATCTTTATTACTACATTCGATCGGACAAGACGACCTGGCCTTACAAACTGTGAACGTATCTTTGCTCTTGATCTACTCGCATAATTGAGACAACTCTAGAATTCGTGTCAACTGATTGCCCATACATACCTCGACCTTCACCCTTGGACCTTCTCCTTCTCTTTGCGCAACAGCCCAGGCTGTTCAGAGAACAAGGTGTTAGGATGTTAAAGATATGGTCTATGGTAAGCCAGCCCCCTAATGTTATTGAGTCGCTCATTTGCGTCCTCGAGGCTTACATCAAGCTGACCATCAACTACAGAAACAGAAGCAGGCCGCCGCCGCGAACGCTGAAGGCGGGCAAAAGAAGAAGAAAGTCACAGCGGCCCAACTACGAGTCCAGAAGGGTATGGCTGCCATCGTCCTTCGAACACCAAGAACCGCCCAAAGACCCTTACGCTGACTCTCAACCAACTCTATCAGATCTATCGGAGCTATCCTTAGGCGGTACTATGCGAACCCACTTCCCAAACCCTGACGACATCCTAAACTTCACGCTTACGATTGAGCCGGATGAGGGCATGTATAAGGGAGGGGCGTTCCATTTCAACTTCGCCATCAACCAGAACTTCCCACATGATCCGCCGAAGGTTAAGTGCATACAGAAGATATATCACCCAAACATTGACTTGGAAGGGAACGTCTGTCTAAATATCTTGAGGGAGGATTGGAAACCTGTGCTGAATCTTAACGCTGTCATTGTTGGTTTGCAGGTAAGGCTCTGGCCCATAAGATTGGTCATGATAGTCAGACTTCTAAGGACTTCACCACGGTATGAGCTGCCCAAGCAAAACTAATGCTAACGCGTTGATCTACATAGTTCCTATTTCTTGAGCCAAATGCCTCCGATCCCCTGAATAAAGACGCCGCTGAAGACTTGAGATGTAACAGAGAAGGCTTCAAAAGGAATGTTCGTACATCTATGAGTGGAGGTTCATTCAAGGGAGAGAGCTACGAGCGTGTGATGAAATGATGGACTGATTGTAGAACTCCATTGGCGTTCGAGCGTTGTATATCATGGCGTCCAAGCGGCATATGTGTTTTTTTGGAAGTCCAGCTTTAGATGAGCAGGAGGCCTGGTCATGAGTGTCACAGGAATTTCAATGAGCAGTAGATACTAGATCTTGAGGTTGATCAATATACGTTCTATGCTTCTCTGTACTTGCCTTACCAATAAATCATTCTCAACATTCTACAAGACTAGTGAATACACAGAAGTTAGGCCCGAGGGCCTTAAAATCCGGAGCGGCGTTCAGCCCTACACCGTTGCGGGTGAACTTATCTACCTCCAAGTTCAGGTTCGGCATGATTGCTCGTTTCATTGAGTGAAAAGCAGGTTGAAGAATGCAATTAGGGTGATACCTGCTAAGCTACCGACCTACTGACTCAGTCAAGAACATGTCCTCAACCTTCTCCACGGTTGAAAAGCACGTCCCAGCATGGAAGAAGCTAGGGCTCACGCTCAAGAATGCCAAAGACGAGCCGGCCATTGTGAATGTTCATGTAGGCCAGGCTCTTTCCAAAAACAACAAGACGAAACTTCTCAAGGACCGTGCTGAGCAAACCACAATTCCTCCGCCGTTCGCAAATCCGGCAAAGAAGTCCAAGAAATCCTCATCAAAACCAAGCAAGTCTACAGTCACGGCTACCCAAGATACTACTTTCCCAGCCTCAGCTCCCCGAGAAAACAGCGTCTCACCTTTAGCTCCACGAAAAATCCCCCTTCAAAAACCCAAATCCGTCTCCTTTGCCCCTCAAACCAAAACCGAAGACGCCGACAGCACCAAAGACCTTTACAATAACTGGCTTACCACTCAACTCGCCTCTGACCCATCTTTCGACCCCTCAAAGACTGGTAGCCCAGCTCTCAAATCCATCAGTCCTGCCTCAGTCTCAGACCCCACCGCCACCGTTACTCCCATCTCCAACAAAGATTCCATAAAGAAACGCAAGAAATCTAAATCAACTCTCCTTTCACAACCCTCCAAAGCGCCCTCAAACTCAGCCCCTGCTGAAGCTTCAACCTTGAACAAAGCTACACTAGAATACCTGCAAACCTACCACGCCAACCGCGCTGAGTGGAAATTCTCCAAGATCCGCCAAACACACCTCCTCCGCTCTCTCTTCCCTCGTTCCCAAAAACCCAGCCTCATCCCATCATCCCACCTACCAGCGCTGCACGCATATCTCTCCGGCTTACAGGGGCAATCCGCGCGTTCACGCCTACGCGCACAAGCCCTGGCGATTAGGGACGAGGACGAGAAGTGGCTAAACAACGATATGGAGGCGGTAGAAAGCAGAGAACGGAGGAAGGAGGAGTATATGAGGGAAGTGGAGAGGGTTAAGGAGTTGCTCAAGGGAGTAGAGGACGAGAGGGAGGATAGGGAGAAGGTGGCGAGTAAAAATTGGTGGGAGAAGGTGCAGAGGAGGAGGATGGCGGAGGCGGTGCTTTGGAGCGTGGGTGAGCGGGGCGAGCCAGGGGAAGAGGAAAGCCGAAAGGAGCAACTTGGAAAGGGGCAAGAGATCACGGGTAACCAGGTGAGAACTATAGGTGGATGCACAGGAGAGAAACGTCCCGCGGGCAAGAACGGCAAGCAGAAAAGAAAGCGTAAGAGAAGGACAACAGGCGTGCCGGATGATGCCAGCAGTAGCTCCAGCAGTAGCTCCAGCAGCGGCAGCAGCAGTAGCGGCGACGACGACAGCGACCAAGAGGAAACGTCGAAGGGAAAGGCAACGGACGATAGTGACACGTCGAGTTCGGAGGAGAGTTCAAGCTCGGGTTCGGAGAACGTGGACGTTGGTGGAAGTGGGTCTGGTGGTGAGTTGGATATCGGGAGTTCCGGGAGTGGGAGCGGGAGCAGGAGTGAAAGCGATAGCGATAGCGGGACTAATAGCGGAAGCGGTTAACAAGGGGATATTTCGAGGTCAACCGTTTCAAAACTTGTCTAAAACTGATAGGTTCCTCCGCAAGCCCTGCAATCTACATTCGTGGCACGGTTCGGAAAGTCCCAATTGGCCGCTTATGGAAGGGACGTGGTGTGCTGATATACCATTAATCAGTCCCTCACTACCATTTCCTTGAAACTCCATCACAAACCCCCTCATACAAACAAACATCGTGGGTATCATCTCACTTCCCCCTTTCCTCCTCCTTCCCCGCCCTCCCCCCCCTTTCCCCCGGCCAGCTTCTCCCCCGGCGTCCTCCTGTCCCCGCCCCCCCTCTCCCTCTTCCTCTTCTTTGGAACATAAACATCATTAAAATTCATCACCACGCCCAGAAACTTCATATCCACATCTGGCTGCGCGCTCAAATCCCCTAGCAGCACACTGACCTTAGCTCTGAAATCTGTTGAGAGGTCTTTCAGCCTCGTGCGTAAGGTGGGCAGCATCTGGTCGTCTCCGCTGTTGGCGGTGGCGGCGATACCAATGGGAATGGGGAAGGGGGAGTCGGTACGGGTTTGGGGCTCTTTGGTGTTGGTGGGGAGGGGAAAGGGAGACGTGGCCCGCTCATCGTCGAGGTCCTTTTCTGAAAGACCCCATTTCCCCTGCGCGGTGCGGGTTTCGATTTTAGCGGCGAGTTCCTGGCGGCGGGTGAACTCAGCGACCGAGAAGGAGTAGAGGCCGTCGACGGCTTCTCTGTAGGCGAGCATTATTTTTAGGATATGGTGCAGCTGGCTCGTGAAGCTGTCTTCTCTAGTCCCAGTGGTGCTAGAGCGGGCGGAACCGAGCAGGCCCTTGTGGGTGATGGATCTGAGATATTTGGTGTGCGCATCGATGAGATCGTCGAGGGTGCAGTCCGGTTTTGTAATGGCGGCTTGGAGCTGGTCCCAGGAGGCTTCGATGACTTCGAATAGGATGTAGTATTGGAGTTGGTTGACAAAGTGGATCATTTCGGCGATGCAACATCTTGCTAATTTCCAGTCGCGACTTATTTTGTCATCAACTCTAGCGAGGACGCCTCTGGCACCGGTCATGCAGCGGCGCCATGTGCTGCCGAGGGCGAACTCGACGCGCTTGATGCGCCAGAGGAATTGGAAAACTTTGAGGTACTGGCGGCTTGCCCAAGGGGTTATAATGACATCGACTGGGGCGTCAACTTTGTAGTCCAAGGTGAAGACGTCCCAGCCAACCTCACCGTTGCTGAGGGCAAGAAGTCGAGCATCAAGGCGTAGTAGGACGTCTGGGGAATCGTATTGAGCGTTCGAGCCACGAATGGCGTGTTCGAGCTGGGCGGTAAGGGTGTGCCGGTATTGAGTACCAGCAGGTCTATCTAAGTTCGAGGCGAGCGATTCCATAAGCAGGGCAATGAAGTCGCCTTGACCGAGCAGAAGGTATTTCTTCAATGCGCGGAGATGCTCGAAGAGTTGGAATTTATCATCCATGAGGTGGATGAGACGGGCCATAGTGGCCGTGTAAGCTTTATCGATGGACGTCTCAAGTGTAGCGGTATCACCATATTGAAGTTCTCTGGATGCCTCTTTGCAGTAAGCTTCGACCCAAGCAGAATCACCGCAGCCATAACGGATAAAGTTTAAGCTTTTCCCAATAAGAAAGACCTTTCTCGCAAATTCCCCAGTGATAATGCTCGGGATCATTTCCTTGTCTAATTTATACTTGTCTTCCCACACGCTGGTGGCTGGTGCCCTTCGAGGGTCTGCGTCCTTTTCCGTGATGCTGTGAGGGTCCTGTTCAATGACAAAAAATTCGTGGTAAGGATCAGACAGTTCGCCGTCATAGATCCACTGCCGTAGCATGTCATAGAAAGGTTTGGTGACATGGACCAGCATGCGCTCTGCAAAAGCACCAACAAAGGGATCACCATGGGATGTTGAGAACGAATGAATCATTGAGATCAGTTGGCCGCCCTTTCTACCTGTAAGATGTCAGCAGTTGCATTTTGAGATCCGATATATCAGAGCTTCATGTACTCTTCGCCTCCTCTGTCATAAGGCTCATCAGTCGCAGTCCCATCGTAGCTTCCCTGGTCCACACAACGGATTTCTTAAGCGTCACACCAGCCTTACCAATCCCCCCTCGAGACTCATTGGGACCCATAGATGCGGTTGCGCGCCGGATTTCCCCCTCCAGTATGGCGATTAACCCAAGATAAGAACGCAGCTCACCGCCAATCGTAGATCGTAGACTTTGGCCGATCAAGCCCTCATCTTTTGACTCTATATAATCCGAGAGGCTGCGATAGAGCAAGGATGGCTCTGCTAAAGTATGCAGGAGAGAGATTAGAGGTAGCGGCAGAGCAGGTGGAAGGGTAAGAGACGCGCGAGAGGTAAAGGGCAAACAGGTCGATGAGAGGCCTTGAAGAGTAAAAGGGAGGTCACGTAAGAGGGCAGACTCGGTTGGCTTCTCAGGATTCCCCCGGTCTACGTCTGATCCTGCTACCTCACGTGCTTTATTGTCACCTTCGTTTTGAGCAAGGCTTCTCCGTTCCGTTTGACCACTACCTTCAGCCTTGCTTTCTGGGCGATTATCTCGCGCAGGCAACCTTGCCAACCCAGCAGACGAGAAAGCATCGTCAAAAGCTGGTAGCTGATCGCCATTTTGCTGTGGTCCTGATCTTGCAGTCCCCTCTCTTTGTGGCAATTGGCCTACATCAGACCTAGCAATGGCCGAACTTAAAGATGCGACGTCTCCAGTGCCAGAGTCTGCTATTTTGTATAGTAAGAACAATATTGCCCATTTTTGGGCTACCACAGGTTGAAGGAGCAGCCGGGAGTAGAGATTGGAGAATTGAAGGGCTTTGTCCGGAGAGCCATGATCGTGCAGCACTTAGATTCATCAGCTTGAAGAAGTCGCAATCATGCCAATCGCCTACGCTTTTTCTTTATAAGATCAGAGGCATGGTTGACATCAGACACCACGTCAGGCTCTCCTCGGCTATATAGCACATTAGTGAAATTGTTTCCAGTCTTTCGAACGTTTACGTGCCTGTTAATGACACCCTTTGCCCATCCTAAAGCATTGTTGCGTCTCTTATCTGTTGTAGCTTTGTCTTCTTCGGAGGAGCAGGGGACGAGATTATCGATGAGGGATGACAACGCGCTATTCACACGTTGACTTGTTGCATCACCCATATGGGCATTCTTTAAAAGCAGCAAAAGGATTTGGTGCGCGGGTGTGAAGAGTTGACGTGTCGTGGGGAAACGCGGCGAGATTCCGCTTTTATCGATTCCGCCGCAGATTCCGCTGGCGCACTTCGCTTTTAGGAACCTCAATCTCCAGCATTTCCTTATCGTATTGATTTGACTACAACACACGCTTTTCTGCGATGAAAGAATGATTGATCTCTTCAAATAGCAATGGAGGCATCGCATGAGAACCTGTGTCTGCCGCAATGGCTTTCTGTTACGGGACAAGCTCTTGAGCTTGGACTCGAATCAGGCTTTCGAGGTCGATCTACTTGGCCATAAATGGTGGATATATGTACTCACATCACTGCAGGTCAATGCATCTCTATTAAGTCCTATGTGAAGCTAAACCAGCTCGGCGAAGGAAGTGCGTATCCCATACTGTTTACAGTAATTGAGCAACAAATTTACTCATCTCAGCCTACGGCGTCGTTTACCGCGCCAGAAGTCGGGAGACATCAAAGGTTGTTGCGCTCAAGCAAGTCCGGATATCCCATGAAGAACGGCAGAATGGAGTTCCAATTACCGCCCTACGCGAAATCTCTATCCTTCGTTCTCTGAAGCATGACAACATTGTCAACGTCCTGGATGTAGCCGTGGGGGACACAGCAATGGATGAGATATACATGGTCATGGAGTATGCTGAGCAGGTTGGTGATAATTGAATCTTTATAAGACTATTGGCGCACCTAGCTGGCTTGTTTTTCCTTCACCTATGGGTGGAGGAAGTGCCGTTTGTCTCGAGATTCTAGGACTTGGCAAACCTCCTTGATGAGCTGCAAGTCAAGTTCACTATAAGTCAAGGTTCGGTATTCAACATAAATTCCGCCGAAACATTATAAGCTGATATAGGAGGCAGTCAAATGCCTTTTTCGGCAACTTCTCGAAGGCCTGGATTACCTCCACAAAAGCGACATCGTTCATCGGTATGGCTTGTCTTAGTCATGAAATGGAGAAACGGAGAAATGGAAAATCAAACGTTAACACCTAGCAATTAGTGACGTGAAGATGCAGAATATACTCTTGACCGCAAATGGGGTTCTTAAGCTTGGTCAGTTGCGCAATACTAGATGTGGAAACCTTTCGCTTATGCGTGACAGCCGATTTTGGCATGGCTCGAGCATACAGCCCTCGACCGTTGACCCCGGGAGTAGTTACAATATGGTATCGAGCACCAGAGCTGCTACTTGGTACCAAGTACTATACACCGTCTGTGGATTTGTGGTCGGCAGGACTTGTATTGGCCGAACTGTTACAAAGTGCTCCGTGCCTTACTGGAGAAACGCCCATTGATCAGTTGTCGCTCATTGTGAAACTTCTTGGTTCCCCCATGCCTGATGACTTGGGGACACTGTCAGCAATGGGATGCCCTAAGCTTATCAGGTGGCGTAGGGAGTCTTTAGCACCAGGACGACCTGATAACCTTGAGCGCCGATTCCTAGCTGAGACGACCCTGGAGACTGTCAACGTTTTGAAGGGTCTATTGAAGTGGGACCCTCAAGCTCGATGGACTGCTGCGGAGACATTGGGGAGAGGCAAAAGCAGATATGCCGCAATGGCAGATAAATGGTGGGGTGAAAGCCCTCGGGCCATCAACAAAGACTTATTGCCCACTTACCCCGAAGTTAGGAATGGTGTTGCGGTGAGAGACATGGAGCATCGCGCCCAAGTGGGGGTAGTAGACCCAGGAGAACCCAAAGATGTGGTAGAGGAAAGCGCAGTCGGTTATGTGTTCGATTTCGAAGGTCAGAGTGGTGTACGGAGGCCGGCAAAGAGACCTCGTGCGGGTTGATGGGGAGACTAGAAAAAGCTTGATGCTGGCGGTCTGAAAAGCAAGATTTGATATTGGCCGCCAGATCTGCCCTATCCAAATCATACTCTTGCCCGTGATCACGATTGTTCCATTCCACTGATAACGATGCCTCCTTTGTCGTCAATGCAACTATCTCTGCATGTCATCAAGCGATACCAACGACCGTCATCTGATCTACGACGGCGTCCTTGGAAAGCCCAGGCTTTGATCACGCACACAACATCCTGCCAATCGCAAACATCCGACGACACTCCTAGTCTCCTTTCGTAGCTTCATCGCACAATCGTGATCTGTATATTTGATGACAAGTAAAGAATCTTGGCGGTGCACAGTCCCCTTGAACATGAGTGATGAGTCTCGGAGAATCCTTAGCGGGGTGCGGTATGGCAGCATGTTCCTCGCTTCCATGTGTTCGACTGTCTGCCTCCGATCCTCCACGCACCACTCACTCATTTCCCCATATTGCGGGGACCGTACAAGGGGAATTGCATTCCAGCTTGGGGAGGTTACATTGTTACACAGCTTGAGCATATGATCCATTCATTCACAGTTTGAGGGTTTGAGATTCACGCTGCCGCCGCAGCATATTGAGGGGCGGAACTCGCCACTACAAGAATACTCAATCACCAGCCACAAAGTAGTGGAAGCTTCAACAACATGACTCGGCGCATCGTCTACAGCGCTGCCTTGCTGGTGTTTCTCGCCGGTAAGCTTCTACTCTATCTTACTATACGAGAGCTTTGGCAGAAGAAAGCTAACAAGAGCCCCGCAGCGTGTGCTATGACCTTGACCAGCATCATAATACCCAGATGGATCAGCTGGAACAGTGAAACGGTATCCAACCTCCTATCCATTCTGTGGAAGCTATCCTTTCTCAATCCAAGATCCTCGCTAAAATCCCCATGCTCTGACAGCCCAGCGGCGAACACATCCACTATACCTATGGCCTCCACAAACGCTGTTCCTCCCTCACGCACACTTGCGAATACTTCCCACAGCCAGCAGATTGTCACAAGGATCGCTTTTTTTGCTCCATGTGGCGCTCTGTCGGCTTTCTGATGTCATTTGCTGTAGTTGGTGAGGGTGGAACGCTGATAGCGTACATTGTGGTTCTTGGGGGCGGAAAGCAAAAGAGGGAAAGTGGGTGGAAGATATTGAGCGGGATGCTGTTCTTGGTGGGGGTAGTACAGTGTACTGGGATGGCTTTGGTCGTGAGTGGTACCTCCCAGTAGATTATGGACAGGGGAGATGCGGGATATCGGTGAGGGGTTGTGTAGCTGATGATGTGGGGTGCTTTAGGCATACCTTTACGACAACGACGACCGCTTCTTCCCTGGCTGGGAACTAGATACCTCCTGGATCCTATGCACTGCCAGTTGGAGCATCATGGTGCTCTTGGCTGGTGGGATTGCCGCCGCCGCGTTACTGCTACCCTCGGAAGAGGGCTATGAGCTGATACCCAATCACGATCGGGAAGAATGAGAGTCATGAGCATTCGCATGATCTCGAAGGGGCACAACTTGGACGGATACTCAGCAAATACGCACCCATGGTGTGAATGAGTAGCACGCCGAGCCTCACGAAGGCCTACGGCGGTTGAATCAATGAAGGATGTCTCTTACGAGGCATTGTCATGGAGGAATGTTGATAATGGAGGATTGAGTTTCTTTTTCCGCATTGCCGGTGCGATTATTTACGGAGGTCTCTGCTTTTATGCTGGCAAGGCGTTATACATGGGAGTGACTTTTTTTCTCTTGAGCTTCTTTCGATAGCCGAAATCTAGGGATTTTCATTGCTTTCCCAACGCGTTTTGCAATTCCCGCTGTCGTACGTACGGTCATCTACGAAATTGGGAAAGAAGGAGAATCCAGTCTTCTCCTTTTTCCCGCATATGCAGCCAGCTGGATCCAAGATAGCCGTCTTCAATCGTGAACACTTTGCCCCTTTTTGCGAGATGACATTTGCAACCACATCTACTTTCTGTTCCAGGGCATCGAAGCCTTGTATTTTCTTTTCCTGACGTTGTCCTTTGATTTAAATTTAATGCAACCAACCTAGCCCCCAAGAAGCCAGGTCTCACCTTAAACACCCATGCTACATATGCAAGACGAAATCTCTCCCATCGCCCAAACCACATCAAACCCCCATATCCTCTACCCTTTTACCCCCAGCCTCTCCGTCCACGCCCACCTCGTCCTCTTCGCCTTGAGCAAAGCATATGCCAGTAACCGATACACAACGACACAAACCCCCAACGCCACAAGATTCAGCCCAGCATCCGTCTCCAGATTATACAACCTCAGCGCATCCTCCCCCGTCTCCACCGGACATCTTCCACTCGGCAGTTTCTGAAACTCCGTGCACGTAAACACCACCCCGCGCAGCGTATACGGCGCCAAATTCCCCAAACTCCACTTGATCGGACTGAGATGATTCCACGCCTGCAAAAACGTAGGGATATTCAGGCTCATAACGCCGCCCATCACAGTAGCGACACTGAGCAAGACAGAAGTGAGGTTGACGGCGAAACCGGTGTGCGAGACGAGGGTGTTGAAGACGATGCCAACGCTCTCGCCGCAGGAGACGATGGCGAAGCAGTTGAAGGCGACGATGAAGAAGAGGCTTGCGGAGCGCGGGAGGCCGGCGGCGAGGACGGTGAGGATGGCGAATAGGAGGGAGGTGAGGAGCTCGAAGGGGAGCTCGGCGGCGGTGTATTGGATGAAAAAGGCTTCGACGCTGTAGGCGCCGTCATCGTGTTCGCGGTAGAAGACTGGATGGGTTGCTTAGATGGGGTATTTGGAGGATGGTCAATTTGATGTTTACGTACCTTGCTTTTCATCCGGGTAGACGGCGACATTTTGAAGCATGCCGACGAAATACAAAGCGGCGAATTCTTGGATAAAGCCTAGCCGGGTTTGCACGCTGTAATAGTCGTGCTTGAGAGGTGCGAAGAAGAGTGTTAGAATGATGGAAAAGCCCAGGACTTGGGTTGTGCGTGCGACGATGGAAGGAGGGTTGCGGCGGAAGTTAATGAAGCTGCGATGGAGGAGTAGAGGGAAGGCGATGCGGAATGGTGTCATTGCGCGAGCAAGACTGCCGAGTTGGGCCGGGGTGTCAATATGGGAGGTTGAGCGGACGATGTCGGGCTGAGTCTTATCCCAATCCATAATTAAGGAGCGGACTTTCTCTCTGCTGGCAGCTTCCTTGGTGGAGTGTTGGAGATCAACAGTGATGAGGTCCAGGGCAAAATCGGCGGGGTTTGTTGCGGTAGGGCATTCGTGGCCTAGAGAGGCAAAATGGGGGAGCATGAGGGAGCCATTACCGGCGTAGGCAGGAGAGCCGCCTCGGGCGAGGAGAAGAACGTTGCCAAAGTGCTTGAACAAATCGGACCGCGATTGATGGATAGTGAGGATCAAGGTTCGCCCTTCTTCTGCCAGCCCCTTTAGAACGTCGATAATCGACGACGCCGTGAATGCATCGAGGCCGGAGGTAGGCTCATCCAAGAGTAGGATCCGCGGATCTGTCAATATTTGCGTGGCTATTGTGACACGGCGCTTTTCGCCGCCACTGATACCCTTGACCAACTCGCTACCGACTAAATTATCTGCACAGTCGCGCAGTCCCAGCTTCAGTAGTACAGATTCTGCTCGTTGTATCTTCTCCTCTTTCGACATATGGGTAGGTAGTCGGAGCCCAGCTGCGAATCGGAGATTCTCTCTTACAGTGAGGTACGGGAGGAGGGAGTCGTCATCCTGGCAAACATAGGAACAGATCGAGCGAATCACGCCCTCGGAAGGAACTGCGCCATTGAAGAACATGTCCCCATCTGTTTCGTATTTAGTTGATATGGAATTGTGAAGACGTCGAGCCATTAGATTGAGTAGTGAAGTTTTGCCGCTCTGATGATTGTCAGTAATTGAACGGGAAATACGATAGCGAGAAAGGAAGCATACTCCTGAAGGCCCCATGATAACATTCAACAAACCTGGTTCAAACCTGGTATTGATGGGTTTTAGAACCGAGACTTTCGTCGCTTTCTTGAAGAAAAGCTTGCGCTTCTGAATATCGAGGCTGTAGTTATGGAGTCTGATGTCCACTGTCCGTACTTCTTCCAACGAACGAGCTATCAAGTTCTCCTTTCCAGCAGATTGATCTACCTCGGTCTTCCGGGCTCGCGAAATGCTCATTTCAACTTTCCAAAACTGCAGGATAAGAGCAGCTCCGAGGTAAAAGGTAATCACAAATGCTAAGAGAATGATGATCGGTCTAATAATCCAATTGGAAGGAAAACCAAGAGACTCCATGATATAAGCCCCAGTGTATTGTTTACAAGCCGGGTTCGCGGTACCACCAGAGACTGGACAATCATAGAGCTGACCTGCAGGATCTGAAGTATGACCGACGAACTCATTAGCTGCCAACGCCCCAAAAGCATAGAAAACGTAGGCTGTCCACTTTTAGCCGAAGCTGTCAGCATCCCACTTAAACAAGCAGAAGAGTATCATACACACCTTGAACCATCGAACGTATACGGGTATCTGATTCGACTGAACGAAATATCCACAAGCCAAGCTCTGAATGGTATACGCCATATTCGCAATTAACGATGCCCCGGCAAAATTTCTGGAAAAGGCCACGCATAATGTAGCGAGTGTGACAGCTATATATTGACTGAGAAGCGTGACGGCAAAGAAAGTAAAGAATTGACTTGCAAGTGGTCGGAAGCCCGCCATGAAGTAGTATACAACGGAAAAGATGAGCGGAACAGGAATGTCTTCAATGAATACACGTGCCAGCCTGCGGCTGATCAGGAACGCGGGAACATCAACCACGCCCTCACCATATTCTCGATCAAAGAGTTGAATATCGATAGTAAGCCGATAGGTTTCAAAGAGTAGGATAAGGTACCCTTGAAACGAAGCAGCAGTGTAGAGTGCTCCTTCTTTGCTGCGTATGCCTTGCAGACTCCCATCCAGGTGGAGGAATATCCAGCCGGTTATTATGGCCATGCTCGTAGCTTCTAACAAAGAACCGGCCATTCCCATAGGATCTCTGTACGTCACTTTTACCGTCCGTCCGGTCAGCACCTTCACCTGCCGCATTAACGCAGACTTCTGGCTTTTTGACTTGACATTGGCAAGGTCATCCACAAGACTTCTATCTTTCTCATTGACATCGTGGAGAATGCGACATTCCGAATCTCGCCATGCTTGTTTCATGCTTTCAACCCGCGTAGAAGACGTTGCCTCGAGCACGGTAGACCGACTATCGACGGCTGCCAGGTCAACCAAATGCTCTGCAGGATTAACGAAAGCTGGGAGACCATGACCCAAATCGTCAAAATAGGGTAGACACTCGCTAAGCGGGCCACTGTATACCGGCGACCCTTCTGACAACAATATGAGACGGTCGAATAGGCCCCATATTTCAGACCTTGGCTGATGTATCGTAACAACAATCGTCCGACCCTTCGCTGCCAGCGTTTTCAAAGTTCGTATCAGCTGGAAGGCACTAGTAGCATCAAGACCTGTTGTGACCTCATCAAGGAACAGGACTGAAGGATTTGCCAGCATTTGCACACCCAAGCTTGTCCGTCGTTTCTCACCACCAGAACAACCTTTGTGAACGTTGTTCCCAATTCTAGTATTTGCACATTCTTTCAAGCCAAGCTCAAGGATCACTTCTTCCACCACTCGATATCTTTCTTCCGTAGAAGTGGACGAGGGAAGTCGCAGCTCCGCAGCGTAGAAGAGAGTCTCGCGAACAGTCAAGGTAGGCAACAAAACGTCTTGTTGCATAACGTAGGCGCTTCGAATGCTTGTTATCTTTGGATTTCCGTTATACAAGATATCTCCAGTGATTTTCAGCCTCCCGCCACCCATCCTGTAGGCTAATGTGTTTAACAACGTTGTCTTCCCACTCCCACTGCTACCTAGTATGGCCGTCAGGCTCCCACTCGGCATAGTTGCGCTCACTCCGTTAAGGATTGTTTTGAACTCCTTCTGTTTCTCGGCCTTTCTCCTTCCAAAAGACGTCTTCAAGGCTGCAATCCCGTTTGGCGAAACGTCAATATTGACGGACAGATTCCTGACGCTGACATTGACAGCATCCACAGCACGGAAAGAAAGGTCATTCGCCGTGGCGTCGAGGTTGGGACTCCTCGCCGGAGATGTATGCTCAGTTGGCGGCGACGCCGAGTCGCTCTCGAGCTCAATCTCTTTACTCATTTTTGCTGCAGGCGCAATGGAACCAACAAATATCCCTACACGATCGAATGAGGTGGTGGAATCAGACCAGCACGCTCGAAGCGTGCCATGACAGTCGGCAGACGAAGTGAAGTATCAGGGGGAACTTTCATACTGGTACATGAGGGAGAAAAGCCTTGAAAGCAATTCTGAGAGCTTTGAATACCTACCTCTCTACCCATAGCTCTATTTTCCATGACAGCCACAGTCGGGAACATTGAGATCCGAGGTAGAATACTCTCTAGCAGATCAACCTTACTTCTAGACTACCTTACTGTACAAGCGAGATCTGCCTAATTAGCCTAAACTTGCCACACACTCCAAAAACTCCACGAGGGGCAGATCGACGCTCGATGCTCCGAGTCCAAATCCAACCGCCATGGCTCCCTCACGAGTCTCCCCTTCACCAAACACCCTGGAACTTGCTTCGGGCTTGACCCCAGAGCAATTAGCCACTTACGACACAGATGGCTACCTCATTATCCCCTCCGCCCTCTCCCCCACCACCGTCTCCGCCCTCCTCGCCGAAACAAACCACCTCCTCACCACCTTCCCCCTAGAAACCCACCCTCTCACCAAATTTTCCACCGGTGAAACTAGCTCCCACGTCGGCGACGACTACTTCCTAACCTCCGGCGACAAAATTCGCTTCTTCTTCGAAGAAGCTGCCTTCGACCCCGCCACCTCCGCCCTCGTAAAACCCAAAGAGCGCGCTATAAACAAGATAGGACACTACTTGCATGCTCTTTCGCCCCCATTCCGAGAGGCGACACTCACACCTCTGCATGCGGGGATTGCGCGCTCGCTTGGTTTCAAGGACCCGAGAGTGCTGCAGAGCATGGTGATTTGCAAGCAGCCCGAGATCGGGGGCGCGGTGCCGCCGCATCAGGACAGCACATTCTTGTACACGGATCCGCCAAGTGCGGTTGGGTTTTGGATTGCGCTGGAGGATGCAACGCGGGAGAATGGGTGTCTGAGTTTTGCAAAGGGTTCGCATAAGAGGGCGCCGGTGAAGAGCAGGTTTGTGAGGAAGGAGGGTGGGGGAACAGAGTTTGCGGAGGTGGAGGGGCGGAGCTTCCCTAAGGGGATGGAGTTGGAGGAGGAAGGGGAGGAGGAGGAGGTTTATACAATTGGGGAGGTAGAGGCGGGGACGCTGGTGCTGATTCATGGGAACTTGCTACATAAAAGTAAGAAGAACTTGAGCGGGAAAAGTAGGTTTATATATACTTTCCATGTCATTGACGGAGAGAGTGTGTACGATGAGAGAAACTGGCTGCAGCCGCCAGAAAAGGGCTTCACGAGGTTATATCCGAATTGACTTTGCGATATGTGTGAGGTCCACGGGCTCACGGAAGTCACTGCTCAAAGACCTCTTGTTCCAGATGGAGTTGCTGTCACGTCGAGATGTACAGTATTTATCATAATATTTACAGGTATTTTTAACACATTTGACACGCTATAGTACTCTATTCACCACTCAGCGTCAAAGAAACAACCCTTGGTCTTGAGATCATATTCCAAATCGTCAATTCCCAGGCCCGCTGGCTTTCCATCGATCTCCGCATAAAATGACATATCCTTTAACCCCGTCCAGTTTGCGGCGCCCTCCTCCACTAGATCAACTTTCATCATTCTTTGCGCAGTTCCGCTGCCTGGCCCGGTGATCGTTACCCTCTTCGTGACTTGATTGTTAGCAGATGTTTCATTGGGCAGTGCTCCTGCGGCCTTTGTCCCGGTCATGAAGACCGTGCAGGCGGACTGAGGAAGTGTTTCAGCTTGAAGGCATGAAAGGGCGATGGAGCGGAGCGAGAAAGAGATGAACGGAGCAGAGGGGATTGCAATACTTCTGAGAGGGGCACCGGCTGGGGAAGTCATGCAATTGGGAGGAGACATTGAATCGGACTGATTCGTTAGGGCGAAAGATGTGTAATTAAGGCCTCGATAGATCTTCGACATTTGATGGCTGAGGTGTGGAGAATCGTACTGCGCCATTAGAGATCGCATTAGTAGGGGAATTCTGGAAAAAGAGGTTTGGGCATGGGGGTCAGACATACATTTGCGAGTATATGTGTAGTTGATGTTGTGTTCGCAAAGCACATGACGGTGTGGAGGCTGCCATTGGGTGGGCGCGGCGGAGAATAGGGCCCTTGCGTAGGAAAGACCGTATAGTGTGTTCGAGATGGAAGATGACTCATGGAGCCCAAATTTGTGAGATTTAGTGCTTGGCTTGTGTTGGCATAAGGGGGACCGGCGGAATCCGGATGGGTAGCTGGAGGTGTAGTCACGGTTATATTCGATGAAGTAATAGGGGCCGGGGGCAAGATTGAAGTTGTGGGAAGGACCGAGCTCTGGGGGTTGATTGGTGGTGAATCAGATACTGAAGGCATTGAAGAAGCTGGAGGGATGGCCGGGATTGAAGGTTTTGTGGAAGAGGAAACGAACACCGTTGCTGGAGACGCAGAAGCGTTTTGTGGAGGGCTTTGCGATGATGACGTTTGGCCTATATAGCTCTGATTGAGAGAACTCTGCAGCGAAACTTGCTGCGACGGTGTTGCAGTGCTACTACCACTTGTAGCCAAAGTTGTAGGAAAGTTGATAGAGTAGCTAGGGGTTGAAGGACGGGATTCTTGTCCACGAGAAAAGGTCTCGCGTGATATGGTGCTCCCTGGCCCGGCGTCCGATGCAGGTTGTAGGGGAGCGAAGGATGTAGGTTTGAAATGGCTAAGTGTTGATCCTCCCACAATCTCCGGGAACTCTGTGCTACCAGCAAGGTTGTCATTACTGGTGGGAGGGGGCGTCTCCGAGTTCACTGTTGGCAAATTTGTTTGTAGAGATGGGCTTGTCTTGATCTTGGTTCGACAGGGTCTCGAGGAGGTTGAAGAATTCATATCTGTACCGATGTGAATTGTATTTGCGGGCTCTGATATTGTACTATCAAACGACTGAATATTAGTTGGAAGCATTGGAACGCTCATTGTAGGCATAGATGGAATTCTAGATCCAGTGATAAAGGTTGGGCCCGGTGGATAATTTGAGAACAAAGCTGGCTGCAGGCTAATATTGTGCGTAGAAGAAGCTTGGTCAACTGAATGATAATCGGACCTGCTAGTGGTGACAAGCAAAGGAATTGAAATTTGTGAAGACGACGTCCTAGGACTCGGCAATGCTTCCAAGCCCGATTTAAGAGCTGAGTTGTGGCCCGAAAAAGTGATCAAGGGCGAGGGCAACGTCTGACCCCCAACTTTACTCGAACTTGGGTAACTTAGGTAGTCAGTGGCAGTTACTGTGACAAAGATAGTGGCTGTCTGCAATTGCGGACAACTACATTCTGGTTCTGGCGTGCTCTCCGGCATCGGTTCTGAGCAGCTTGTTACGGTCACTGTGGTTTTCGAGCTGCTTAAGCTTATATTCCACACTTGACCGTGGTGCGAGGTGTTTCTGAAAGGAGCCGCACTCCCCGTCTTCGATTCCCTGAAGGCCCTGCCACCGGAGCTTGCGCTGTTCACATTACCATGACATAAAGTTCTGTTCAATTGAGCTGCAGGGGGTGGAGCGGGAAATAGCGTGGGCTTGCTGGAGGTTGAAGGATTCAACAGAAAAGCAGAATGGACCTGCATCAAGGAAGCAGCAGCGTTGGGTGTATTAGAAGTTGGCCTTCTGTTTTTTTGATTGGTGTTCAGGTTTGGGGCCGTCATGGCAGGCAAAGGAAGGTGGACTGCTAGCAGGAATGAAACGAGAGTCAATAGCATCATCAAAGGACACCAGAGGCATTGGATATCGCAAGGAAGAAATCGAAAAGAGGTGAAAAGAGTGAGAAGACTGTGAAAGGACTAGGAACCATTGAGAAAGATTTCTTCAAGGAAGAAATTCGACACCCCCTTCAGCAAGCATGCAGCAGGAGCATGTCATTGTGATCTCCACAGATGACCCTTTATGACGGCTTTGGTCATGCTAGTTTTAGCAGCCGTGTTTTATGTTCTCCTCGCGCGCGTATCATCAATTTTCCATCTATCGAGGGTTGCGAGCTTCTTGCAAGAAAGGTACAGTCTCATGGAACCGGGCATGAGTCTTGGATGCAGGGGAAACTCGCTGTGCGTTACTGAGCCGGAAGAGTTGACGCTTGGAGCGCATGATCGTAAAGTGAGAAGCGCAGCAACACCCATATCCGCCGGTGTCAGTGGAAAGCGTCCGGGAGCCACCGCTCGTGTTTACATAATCAGTCATCTCGTATTCAACATTCTGTACATGATATCCCAAGTACCAAATTATCATAGGTTCTTGAATCATTCACGACACTATTCCTGGAAAGAGATGTCTCAACTTAGTTGGTGCAAGAATCAGCTATTAGTTACATATAGGCATGTTGACTTGCGTCTAGCCAAGGTGCAAAATAGCAGACTTGAGACTGCATCAAGAAACGGACGCCATGGTCAGGCACCTAGACAGAGATCAAACCATGCTACTACCACTGGACCCAGAGCCACCCAATGGAATCCCACAGAGAGTATTGGGCCCAGTCGCATGAACTAGTGCGCAGAAGCACGCTCCAGTTGAGCCGCACAGGTGTTGTTGCTCCAGCCCAGGGTAAGGTCATCCATGTACCAGTTGACGGGCTTCCCACCAACAGTTGCGAGAAATTGGACACCTGACAAGCTCCGAAAGTCTCCTGGAAATTCCACAAATCCCAAATTGCAATTGACCAACCCTGGGCACGCCGGCTGAGTAACAGTCTGAGAGACGTGCGGATTAGGGGAGGTGTGGATATATCCATTGATCGTAATAGTACAATCCGCATGTCCAACGTTATCGCAGCCTAGGTACGCAGAGTATGCATCAATCCAGTAGGCGCTTTCAGAAGCTCTGGGCCCAGCCCCAATTTCTCCAGGCAATTGCAGGCCAGCATCCGGAGACACGGTCAACTCGGTCCTATTGTAGTTCCTATAAACAGCCAGCTGTGGTGGAGAGATAGGTGGGAATGGATCACTAGGTGGAGGAACGTATCCGAAACCTGCCTCAAAGAAGAGTTTGTTGTATGGATTCAAGATGGGTGGAATGTCGGTGTCGGTCGGACCCGTGGAGAAATGTGGTAGGTCATCGAACTAGATTCGGTCAGAATGAGTAACGGCAAACTTTGGCGACAAAGCCATACGTTGATTGTGAAACCAGCAGTCTGTGTGCCACAGGAATTTGTGGCTGTAGCAGCTGTGCTCGTGGCAGTAGTTGTGTTAGAATACGAAGTATGCGAAATCGATTGGGACGGAGCTGGCAAGCTGGGCTCGACGATCGGAATACTAGTTGAGAACACTGAACTGCGGACTGGAGTCAAACTCCAGGGATAGATAGGAAGTGTCGTCGTTGGAACTAATTCAAGAACGTCAATACCGTGTCAGATCAGTTACCTGACTTAGTTCGTCTCACCTAACGTGAGAGTGTCCGATACCACAACCGTTGGTGCAGCAGGTCCAGAGAAGGATGATTGCCAGGGGTAAACAGGAACCATCGAGCTCGACCTCACTGGGATTTTGTCAATTGCGTCTTTGAACAGCTGATGACCTGGAGTAGCTTACCAGATGAGACTATGCTAGAAGTGGTCAATGGCGTTTCCGGTCCAGAGCGAGCTGAGGTTGAAGCACTGCTACCCTGGTAATTATTGGTCCAAGAGACAATCACACCATCTATTGTAGCCTCAACCACTGCTCCAAATTGTCGTGCATGCTTGTGCTTAGTGAGACTTATGGATGGAGACGAAGCCGGTATAGTAAGTGCTGATCCTGGAAGAGGCAAGCGCGTTTCGCCATCGAGACCCATCTTGTAAAACTCTGACTTGACCACACGATTTTCGCCTTCAGAAACCTTGACTGTCTTGAAAGTCGTGTAAGTCACGTTCCAGCCACTGGATCCGAGTCCTGAAAAGATCTTTGCAGAGGCAAGACCGGAAGGCATAGACTCGGTGAGGGTCTCGGTATGTATAAGCGAAACCTCTGTGGTCGTGTAACTCGTGGTAGGTGTATCGCTCGCGGTTGGCTCAAGCCCTTCATCCGAGACAGGTGAGCTCTCTGGAACCGGTACAAGCGTAACAACAGATGTACTAGTGACCAGGCTGTCCGTGGATGGTGGTGCTCTGCCACCAAACCAAGACGTGACACCATTGTTTACATTGAAGGAGTACGGACCTTGATCTGCGACCACTAGCGCTGAGCTGGTTTCATCGATGCTGATAACACTTGTGAGAGTCGTGTAAACAGTGGATGTCATGGTATCCGTTGAGGTAACTGATACATCTGCTGCATTGGTCGAGACGGATCCAGAGCTAGCAATGGAGCTTGACGCTGCAACGGTAATGGTGAAGGTCTCTGTAACGGGAGAACCTGGCACGGTGGTGTAGACCGTTGAGATGCTGCCACACGCGGTTTCCGGCCTATTACACACCAGTAAGTACTTGCTTTTACACTACGTAACCCTGAAAACTATTCCGAAATCGAAAGACAACTTCCTGGCTGCGCGAGATCTTGGGTGTTTAAGGCCCACTGCCGGCGACGATAAATTGGAATACTCGTCCCAGTGCTTCGTTGGCTTAGGAAAGAGCCCAGATGCCTTGATATCTCTGGCCAGAAGATGGCACAGCAATGTGTGCTCGTTCCAGAAAGAACACATTGGTGTATTTCTGTCGATCATCAATCGGCCAGGGACTGGTAGACTTACTCTGCGTATGCAACGGTTGCGGCAAGGCCGAGGATGGGCACCACCTTAGATAAATGCATGGCTGACGAAGTGCGTTGTGGTAGCAAAAGATTGGAGTAAGATGGAATCAATTGGATGGCCTGCAGTTGTGCAGGCTAGAACGAGTGGCTTAACTGTAAGGTGCAGATAAAAGAATGTGGAGTGGTACTGGGGTGAAAGAGTGTAAAGGTGAATGTGGAGTGGTGTTTTGGGTGTTGATATTTGAAAGTCGCACTAAGGTGTTAGTAGGGTTCTATACTTTACACCTTTCCAACGGCTATGCATTCACTTCCATGCTCATTAGGAACCCATGGATCGAGGATAAGGCTGCAGTAAGCGAATCCTGCAGCCATCCGCCATGGTAGTCTACCTTGTGCAACGGACTGAGATCGAAGATTCAGCCAGTGTTACGATAACGCCCTCCACTTGAGGCCCATGCATGACCTTCATTGGCGATGGCTGGGTATGAGAAATTTTTAGTGTATGATTGAAGAAGAGAATACATTAGTCTACAGTCCATGACCTCGTGAAAGAATATTGTCCGTTTACCAGCAACCTACCTGACTTGATAATAGATTCACGCCGAGCTTTGAGCTTAGGTACGTTTGACTATACGCTGTCACTGAACTGATCGACGCTTCAGGACAAGGGCTGACAGGTAATATCCCGACATAGCAGATTCCATGAAATATTGCTTTTTCTCTCTCGACGCTACCGGATCGGGCTGTGTGGCTCAAAGTCGTGGGTTTTTATAATTATCACATCGGCCCTGGGTCTACATCATGATAAAAGCCATGTCTGGCCAAAAAGGGACGGGTGCAGTCTGATTATCGAATGCAGAACGGTCTGGGGCTCGGCGTGTGGTTCGGTCCATATTCACCTCTTTGATAGGTAGTACAACGACAACCACCGAGCATCAACGATCCGGTATCTGACCATCTATAAACACATTTCGTTGTCAGTGATTGAGTCGCTAAGTGTTATATCTGTTTGAGCCTTGAAAGATTATTTACCTAATTGGAACTGATACGAGACTTCAATACCCTTGTGTAATCGATCGAATTCCAGAGCCTACGAGTAGGAGGCGAACCAAGGGCCGGTCGGTTTCTTGATCACGTGATAAAAGGTAATGTAGAAGAGCTGTTGTTACGGCTATTGAAGACAAAGACTTCCGCTTTCTGTCAAGCAGAGCAACTTGTAGTACCAATAGGTAGAACTCGTTCCCTTTCCGAGCCAAATTCAGAAAAAGCCTAGAGCTCTACTTCTTTCTGATGCCTTTTCCGCAAAATCAGCCGGTATAGAAAGCTTTCCACATTATTCTTTTACAAAGCAGCGGCGACGTTGGGTTGTGATCCATTTTTAGGCTCATTTTTTATGGTCAGTCTTGTGGACGATGTGTTTAAAGTCGTATCTGGGTTTAACAAGGCCAGAGACTTTGATGCCAGAATCTTCGAAAGTACAAAGAGACCTCCAAGCGGGTTGAAGCTTTTCAATGGCACTTTAAAGATAGCCAGCTTGTCCCACAACCCGAGTTTGCAGAAGCTAAAATAACAGTCAAGTTGATCATCCGCCATTAAGCCAAAGCTGTCATATGCAAGTGCAGGTCCAAGCCATACCATTTAAGAAGAACCCCGAAGTCGTCGAAGGTGTAATGTGACCGGCAGTACAAAGCGCAGTATTATACCCAAGAAAGTTGTGTGGAGGGTGGAAAACGTAGGATACAAACTTGTTGTTTAGATTCACTGTTAAAGCTGGTCGAGACTGAGTATCACCGAGCGTTGCCAATCCGCTCCAATGGAACTGTGAGGAAAAAAAGTCTTTGGTAGCTGTCCACATGTCCAATCATCGTTGCACGGCGTTCGATTTTGCTTGGTGGTGATTATTTCTGACGCCTCTCCACCTCCACAGATTGAATGGGAGGGATATTGAATTTTGCCCATCGAAGTATTCTTTCTTCGTGCACGACTTACGTAGAGGTGTTTCATGACACCAACGCATCGCTTGCCTCAGTGGTTGTGTATCCTGCCCCAGTACAAGTTAGTCGCTGCCCAAGGTATGATAGGACACGCTAGATGTTGTATCTCTGTTTTACTGGTTTTTTGCTTGCTGTGGTGTCAGAACAGAGGAAGCTGAGCGCCGGATACTAAGATCTTACCAGGCCGTCATCGAAAGTGGTGTGCAACTAAAAGAATGGTATTTTGCTAAGTGTAAGTACCTGACAACTGGCGGCCAAGAGCAATGTAAAGCCATATGATCAGACAGGAAGCGCAAGAATATGGAGGTATTACTTGGAACACTGCGTTGAGCTCGAATTGCGGGTGGTCGAAACGTCTCTGTCGACCTCTCGGTACCACATACCATCTCCCAATCGGAAGCTTACCGCTCCCCCAGAACAGCCACAAGATCTGGTATACCAGCCTTGCTCTGCCCGATACGCTTTAATTGGACATTGGCCGGCGGTTCCCCAAGGCAACTGCACAGAGATGTCACACTGCATTACAGGCCGACTACCGATTTCTTCTAAGCGACCAATTCTGATGCACTGGCACGACTGGCTCTCCCATCAGTATTATTATTCAATAGCGCTCATCTAACTTTCATAACGTTACTGTAGCACCTAACGATCTTCAACCCCTGATCTCAACGCACATAAATGCTAATGCATGATAGACGCTTCTGCGCTTAATTCCATCCCTGGGTCAATGTCCATATACTCACGACTATCGATCATTATGCGTTTGAAAGCATTGTCTTACTTTCCTTGCGAGAACACTGCATAATCTGCAGACCCCAGCTTTGGCACCCATACTCTCGGCATATCTTTCCCAGATCTGTAGCCGTATGCAAAGATCTGTTGCTCTCTGCCTGGCACAAGCCATTAGATTGTCGCTAAGCATGAGAACAGCGAACGACAAGAACCAAGACCGAGATTTCAACTGGTTATCTGAACGTAGTCTTCACAATATTTGAAGGATCGAAAATCTCTTTAAAGGCTTCGTGATCGCCTGGTCCGCCCTTGCAATTGTCTGCTGCCGTGGTCTCGACTGCAAACACAATGTTGTCGAAGACACCCTGGAATTCTGGTTCAGAAAAAAGAACGTCTTTCCACATACGTGCCACCTGTCTCACTGGGTTACGAAAGCTGGGGCCCACCCCAAAAGCACCCATACACAAGTCTGTGTGGTGCCACGCTGCCGCAATCCTTAGCACTGTTCGCATTTTTTCTTTCATCAACTCCTTCTCTTGCTCGAATGAATAATTCTCGCCGGACTCGTCGAGCTTCGGTCGTCTGACTGGTGCGACAGAGATGATGGGCAAGGACTTGAAGTCCTTCCAGACAGAGTATCCCTTATCACTCGTGGAGCGGAAAATCACTGTTCATGCAATTAGATGGAGACAAGCTCAATGGATCATGAGCTTGAAGTGCGACGCACCAACATGAGGTGAATAGATCCCGCCCGTTGTTTGGAGGGGATAGTGAGGGCTATGTGTAGGAGATTTTGACGGTGTGGTGAGAGCGTGTACGAGATTCGACCGGCGGCAAAGACATTCTTCAGGCGCTATAAGTCCAGATTCCCAATCACCTCCAGCACGCTTTTCGTTTGCCATATTGACGACGGGGATCCGCCCTCCTCCTTTGCCACTTTCGGCCGCACATTCATCGGCATTATTTCTAGCATTGTAATCATACCAATCCAATGCCACATCGACCGGGTCACCGTCAATAACCGCGATACGGAGCTTCCTTGGCATTCCATTTGGACTTTCACGGTTCGCTCGAAGTTTCGACGAATCGGAATATAGATAGGATCGGGCCGGAAATTGAGGGAGTCTCTGTTCTATGTACGGAATATATTTTCTCTTTGCTTCTGCAGCAACATCGGACGGCTTCAACTTTGCTTGAGGCATACTGACAGTAGGTTATATAATCGAACGCGGTGGGTAAGTTGTAGGGCTCGAAGCTGAGTGGTGTCAAAAAGCAAAGAAGAAGTCGAGGCAAAAGCAAGCCGGAGGAAAGCGTGACTTTATCATGTTAATGAGCTTTCTTGCATGTCGAACACATAAGAGAGTCAGGTAGATCGAGACAGCATGCCGCTGTTATAACGAGTGCTGTCAGACTCGTAAGTTGTAATCTGACAGCTGGTCTAACAACCCGGCCTATCCAGTGTCTGGACAGGTGATGGGGTTTCTCGGACTCGGCTCATCAGACATGGGAGATATAAGCCTTTTCCGCCAACATTTCAGTTGCGGTGGGAAGACTCTGCGCCTAGATCCTCCGGTGTAGACAGCCACGAATGGAGCACGGTCGAATCACGGGGCACGCCTTGAACGACACCGCATGGGACATTGTTTCTGGAAGCGTGGGAAGACTAAGGAAGACAGATCTAGTTGGATCTGTGTGGCTGTAAGGTGCATGATCTGTCCATTCTCAAGATCGCGCTATCCTTTCAACCTTTTCAATTCGCCGTCTCAGATCGTGACCGCTTTTATGCGCTAATCGGTCTAAGCGCATCTCGGCCGTCAAGTCCCATTACCTTACGGACGATGTACTTTACGCTTTACCTTACTCCCATTATTATCCATAAGGTACGTGAGAAACTAAGGGACGGGAAGTACGAGTGCGGATTTACACGGTAGAGACTAGAGAGACATTTGCTGGATCGTGCAGAGTGGGTCTCTCTTGGAATAGGCCGGTCCAGTCAGATATCAGTTATCACTTACTTTCACATTCGGCCATTGAGGTATGGCTGTACAACCCACCCGTGCATCCCCAGAACCAGGTTAGGCGGTATTGAATGTATGGCTTGGGATCAGCTAGTGTCACTCAACCAGGTCGGCTGGGCGGGCTACATGCGAGGTTTTTCCGACAGGGCAGAAAGGTGAGAAGAATGATGGAAGGATGATCGCAACTGTGTAATTTAATGTTGCACAATACTGCCGTTGGAATGTGGGAGCGAGGAGCCGGCGGCCATGCAGCCAGTGGGCGTCGCTTGACATAGATTGTACAGTAGAGAGTATTAATCTTTCAGCACCACTACCTACTAGAGTCAGTCAGTAGTAATCGTAGAACATTCGCCGGCGCCAGTCTTGCTCTCTGTGGCTTTGATAATAAATGCACCACGGATGGTGCCATTGCTACGGACATCGTAGGCGCAAAGCCTTATGGTGATACTCTCGGTAGACGTGTATGTGTACCTGCGGGCGGCTTTCGTGTGCTACACTATGTAGTACCTTGCCGTTATGACTCCTCGGAGTGCGGTGGATACTTGGGAGGCGTCTATTTTACGTATTCTAAGCAAGCTTGCTTACCTAAGGTAGGTTTTGTACTAAGGTAAACATTCCGACAAAGCAAAACAAACGTAAGGTAACACGATCCATCACCAAGTACGCTGCCACCTGCCTAGGTAGTCATGATATGGCGGTCCATCCGTCTATTAAGCCATCTATCAGGATGTACGATCCCCAGCCGGATGTGGTTGCGACACTCGTCTTCTGCCTTGCGAGCTTCCAATCGAAGCATAGCTAATGTACTGGCCATTGCTCCGTCGGCCGCGGACAATCAGGTAACAGCATTTGGATCTGTGCGAACCGTCCGGAAGCAGAAACACCGTGCTTTTGTTGAGGTCGGAGATGGCTCTACAGTTCATACGTTGCAAGCCATACTTGAGCCTCCACAGGCCGAAGGGTATGTTTTGCTCCACCACGCCCATTCTTTTGCCTCTGACTAATGTACACCTCCAGTCTCGGCACAGGCACTTCGGTAGCTATCAGCGGTATATGGCAGCCTTCGCCACCGGGAAAAGAACAAAGATTTGAACTAAAGGCAGAGGATGTCCGAATAATCGGCTCAGCTGATGCAGAAGTCAGTCCTTACCTTGAGAGCATTATACACGTGTGAAAAACCTGTTTCAGCTGATCTGGGAAAGCTGAAAACATTACGGTCTACAGAATTATCCGATGCAAAAGAAGTTTCATAGCGCCGAATACCTCCGGAGTATTCCACATCTTAGATTACGGACGCCGTTGAATGCGTTGCTTGCGCGGCTCAGGTCTGAGTGTGATTTGTTCCTTTCACAGTTTTTCCATGATAGGGAATTCGTCCGGTTGCAACCACCAATCATTACCTCATCCGACTGCGAGGGGGCTGGCGATGTTTTCACCATATCTCCTCGTCCAATGTCGCCACATCCGAGCGGCGTTGATGGGGAACAATTTTTCCGAGAACCGAAGTTCTTGACAGTTTCTTCTCAGCTTCACCTCGAAGCTTTCGTCCATGAGCACCAGAAGGTCTGGACTTTGTCTCCAACTTTCCGTGCGGAACGAAGTGATACTCCTCGCCATGTGAGTGAGTTTTGGATGCTGGAGGCAGAGATACGGACTGAAAGTCTGCAAGATGTCATGGATATGGTTGAGGTTATGATTCGGTCTCTTGTCATGAAACTATCAGACTCAGGGCTTTATGACCAATTTATGTCTATCAAAAACCGAGGAGAAACCGAGGAGGATGGGAACTCCTATCCCGTTCCTGGCATGATCCAAGGGCGATGGGATGGGTTAAAGCAAAAACCATGGCCTCGTATCACCTACGAAGAAGCATTGCACCGACTCCATAATGCTGCTCTATCGAATCCGTCGATATTTCAGTATAAGCCCTCTTGGGACTCGGGTTTGCAACTTGAACACGAGAAATTTATTGCGGCAGACATTGGGCGTGGAAGTCCTGTTTTTGTAACGCATTACCCCCGAGACATCAAGCCGTTCTACATGCTCCCGTCCAAGGCATGTCACATCGATGTCCCACCCACTGGTAAACGAGACACTGCCGCGTGTTTCGACCTTTTGTTACCTGAGATGTGTGAGGTGGTTGGCGGGTCTTTGCGTGAGCATCGCCTCCACAATTTGATTCACTCCATGCACCAACACGGCCTTATATCATCTACTGGAGGGAAAACGATCCAGGAAAACGAGCAGCTACGCGCATCTCCATCGATGGAAGCCGGTAGCCTTGACTGGTATGTTGACCTCCGTCGATACGGAAGTGTTCCCCATGGTGGGTTTGGGCTCGGGTTCGATCGGTTATTGGGTTATCTTGCCGGTATCCGCAATATAAAAGATGTTATTCCTTGGCCTCGATATTATGGGCGCTGCGACTGCTGACCGGTCGACGGGGTTCTACTGTCACAACCGCCACGATACGTTTGGTGGTGGGAAGGTATCAATGGCAAGCCGACACAGTTTTTCGAGGCTGTGATACGTGAACCTTAGCCAGCTATCTACCATTTGTTTTCGGTAGGGCTATGGTCCGTGAAACGATCTTTCTACTTCCTATCATGCTATGCACTCTTCTCTCTCACAAGAACCTTAGGGGAAGGTCGACCACCGTGTAAGATGTACCACTGTCGAGCCTGAACTCTCAAAAGAGAACCGCAAACTCGTAAGACTCACGTGATGCGGATGTGCTTGGGCCTCTCTCCCCCTCCTCCGACTCCGGGTTCACTGGTTTATGCATACCCTAGCGTACCAAAGCTTGGCGCACTTTAAACCGAAGCCTCCCCAATGGGGCAAGTGTTCAAGGTAGAGTTTGACAGCATCAAGGTATCTCCAACCATGGGACTCTCGTATTTAATGTTCTTGATCCCGACTTCTCTTCCAACATCCCTGCTGTTGCTTCTGCTTTGAGACGATGTGCAGGTGTAGGGATTACACATTTAGAACTTGTCTCGTAGTGATGATGATATCTAGTGGAAAACCAGCAACCACAAAGCAATGCTATCGCTCAAGCCTTCGCGACCGAGGATTTCTTTTACTGTGTAGCATAGACAGTAAATTCATCGTTATTTGATGGAGCCTGCCAATGAATGTTGTTCGATTGGTCATCCACGCTTGGCATCGGTCATTGGAACTGTCATGGTCCGCACGTCCCCGTTCTGGAGCATTTCTCCTTGTTCCTTGATGCGGCGCATGCAGGGAAAAGGTGTGTCAGATCGGAATTAGTCGTCGGTCGATCCCACCAGCTGACGGGGCTGACACTGTTGATGCTTGGACATCGATTCCAACTGATGGGCATCTCTGCGAATAACGTCTGTTGTGAAGGCATGCGGCACACGAAGGATCGAGTCCATCCACTGCTAGTTAGTGTACGTAGCTAGTAGTAACAGCAACGTTGGTGTTGGCGTGCAGGCTTGACGGCTACCGTTTCACACCTAAGGTATGTATTCCGTACTACGTATCGAACACGAAAAGAGGCTGACTGAGGGCCCATCCCTGGACACTGATGACATTGGGATGTTTGCAGATGCGAGACTCGCATATACGTGGCTGTGATTGGTCGGAGACGGGCCTTGGCGGGGATTCGCGGCCGAGTCCAGAGCCTTTTGGAGCGATGAGATTAGAGTTCGTGGCGCAATTTACGCTTATAATCGGACAAGCATTCGCAAAAAGAGTTCCTGTCGTCAAGCCTACAAGTACAGGGAGTACCTTACCTTTCCTTCTTTAATCAAGGTAACAGGAATAACAAATCACAATACCGGATTTAAAGCAGTGGGATTTCCGAATTGGTTATATTCTTTTAACACAATAGGCAAATGGGGATATCTTGATCCATGTTATTTCCACGCCGGAAAAAGAAAAGCCCTTGGGGAGTTACATATGTACTTTTCGATGTCGATCGGTGGCCCAATATTGAGGTGACATCAATTCAAGCTTGATTAAAGATCTGGATAAGGGCGAGCAAGCCAAAGCTTAAAGTACCTTATTTACCACCTTACCGTACAGCCCAATTTCCATTTTTCCATGTCAGGTGTTTCGGAAAGTCAATAACAATATATGGATAATCCATGAAATGTCAAAGGACACTTTTTCCTATGCCACGGGTATGTGTGTGTATGTGTGTGTGTGTGAGTGAGTTATGTATGTGCCGCATGAAACTGACTTTCAATCATCCAACTGTAGCCTGGGTTTGTCCCCCAGTTAAGGCAAGCGATACCACGATTATCATTCTCCCTCCCACTCCTCCTCGTCCACCTCCTTGGCCCCCCTCAAACGTCACTTTCATCGCTCCAACCAACCTTAATTCCTTGATAACACGTTCCCCCCCGTCTCACCCTGACGGCTCACCGACTTCTTTGCCACGAGCCGCTGTCTCTGGAACGCGCCCAAAACATTTGCGGTACTGCTTGCGCTCTCCTCTTCAATAGCGTTCAGCAAGCGGCTTCTGCCTATCCGGTAACTCCGCTGCCACTGGCTGCATCCCACAACTGTAAGATCATCATTGTTAGACGCACTCAATAATACGCACTCAATACCCGGTTGTCCAACTGAGACATGAGCTCATTTGCAATATTGTGGTAAGTCCAAGAGTTCCGTGTGTATGACCTCTATGGTCAACTATGCGTATCTTCCATAAAAATACAGACTGCTGTATTACCATAGATCTGGTCTGATCGTGATTGTATCATCGAAGAATACAGGATCGATGCTACTTCACTTGTGTGAATCAACAGAACCCAAGTCCTACTACCTATAGTACTGACTTGGATTTAATTCGGCGACTGTAATGCCTCCACACTTGTCTTCACTATGTACGATTCACCTTTTCCCAACGGTATAGCTGACAACGGTTCCAGAAGCCATCTTCAGAAACACTGTCCTGACGCAGTGCCGCGAATCTCACTCCAAGCTTGCGACTTGTTGATGGCCTGCAGGTTTGTTTGAGAGTCAGGCGTGATCTCAGTACCGCCTGTCTGGACACAAACAAACGTCCTATTCAGGATCTGAAGATGGACACTTACAATGGTCATGTGCGAACGCCGGCGGATGCCATCGTTCTATTCGAAGCGTGCCGCTTGGGTCTCCTCCCCCGTGTTCAGCGACGACTCTCGGAGAAGGAGCGTCAGTCAATCAAATCTGGGTCTGTGTTCGTTTGGGACGAAAGGGAAGCAGGCATGAGAAGGTGGACCGATGGCAAATCATGGAGCGCCAGCAGGGTATCAGGAAGCTTTCTTACATATCGAGAAATGGAGGGAAAACGTGGCGGCAACGGTTTCGCTCCACCACTCGCCGCATCAAGAGGTCAAGGGAAAACTCCGGACAGTACACGCGGCAGCGATTCAGATCTAGAAATGGCCGGCGAAGACGGGCCTGACGGTTATCGGTATAAACCCGATGGGCTAATGAAGCAATCATTCAGCATTACAACATCACAAGGGAACCACCTACACCTCATCAGTTATTATGCTCGTTCACATCCAACCGCACAAGGGCTAAACAACCCTACAAGCGATCCAAATTTACGCCACATTCGCCCGGCAAAGGGCATGTATCCCGAGTCAACGGTGCACGAGCAACAAAATATTCCCGCCGTGACAAGAGCGCCAATGGTAAGTGCCCCATACTCGACTGTGCCTCACATGGCAGGATATGCTCGCTCAGGGCCTCCCCAACATCCCATGAGCTATGCCCAGCCTGGCTATGGCTGGACCTCCCAGCCCCAAATGCAAGCGCAACATCATGGATATGGTTATCAATACACTTCCAACGGCGGTCCACCTCCACCAAGCAACGGCCACTCGCCTCTTTTTCACGTACAGCCAGCTCACACGCCGCTGTCGCAGCTCCAAGCTTATGCCCAGTATGATCGATCCCCTGCACCTCCTTCGCCCGCCGAAAATCTCCCCCCGCCTCCGTCACAGCACCACCGAAATTCCCATTCTGGGAGCGGAATGCAGCAATATAATCAGAACCCCTCGCCGGGCGTAGCGCAGGCCGTAATGAATGCCCAGCAGCAGACCCAAGCACGGAACCCTTCGTCAACACCGCCGATGTCCAAGATAGACCCCCGACTGATGGCTCCATCGCCATTGACCCAAAACAACACTCAGTCTGGATCGCCTTCTCCTCCGCCGTCGAAGCAAGATACTTCAAACGGTACAACGCCAACTCAAGGCAACGGCGCCAGCACGATTCCAAGCATTGGTTCTCTGATGAATGGCTCATCAGCCGACAAAGCAGATGCCCAGAGTGAGGTGAGCAATCGATCCAGTAGTAGAAGTCCAGGCGGGACTAAAAAAGAAGATGGACCAAAGGACATCCCAAACGATAAGCTCGGATTCGGCGAAGACATGAGGGCGCTGAGGGTGTTGGATCGGGCTTTCAAGACCTGAGGGCTTTCGGGGGGATCACGGGATTTCTGGGAAGCAGATGTCGGGAGAGTCTTTTGAAGAAGGAGCCGGCGGTTAGTCAATGGCAAGTAAACTGCACGATTACCCGTCAAGGCTTTGTTCATGACGCATATGTTGTATGAGAAGGTTATGGCATGTGATAGGGGGCTTATTCTGCGTCTCTTGGAGGATCCTGTTTGCACCTTTAGCGGGAGGAATCGATTAGGGCCGTCAGCAAAACAGCAGCTGACTGGAGGAGGTATCCACTAGATTGTCAAATACCGAACCATGTACCCTAATGCCAGACTTTTACATTATCAACCCCAGTACCTCTGTCCAATATGTACAGCCCGAACTGGAAACTTCGATTCCCCTTACTCCGTAGCGCGTATCGTGGAGATTTCCCCCCAACTCTTCCTAAACTCCATGTTCCAATGCATAATGTACATTGTGCTTGCGCTCCTCGACAGAGCACCCAGATAGCACCACCTTCGGTCGCTTTTTCCCGATCTCACCCGTTTCCTGCTCCCCCAGAACTCAAGCATCACGACGGCTTCCGTTGCAATCCCGGCGGCGCAATACCTTCCGGCACCCCCTTTGCTCCCTCCGCCTTTAGCCGCTCCAGCGTTTGCTTCTTGCTGTACTCCATTACTCTTCGCTGCTTGAAATACGTCACCTAAACCCTCACACACATCAGCACACTTTCCCCACTCACCTCCCCTTCCCCACCAAACCACAACCCACCCTCGCTCCCAAACCGAAAACCCCCACCGACTTACCCAACTACTCGCACACTCCCTCTCCAACCCCTTCCCCTCCTCCCCACACATCTTCTCCGCCGCATCTTTGTCTTTGATGCTGTCGACGATCTGGTGTTTGTCCAGGCAGGCAAAGAACGCGTCGCGCGCTTGCCAGCAGTGGGCGCGGCGGTCGCGGTTCGGGGCTTCGAAGGCGCCGTCGGGGGAGGGGGTTGGAGGGGGTGGGGAGGTTTGCGGGGGGGTGGTGAAGAGGCCCATTTTGGGGGGCGAGAGGGGGTGGTGTGATGGAGCAGCGGGGGGGGCGTTGTTGGTGGGGACGGTTGGTGGAACCGTGGTTAAAGGTATGGAAGAAATTGACTTGGCGGGCTCAAGTGTGGGAAAAGTCTTTGGATAGGAATGGAATCAGAGGAAAGCGAAGCTAGAGTACCCTTCGCACTAGCGCGGCTCGGGATCACCCGACTCGTCCGCCGATGCTTTGGAAACTTTTACAGGCATCACTTGACAAAGCTTCATCACACAACAATGCCCCATCTAACCACCAAATTTCCTCTTCCAGCATTCCACCGCACTGCACTCGCCCTGCAAATGCTGCTTCAATAACCCTCCCCCCCTTCCTATCCCCCTAGGACCCACAATGCGCCCCCGTCCCCCCTACGCCGGCACCCTCTCCCCCCTCAAAATCCTCAGGCAGATCCTGCTGCTGCAAGCGGCATACTACGGCGGCGCGGTGGTGCTGATCCTGTTCACGGTGCTGGTGGCTGGGAGGCCGTTTTCGCTGGAGGTGGTGCTGAGCTGGCGGAGCGTGAGGGGGGATACGGCGGTGGGGTGGATGTTGGGGGGGTGTTGGGCGTTGGATGGGATGGTGGGGTAAGTTTGGAGTTTTATTTGTTCTGGGACGGGACCCTGCGATGCCGCTGCGCAGGTTATGTCAATGGTACTTGTTTCCGTCAAGGCTGTTTTGGTCGTGTGTTTGGTCTATTCGCTGGGATTCTTGTTCGCCAGCAAGCCGGATTTGCACGTCTCCGGCTTGTTTTGGTGCTTGTCGTACTGCAATTCCTTCATCTTTGAGAAATGGCATAGAGCTTGCTAGAATTGCATAGTCAGTTTCGAGCTATGGCTAACATTCGACCCTCGCAGTGCCATCTTCCTCCTCCTACTCGTCGCCCGCTCCAAACTCGTCCTTGATTTCGTCCTCACAACTCATTTTATCCATCTCATCGTCACCTCGCTCTACACAAGATCATTCCCTACGAATCGCCTTTGGTGGGCTCTGCAGATTTTTAGTATCGGTTTCATGACTACGCTGGGCATATGGAGCTGTCAGTGGCGGGAGTTGCGGCCTATAAACTTTGGGAGAGGTACAGGAGGTAGGGATAGCGAGGCCCAGGATACTCGGGAATTGGAAGGAGGAGCCGAAGATGGGGATGTGGGGTACGGGCGGGGAAGAGGTGGGAGAGGGAGGGATGAGGGTGGGGTGTATGAGATGGTTGGGATGAATGAAGGATCTAAAAGTAAGGGTAGGGGGTAGGAATGGTCGAGGGAGAAAATTTCAAGTGTGAAAATATCTGAAGAACCTTTCTTGGAGATACCCACGAAGTCAAGGATGAGGAGCTGAAGCTATATGTCTAAGAAGCCGGAGGCTACCTTATTGAAAGAGCGAGCACCGCTACGATGACGGATCAGGGGGAAACACCCGGTTGCCGTCGACCGAACGGCAGATAATGCCGGCATTGCTTCTACCAGCCCAGGATATCGTCCCCGAGGCTTTCCCAAGGTCCACTTCTTTTGGAGGCAGACTCCGATGCGCTGATCGCGTGTCAGTTGTAATCAATGGAAGAGATGTCTCGAGAGGACATACCTGAACTATGTATCATTAACCGAGGAATTGCTGGCATCTCCTTTGCAATGTTCAGAGCTTGGCGTGTTTACTAGGTTGAGTTTGGACGGAAGGGCGGCCTCGAGATTTGCGTCCTGGATTGGTTTCTGAAGCTGCGATATTGCATCGGCAAGGTTGTACCAAGTTCGATGATGGCGATGTGCGTGATGCTGATGCAATGAGTGCAAGCCTGTGTGTCTTACCGGCTGCGCTGAGATTGGGGAGACAGTGAAAAGGAGGCAAATCAGGAGGAGACTGTTCGATAGATACATGGCGCTCTTTCGATTATCCAGCCCGCGCTGCAGGTCGAGAGAAGAGATATTGAAGACCACTTTAAAGAAATATCCAGGCCTGCATCCGCATAACGTTCATGCCCGCATGGCTGGTGTAAGAATGCGTAAGCCCTAGCCCTAAGACATTAGACATTAGGAATGTAAACTGGGAGGAAAGCAAGCAGCATCGCTTTTAAACCCAAGTCACGCTTACAGTATAGATCAATGCGCGTGAGAAAACAAGATGGGAGCAGTCACTTGCTGCATTCGCCTTAGAGACTTTGAAGCGTGCCTGAAACGAACTTCCGTTCCTTCAGAAGCTTGAAACATGCTTGATCCGCAGGTGAAGAGCACAAATCAGAAAGTGATCTTTTGCACGATTGACAACCGCATCAATGGCCCGACCATGACCGTTCTGATAGTCGCCATGCCTTGAAGAAGGTTGGAGAAATGGCCGACGAGCCGTCCTACATCGACTATGAGGCTTTCCTCGACCCAGACTTCTCCCCCACGTCTTTCGCCAATTCGCTCGTCATAGCGACTAACAATCCTTCTGACACGCCCTTAGATCTCTCAACACCTCTCTCTAGAGTCTTGTTTGATATACAAGAGATCGACACCCACATTGATACTTTGACTACAAAGTCCGCGTTACCACTGCTAACACACACCAAAGGCCAAGCAGATGCCGGCCAGCGCATTGTCAGTGAGGTCGAAGCTCAAATTGCTTCCCTGACGGATGGCTACCAAAGACTCAAGAATGAAGTCATCCAGCGCTACGAAGCTGCCAACGAAGTCCGCATCGCCGTAGAGCGACTGTGGCAGACGGTGAAGATTGGCCGCGCCGTCGGACGATGTCTCCTTCTTGGCCGCCAACTCGAAGGTCAGATGGCAGAGGTGGGCGGTGGAACCGCCACGAAGAAGGAGGACCACAAAGCCATGACGCGGGCCTCTCATATCCTCCTGGCCATCCGCCAGCTTCTCTCTGCCTCCGGCCCTGATGAAGAAGGCGAGCACCTCTCCCGTGTGGATCTTGTCACCAACCTTCAAAGCTCGCTGCTCAACCCTTCGGACAGCGCCCTCCGCAATCGCTCCCAGCAAATTATTCGCGAGTTCTCTTTGTCGTCTCTCGCTACTTCCGGTGGCCCGACTACATACGCCCAGTCCGAGGAAACCAAATCAAGAACGACCTCCGCGCTCCTCACACTCGAGGCCCTCTCCCCTCAGCTGCTGCTTTCTGCTTTGCAGTCGTATCTCCGTACTTCCATTACCTCGTCCCTCGCCTCCATCGCCCGCTCCTTGACCGCCCTTCCCACTCTTGAACGCACCCTTCTCGAAGTCTCGGCCCGCTGCCAGAACATCGTCGCCCTCGAATCTCTGCTGGAAACCGTCAAACCCCCCGTGCATACCGCCATCGACTCTCCTTCCACAATGTCAGAGAGTGCTGAGCAATCACCCAATCTACTACAGCCACTTCTGGCAGCCTTGGATACCTCGTCCCTCCCCTCCTACTTCTGGCGCAGTCTGGCGGAAGGACTGGCCGGGCGGGTATCGGACTTCGTGGCACGGGGAGGGGCTGGTGCGAGGACGCTGAGGAGTCAGAGGGACAAGATAAGGGAAAGTATGAGGGAGTGCGTGTTCAGAGGAAGTCAGGGGCCAGGGGGAATGAAAGGGCGAGAAGGCGCGTGGGAGAGGGAGGCGGCGGTTATGGTGGGGAGTGTTGTGGGAGCACTGGGGAGGTGAGCAGAAGCTATACAACGGCAGGCGGCTCTTTGTAA
>JAABUL010000593.1_pt1 | contig 76734 bp, 71 predicted proteins | sample 5559151 | NCBI WGS metagenome assembly JAABUL01 (sample SAMN10711876, study PRJNA513368) | rock metagenome | isolation source: Antarctica rocks | place: Antarctica: Victoria Land, Pudding Butte sud
AATCCCGTCCAGCGCCAGCTCACCGACCTATTCGGCATCGACCGCTACGCCCCCACCCGCTGACCGCTGCGGACCCGACTTAGGTAATACACCACCCCGGGCTGGAACCCCTGCCACACAGGAAAAACAACAGTCAAGACCACGCTAGGGGCGAAACTCCCGCTAGGCGTCGCCAGAGCGGCGGCCTATCTTGGGGCTTTATCTTCCGCCTGCGAAAGGGCATCGGCGGAGGTCGGACCGTTAACCTGTCGAAGCGCGGTGCATCGGTGTCTCAGCGGGTGGGTCCGCTTACGTTGAACAGCCGTGGTGGTGGTCGCATACGGATCGCACGCGGACTGTCGTTCCGTTTCGGTAAGCGCCGTTGATGTGAAGGTGCCGACGAAGGTGAAGATGCCGACGAAGGATCGGGACTGGCGCGAGGTTGCGAGTCAGCGAGTCGAGCGAGCTCTCAACCTGCCGATGCTCGTCCTCGCGGTGCTGCTGATTCCCGTCTTGGTGTACCCGCTGACGGTGCGGCACCTATCTCCGGCCACCCGTGCCACGCTGACGACGTTGGACTGGCTGATCTGGGCCCTTTTCGCTGCTGGTATCTGTTGCGCCTGGCCGTCGCACCGCGGCGCTGGCACTTCGTGAAGCACAACATTCCCGATCTCGTGCTTGTCGCCGTGCCCGTTCTCCGGCCATTGCGGTTGGTCCGGTCGGTTCGTGTCCTCAGACTCTTGCGGCTCGCTCGACTCGGCTCCGCCGGCGTGACGGCAGCCGACAAGTCACGTCGCCGGCTCGTCGCACGAGCTCCGCTGTACGCATTCGGCTGCGCTTCTGTGCTCGTCGTGCTGTGCGCCGCCGCGGTGCTAGACGTTGAGCGCGACGCCCGAGAGGCGAACATCCGGAACTTCTGGGACTCGCTTTGGTGGGCGATGACGACCATCGCCACCGTTGGATACGGCGATCGGTTCCCCGTCACCGGACCGGGTCGGGCCGTGGCGACCGTGCTGATGCTGGGCGGGTTCGCGGTAATCGGCATCCTCACCGCGTCGATCGCCGCATGGTTTGTCAACCTGACGAGACCATCGGAGGCAACAGACCGTCCCTCCGCTGTCGACGTCGAAGCATTGCACGCCGACATCATGCGTCTCAACGCCACGGTGCAGCGACTGAGCGAGCGGCTTGATCGCAAGGAGCCAGACCCCTTCGCGCACCGCGTTGACTGACTGCATACGGCGGCCAAACGTCCGCGAACGCGGTGACAACAGAGCGCGGGGGGGGAAGGGCGGTGCGCTTGCGGGGAAGGCAGTTGGCGGCGTCCGGGCGCTCAAACCGAGTGAGCAGCGCTTTCGCGGATCCGTGGACTGTCGCCCCCTTGACCCGGGCCACGGTGCCTCCGGGCTGCCCACGAAGGCTCTTGCTCTGGTTCGCGGCGGAACGGACTCAGCCTCGCCGTCCCAGTGTCCTTATAAGTGGACTCGCCAGTCCGCAAAAAGTCCGCAAGACGTCCGCAGACGGCCAACAACTGCCACCGACAGCCAACACATGAAAGGCCAGGTCAGAACGCGTATGGAGGCCAAGTCCGCAGGTCGCGGGCCACGCTCAACTAGTTCTGCGATATCTGAGCCGGACGGGCATCTGGTGCCCGGTCACGACCGTGTTCGGGGATTTCCTGTAGGTAGGCGATCAGAGTGTCGGCTTGCCCGTTCTCACCAGGGATGATGCGCCCCTGCATCCGGGCCAGGAACGTGTGGCCATCGGCGTGGCGGTAACGCTTCTCGGCCTCGTAGTCGCCGGCCGGCAGCCGGTGGATGCCGACCTGGGTCGACGTCGTCTGACCGAACAGCGCCTCGACATCCCAGGCGAGTAGCTCGGCTTCGGTGTAGCCGGTGAGCCGGCACGCAGCATCGTTGGCCCGGATAAGGCCGCCGGCTACTGCACCGGTCAGCCGGATGTGCATCGATGCGATCGGAGCACTGTCGAAAGCGAGGCGGTATTGCTTTTCACTCTGCCGCAAGGCGCCGTCCACGCGCCGCCGCGACGTGACGTCCTCGACCTGACCGACAACGAACTCCAGGCTGCCGTCGGCATCGAGCACGGGGCGCAGCATCGTACGAACCCACATGCTGTGGCCCGCTGCGTGCATCCAGCGCTGAAGGTGTTGGCGGTCGTCGGCGGCAGCGAAAATGTCGTCGACGCCTTCGAAGCGCCTGGCCTCATCCTCGGGATGACACAGTGCGCGTGGATCCAGCTCGAGCAACTCCGCCTCGGAATATCCGGTCAGCCGGCACAGAGCGGGGTTGACCTTGAGAAACCGGACCAGGCGGTGACCGTCGCACGTCGCCAGCAGCGTGGCCACCGGCGCATGCTCGAAGGCGACCTGAAATCGCTCCTCGCTCTCGCTCAAGGCGAGCTCGATCCGGCGAGCCAGGGTCAGGTCGCGGGCGAGGCCAAGCAGGCCGAGCGGAGCCTCGATGCCCCGCTGCCCGGTCCCAAGCTGCCCGTCGCCCTCGATGCCGGGCAGCGTGATTGGCGCTATCGGCGCCGACAGGTACGCCTCCCACTCGACCTTGACGGCGTCATCAAGACCGTCCAGCAAAGTGGTGAGCCCAGTCAAGGTGGTCGTTACGGGAGCATCTACCGAGGTCGACAACGGCGCTGTCACCGCTTCCGCCTCCTCGGCTGGCGGTGGCGCTGGGGACTGCATGCCGGCGAGAGCGACATCAGTTGCCTGGGTGCCCATCGTGGCGGTGACCAGGGTCGCCCGAGTCGAGGCGACAGCAGCTGCCACCAGAGCGGCAGCCAACACCTCGTCCTCAACGGCCGCCGCCAGCGAGTTCGCGACCTCGGCAGCCGCCGTAGCGGCAGCCGTCACCTCGTCATGAACGGCCGTCGCCAATGAGGCGGCGACGTCGGAAGCGACAACAGCAGCCGCTGATGCCGCATCCTCCACGGCTGCGGCCTCCGCCGCGGCCGCAGCGGCGGCAGCAGCGGCCGCCACCGTGACAGCGAGGGCGACCTTGGCTGCGGCCAGCCTGGTCGCTTGGTCCTGACCGGCGACTGCGGCGGCGAGCGCGGCTGCGGCGTCGGTCGCTGTCCGCAACGCAGCCGTGACGTCGCGACCTGGGGTGCGATCGGCCGCGATCGATCCGCCGGCGCAAGCCGGGGCCATCGCCGTAGTGGCCGCGCTGAGGCTTGCCTCTGCGCTGACAGCCGCCGACATGGCAGCCGCCGTCTCTGCCGCGGCTGCCTCGGCGAGGGAGACGGCGTTGGCGGCGACTTGTCTGGCCTTGACGGCGGCTTGAGCCGCGCTGATCGCGGCTTCGGCCGCAACGCCGGCCTGCGCATCGGCGGTGATCGATGCAGCCTCGGCGAGCACCGCAGCGGCGGCAACATTTCGCGCTGGGGGAGCCTGGACGGTCTTGGCGCCGGCGGGCTTCGTCGCTCGGCGAATACTGGTTGACGACATGAGGACTCCTGACGGCTAGGTTCAAGCGCAGGACCCGCCTTCGTCTGGGTGACGGGTCGGGTTACCTCGCACCTTCGGCAGATCGCAGCCCGAACTGAAGCGGGACGACCCGGCTCCCGCAGGGTCCTGGTTCAGCCCTCGATCTGCCGGGACACGTACGGGACACGTACGGAGGCACGCGACGGGCATCCTCCGCGGTGCGATCACGGGCCGCGGCTCCTATTGCGGGTGCGTCAACGTTCGCTACGGCTGCGATTGCGCCCCGCGCGCTGATTCATCCGTCAGAATGATCGTGGACCGGTCCAGGAGGGCCTTGGCGGCCCGTACCTTTTCCTGGAGCGTGTTCTCGCGCCAATGCGTCGATCCCATGCCGTTCAGCTGGATCGTTTCCTGCAGCGCGTCCGCCAAGCTGGCGACTGCGCGCTCGAGATTCTCTATCCGAACCCGATCGACCGATTCCATCCCGCCATGATGCTCCTTGCGACTGCCGCCGGAAAGAGGCCTGTTGCCGGCGCGGATCGCCGGCGAGCCGGCGCTCCAGCCAGAGCAGCAGGACCGACGACAGCAGCACGCTGCCGACGATGTCACTGAGCCAGTGCTGGTGGGCGTACCAGAGACAGCTGACCACCAGCAGGACAACCACGCCGAACGTCATCCACGCTGTGCGCACGTGTCGCAGACCCAGGAGCAGAACGATCGCTCCCCCGCACACGACCAGGCTGGCGGTGTGGCCGGAGGGGTAGGCGCCGTTGAGTTTCTGCACATCGAGACTGCCCGGACCCGGCCTGGCCAGCGCCAGCTTGAGACCCCGCGTGACGACGGCCATCGCCGCCGCGGCGACGGCGGCCCACAAAAGCGGGCGGCCCGACCTACGGCGGACAGAAACGACGACCGCTACCACAAGCAGCGCACTCAACGTGACGGGTGGTGAAAAGAGCGCGGTAACGACCCGAGCGGCCCCGACAAGTGCGTCGACACGCAGGCGCAGCGACAACCGCCAGACCCGGTCATCGACGGCCACCACGGGGGTGCGGACGTAGACGGCGGCGGTGAGCAGCACGAAGGCGACCGCCAAGGCACCGGCCAGGTACCGCCGCCGCCGAGTCACCCGATCAACTGTGCGGATTCAAGGTCCCGAGTGCAAACGGCGGTCAACACTTGTCGCGCTGGGACCAGTGCCACCCGCTGCTCAGCCGGTAGCGGCCCGGTTTGTCGATCCGGGCGACCGTCCACCTCCCGGCCGAGGTCACGCAGCCGGCCGGGCCGCGCAAGGTCGTCCACCGCGACCAGCCGACCCGGGCCACCACGGCGCCGGGGCGCGGCATGTCGAACACCACCCCGGTCGCGGAGGAGGACACCAGCTTGGCCGGGAAGCTGACCAGCGGCTGGGCGCTGTCTACGCGATAGAGCTGCCAGTCGTCGGTCCCCCAGACGAACTGCAGATACGGCGGAGTGGCGTCGATGAGAGCCTTTTCCTCCTGGCCCCACTGGTCGAGTCGAGCTTGCCGAGGAACGGCGACATAGGTGACACCGTTGTCGTACAACCAGTTCAGGTAGGCCGGGGAGGTGAGCGTTCCATCGGGCGTACGACCGTAGAAGAGCGGGTTGCGTCCCACGTCGACCTGCCGCTCCCAGCCGCGGGCGATGGGTACGGCATCGGCCACGTAGGTCGACTCCCAATGGTCGTGCAGTGGCACCACCTCGACCCGGCCGATCGGGCCGCGCCGGTGCAGCTCGTCGATCAAGGGCTGGAAGAACTCACGATGGGCCGCCCGGTCGCCGGCGTTGCCCAGGTCGCCCAGGACCAGTGGCGGCTGCCACCAGCTGATCAGCGCCAGCGCGAGCGCGACCTTGGGCCAGCTCAGGTTGGCCGTCGCGGCAATCACCGGCACGGCGAACAGCAGGGTCAGCCGAGCGGCGTTGTAGCCGATGGGGCTGGGGATCAGGAACGCGCCGAAGAGCCCGATCGCCGTCAGCACCGCCCCCGTCCGGACGGCCCGATAACGCGCCGGTACGAGGAAGATGACGGCGATGGACGGCGTGATCACCAGCTTCGCCGACTCCATGGAGAACGGCTGTATTCCGCCGTCGTGGAAGAGCACCGCGAGAGCGACGATCGGCACCGCGGAGCTCACGGCGAGGACGAGACCGGCGAGCCGCCGGCCGGTCAGCAGCAACGCGGTCCCCGCGAGGCCGGTGAAAAGCCCGGCGACCGGGCTCGACGCGGTGCTCAGCAGCGCGCACAAACCGGCGAGGGCCATTCGCCAGTGGACCTCGAGCTCGTCGAGCGTCACCGCACACAGTGCCAGCAAACCGAACGCAACACCGAGGGCGAAGGTCGTCCGGCCGCTGATCAGGTTGCTCACCAGGCAGGCGGCCCCGAGCACCCCGCCCAGCAGCGGCCGGCGCACCCCGCCGCGGACCAGCAGGAACGCAAAGGCCGTCGCCCCGAGCACGGACGCGACAGCGCCGACGCCACGTGAGCCGATCAGGGCGTTCAGCGACCCGGTCAGCAGGCTGTAGCCGAACGGGAAGATGCCGCCGTACCACCGGAAGTCCACCGGCCGCAGGCCGTAGGCCTGCACGAAGTGTCCTCGAGCCACCTGGGCGGACAGGTCCGTGCCGGCCAGCGGGAGAAACAGGAAGGCGATGGTCAGGGCGAGAGAGACCGCCACGGTCGGCAGCAGGGCTCGCCGGTAGGGATGCGGCAATCGCTGGAGCTGGAGCACAACGACTCACCCTGCCAGGCTCATGCGTAGAACACCCGTTCGACCGCTGCCCGGGCGCGTCGGGTGGTGCGCAGGTACTCCTCGACGAAGCCGCCAGGGTCCAAGCCGAGTGGGTAACCCACTGCGTGAGCCACCCCGACGAGCTCCCGCCCACGGCGCGGGATCGAGTCGGCCGGGCGGCCACGAACGAGCAGCACGGCGTTGCGGACGCGGGAGGCCAGCCGCCAGGCCGCCGACATGGCCGCTGAATCCTCCGTGGCCAGCAGACCGGCCTGCTCGGCGCCGGCCAGGGCGCCCAGCGTCCGAGGCGTCCGAAGGCCAGGCAGGTCGTGGCCGTGGGTGAGCTGCAGCAACTGCACGGTCCATTCCACGTCGGCCAACCCGCCCGGGCCGAGCTTGAGGTGGGTGGCCGGATCGGCACCGCGGGGCAGCCGCTCGCTGTCCACCCGGGCCTTGATCCGGCGGATCTCGGTGACCTCCTTAGCCGACAGCCCTGCGCCGGGATAGCGGTAGGGGTCGACCAGCCGGACGAAGCGCTCGCCCAGCGACGCATCACCGGCGACCGGCCGGGCCCGCAGCAACGCCTGCGCCTCCCACACCGAAGCCCAGCGCCGGTAGTAGGCGGCGTAGGCGGCCAGGCTACGCACCAGCGGGCCCTGGCGGCCCTCCGGTCGCAGGCCGGCGTCCACGTCGAGGGGCGGGTCGGCCGCCGGCACCGACAACAGCCGGCGAAGCTCCTCCGCCACCTCCCGGGCCGCCGCCGAGGCAGCGTTCTCGTCGGCGCCGGCGACCGGCTCGAAGACGAACACCACGTCGGCGTCGGAGCCATAGCCGACCTCGGCGCCGCCGAGCCGGCCCATCGCGATCACCGCCATCAGCATGGGCAGCTCGCCGCCGCGCTGCTCCGCCGCCGCCACCAGCGCCGCATCCAGCGCAGCACCGAGGATGGCCTCGGTGACATCGGACAGCGCCGTGCCCACCGCCTCGACGGACAGCTGCCCGAGCAGGTCGGCGCTGGCGATCCGCAGCAGCTCGTTACGGCGCAGACCGCGGGCCGCGGCCACCCCCTTCTCGGGGTCGTGGCTGCGGCGGGTGACCGCGAGCATGGCACCGTGCAGGGTCTGCGCCGGCCGGGGCTGCAGCTCGGCGTCGAAGGCCAGCATGCGCAGAGCCTCCGGGGCCCGGCTGAGCAGGTCGGCGACGTAGCGGCTGGACCCAAGCAGCAAGGCCAGCCGCTCGGCCACCATCCCCTCGTCGCGCAGGAAGCCGAGAAACCACGGCGTACGACCGAGCGCATCGGAGACCTGGCGGTAGGCCAGCAGGCCGGCGTCGGGATCGGCTCCGTCGGCGAAGGCACCGAGCATGGCCGGCAGAAGTGCCTTCTGGATCGCCGCGGCCCGGCTGACCCCGGTGGTGAGCCCTTGGAGGTGGCGCATCGCCCCGGCCGGGTCGGCGAAGCCCAGCACTTCCAGCCTGGCCCGGGCGGCGGTCGGTGCCAGCCGCAGCTCATCGCCGGAGACCCGCGACACCGACAACAGCAACGGTCGGTAGAACAGTTTCTCGTGCAGCCGGCGCACCTCCCGAGCGTGTCGGGCCCGGTCGGTCTCGAACGCCTCTACCGCGGTCGATCCCGGGCCGCCGGCGTAGCCCAGCGACCGCGCCAGCCAACGCAGGCCCGTCTCCCCGTCCGGGATGCGGTGCGTGCGGCGCAGCCGCTGCAGCTGCAACCGGTGCTCGACGGTCCGCAGCCAGCGGTACATCTCCGCCAGGCTCGTCGCGTCCGCCCGCCCGACGTAGCCGCCGGCGGCCAGCGCCTCCAGCGCGACCAAAGTGGTGCCGCTGCGCAGCGACTCGTCGACCCGGCCATGCACCAGCTGCAGCAGCTGGACCGCGAACTCCACGTCACGCAGGCCGCCGGGTCCGAGCTTCAGCTCCCGCTCCGCATCGCCGGCCGGCAACGCGGCCTCGACTCGACGTCTCATCGCACGTACGTCGGGGACGAAGTCCTCGCGGTCGGCGGCCCGCCAGACCAGCGGAGCAAGCCGTTGCACGTACTGACTGCCGAGCTCGGCATCCCCGGCGACCGGCCGGGCCTTGAGCAGCGCCTGGAACTCCCACGTGCGCGCCCAGCGCTGGTAGTAGGCGACGTGGCTGTCCAACGTACGGACCAGCGGCCCGTTCCGGCCTTCCGGTCGCAGGCCGGCATCGACCGGCCAGGCCACCTCGGCACAAATCCTCATCATCTGCACGGCCAGCAGGGTGGCGCTGCGCAGCGCAGCGGCGGGATCACCCGACCCGACCGGCTCGCCGACAAAGATGACGTCGACGTCGGAGACGTAGTTGAGCTCGCGGCCGCCGCACTTGCCCATCGCGATCACGGCGAGCCGGCCCGGCGGCGCGCCGGCCGGCAGCGTCGCCTCGGCCATCGCCAGCGCTGCGGTCAGGGTGGCCGCGGCCAGGTCGGACAGCTCCGCGGCCACCGCGTCGAGGTCGAGCATCCCGCTCAGGTCACGGGCAGCGAGCATCAACAGGCACCGGCGGTAGGCGATCCGCAGGGCGACGACGGCGGCCGGGCCGGCGGAGTCGGCCCGCGGCCGGGTCTCGTCGGGATCGGCGCCGACGGCGCTCAGCAGCGCCGCCCGCAGCGCCGCCCGGGAAGGAGGCTCCGGCAGCTCGGCATCGAGCCGGCGCCAGTCCTGGGGGTGGGCGATGAGATGGTCGCCAAGCGCGGCACTCGCGCCGAGCACAGCGATGAGCCGCCGGCGTAGTCCGGCGCCGGCCTGCACCCGGTGCAGGAGCTCGGCCCGCGCAGCCTCCTCCGGCTGGGCCTCGGCGAGCCGCGTGAGGGTCAGCAGTGCCAGGTCGGGGTCGGCGGCTCCGGCAATGGCCGCGACGAGCTCGCGGCCACCCGAACCGACCGCCGGCCCCCGCTCCCCCACGCCGTCCGGACCCAGCAGTCGCTGCGCCCGGGCCACGTCGATGAACCCGAGCCGGGCGACCTCCGCCCGAGCTGTCACCGTGCTCCGGCGACCAGAGCGGCGAACCGCTCGGCCACCGGGCGCCAGACCTCTTCCAGATCCCCGTGCACGGCGATGGCTCCCGCCACGACGGCGTCGACGTCCAGCCCGAGCGCGGTCAGTCGCTCACGCTCCTCCTCGGCCCATTGCCCCACCTGCTCCGGCGTGGTCTCGATGTGGAACTGCAGCCCCCAGGCCCGATCGCCGATCCGGAAGGCCTGGTTGGCGTACGCCGGACTGCTGGCCAAGAGGACCGCACCGCGGGGCAGCTCCGCGATCTCGTCGTGGTGCCACTGCAGCACGTCGGGGGTGAAGGGCACCAGCCCGAAGAGCTCGTCCTGGGCGCCGATGTCGCGCTTGGCCACCAGCCGGGCCCCGATCTCCGGGCCGTTCGCCCCGGGCTGCACCCGCCCGCCGAACGCCTCGGCGAGCAGCTGCGCACCGAGACATATCGCCAGGGTGGGCGTCGACGTGCCGACGGCCTCCCGCAGCAGCATCTTGGTCGCCGGCAGCCAGTCCGCCTCGTACGCCGCCCGCTCGTCGACGTAGGCAGCCTGTGGCCCGCCCAGGACCAGCAGGCCGGCGTATCCCTGCAGCCCCCGCGGCAGTGCTTCGCCGGCATAGGGCCGGACAGCTTGCAGCTCGAGTCCCGCCGCGCTCAGCCAGTCGCCGAGCCGGCCGGCGTCCTCGGACGCGGTGTGCTGGACGACGAGGACGCGGGGCTGGCTCACAGGCCGAGTCTGGCTCACGCGCCGAGGCTACCGGCGCGTCACAGCACCGGCAGGTAACGCTCCAGCTCGTACGGGGTGACCCGCCGGCGGTACTCGGCCCATTCGGCGCGCTTGTTGCGCAGGAAGAAGTCGAACACGTGCTCGCCGAGTGTCTCGGCGACCAGCTCGGACGTCTCCATCGCGCGCAGCGCGTCGGAGAGGTTGTGCGGCAGGTCGCGGTAGCCCATCGCCCGGCGCTCACCGTCGGTCAGGCTCCACACGTTGTCCTCGGCGCCGGGCGGCAGCTCATAGCCCTTCTCCACCCCGCGCAGGCCCGCCGCGAGCAAGAGAGAGTAAGCGAGATAGGGGTTGCAGGCCGAGTCCAGCGAGCGGATCTCGACCCGCGTCGCGTTGGCCTTACCGGGCTTGTACATCGGCACCCGCACCAGGGCGGAGCGGTTGTTGGACCCCCAGCAGATGTAGGTAGGTGCCTCGCCGCCGGCAATCAGCCGCTTATAGGAGTTGACCCACTGGTTGGTCACGGCGGTGAATTCGCGCGCGTGGGTGAGGATGCCGGCGATGAACGACTTGGCGGTGGCGGAGAGCTGCAGCGGGTCCGCCGGGTCGTGGAACGCATTGCGGTCGCCCTCGAACAGCGACAGATGGGTGTGCATGCCCGAGCCGGGCTGGTCGGTGAACGGCTTGGGCATGAAGGTGGCATAGACGCCGGCCTGCTGCGCCACCTCCTTGATGACGTGCCGGAAGGTCATGATGTTGTCGGCGGTGGTGAGCGCGTCGGCGTACCGCAGGTCGATCTCCTGCTGCCCGGGGGCGACCTCGTGGTGGCTGAACTCCACCGAGATCCCCATCAGCTCCAGCGCGCTCACCGCGTCGCGGCGGAAGTCGTGGGCGATGTCGTGGGTCGTGAGATCGAAATAGCTGCCGAAGTCGACCGGCCGGGGAGTCCGGCCGTCACCGGGCCGGTCGGCCAGCAGGAAGAACTCGATCTCGGGATGGGTGTAGAACGACAGCCCCTTCTCGGCGGCCTTGGCCAGGGTGCGGCGCAGCACGTGGCGGGGATCGGCCCACGACGGCGACCCGTCGGGCATCTTGATGTCACAGAACATCCGGGCCGCGTCCGGCTCCGATCCGCCCTCCCACGGCATCACCTGGAAGGTGGCCGGATCGGGCATGGCGACCATGTCGCTCTCGTAGACCCGGGCGAAGCCCTCGATGGCCGAGCCGTCGAAGCCGATGCCCTCCTCGAAGGCCGACTCGAGCTCGGCTGGCGCCACTGCCACCGACTTGAGGGTGCCGAGCACGTCGGTGAACCACAGCCGGATGAAGCGGATGTCGCGCTCCTCCAGCGTACGAAGGACGAATTCCTGCTGGCGGTCCATGCTGGGCAGCGTACGAGCCGCAGGTTACCGCCGTGTTGCCTGGCAGCCGGTAGCGGAAGAATGAGGCCGTGGCTCAACTGAGGGTGGCCCTGGCCCAGATCGACGTCACCGTCGGCGACCTCGACGGCAACGCCGATCTGGTGCTCTCCTGGTCCCGGCGCGCGGCGGATGCCGGCGCCCACCTGGTCGCCTTTCCCGAAATGGCGCTGACCGGCTATCCGCCGGAGGACCTCGTGCTGCGGAAATCCTTTGGCGCCGCCAGCGTCGCCCTGGTCGCCGGCGTCGCCGAGCGACTTGACCGGGCCGGCCTGGGCCAGCTGGCCGTGGTGGTCGGCTATCTCGACATCGCCGGCGGGCCGCGCAACGCGGCTGCCCTCCTGCACGGGGGGCGCGTCGTCGCCCGCTATTTCAAGCACCACCTGCCCAACTACGGCGTCTTCGACGAGGACCGCTATTTCACCTCCGGGGAGAGTTTCGTCGTCGTGCGGCTGCACGGCATCGACATCGCGCTGACGATCTGCGAGGACATCTGGCAGGACGGCGGGCCCTTCGCCGTCGCTGCGGCCGCCGAGGTCGGGCTCGTCCTAAACATCAACGGCTCGCCGTACGAACGCAACAAAGACGACGTCCGCCTTGCCCTCGCCGCCCGCCGTGCCCGCGAGGCCGGCGCGACCGTCGCCTACGTCAACATGGTCGGTGCCCAGGACGAGCTGGTCTATGACGGGGACTCACTCGTGGTCGGCCCGGACGGATCGTTGCTGGCCCGGGCACCGCAGTACGACCAGACGCTGCTGGTCACCGACCTCGACCTGCCGGTCGCGACGAGCGACGTCATCAGCACCGCCGGTGGCATGGTCGTCGAACGCGCCGTCATCTCGGCGATTCCCCCGCCGGCTTTTTCCGCACAGGCCCCGGCGGTCGCCGACCGGCTGGGCGAGGAGGCGGAGGTGTGGGGCGCCCTGGTCACCGGCACCCGCGATTATGTCGCCAAGAACGGTTTTCGATCGGTCGTGCTGGGGTTGTCCGGCGGCATCGACTCGGCGGTGGTCGCCACCATCGCCTGCGACGCGCTCGGACCGGACGCCGTGCATGTCATCGGAATGCCCTCACGCCACTCCTCCGAGCACTCCGTCGCCGACGCCGAAGAGCTGGCTCGCCGGCAGGGACTGCACTGGCGACGCATCCCGATCGCCGCGATGGTCGACGCCTACGATTCCGCGCTGCACCTGCGCGGCCTCGCCGCTGAGAACCTGCAGGCCCGGGTGCGCGGCACGCTGCTGATGGCCATGTCCAACTCCGAGGGCCACCTGGTGCTGGCGCCCGGCAACAAGAGTGAGCTGGCCACCGGCTACTCGACCCTCTACGGCGACAGCGCCGGCGGATTCGCCCCGATCAAGGACGTGCTCAAAACCCTGGTCTGGCAGCTGGCCCGCTGGCGCAACGCCGAGGCGCTCCGGCGCGGCGAGACCGAGCCCATCCCGCAGAGCTCCATCGACAAGCCGCCGTCGGCTGAGCTGGCGCCGGGCCAGCTCGACAGCGATGAACTGCCGGCGTACGACCTGCTCGATGCGCTGCTGGCCGACTACATCGACCACGACCTCGGCCGGGCCGCCCTCCTCGCCCGCGGCCATGACCCGGACCTGGTCGAGAAGGTGGTCCGGATGGTCGACCTGGCCGAGTACAAGCGTCGGCAATACCCGCCCGGTCCCAAGATCTCGTTGAAGGCGTTCGGCCGCGACCGCCGGCTGCCGATCACCAACCGCTGGCGCGAAAGGGTGCCCGGGGCGCAACACGTGGCCGCTCCGACCTGAGTTGCCGATGTGAGCAGCGTGACACTGGCCCGGCCGTGGCCGGCGTGCAACGATCGAGGAAGCCCGGGGACGTCATCACGACGCCTCGAGGAAGAGAGGCAGACCGTGTCCGAGTCTCCCGAACCGTCGCTCTACGGCGGCCCCAGCAGTCGCCGCATCACCATCCCGGACCTCCAGGCCGCCAAACGACGCGGCGAGCGATGGCCGATGCTCACCTCCTACGACCAGTACTCCGCGGAGGTATTCGACGAAGCCGGCATTCCGGTCCTCCTCGTCGGCGATTCGGCCGCCAACAATGTCTATGGCTATCCCGACACGGTGGCCGTCACCGTCGACGAGCTCCTGCCGTTGGTCCGGGCGGTGACCCGCTCCTCGCATCGTGCGCTGGTGACCGCCGACCTGCCCTTCGGGTCCTACCAGGTGTCACCGACGCAGGCGCTCGAGACCGCGATCAGGTTCATGAAGGAAGGCGGCGCTCACGCGGTGAAGCTCGAGGGCGGCGCGCGGATTGCCCCGCACGTCGAGGCGATCGTCGCGGCCGGCATCCCGGTGATGGGCCACGTCGGCTTCACCCCGCAGAGCGTCCACGCGATCGGGGGCTACCGCGTGCAGGGTCGCGGGGATGCCGCGGAGTCGGTCTATCAGGACGCACTGGCCCTGGAGCGGGCCGGCGCGTTCAGTGTGGTGCTCGAGATGGTGTCCACCGAGGTGGCCAAGCGGATCACCGCCGAACTCGAGATCCCGACCATCGGCATCGGCGCCGGCGTGGACTGCGACGCCCAAGTGCTCGTCTGGCAGGACATGGCCGGTTTGCGCGGCGGCCGGATGCCGAAGTTCGTCAAGCAGTACGCCGACCTCCGCGGGGTTCTTTCGGGGGCGGCGCAGTCTTTCGCCGAAGAGGTCCGCGCCGGCACCTATCCCGACACCTCGCATTCCTATTCCTGAGCCGGCGGGCATTCTTCGCTAAGTCGCTGGACGCAGGACCGCAGCCGCACCAGGCTGGACGTCCGTGGACCCCTCCGACCCGTCGCATCTCTCGCCGGACCCCGGGCTGCCGACCGCTGTGCCTTCCCGTACGAAGGCCGCGCGCCGCCGGCTGCGGCACCTGAGGATCGACCTCTCACCACTGCGCTCGTCCCGCGACTACCGGCTCAATTTCGTCGGATCCATGGTCTCGATGTTCGGATCCATGATCACCTATGTCACCATCCCGTATCAGGTGGCGGAGCTGACGCACTCGCCGCTGGCCGTGGGACTGCTCGGACTGTGCGAGCTGGTGCCCATTCTCTTGATGGCTTTTGTCGGTGGAGCGCTCGCCGACTACCTCGACCGCCGTCGCCTCGTCCTGCTGTCGGAGCTGGGCCTCACCGTCGTCACCGGCACGCTGCTGCTCGACGCCACCCTCGACCATCCCCTCGTCTGGCCGCTGTACGTCTGCAGCACGATGGCCGCCGGGCTCGACGGCATCCAGCGTCCCGCCCTCGATTCGATGATCCCGCGCCTGGTCGAGCCCGCGCAGATCCCGGCCGCCTCAGCCCTGGACTCACTACGGATGAATGTCGCGGCCGTGGCCGGTCCGGCCGTCGCCGGCCTGCTCATCGCAGCCGTCCCGCTGCCGTGGGTCTACGCCGTCGACATGGCGACATTCGCCTTTTCGCTGGCGACGCTGCTGCTCATGCGGGCCGTACCACCGCCGCCTGACGCCGACCGGCCGAGCATCCGCAGCGTCCTCGACGGGCTGCGTTACGCCCGCAGCCGCCCCGAGCTGCTCGGCACGTACCTGATTGACATCAACGCCATGTTCTTCGGCATGCCGATGGCATTGTTTCCCTTCATGGCCGACCGGCTCGGCGGACCGCACATCCTGGGCCTGTTGTACGCCGCGCCCAGTGCGGGGGCGATCGTCGCGACCCTCACGTCAGGGTGGACCAATCACGTCTACCGGCATGGGCTGATGGTCGTCCTGGCGGCGGTCGGTTGGGGCGCCGCCATCGTCGGCTTCGGCCTGGTCGACACGGTGTGGCCGGCGCTGACGTTTCTCGCGGTCGCCGGTTTCGCCGACAGCATCAGCGGTTTCTTCCGTGGGATCATCTGGAACCAGACCATCCCCGACCATCTGCGCGGCCGCCTGGCCGGCATCGAGATGGTCAGCTACACGAGCGGGCCGCTGCTTGGCAACGCCGAGTCGGGGCTCGCGGCATCGGTGTTCTCGGTCCGTACGTCGATCGTCTCCGGCGGAGCGCTGTGCATCATCGGCACCGGGGTGATGGCGCTGGCGCTGCCGGCCTTCCTCCGCTACGACGGACGCCGGGGGCTGGCCGTCAAGCAGGCGGTGGACGCGGCGAGAGCAACCGGCCCGGGCCACCCATAGCCAGCCGGCCGGCGATGCGCTACTGCTCGTCTTCGGCGTCGGCCTGGCGATTACGTTCTTCCACCAAGGCAAGGGCCTGCTGCGCTTGGCCTTCGGTGTCATAGGGGCCGAGTCGGTCACTCCACTTGCACAACTCAGGGTCCTGCTCCACCCGGTTGTGCTTGAGGCACCACCAGTACTTCCCCGACGAATTGTCTGCCATGACCGAGGACTGTGCTCCCTGCGCAGGCATCACGCCAGCCGCCACGACGAAAACCCCAGGGCTGGCCGCCCTTGATGGCACGGCTGGGACAGATCCCGCCTGGGGCGGCCGGCAAGATCTTCGGGCCGCTCATGTCCGTCTTCACTCAAGTTCGGTCGTCAGACCGCCGATAGTCAGCGGTGCCCTTCTCAGCGACACGTCATGCGGGGACATCGCTGACCACGGATAGGAGAGAGAGACATGACCCACCCGGCCGACATCGGATTCGTGTGTGATCCGGATCAGTACGCCGTCTTTGCCAGCACGCTGTGGGAGGTGGCTCGCTCAGCGACAGCTGACCTCGACGCGTCGGAGCCGCCCCTGACCGGGACGGGGCTGACGGCGCCGGCCGGCGCCGTGCCCACCGCCGGCGACGGGTGGGCCGAGTGGGCGACCGATCCCGACTGGGCGGTCAGCTGACGCCCTCGAGGTGACTGAGCAAGGCCTCACTGATCTCCCGCAGGTCTGAGCGCTGCTCGGCGGTCAGCGGGTCGAACAGGTTGGCGCGCACTGCTTCAACGTGTCCGCGAGCGGCCGCATCGAGAGCGGCGAATCCGGCGTCGGTCAGCACCGCCAGAAGGCCGCGCTTGTCACTCGGACAGTCCTCCCGGCGCACCCAGTGCAGCTCCTCCAAGCGGCTGACCGCATGTGAGAGCCGACTGCGCGAGGACAGTGAGGCCTCGGCCAACTCGCTCATCCGTAGGGTCCGCTCAGGTGACTCCGACAGGCGGACCAGGATCTCGTAATAGGCGTGCGGAATCCCCGCATCGCGTTGCAACTCCCGGTCGAGGCGGTCGAAAAGCAGCTGGCTGGCGTTCATGAAGGCACGCCAGGTCCGCTGCTCGTCCGCAGCCAGCCACCGAGGCTCAGGAACGGGCGTCGCCTCGTCCTTCGGCATGCGCCGCTCCTTCAGTTCCCATCGCCGCGCGGTGATTGAAGTTTCAACCAGCTTGGGCTAGCGTACACGTCAGTTGAACGTTCAATCATCTGGACCCGCAGGTCCACTCATCGTCCCCCAAGGAGGACCGCGTGACATCAATCGACTTCGAAGCCGCCCCCAGCGCCGCGATCGAGGATCTCACCGGCGACTACACGCTCGACGTCGCCCACACCCGGATCGGCTTCAGCGCGCGGCACGCCATGGTGACCACCGTCCGCGGCTCCTTCGGTGATTTCGAAGGCACCGCCCACCTGGATGCCACCGACCCCGCCAAGTCCTCGGCGAAGCTCACCATCAAGGTGGCGAGCCTGTCCACCGGCCAGGAGCAGCGCGATGCGCACCTGCGCTCGCCGGACTTCTTCGACGTCGAGGCCAACCCCGAGATCACCTTCACATCCACCTCGGCCAAGCGGGTCGACGACGAGACCTACCGGCTCACCGGTGACCTGAGCATCCGGCACCAGACCAAGCCGGTCACGGTCGAATTCGCCTTCAACGGCTCGGCGAAGGACCCGTACGGAAACCTGCGCGCCGGCTTCGAGGGCAAGACGACGGTCAACCGCAAGGACTGGGGGCTGAGCTGGAATGCCGCACTGGAGACCGGCGGCCTGCTGGTCAGCGACAAAATCAAGCTCGAGTTCGACGTCTCGGCCATCAAGCTGACCCCGACGGCGTAGCCGTCCTGCTGACCCCGACGGCGTAGCCGTCCTGCTGACCCCGACGGCGTAGCCGTCCTGCTGACACCGAGGTCAGCGGCGCTGCCGGTACCGGTGAGATGGCCGGCCGGCGGCGCCGTACTGCAGGTCGAATTCGACGAATCCGCTCTGGATCAGCTGGGTCAAATACCGTTGCGCTGTCGGCCTGCTGATCCCGACCTGCTCGGCGATATCGACGGCCGTCAGGTCTTGCGAGGCTGCCCGCACGACTTCGAGAATGCGCGACATCGTGGGCAAGGACTGACCTTTGGCAAGCTTGGGGACGCCTGGGCTGCGGAGCAGTCCGTACAGCTTGTCCACCTCGTCCTGGGACGCCTGGCTGATCGCGGTGAGGCCGTCGTAGAGCTCTCGGTAACTCTCTAATCGCGCGGCCAGCCGGGCGAACCCGAAGGGCTTGACGACGTAGTGAACGGCACCCAGCTGCATCGCGGCCCGGAGGCTGACCACATCGCGGGCCGCCGTGATGACCATGACATCGGGGTTCGGCGGGTCAAGGTCCTGCAGCCGGCGCATCAGGGCCAGGCCGTGCTCGTCCGGCAGGTAGAGGTCGAGCAGGATCAGGTCCGGCCGTGCCGAGCGCACCGCGTCGTAGGCCGCCGCCGCCGTGTGGGACTGCCCGACGACGGTGAAGCCGGGGACCTTGGCAACGTACGCGGCGTGAATGTCGGCGACTCGGTAATCGTCGTCGACCACGAGCGTGTCAATCATGACCTGGAGGGCGTCCGGATCGCCGGCCGGCTGACCGGGAGCACGACGCGGAACAATGCACCTTCGGAACTTTCCGCGGTGATCGTGCCCTCCGCTGCGGTGACGAGCCGGTGCACCAGGGCCAGACCCAGGCCGCGGTGCACGCCCTCGCGGGCCGGCTTGGTGGTGACCCCGTCGGTGAAAACGCTGGCCGTACCGACCGGGAGCCCGGGCCCGCTGTCAGACACCTCCGTGACCACCGTGGCGTCCGTCTCCTCACGAATACGCACGACAACCTGACGGCGCGGTTGCCCGACGACCGCATCCATCGCATTGTCGATGAGGTTGCCCAGCACGGTGATGAGGGCCTGCGGATCGACGGCGCCGCGCTCGATCCGGGAGTCCTCGGTCACCTCGAGGGTCACGCCGCGCTCGGCGCCGATGGCGACCTTGGCGATCAGCAGGGCCACGACGGTCGGGTCTCCGATGCGGTCGCTCAGCGACTCCGCCAGCCCGGTCGACGCAGCAGAGACCTCCGCGAGGTACGACGCTGCTTCCTCGGGCCGATCCAGGTCGAGCAGGCCGGCGATGGTGTGCATCCGGTTGGCGTGTTCGTGCTGCTGAGCGCGCAGCGCAGCGGAGAGGTTGCGCACGCTGTCGAGCTCGCGGAGAAGCCCGACGAGCTCCGTACGGTCCCGCAGCGTGATGACCGCGCCCAGCGGGCGACCCCGCCGCGACACGGGCATCCGGGTCACAGTCAGGCACCGGCTGTCGGTGAGCACGACCTCATCTTGCCCGGCCTCGACCTCGCCGCACAGCAGGTCGCGCAGCCGCCCCGGCGGCAGGACCTCATCGACCCGGTCACCCAGTCCGGCGCGAGTCAGGTTGATCAGCCGGCGTGCCTCGTCGTTGACCAGGGAGATGCGCCCGCCGGGGTCGAGGGTGATGACGCCCTCGCGGATTCCGTGCAGCATCGCTTCCCGCTCCTGGAGCAGCTCGGCGATCTCGTGCAGCTCCAGACCGAACGTCTGCCGCTTCAGCCGACGGGTCAACAGCAGGGAGGTGACGATGCCGATGACCAGCGCCAGGGCGGTGTACAGGAGCAGGGTCGGCACCGTGCGCCAGAGTTGGTCCGACACCTGGCTTTCGAGGATGCCGGCCGACACCTCGCCGACGACGGCTCCGTCGGGCGCTCGCAACGGCGCCTTGCCGTTCGCCGAGCGGCCGAGGTGACCGTCATCCACGCCCACATGGCCGGCGCCATCGAGCGCGATCAACGGCTCAGCGACGCGCTGGCCGATCAGGGTCGAGTCCGGATGCGAGTGCCGGACCCCGTTTCGGTCGAGGACCACGACGTAGGACGCACGGGTGCTGGCCCGCAGTTCCTCCGCGAGGCGCGCCACGACGCGGTCCGGGTCTCCCCTCGCCATCGCGGTGCGGATCTGGGGCATGACTGCGGCGGCTTGGGCGATAGACAGCGCGCGGCGCTCGTACTGGTGGTCCAACTCCCGCCGTACCGCCGCGGCGTAGAGGGCAAAGCCCGCCACCAGCGCCACGAGCAGAATCGTGAGCTGGCTCACCAGGATCTGCGTAGAGAGCCGTCGTCCCCGTCGCATCATCACCACCCGTCGCAGTTCCCGACAGTGTGCCCCGGTCGGTATGAGCGCGGCACGCCCGCCGCACGCACTAAAGCCACAAAAGTTGCATTAACACCCAAAATGCGCTCAATGCCCACAAGGCTGGTCGGACGGACGTGGGCGAGCCTAGGGTCCGACCACGATCATCACCGACGATCAGGCGGATACATGGCTTACCAAGAGAGCGGCCCGACACCCGGGCCGGCCGCCATCGAGCTTCGGGCAGTGACCAAGCGTTTCACCACCCCGAGTGGTTCGACGTACACCGCGTTGCAGGACCTCGACATGGACGTCGCACCGGGCGAGTTCTGCGCGGTCGTGGGACCCACCGGGTGTGGCAAGTCGACCACGCTCACGTTGATCTCCGGTCTGGAGCGGCCGTCGCTCGGCACCGTCAAGGTCCACGGAGACGAGGTGTCGGGAATTACCCCCGGCGTGGGATTCATGTTCCAGACCGACGCCGTATTGCCTTGGAAGTCCGTGCTCGACAACGTCGCCACCGGACCCCGTTTTCGCGGGACCCAGAAGGCGAAGGCGAACGCCGCGGCGCGCGACTGGCTGCGCCGGGTCGGCCTCGACGGCTTCGAGGATCGCTTCCCCCACCAGCTCTCCGGTGGCATGCGCAAGCGGGTCGCGCTCGCCCAGAGCCTGATCAACGAGCCGCAGGTGCTGCTCATGGATGAGCCTTTCAGCGCGCTGGACGTGCAGACCCGGGCGAAGATGTCCAACGAGCTGCTGCAGCTGTGGGATCTCACCCAGCCCGCCGTGGTCTTCGTCACCCATGACCTCGAGGAGGCCATCGCCCTCGCCGACAAGGTGGTCGTCCTCACCGCCGGACCGGGCGGGACGGTGAAAGCGGTCTTCAAGATCGACCTGCCCCGCCCACGGGTGGTGCAGGAAATCCGCTTCGAGCAGCACTTCGTCGACCTTTATCACCAAATCTGGGAAGCCCTCAAGTCCGAAGTGGACACGGCCTACGCGCAGACGACCGAGGCGACTGCGCCGGTGGCGTCGTGAAGACCGAGGTGGCGGTCGCCGCGGCCACCAACACAAGCAGCGACGTGTCAACCAACGAACGCGCCTATCGCTCCCGGCTGCGCCGGCGCCGGACGCTCGTACATCTTGTCCAGCTCGCCTTTTTGATCGTGGTCCTGGGCGGCTGGCAGCTCTATGTCGGGAACGACTCGCGCAAGGTGATCCTGTACGGAAAGCCGTCGGGGATCGTCGCCCAGCTGCAGACCTGGTACACGCAGGGAACGGCGCAGGGCTCACTCGGAGCCCAAGTGGCAGTCACGATCGAGGAAGCGTTCATCGGCTTCCTGATCGGCACGGCGTTAGGCATCGTCTGTGGCATCGCCCTGGGGCGCATCCGCTTCTTGGCCGACGTTTTCAGCCCCTATATCAAGGTTTTGAACTCGATCCCGCGCATCGTCTTGGGGTCGGTGTTCATCCTGGCATTCGGGCTGGGGATCGAGTCGAAGATCCTGCTGGTCATCGTGCTGGTGTTCTTCGGGGTCTTCTTCAACGCCTTCCAAGGGGTGCGCGAGGTCGACCGCAACTTCATTGCCAACGCGACCATCCTCGGCGGATCGCGGTGGCAGGTCACCCGGCACGTGGTCCTCCCGTCGGCGTTCACCTGGATCATCGCCAGCCTGCACGTCAGCTTCGGCTTCGCCCTGATCGGCGCCATCGTCGGCGAATTCCTCGGCGCCACCCAGGGCCTGGGTCAACTGATCAAGCAGGCGCAGAACACGTTCAACGCAAACGGCGTCTGGGCCGCCATGGTGATCATGGGCGTCGTCGCGCTGATAGCCGAGTGGTTCCTCACCCGAGTAGAGAATCGCCTGCTGCGCTGGCGGCCACCGCAGCTCAGCGGCCCTGAGCTATGACCCCCCGTTTCCAGCCAAACAGAAGGAGAATCATCGTGTCCAAGAGAACGTTGTTGGCCGTGGTCGGGATCTCGACCGCGCTGGTGGTGACCGGATGCAGCACTAAAGCGACCCAGACCTCCGGCACCAAGAGCGTGGGCAGCAAGTCCGGCGAAAAGGTCAGCATCATGGTCGGTGGCCTCAACAAGCAGATCTACCTGCCATTCATGCTGGCCGAGCGGCTGGGCTATTACAAGGATCAGAAGCTCAACATCTCGCTGACCGACGAGCCGGCCGGGGTGGATGCGACGACCAACATGCTTGCCGGCAAAGTGCAGGGAGTGGGTGGTTTCTACGACCACACGATCGCGTTGCAGGGTCTCGGTCAGCAAGCCGAGTCAGTGGTGTCCATGCTGGTTACGCCGGGTGAGGTCGAGCTGTGCCGCAACGACCTCAAGGGTCAAATCAAGTCCCCCGCTGACTGGAAGGGTCGCAATTTCGGGGTCACCGATCTGGGGTCTTCGACCGACTTCCTCACCCAATACCTCGCCCAGAAGGGCGGTGTCGACCCCAAGAGCATCCACCGGGTCGGCGTGCAGGCGGGCGCCACCCTGATCGGCGCGATGGCGCACAAGAACGTCGACTGCGCTATGACCACTGAGCCGACAGTCTCGCAGCTGCTGGCCAGCAAGTCGGCCTACGTCCTACTCGACATGCGCACTGCCGCGGGTACGTCGAAGGCGCTCGGCGGGGAGTACCCCGCCACGTCGCTGTACATGATGTCGGCGTACGTCCAGAGCCACAAGGCGACTGTCCAGAAGCTGGTGAACGCCTACGTCAAGACGCTCAAGTGGATCAACACTCATAGCGCAGCAGAGATCACCGACATGATGCCCGCCGACTATTACACCGGCGTGGGCAAGGCGGCTTATATCAAGGCTCTGGAGGGCGAGAAGGGCATCTACAATCCGACCGGCATCATGCCTCCGAACGGGCCGCCGACCAACCTGAAGGTGCTGTCGACGTTCAACCCGAAGGTGCAGGGCAAGAAGATCGATATTGCCAAGACCTACAGCAATGTGTTCGTTCAGGCCGCCTCGTAGTTCCCGTGGATCAGAAGAGCCCTGGCGATGACGCCGGGGCTCTTCTGCATGTTCGGTGTCTATTCCGGCCGGCCTATTGGCTCGGTCGACCGGCATAGGTCAGCAGCCCGCACGTCGCGCGCGGCCGGTCCGCTTCTGCGTGCTCAACCACAGCAGCACCCCGGGCCACTTGCGCCGGGTGATCGACCACCTCACTTCCGCCCCGGCGACCGGCTCGGCCGGGCAGGAGCCCACCTCCGGCCTCGACGCCGAGCGGGTGCCGACCCGCGCTCCGCAGGCGCCGGCGGCGGAGTGCACCGAACTGTGGTCGCACCCCCTGCTGGCTGCACTGAGCGCGTCCGGGCAGCGGCTGGTCGCCGAGCGCAAACAGCGGGTCACCGTTGCTCGATCACCGCCGAATCGCCGGCCCGCCTGCGGCAGATCCCGTCCGAGGTGTTCGGTGAGTTGCTCGCCACCGAGCCGACGCTCCACGCCGCGGGTCAGAGCGCCGTCTGCGAGCGCATACCGGTCAGCGAAGATAGCCTCTCGTCGTCGACGCAGTCGACCCGAGGGTGCGCCGCTTACAGTGCGCGCCCGGAGCCCCTGGCGGCGTCGTAGAGCACGGTCCAGGCAAAGTCGGCCGAGATCATCACCCAGTGATCATCTTCGGTGCTGCGCACGCCTTCTCGGCAGAGGTCCACGCCGGCAACTGTGCCGGTGGCGTACTCCGCCAACAGAAGCTGCTGCCCGCCGGGGCTGGCGCAGAGCCTGTTGATCGCGGCGGCCCATTCGAGGGCGCTGGCATAGGTGATGGTCGGCGAAGTAGCTGGCGTTGTGCTGTTGATGGCCATCGGGTCCCCCCCGGATCGTCATGGCATGTACCTTTTCGATGCTCCCCGGGGGCGGACCGTCACGCCACCTCGATATGCGTTCGCGGTGCGCGGCATCACTTTGCGTGACGATCGAACGGCTGAACCATGGCAAGTCACGCGTGGACGGCCCCGCCTTGCTGATGGGGGAGGCCAGGACATGACTCAGCGTCACGTGTGGCGTTCATTGTCGTGAGAAGTGCGGGAGGTGCCTCCCCGGCCGCACCGCAAGTGAAAGGGCAGTTCACGCGGGGACAGCGGACGAGTCGGCCTATACGCCGGGTCCTGTTGACCGGAGCGCCTCGCGGCACTGCCCCGGCCGGCGGCCATCCATCTCGGCCTGCCGTCGCCGGCAGGCTCTAGCGGTCCACCCGCAGGCTCGGGCGGGTCACCCTCGGGTGCCTGCGCAGGCGCTGCGCCCGAAGGCGCTGCACCCTTTCGACCTTGCTCCGGGTGGGGTTTACCGAGCCGCCCGGGTCACCCCGGGCGCTGGTGGTCTCTTACACCACCGTTTCACCCTTACCCGGCGTCGAGACGCCGGGCGGTCTATTTTCTGTGGCACTGTCCCGCGGGTCGCCCCGGGTTGCCGTTAACAACCACCCTGCCCTGTGGAGCCCGGACGTTCCTCGGCGGTTCCCCGGAGGAAACCGACGCGACCGCCCGGCCGACTCGTCCGCCGTGCGGCTCATCGTACGCTGACCGCGACGCACATTGCCCACGATCACAAGGAGGAGTGCTGCCGGCCGCCGGTGCAGAGGCCATCTCGATCGTTCTGCTGGTCTTGGTCGTCGGTTTCGCACTGACCCGACCGCGCGGGCTGCCGGAGGCGGCGGCGGCAGTGCCGGCCGCACTGCTGATCGTCGCCCTCGGCCTGACCGGCACGGACGCCGCCACCCAGGAGATTCGCCGGTTGGCTCCGACGGTCGGATTTCTGGCCGCGGTGTTGGTGCTTGCCCACCTCTGCGACGAGGAGGGTCTGTTCACCGCGACCGGAGCGGCCATCGCCGGGCTTTCACGCGGCCAGCCGGCCCGGCTGCTGGGACTGGTCTTCGCAGTCGCGTCGGTCGTCACAGCGGTCCTGAGCCTCGACGCGACAGTGGTCCTGCTGACGCCCGTGGTGCTGGTGACCGTTGAGCGACTGAGGCTCCGACCCAAACCCCACGTCTACGCGTGTGCGCATCTGGCCAATTCCGCGTCGCTGTTGCTGCCGGTGTCCAACCTGACCAACCTGCTCGCCTTCGCCGTCTGCGGGCTGTCGTTCGGCCGATTCGCTGCCCTCATGGCGCTGCCGTGGGTGGTGGTCATCGCCGTGGAGTACGTGATGTTCCGGCGTTTCTTCACCGGCGACCTCGCCATCTCCGCCGCCCGGACGGATGATCCCGTCGCTGCCCGCCCGGCTCGGGGCACCGAGGTGGCGGTCCCGCGCTTCGCCATCGCCGTCGTCGCGCTCAGCCTGCTGGGGTTTGCCGTCAGCTCGCTGGTCGGAGTGGCGCCGGCGTTTGTCGCAGCCGCGGGGGCGCTGGCCCTGGCAGTGAAACGCCGTGCGCCGATTCGGCGCGTCGTCGCCGCGGCGAACGTCGGCTTTCTGCTCTTCGTCTTCGCCTTGGCGGTCGTCGTCCGTGCGGTGGTCGACAACGGACTGGGTCATGCCGTCGACCGACTGCTGCCTGGCTCGACGGCGTTGCCATCGCTTGTGGCCGTCGCCCTTGTGGCAGCGGTGCTCGCCAACCTGGTCAACAACCTTCCGGCCACGCTGATCGTCCTGGCCGCCATCGGTCCCGGTCATGCCGGGCTCGTGCTGGCCGCCCTGATCGGGGTCAACGTCGGCCCCAACCTGACCTACACAGGTTCCCTTGCCACGCTGCTGTGGCGACGCGTCCTTCAGGTCCGGCAGGCCGAGCCCGAGCTGGGTGAGTTCATCAGACTGGGCGCCCTGACAGTGCCTGCCGGCCTGGTCGCCGGGGTCGCCGCGCTGTGGCTGGCACTGCAGGTGGTCGGGGTTTAGTCCGCCGTCACAAGGCCGACTCGGCGGTGCGCACCAGGATCCGCCCGCACTCCTCGCAGTGCAGCACCTCATCCTCCGCGGCGGCCCGCACGCGCTGCAGATCGCCTCCGGAAAGCTCCAGGTGGCAGCCCTCGCACCGGCGGCGGAAAAGCCGAGCGGCGCCGGTGCCTCCCGACGAGGTCCGCATCCGCTCGTAGTGCGCCAGCAGCTCGGCCGGCAACTCGGCGGCGATGGCAGCGCGGACATCCTGCTGCTCCGACACGTCGGCGTCGATCTGGGCGAACGCCTCGTCCCGGCCGGACACCGCCACCTCGTACCCGCTCACCGAGCACGTGAGCCGCGTAGTGGCCGCCGACAGCCGCCCGTCGGACTCCTCCCGCCGTTCCATCAACTCCAGCACCTGATCTTCAAGATCGCTCTGCCGTCGGCTCAGCGACGTCACCTCGTGCTGCAGGCTTTCGGCCTCCTTCGCCGACGTGCTGATCCGCATCCGCTGCTGGTCGCGCTCGGCGCGGGCACGCACCTGGTCGACGTCGGCCTCGAGCTTGCGCTGCTCACGGCCGAGGTCGCTGACCTCCGTCTCGGCGCGTACGACGTCGTCGCGCTGGGCCCGCTGCTCGGTGGTGAGCCGGTCGATCTCGGCCAGCTCGGGCAGCGTGCGCCGGCGGTGGGCCAGCTGGTCGAGCCCCGTGTCCACCTGCTGGAGATCAAGCAGGCGGAGCTGGTCGGCGGGGGCTGCTCTCACGGTGCGCTCGACGGCTCCTTCTCTTGCAACGGCCCGCCCCCCGGCGTGCCGCTCGGCTGGTGCAGGTTCCACGGGTCGGTGACCAGGCCCGAGACGATTGTCTCCACCGTATCGCCCAGCGCTGAGCGCAGCCGCGATGCCGCGTCGTGGAGCCACGGCTGCTCGGTGGCCCAGTGCGGTGCGTCGATCAGGGCCGGACCCCCGCCCTCGCCATGTTCGGAGGCGGGATGGTGGCGCAGGTCGGCCGTCAGGTAAGCGTCCGCGCCGGCCCGGACGGCGTCGGCCAGGTGATCGTCGCCCGCTCCGCCGGCCACGGCCACCGTACGAACGAGCCGGTCGGGATCACCGCTGGCGCGGATGCCGGCGGGCGTCGCGGGCAGCGTGCGAGCCGCCTTCGCCACAAAAGCGGCCAGGGTCATTGGCTCGGGAAGCTCACCGACCCGGCCGAACCCGTAGCCGCCCGGCAGCGTGGCGAGCTCGAAAACGTCATAGGCCGGCAGCTCGTAGGGATGTGCGGCGACCAGCGCGCGTACGACGTCAGCGCGCAGGCGGCGCGGCAGGACCATCTCGATGCGCGTCTCTGGCACCTGCTCGACGACACCCGGCCGTCCGACCGCGGGCGTTGCCCCTTCGCCGGGGAGGAACGTGCCCATGCCGGCGCCGAGCCAGGCGCACCGGCTGTAGTTTCCGAGCGCCCCGGCCCCGGCCGACGCCAGAGCATCGACGACTGCGTCAGCATCGGCCTGGGGGACGAAGGTCACAACCTTGTCGAGCCGGTCGACCGGTCTCTGCTGCAGCGGACGGATCCCGACCAGGCCCAGCACGTCCGCCAAAGCGTCGGACACCCCAGGCCGGGCGACGTCGGCATTGGTATGGGCGGTGTGCAGCCCGACCCCGGCTGTGATCAGCCGGTGCAAGAGGCGGCCTTTATACGTCGTAGCCGCGACGCCGTGCACCGGGCGCAACAGCAGCGGATGATGGGTGAAGAGCAGGTCCGCGCCCACGGAGAGACATTCGGCGACGGTGGCAGCCACCGGGTCGACCGCGAGCAGCACGCGGCGCACGGGCGCAGCCGGGTCGCCACAGACCAAGCCGACCGCGTCCCAGTCCTCCGCCCAGGCAGGGTCGTAGCACTGGTCGAAGGCAGCCACGACGTCGCCGAGGGAAGGCACGGCGACAGGCTAACGGCGCCGACCCGTCGATCGACCCGGCACAGCAGTTCGGTCACCCACGGTCACCAGACACCGGCACAGCTGTCACTCACTCAAGCGGGTGCTTGGGTAACAATGCCGAGGCGTGGCATTCTTACTTCTGCGGGGGAATTCAATCAACCGCAACACAACGGGGGGTCGCACTATGAGCCGGAAATGGGTTATTGGCACGGGCGCATTGGCGGCGTCTGCTCTGCTGTTCGGAGGCGCCCCCAGTGCAATGGCGGCCGCTGATACGACGGCGCCATCGTTGAAGCTCCCGGTGGCGGCCGGATTTGTCGTCGGTACACAGATCGGTGAGTCGACGGGCCTCTTCGGCTCGGACCCCAGCACCTATCCGATCAGCCAAACGGTGTCGTGGTCGGCCACCGACGCCAGCGGCATCTGCGGCTACGACGTCTTTCGCGTTTTCGCCGGCATGGCACCACAACGGGTGGTGAGCAATTCCATGGCGACGACCTATACCGACCTGACCACCGACTACGACGATCAGCAGGGGGGCGGGAGCCTCAAAGTACTGCGCTGGAAGATTGCCGCTCACGACTGCGCCGGGAACACCTCCAGCGCAACCACGACGGTGCTGCCCGTCGTCACGCAGGAGAACAGTTCCACGTACGGCTACAAAGGCGTCAGTATCGGCTACGCCGGCAGGTGGAATTCATCGATCTGCAAGTGCTGGTCCGGCAGCCGCGACCGGTGGACCTCCACCGCCGGCGCGCGGGCGACGATCACCCGCACCTGGGCCACCGGCGAGCAGGTGGCGCTGGTGACGGAGATGGCTCCCGACCGGGGCGCATTCGAGGTGCTCGTCGACGGTGTGCACCGCGCCACCGTGGACACCTACGCGGCTACTCGCAGCCATCGGTCCGTCGTCTGGAACAGCCGGCTGAGCGCAGGTACGCACACGGTCACGCTGGTCAACCTGGCAACGCCCGGCCGGGAGCGGATCGATCTCGACGCGGTGCTGTCCAACTCGAAGTTCTACTGCAACTGCTGAACAACGCCCACGGTCTGCGGCCTGCGTCGCCCACTCTCGGACTGAAGCCTCAGCGACGTAGTGCCTCTGGACGGCAGAGAGTTTCAATCCGACAGCTGATCTGTTGGCCGCAGGTTGTTCTCTCCAGTGGGCGCGGCAGGTGTCGAACCTGCGACCCCTCGCTTGTAAGGCGAGTGCTCTACCGCTGAGCTACGCGCCCAAGATGTTCAGGCGGTGACCCCTAAATCGGCCAAGGCGGTGACCCATGCCGACTGGTCGCGCGCCTCGGCCGGGGAGTTGACGACCTTCCAGCGGACAACGCCTTCGGTGTCGATCACGAACGTGCCGCGCAGCGAAAAACCGCGTACGTCGTCGAAAACGCCGTACTGGCGGGACACCTCACCATGCGGCCAGAAGTCGGACAGCAGCGGGAAGGTGAAGGCCTCGCGATCGGCCCAGACCCGGTGACTCGCCGGCGAGTCGACACTGACCGTCAGCACCTGGGCCCGATCGTTTTCGAAGCGGGGAAGATCGTCGCGCAGCGAGCACAACTCTCCCTGGCAGGTGCCCGTGAAGGCCAAGGGGTAGAACACCAGAACGACGTTCTTCGTGCCGTGATAGTCGGCCAGGCTGACGTCCTGCCCGTGCTGATCCTTGAGGGTGAAGTCCGGTGCCTTATCGCCGATATCGACGCTCATGCGGGTGCTCCTCGGGTTGGCAGACGCGCGGTCGCGAGCGTACGGGAGGTCAGCGGCGGCTGCGGCCGCTCTTGGGAGTGACCAGCCGCGTCCCTGACCAGTCGCGGCCGGCGCTGATACTGCTCGTCTGCTGCAGGCCTGCAGTGGGAGCCGCCTCGTTGATGTCGCTGGGCTCGACGTGGCCGGAGCGGCCGGATTTAGGGGTAAGCAGCCAAACCACACCGCTGTCGGCCAAGGGCCCGAGAGCATCCACGAGGGCGTCGACCAGGTCACCGTCACCGTCGCGCCACCACAGCAGCACGACGTCCACGACCTCGTCGGAATCCTCGCCGACCGGCTCGGCGCCGGCCCGCTCGACGACCGAGGCGCGCAGGGTGTCGTCGCAGTCGTCGTCGTAACCAATTTCCATCACCACCGTGTCGGCCACGATGCCGAGCCGGTCCGCCTGGGTCCGGGTGCCTTCCGCGTGGCCGGCGGTCGCGCTCACCTGCTGTGCCTCCTCCGTCATGTAGTCCGAGTCCTTCGGAGCGTACGGGTTGCCTCACGCGGGTGCATTCCGGCCCCACGCAGCCGGCCTGGGAATCAGCCGAGAAAAGACAACCGCACCTGGCGGTCCGGGTTGTCCAGGTTGAGATCGACGACGACGATGCTCTGCCACGTACCCAGTGCGAGCCGGCCGCCGAGCACCGGCACCGTGGTCGACGGCGAGATCAATGCCGGCAGCACATGCGACCGGCCGTGACCGAGCGAGCCGTGGGCGTGCCGCCACCGGTCATCGGCCGGCAGCAGGTCATGCAGGGCGGCGAGCAGGTCGTCGTCGCTGCCGGCCCCCGTCTCCATGACGGCAACGCCGGCCGTGGCGTGCGGGACGAAGACATTGAGCAGGCCGTCGCGCTCCCCGGAGACGAAGGAGCCGCACTGCCGCGTAATGTCGACAACGGCCTCCCGAGAGCCGGTGCTGACGGAGATGGTCTCGCTGCGCATGACCACAAGTGTGGCGGTGGCCGCCAGCCCGAGGTGACGAGGCCCGCCCTTGACCGCAATCATGGGGTGACGAGAGCAACCGAACGCCTGGGAGGTCACGATGGCCGGCAAGGACGTCACCACCGATCGCTTCAGCGTCATCAGCGACGGTTTGCCCAGCCAGCTGCCTGACGTCGATCCCGACGAGACGCAGGAGTGGCTCGACTCGCTGGACTCGGTGGTGGACGTGGCCGGCCGGGGCCGGGCCCGCTACCTCATGCTGAAGCTGCTTGAGCGGGCCCGCCAGCATCAGATCGGCGTGCCGGCCCTGCGCAGCACCGACTACATCAACACCATCCCGCCCGAGCGCGAGCCGTGGTTTCCCGGCGACGAGCACATCGAGCGGCGGATCCGGGCCTACATCCGGTGGAACGCCGCGATCATGGTGTCGCGCGCCAACCGCCCCGAGCTCGGGGTCGGCGGCCACATCGCCACGTACGCCAGCGCCGCCAGCCTCTACGAGGTCGGCTTCAACCACTTCTTCCGCGGCAAGGATCACGGCGAGTCCGGCGACCAGATCTATCTCCAGGGCCACGCCTCCCCCGGCTTCTACGCCCGGGCCTTCCTCGAGGGCAGGCTGACCGAAGACAAGCTCGACGGGTTCCGACAGGAGCTGTCGCATCCAGGTGGCGGTCTGCCGTCGTATCCGCATCCGCGGTTGATGCCGGAATTCTGGGAATTCCCGACCGTGTCGATGGGGCTGGGCCCGATCAACGCGATCTACCAGGCCCGTTTCAACCGCTACCTGCTCAACCGGCAGATCAAGGACACCAGCCGGTCGCGGGTCTGGGCCTTCCTCGGCGACGGCGAAATGGACGAGCCGGAGTCGCTGGGAGCCATCGGCGTCGCGGCCCGCGAGGAGCTCGACAACCTCATCTTCGTCGTCAACTGCAACCTGCAGCGCCTCGACGGACCGGTCCGTGGGAACGGCAAGATCATCCAGGAGCTGGAGTCGTACTTCCGTGGCGCCGGCTGGAACGTGATCAAGGTGGTCTGGGGACGCCAGTGGGACGACCTGCTGGCCCGCGACGTCGACGGCGTCCTGGTCAACCGGATGAACACCACCCCCGACGGGCAGTTCCAGACCTATTCCACCAGCGACGGTGCCTTCATCCGCGAGGACTTCTTCGGCGCCGACCCCCGGCTGCGCAAGATGGTCAGCCAGCTCACCGATGACCAACTGCGCACCCTGCCCCGCGGCGGCCACGACTACCGCAAGATTTACGCGGCGTACAAGGCCGCCGTCGAGCACGAGGGCCAGCCCACCGTGATCCTCGCCCACACGATCAAGGGGTGGACGCTGGGCAAGGACTTCGAAGCGCGCAACGCCACGCACCAGATGAAAAAGCTGACCAAGGACGAGCTCCGGGAATTCCGCGACCGGCTCTACCTACCCATCAGCGACGCCGACCTCGATGGCGAGCTGCCGCCGTACTACCACCCCGGGGAGGCGTCGGAGGAGATCGAGTACATGAAGGAGCGCCGGGCGGCACTGGGCGGCTCGCTGCCCAAGCGGGTGCTGCGGGCCAAGCCACTCGGCCAGCCGGAGGTGCGTGCCTATGCCGATCTACTGAAGGGCTCAGGCAAGCAGAAGGTCGCGACGACGATGGCGTTCGTGCGGCTGCTCAAGGACCTGATGAAGACCGACGAGCTGGGCAAGCATTTCGTTCCGGTCGTCCCGGACGAGGCGCGCACGTTCGGCATGGATTCGCTGTTTCCCACGGCCAAGATCTACTCGCCGCACGGGCAGAAGTACGACGCGGTCGACCGTGACCTGATCCTGTCCTACCAGGAGGCGGTCAAGGGCCAGATCCTGCACGAGGGGATCAGCGAGGCCGGCTCGATGGCCTCGACCATCGCCGCCGGCACGTCGTACGCGGTGCACGGCGAGTACATGATCCCGGTTTTCATCTTCTACTCGATGTTCGGCTTCCAGCGGGTCGGCGACCAGATCTGGTCCTTTGCCGACTCGATGGGGCGCGGCTTCCTCCTCGGTGCCACCGCTGGCCGCACCACGCTCAACGGCGAAGGCCTGCAGCACGAGGACGGGCACTCGATGCTGCTGGCGTCGACCAACCCGGCCTGCGTCGCCTACGACCCGTCCTGGGCCTTCGAGGTGTCTGTCATCGTCAAGGACGCGCTGCGGCGGATGTTCGGTCCCGACAGCGAGGACATCTTCTACTACCTCACGATCTACAACGAGCCGTATCTGCAGCCGGCGATGCCCGACCACGTGACGCCCGAGGCGATCCTGAGCGGGATATACCGGTACGCCGAGGCGCTGGCGGCGAAAGCGAACGCTCCGCGGGCGCAGATTCTGGCGTCCGGCGTGGCCATGCAGTGGGCGATGCATGCGCAGGAGCTGCTGTCCGCCGACTGGGGCGTCAGCGCCGACGTCTGGTCGGTGCCGTCGTGGAACGAGCTGCGCCGGGATGCGGTCGCCTGCGAGGAGCACCGCCTGCTGCACCCGGGCGAGCCGGGCCGCACGCCGCGCGTCACCCAGGCGCTGGACCAGGCGCCCGGACCGGTGGTCGCCGTCTCGGACTGGATGCGGTCGGTGCCCGACCAGGTCGCGCGCTGGGTGCCGGGTGACTACACCTCGCTGGGCACGGACGGCTTCGGTCGCAGCGACACCCGGGCGGCCTTGCGCCGGTTCTTCCACGTCGACGGCGAGTCGGTGTGCGTGGCCGTCCTGATCGAGCTGGCCCGGCGTAACGAGGTCAAGCAGGAGGTCGTCGCACAGGCGATCGACAAGTACGGATTCCGGGACGTACAGCAGGCTCCCGCGGCGGAGGAAGCCGACGACCAGCCGGTCTCCGGCTAACCGCTTATGGGCGGTGGTCGGCTAGCCGCTTATGGGCGGTGGTCGTGATCGGCCGTCCAGTGGAGCAGGTCGTCAACGGCCCAGGTGTTGACGATCCGCTCCGGCGGGACGTCACATTCGGCGGCCCGGGCGCAGCCATAGGGCTGCCAGTCGAGCTGGCCGGGCGCATGGGCGTCGGTGTCGATCGCGAAGAGGCATCCGGCCTCCACGGCTTGCCGCAGCAGGCGTTTTGGCGGGTCGAGGCGCTCCGGGCGGCAGTTGATCTCCACCGCCACGCCGAAATGCGCGCAGGCGGCAACACCAATTCCGCGTCGAACTCCGACTCCGCGCGGGTCCTGCCCGCCCGGCCTTCGCTGGTGACGTTGCGCCCCGTGCAGTGGCCGAGAACGTCGACGTGGGGGTTGGCCACGGCCGCGACCATCCGCGGCGTCATCTCCGCGGCCGGCATGCGCAGCTTGGAATGCACGGACGCGACGACGACGTCCAGCTCGGCCAGGAGCTCCGGAAGTTGATCCAGCCCACCGTTGTCGACGATGTCCACCTCGATGCCGGTCAGCAGGCGCAACGGCGCCAGCTCGCCGGCCAGCCCGGCCACCACCTGCAGCTGTTCCCGCAGCCGCTCGGCAGACAGCCCGCGGGCCACCGTGAGGCGCGGCGAGTGGTCGGTGAGCACCAGATACTCGTGACCGAGGTCCCGCGCCGCGGCTCCCATCTCCGGGATTGGCGAGCCGCCGTCGGACCAGTCGGAGTGCGTGTGACAGTCGCCCCGCAACGCCGCCCGGATCGCTTCTCCGCCGGTCGCGACCGGCTCCTGGGCCTGCGCGTCGAGGCGCAGCAGGTACGCCGGCACCTCGCCGGCGAGTGACTCGGTGACCGTACGTGCGGTCACGGCGCCGACGCCGCCGAGCTCGGTCAGCGTGCCGGCCTCGGCCCGTGCGCGCAGCTCGTCGGTGGGAACGCCGGCCACAGCGGTTGCCGCAGCACGGAAGGCCCGCACCCGATAGGTCGCCTCGTGCGCGCGCTCCAGCAGAAAGGCGATCCGCCGCAGATCGGCCACCGCATCGCGGAGGGCGCTCACTGCGGGCGCCCGCTCTTCGGAGCCGGCCCGTCGGCGAGATCCGGTGACAGACCCTCGTCCGGCTCGACCGCGGGCAGACCGCGCTCGCGCTGCCAGGCGCTGAACGCCGCGGTCATGGCCACCACCCAAGCCCCGCCCAGGAGGTAGCCGGCAAGGACATCGCTGACGTAGTGCAGTCCCAGTGCCACCCGGGAGAAGCCGATCGCCAGCACCATGACCACGCCGGCCACCGTCGCCGCGTGCCGCCATACCCCGCGAAGCGTGGACCGGAAGATCAGGATCAGGACGCCGTAGCCGACGATCGCGGCCTGCGCGTGCCCGCTCGGGAAGCTGGCGCCGCCGGCGTGGGCCAGCGAGTCACGCAGGACCGGCCGGGTGCGGTGCACGAGCAGCTTGACGACGTTGTTGAGCAGGCTGCTGACCGCCACGGTGGTCACGACGAACGCGGCCAACCGGGGCAGCCGGCGCCAGAGCAGCCAGCCGACCACCGGGAGGAAGATCACGGTCCAGGCCAGTGAGGTCCCCGAGTCACTGAGCAGGCGCATCACGGACACGAACAGCCGGTGGTGCACGGCGTACCCGTGCAGGCCGTCCCGCGCCCCCGCATCGATGTCCATCAGTGCCGTCGAGCGATCCTCGACGAGCAAGAGCAGGGCAAGGAACGGCACCGCCACCAAAGCGACTGCGGCGGCGAGGAGCAGCGTACGGACACCGAACCGCCGGTCCGGCTCGCTGACCGGCTCGAGGTGGCTCGGCATGGCCGCTCCGTCCCCGCCCGCGCTCCTGCGTACACACCGGCTCCCCCATCGACCTACCGCGCCGGCATGGCACGCTGCTGGCGTGCAGCCGCCACTGAACGCGTCCCTGCGCCGGCTGGAGCGATCGTCGGGATCGCTGGCCACGCAGAGCGTTGCCCGGATGGACGAGGCGCTGCCCTGGTTCCGTTCGATGCCGGCCGATCAGCGCTCCTGGGTAATGCTGGTCGCCCAGGCCGGCATCGCGGCCTTCGTCGAGTGGCTGCGAGAGCCCAAGCGCGCGCCGGAGATCACCTACGAGGTCTTCGGAGCGGCGCCGCGGGCCCTGGCCCGGTCGGTGACCCTGCAGCGGGCGGTCGCCCTGGTCCGCGTGACCATCGAGGTCGTCGAGTCGCAGGTCGAGCACCTGGCGGCTCCGGGCGAGGAGGCCGCGCTGCGCGAGGCGGTGCTGCGTTACTCCCGCGAGGTGGCCTTTGCCGCCGCCCAGGTCTACGCCGGCGCGGCCGAAGACCGCGGCGCCTGGGACGCCCGGCTCCAGGCCCTGCTGGTCGACGCGCTGCTGCGCGGCGACCCCGACGAGGTGCTGGCCAGCCGGGCCGCCGCGCTGGGCTGGGCCGACATCGGACCGGTGGCGGTGGTCGTCGGCACCCCGCCGGCGGGTGACGCCGACACGGTGCTCGACGCGGTGCAACGCGCGGCCAAGCATGCCCGGATCGACGTGCTGGCCGGCGTACAGGCCGAACGCCTCGTGGTCGTGCTCGGCGGCGCGGAGAACGCGGCCGCCGCCACCCGGGTGCTGCTGCCGGCGTTCGGGGACGGGCCGGTCGTCGTCGGGCACCTGGCCCCGCACCTGGCCACCGCCGGCGACTCGGCCCGGGCCGCCCTGTGGGGAGCCCGCGCCGTAGGCGCCTGGCCGGGTGCGCCGCGACCGGTGCTGGCCGGGGACCTACTGCCCGAACGCACCCTGGCCGGTGACGAGCAGGCCCGCAGTGTGCTGTCGAGCGATGTGTACGCCTCGCTGCTCGCCGCCGGCACCACACTGCTGGACACCCTCACCAGCTACCTCGACGGCGGGAGCACCCTGGAAGGGACGGCCCGCGCGCTGTTCGTGCATCCCAACACCGTCCGCTACCGGCTGCGCCGGGTGACCGACATCTGTGGGTTGTCACCGGTGAACTCCCGCGATGCCTTCACGCTCCGGGTGGCCCTTGCCGTCGGGCGTCTGCAGAACACTGACTTGTAGCTATCCTCCAAAGACCGCGGCGGATTCTTCGTGGGTGTCGGTATCGCAGTTCCCTCGCCATAGCGGACATGGTCTAAGGGTGCTGGCCCTCCTCGCTCCCGGACAGGGGGCGCAGACCCCGGGAATGCTCACGCCCTGGCTGGACATGGAGGGCGTCGCACCTCGCCTTCGCTGGCTGTCCTCGCTCACCGGCCTGGACCTGATCGGGCTCGGCACGACCGCGCAGAGCGAGGAGATCCGGGCGACGCAGGTCACCCAGCCACTGCTGGTGGCGACCGGCCTGGTGGCCGCCGAGCAGCTCGGCCTCGACGAGGTGACGGTGATGGCCGGGCACAGCATCGGCGAGCTCACCGCAGCGGCGCTGGCCGGGGTGCTGTCCGCCGAGTCGGCGGTGGGGCTCGCCGGCGCCCGTGGCCGCGCGATGGCCACCGCCTGCAGCGAGGCCGACACGGGCATGGCGGCCGTGCTCGGTGGAGACCCCGACGAGGTGCTGCAGTGCATCGAGGAGTACGGCCTCACGGCTGCCAATCGCAACGGCGCCGGCCAGGTCGTCGCGGCCGGCGCTGTGGCCGGCGTACAGCGCCTCGCCGATAAACCGCCGGCCAAGGCCCGGGTCGTGGTCCTGCAAGTGGCCGGCGCCTTCCACAGCGACTACATGGCCTCGGCGCGGCAGGCCCTCGCGGCGGTCGCCGGCGGCGTCCCGGCCGCCGACCCGGTCCGTCTGCTGCTCTCCAACGCCGACGGTACGGCGGTGCCCACCGGCGCCGACACCCTCCGCCGGCTCGTCGCGCAGGTGACGTCCACCGTGCGCTGGGACCTGTGCCAGGCCACCCTGCGGCATCTGGGGGTGACCGCGGCGATCGAGCTGCCGCCCGCCGGCACGCTGGCCGGCCTGGCCAGACGGGAACTCAAGGGGGTCGAGGTCGTCACGCTCAAGACACCTGACGACCTGGCCGCGGCGCGGGACCTCATCGCCCGGCACGGCGGACCGGCCGGGGCCGAGCCGTCGGTGTCCTTCCGGGTGGTCGTCGCACCCGCGGCGGGCACGTTCGCGCCCGGCGCCCTCAGCGAAGGTGACTCCCTCAGCATCGGCACAGCCGTGGGGCATGTGATGACCCGCCAGGGGTCTCACGACGTCATGCTCACCTATCCTGCGGTGCTGGCCGAATGGCTCGCGGTCGACGGCGACCCGGTCGCCGCCGGACAGCCGCTGGCCCGACTGCATCCCTTAGGAGGGTCACGGTGAACTCAGCCACCGGCTCCCCCGGAGCGCGCATTCTCGGCTTGGGGCACTACCGGCCGGCCCGGGTCATGACCAACGACGAGATCGCCCTGCGGGTGCAGACCAGTGACGAGTGGATCCGCGACCGGGTCGGCATCGCGACGCGCCACATTGCAGCCGAGGACGAGAGCGTCGTCGACATGGGGGTTGCCGCCGCCGGCAAGGCCATGGCGGCGGCCGGCGTCGAGGCCGGCGACATCGACCTGGTCATCGCGGCCAGCTGCACGCTGGAGTCGTCGCTCCCGGGTGCGGCGGCCACGATTGCCACCCGGCTCGGGATACCCGGTCCGGGCGCCTTCGACCTCAACGCCGCATGCGCCGGCTTCTGCTACGGACTGTCGTTGGCCAACGATGCGATCCGGATGGGCTCAGCCCGAAGGGTGCTGCTGATCGGCTCCGAAAAGCTCTCCTCATGGATCGACTGGACCGACCGCTCGACCTGCATCATCTTCGGCGACGGTGCCGGTGCTGCGGTCGTCGGGCGGTCGGAGACCAGCGGGATCGGGCCGGTCGTCTGGGGCAGCGACGGCAGCAAGGCCAGCGCCATCCACATCCCGGATCGGGCCGGCTTCATGCACATGGAGGGTCAGGCCGTGTTCCGCTGGGCGATCACCGCCATGGGAGAGGCTGCCCGGGAGGCGTGCCGGCGAGCCGGTGTCGATCCGAAGGACATCGCCGTAGCGGTGCCCCACCAGGCCAACCTGCGCATCGTCGACGCCATCGTGCGCCAGCTGGGCGCCACGAACGCCATCGTGGCCCGCGACATCGTCGACACCGGCAACACCTCGGCGGCCTCGGTCCCCCTGGCGCTGTCGCGCATCGTCGAGCGCGGTGAGGCGCGGACCGGCGATCCGGCCCTGCTCATCGCCTTCGGCGCCGGCCTCACCTACGCGGGCCAGGTCATCGACTGCCCCTGATCGCCCCACCCAGCCCCGCAACCGAAAGGACACCATCGCAGTGACGACAGAAGAGATCCGTGCCGGCCTCGCCGAGATTCTCGAGGAGGTCGCCGGGATCATGCCCGCCGACGTGACTCTGGAGAAGTCGTTCACCGACGACCTCGACGTGGACTCGCTGTCCATGGTGGAGGTCGTCGTCGCGGCCGAGGAGAAGTTCGACGTCAAGATTCCCGACGACGAGGTCAAGAACCTCAAGACAGTGGGTGACGCGGTCACCTTCATCGACCAGCACGGAGCCGCCGCATGACGGTGGTGCTCATCACCGGGCTCGGTACGACGACCCCGCTCGGCGGGGACGTCGCCTCGACCTGGAAAGCGCTCCTGGCCGGTGCGTCAGGCGTACGACCGCTCAAGCCGGAATGGGCCGATCAGCTGCCGGTCAAGATCGCCGCGAATCTTGCCGTCGAGCCGACCGAGACACTCGAACGCGTGCAGGCCCGCCGGCTGGACCGCTCCCAACAGGTGGCCCTGGTCGCCGCCCGGGAGGCCTGGGCCGACGCCGGCTGCCCGGCGGTGGACAAGCAGCGGCTGGCCGTCGTCATCGGCACCGGCATCGGGGGCGCCGTCACCCTGCTCGACCAGGACGACATCCTCGAGGCCAAGGGCCACCGCCGGGTCTCCCCACTGACCATTCCGATGCTGATGCCCAACGGGCCCGCGGCCACCGTCGGGCTGGAGGTCGGCGCCCAGGCCGGCGTACATGCGCCGGTGAGCGCATGCGCCTCCGGTGCCGAGGCCATCGCCCTGGGGCTGGACATGATCCGCGCCAACCGGGCCGACGTGGTCGTGGTCGGTGGTGCGGAGGCGTGCATCCACCCGCTGCCACTGGCCGGCTTCGCCCAGATGCAGGCCCTGTCGACCCGCAACGACGATCCGGGCGCCGCGTCGCGGCCCTTCGACAAGGCGCGCGACGGTTTCGTGCTGGGTGAAGGAGCCGGCGTCCTGGTGCTGGAGCGGGCCGAGTACGCCCGGGCGCGGGGCGCGCGGGTCTACGGGCAGCTCGCCGGTGCCGGAATGACCGCCGACGCCTACCACATCGCGATCCCCGACCCGGTCGGAGCCGGGGCCTCCCGCGCAATCGGGCAGGCGATCGCCGATGCGGGTCTGCAACCGGCCGACATCGGCCACGTTAATGCCCACGCGACCTCGACCCCGGTCGGCGACACGTCCGAAGCGGCCGCGATCCGCAGCACCATCGGCAGCCACCCGGTGGTGACCTCGACGAAGTCGATGACCGGTCACCTGCTGGGCGCGGCCGGCGCCATCGAGGCGATCGCCACGGTCTTGGCGGTGCGGCATGGCCTGGTGCCGCCCACGCGCAACCTCGACAACCCCGACGACGACATCGGGCTGGACATCGCCGTTGGGCAGCCCCGCGAGGTCAGCCTATCGGCCGCGGTCAGCGACTCGTTCGGCTTCGGTGGCCACAACGTCGCCCTCGTCTTCACTGCCGCATGACCAAGGAGCCCGCCGTGAGCACGCTCGCCACCGATCTCGAGCTGGGGGCCCGCGACCCGCGGAGTCCCGAGCTGCGGCTCGAGCAGCTCTTCGACCCCGGCTCCCTGCGGCTGCTCAGCCCGCGGGATGACAGCGGGGTGCTCACCGCCCGAGGGACGGTCGAGGGTGCCATGGTCGTCGCCTTCGCCACCGATGCCACCCGGATGGGCGGTGCGATGGGCTCGGGGGGTTGCCGGCACGTCGTCGACGTCATCGACACCGCTGTCCGCGAGCGCCGGCCGGTCATCGGCCTGTGGCACTCCGGCGGGGCCCGGCTGGCCGAAGGCGTCGAGGCACTGGACGCCGTTGGCCAGGTCTTCGCCGCGATGGTCCGGGCATCCGGCCGGGTCCCGCAGATCTCGGTGGTGCTCGGTCCGGCCGCCGGCGGCGCGGCCTATGGCCCGGCCCTCACCGACGTGGTGATCATGGGCCCGAACGGCCGGGTCTTCGTCACCGGCCCAGAGGTCGTCCGCAGTGTGACCGGAGAGAACGTCGACATGGCCCGGCTCGGTGGCCCCGAGCCGCACGGCCGGCGCAGCGGAGTCGTCCACATCGTCACCGATACCGACTCCGCGGCCCTGGCCAAGGCGCGTGACCTGGCTGCCCTGCTGGGCCGGCCCGGCCGCTTTGCCCCGGACGACATCGCGGCGTGCCCGGCGCTGGGGGAAGTGCTGCCGGCACAGCGCAATCGCGCCTACGACGTACACCCGGTCGTCCGCGAGGTCCTCGACGGTGATCCCGTCGAGCTGCATGCCAAATGGGCCCCCAACATCGTCACCGCGCTGGGCCGGCTCGCCGGACGCACCGTGGGTGTGATCGCCAACAACCCGCTTCGGTTGGGTGGCTGTCTCGACTCGACCTCGGCGGAGAAGGCCGCGCGCTTCGTCCGGATGTGCGACGCGTTGGGGGTGCCGCTGGTGGTCCTGGTCGACGTGCCGGGCTACCTGCCCGGGGTGGGTCAGGAGTGGGACGGGGTCGTACGCCGCGGTGCGAAGCTCCTCCACGCCTTTGCCGAGGCGGTCGTGCCGCGGGTCACCCTGGTGACCCGTAAGGCCTACGGCGGGGCCTACATCGCCATGAACTCCCGATCGCTGGGGGCCACTGCGGTGTTCGCGTGGCCGGGCGCCGAGGTGGCCGTGATGGGTGCGTCGGCCGCGGTCGGCATCCTGCACCGCAAGAAGCTGGCGGCCGCCCCGCCCGGCGAACGCGAGACCTTGCACGCCCGGCTGGCCGAGGAGCACGAGCAGATCGCCGGCGGGGTCAACCGGGCCGTCGAACTCGGGGTCGTCGACGCGGTCATCGAGCCGACCGACACCCGGCGCCGGCTCGCCGTCGCGCTGGCCGATGCTCCGGCCGGCCGGGGCGCCCACGGCAACATCCCCCTGTAGGCGCCGCCGGCCCACCATGTGGCGGTGATCAGCCGGCATACAGCCAGGTGACCGGAGCCCCGTCGCCGGCGTGCCGGTAGGGCTCGAGGTCGACGTCCCAGTCACTGCCGAGCAGTTGCTCGAGGCCGTGGACGAGCGCATCCGGCGTCGATGCCGTGGCCAGCAGCGCGCGCAGCCGGTCCTCCCCGACGACGATGTCGCCAGAAGCGCTGACCGCCGTACGGAAGACGCCGCGACCCGGGACGTAGGCGATCCGCTCACCGTCCAGGCCGACGCTGCCGTCCTCGGTGACCTCGAACCTGATCATCGGCCACCGGCGAAGCGCGGACGCCAACTCCGCAGCGGTGCCTGCCCCGCCCTGCCACCCCGACTCTGCGCGTTGCGTGCTGGGGTCAGCCGGCTGGGCAGTCCAGGCCAGGCGCACGGGCACGCCGAGCACCCGCGACACCGCCCATTCCACATGAGGGCAGACGGCGGGCGGGCATGAATGCAGGTAGAGCACACCACGAACAGCCACGATGACCTCCCGGTCTCACGAGGGGCGCCTTCCCCAGCGACCTCGTGACGGCCGTGCCTGTTCGCCTGTGATGATGCCTTGTCCGGCCGCTCGGCGTCCACCCGAACAGCACAACGTCGCGTACGACGGCCTCAATGGGCCGTCGTACGCGACGAACGACAAGCGACCGACTGGGTCGCTTCCGAGCTAGAACACTCGGCGGCGCGAGCCGCCAATGGGCAGGAAGTTGAGCACCAGGCCGACGATGATCAGGATCAGCCCGATCCATAACAGGACCTTCAGTGAGGCCACAATGAGCCCAATGATCAACAAGATAATCCCGAGCACGACCATGATGGCCTCCTGTTTGACTTGCCGATGTTGCCCCTGCTGTACCCGTCGGCGTCACAATCAATCAAGCTCTCGCCGGTCGTCGAACCCAGCAAGGTTGTTGTCGGGGGCCGGTCCGGTGACGACAGCGTTCACTATTGACCTACAGGGAGCCGCACCTGCTCGCCGCGGTGGCGCGGCTGTATGACCTGCCTGGGCCGCCGGGTCATCTGCATTTGGAGAGTCTGGCCGAGCCGTGGCGCCCCTCCCGCACCTGGGTGGCGGTGCTGATCCGCGCCGGAGCCAGCCGGATTCGCGAAGCTGAGGCCGACGTTTGACCGCTGAACCGCCTTCGCCGGGATAGCGTGCTGGTATGACGCAACGGCGTCCGCGCCGCTCGCCCCCACGGACCCCGACCCAGGTCCTCGCCCAGCGGGTGCGGGTCTACCGCGACGCCCACGGCTGGAGCGGGCAGGAGTTGGCCCAGCGCTGCACGGACGCGGGTGTGCCGCTTGACGGGACCGTCATCGCCGACATCGAAAGCGGCCACGGCCGGGGGATCAGCGTGCAGGAGTTGCTGACGTTGGCGTACGTGCTGTCCGTGCCGCCGGTGCTGCTGTTCGTGCCCGTCGGGGAGGACTACCACTTCGAAGTGACGCCCGGCGTCCAGGTGGCACCGGACGCGGCAGTGCGCTGGCTCTCCGGCCAGGCCATGATGCCCGGCGATCGCGGTGCTGCCATCTGGCAGCGGTTTGCCCGGCCGCTGCACCTGTACCGCCAGCTCGACGACGCTCACGAGCACCGTTGGAACGCCGAGGCCGAGCTGCGGCGCAGCGACTGCGCTGGTACAGCTGAGGAGCGTCAAACCGCCCTCTCCAGTTATGCGCTGGCGCTGGCCGATGTCGCCATGGTGCTGCGCGCGATGGTCGAGGACGGGATGACCGTCCCGCCGGTAAAGGACTACACGGCCCTGGACATGGAGGCCCTCGGCCTGACCGTGCCACCCGGAGTGCCGACCATTCCTACCGAGCAGAGCCAGCTGGTCTGATCCTCACTGATCCGGTTCTTGGCCGAGGCTGTCGAGCCGTTGCTGCGCCTCGCTCGCGCGGCACTCGGCCTCCTGTGCCGCGCGTAGCGCCATCCGCTCGGCGCGTCGCGCCTTTTCCGACGCCTCGGTGGCCTCCGATGCCGCCTGTCGCGCCGTGGCCAGCTGCCCCTCCAGTTGTTCGGCATCGGTCGTGGCCAGTCTCGAGATCTCCTCCGCGTCGCGCAGGGCGGCTTCGGCTTGGACCAGCTGATGACGGCGGTCAGCCAACGACCGCACCGCAGCATCGCGTTCGGCCACGGCTACCACGACGACCCGATCGGCCTGCTCACCCTCGGTGTCCTGGACGGCGGGCATCCGGTGCGAAACCGGCTGCGTGACGACACCGGGATCCAGGCCGAAGCCCGAGTAGCGAAGCGCAGTCGTCAGCCGGCCGCTGCGTACGGCGTCGGCGGCTTCCTGATCGGCCAGCGCCGCTTCCAGCGTCGACGTCACCTCCCGCTCGACCGCAACGCCGGTGGGGTGGTCGTTGCGATCGGCCAGCCGTAGTGCCTCCCGCACCAACGCTGCCACGACTCGATGCCGCTGTCCCGACAGCCGGCGCAGCTCATCGCCGGCCAGCGACACCTGCGCAGCCCGGAGTTGATCGGCCAGGGAGAGGAATTCGTCGAGCTCGCGCGGAGCGTTTCGGGCCAGGAGATTGACCAGCCAGGCACTCACGCTGGGCCGGCGCAGGCTACCGATCGCATCAGCCAGCGCCTTATCGCCGGCGCCGCGCGCTTCTTTGGCCCGCGCGTTGCGGACGGCGATGAACCGTTCCGGCGCCAGTCCGTACAACTCGCCGGCAATGACGTCAGCCGTCAGCCGACCCTCGAATGCCATCCCCCCATCGTGCCTGCCTGGGGTCAGGACGTGGCAGCGGCGCGACGTGGCCGCGATGAGCGAGCACCAGTACGACAACCCCAGTGACCGGCGCCGGTGCGCCCCCGAGGGTGAGCGGGTGGAGATGAACCTGCGCGGTGGGGCCAGCGCGGGTCGATCAGCCGAAACGGCCGGTGATGTAATCCTCTGTGCGCTTCTCGGTCGGATTGGTGAAGATCTTGGTGGTGCTGTCGACCTCGACGAGGTAGCCCGGCTGCCCTGGGCCACGCAAGGTGAAAAAGGCGGTGGTCGCGCTGACCCGGGCCGCCTGCTGCATGTTGTGCGTCACGATGACGATCGTGTAGCTGTCCTTGAGCTCGCTCATCAGGTCCTCGATGGCCAGCGTCGAGATCGGGTCCAAGGCGCTGCACGGCTCGTCCATGAGCAGCACCTCGGGCTCGACCGCGATTGCCCGGGCGATGCACAGCCGCTGCTGCTGCCCGCCGGACAGGCCCGCGCCGGGCCTACCGAGCCGATCCTTGACCTCCGTCCAGAGGTTCGCGGCCCGCAGTGAGCGCTCCACGGCGGCCTCCAGCGACGACTTCTTGCGTACGCCATTGAGCTTCAGGCCGGCCGCGACGTTGTCGAAGATCGACATGGTGGGAAAGGGATTGGGCCGCTGGAAGACCATGCCGATGGTGCGGCGCACGGCGACCGGGTCGATGTCGGCGGCGTATATGTCGGCGTCGTCGAGCAGGATCTGCCCTTCGACGCGCGCCCCCGGGATGACCTCGTGCATGCGGTTGATCGACCGCAACAACGTCGACTTCCCGCAGCCGGACGGCCCGATCAACGCGGTGACCGTCTTCGGCTCGATCACGAGCGAGACGTCCTCTACTGCCGTAGTAGACCCGTAGAAGCAGGAAAGCCCCACGGTCTCGATGCGCTTGGCCATCAGAGCGGTCCTACCTCCGGATCAGCATGTTGCGTCGGGTCAGCAGCCGGGCAGCGACGTAGAGGGCCACCACGATGAGGATGAGCGTAAGCGCCCCGGCCCACGCCCTGTCAATGGCGACATTGAACGCTGACTGGGTCTGCTGGAAGACAAACAGCGGCAAGGCGCTCTGCTGCCCGGAGAAGGGATTCATGTGGATGAAGTCGAGCCCCGAGGCGGTCAGCAGCAAAGGCGCTGTCTCGCCCGTCACCCGGGCCACCGCCAGCAGAACACCGGTCGTGATCCCGGTCAGCGCCGTCGGCAGCACGATCGAGACGATGGTGCGCCACTTGGGGACTCCCAGGGCGTAGCTGGCCTCACGCAAATCGTCGGGCACCAGCCGGATCATCTCTTCGGCCGTGCGGACCACGACCGGGAGCATGAGAATGGCCAACGACATCGAGGCGGCGAATCCGGAGAAGCCGCGGTGCAGGGCCAGCACCCAGAAGGCGAAGATGAAGAGCCCGGCGACGATCGAGGGAACCCCGGTCATGACATCGATGAAGAAGCGCAATGCTGTGGAGAGCCGGCCCCGGCCGTACTCGGTGATGTAGATCGACACGAGCAGGCCGAGCGGGATCGCCATGAGGCTGGCCAGTCCCACCTGCTCGAGCGTGCCGATAATGGCGTGATACACGCCGCCGCCCGCGTCGAGGGTGCCGATGCCCGCCATCGAGTGGGTCAGGAAATTCAGCGACAGCCGCTTGAGCCCGCGGCTGATCGTATAGCCCAGCACGGCGACAAGGGGTATCAGCGCCACCCCGAAGGACAACAGGGCGCCCAAGCTGACCAGCCGGTTGACCGCGCGACGACGGCCTTCGGTGCGCCAACTCAGACCTGCGACGGCGGCCACGACGAGAACTAGCGCCACGAGGACGAACTCCGCGGTGCCCGCGAATGGCGTGATCGCGAAGATCAGCACGGTAACCGCCACGGCCATCGCCGCGGTCGCCAGGGCCAGCAGCGACGACATCCGCCGCGAGCGCAGCGAGGGCCCGCTCGCCACCAGTGCAAGGCTCATACCGCTGCGCTCCGCTCGACGGCGCCGGCCCGGTAGATGATCGCCCGCGCTGCGAGGTTGACGACGAGGGTGATGGCGAACAACACGAGCCCGCTGGCGATGAGCGCCGACCGGCCGATCGTGCCCGATTCGCCGAAGAGGTTGGCGATATTGGCCGCAATACTGTTGCCGCCGGGCACCAGGATGTGAAAGCTGATGTCGAACGTCGCACCAATCACCAGTGCGACGGCGATGGTCTCCCCCAGTGCGCGACCCAGCCCGAGCATGGTGGCGCCGATGATGCCGGGGCGACTTGGCGGCAGCACAGCGGTGCGGATCATCTCCCAGTGCGTGGCGCCCAGAGCCAGCGCGGCCTCACGTTGGGCCGGGTCAACCTGGGACAGCACCTCGCGGGAGATGGCAGCGATGATCGGGACGACCATGATGGCCAGAATGATCCCGGCCGCGAAAATCGACTGACTGTAACGCGCGGCCTTCTGCTCCGGGTCGGCGAACAGCGGAATCCAGCCAAGGTGTACGGAGAGGAATCGCTGTAGCGGAATCATGTTCTTGAGAAGGAAGTACACCGCCCACAATCCGTAGACGACCGAGGGCACCGCGGCCAGCATGTCCACGGCATAGCCGAGCAGCCGGGCCAGCCGCCTGGGGGCGTATTCCACGATGAACAACGCGACGCCCAGCGCGACGGGAAACGCGATGACCAGGGCCAGCAAACTCGATAGAACGGTGCCGAAGGCGAGCGCGGCGATGCCGAAGACGGCCGACCCGTCGGGTGACCAGGTCTTCGTGGTGAAGAAGTTGCCCTTGTCGTGGGTGAAGGCCGGTATTGCCTTGACGAGGAGGAAGATCCCGATGGCAGCCAGGACCACGAGAACGAAGATGCCGGCTGCCAGCGTGACCGCCCGGAAGATCGTGTCCCCGCGGTGAGCCCGTGACCCAATGCCGGTGCTCTTGCCGACAGTCTCGAAGCCGACCGTGCTGCTCACCGGAGCACCCTCCTCACGGGTACCAAGACACAGACCTGCCCGCCGGCAAACACGACGGGCAGGCCCAACGATGCGGGCGTCAGGAAAGTGTCTTGGCCGTGGTCTTGGCCTGGTCGGCGATGGCGGAGGGCAGCGGTGCGAACCCGATGGAATCTGCGGTCGCCTGACCGTCGCTTACCGCGTAGCTCAGGAAGGACTTGATCAGCTTCGCCTTTGCGGCATCCTTGCCCTTTTCGCAGGTGATGACGTAGGACACGGTGGAGATCGGGTAGCCATCGGTGCCGGTGAAGGCAAGCTTGCCACTGAGGTCGCCGCCGGTCCCGGTGACGGAGAACGATGAGGCGAGGAACTTGCTGACGTTGGCCCCGGTGAGCTCGGCGAAGTCACTGCCGGCGCCCTTGACCTTGGCCGTGGGCAGGTTGTTCGCCTTGGCGAAGCTGACCTCGACATAGGTGACTGCGCCGTCGGTCTGCTTGACGCCGGCAGTGACTCCGTCGGAGCCCTTGGCCGCCTGGCCGCCGGTCCAGTTCAGCTGCTTGCCCTCGTCGAGCTTCCACACATCTGGGGCATTGGCCTTCTCGAAGCCGGAAAACACGCTGGTCGTTCCGGAGCCGTCCGAGCGGTGGTAGGAGGCGATGGAGGTGGCCGGCAGTTTGACGCCGGAGTTGTCGGCGGCGATCTGCGGGTCGTCCCACTTCTTGATGGTGCCCTGGAAGATGCCGGCCAACGTCTTCGCCGACAGGTTGAGCGAGTCGACGCCCTTGAGGTTGTACATGATCGCCACCCCGCCGGCCGTCACCGGCACGTGGATCGCCTTGCCGCCGCAGCGAGCGTCCGCTTTGGCCTGCTCATCAGGTTTCATGACGACGTCGGAGCCGGCGAAGTCAATCGTGGCGGTGCCGAAATTCTCGATGCCGGCACCCGAGCCGGTGCCCTGGTAGTTGACCTGCGCTCCCGGGCACTTGGCGGTGTAGTCCTTTATCCACTGCTGCTCGATGTTCTGCTGGAACGTCGAGCCGGCACCGGAGACCTGGCCCTTGCCGCAGTCGGACTTGCTCGTGCTGCTGGGTGTCGCTTTGGTGCCGTTGTCGCTGCCACAGGCCGCGAGCGTTATCAGGCTCACGGCGGCCATACCGGCGAAAGCCGCCTGCTTCATTGGGTTCATGGGTCAGGACGTTAACCAGAGCAGGTGACTCGGCGGCGCGCACAATGTGAACACAAGGTGAACGATGGAGGGCAGCATCGTGCGGATGGCTAGTCGTGCTCTCCGGTGACCAGATAGACCACCCGGCGTGCCACGGAGACGGCGTGGTCGGCGAAGCGCTCGAAGTAGCGACCGGCCAGCGCGATGTCTATCGCCGTTTCGACGCCGTAGTTCCAATCCTCGGCGAGCATGATGGTGAACAGGTTGCGGTGCAGGTTGTCCATCACGTCGTCGTCACGCTCGAGCTCCCGGGCCTGATCGATGTCGCGCGTGGCGATCACCGTGCCGGTCTTGGTCATGATCGTCTCGGCAACGTGCGCCATCTCGAGGATCGTCGGCCGCAACTCAACCGGGATGGCGCACTCCGGATAGCGCCGCCGGGCCAGCTTTGCCAAGTGCAGCGCGAGATCACCCGAGCGCTCAAGGTCGGCGACCATGCGCAGGCTGGTGACGATCGTCCGCAGGTCACTGGCCACCGGTTGCTGCCGCGCAAGGATCTCGAAGCCACGCTTTTCGATGTCCCGGTACACCGCGTCAATTGCGAGGTCGCCGTCGATCACCATTTCGGCGAGCGTCAGATCGGCGTCGAGAAGCGCCGTACTCGTGCGCTCCATCGCGCTCGAGACCAACCGTGTCATGTCGACGAGCAGACCGGTTATCTCGTCGAGCTCGTCATGATAAGTGTTCCGCACAAGATGTCCTCTCGCTGGCCAGACACCCAGCAACTCAACCTTAGGTTACCGTGAGATGACGCTCGCCTGGCCGACAGGTGAATGATCGGTGACGACCTGAGCGCCGCCGTTGCGAAGGCCGGGAAATCGCTGTCCGGGCGATAGCATCATCTCGTGCTGGGCTTCGGTGGACGCCGGGAACGTCAAGCGAATGCTGCCACTCCGGCCCGAGACGACCACGCTGACATCGCCGCGGTCCTCGAAACGGTGGCTGCTGCGCTCGACTCCGGGGTTGTCCTGCTCGACGGCTACGACGTCATCCTGGTCAACGACGCCGCGGCGGCGCTCCGCGTGGTCAGGGGCACCACCCTGAGCTTTGCGCCGCTGGCCCGATTGGTTCGCCAGGCTCGGCTCACCGGTGAACGAATCGAGTGCGATCTCGAGCTGTCGTGGGGTGCCGGATGGCGGCCGATCAGTGCCACCGTTGCCCCGGTGCCCGGGACGGAGCGGGTCGTACTGCTGCTGCGCGACCTCACCGAGGCCCGACGGGTCGAAGCGGTCCGTCGAGACTTCGTCGCCAGCGTCTCCCATGAGTTGAAGACGCCGGTCGGTGGCTTGCTGCTGCTGGCCGAAGCGGTCAGGGACGGTGTGGACGACCCCGAAGCGGCCCGCCGCTTCGCCCAGCGGATGGTGCACGAAGCCGAGCGGCTCTCCGAGCTCATCCGCGACCTGCTGGATCTCTCCCGACTGCAGGGCGGCGAGCCGCTACCGGAGCCGGTGGCGGTGCAGGTGTGCCGGCTAATCCGGGACGGGGTCGACCGGGTCCGGGTGACGGCGGATGCAGCCGGGATAGACATCGTAGTGGGCGAGTGCGCCGGCCTGGAGATCTGGGGGGACCCGCGGTCGCTGCTCACCGCCGTCGTCAACCTTCTCGACAATGCGCTGACCTACTCGGCCAGGGGGACGCGGATAGCGGTCGGAGCCCGGGCGACACGATACGAAGGCGCCGACGAGGTGGAGATCTCGGTGGCCGACCAAGGCATCGGGATCTCCTCCGATGACCTCGACCGGGTCTTCGAGCGCTTCTACCGGGCCGACCCCGCGCGGTCCCGAAGCACCGGCGGCACCGGCCTCGGGCTGTCGATCGTCAAGCACGTGGTGGAGAACTGCGGCGGCCGGGTGGCGGTCTGGAGCCAGGCGGGCATGGGCTCGACCTTCACCATGCAGCTGCCCGTTCCCCCGACGCAGGCAAGCACGACCGGGCCAGCCACCCTGGCCACCGTGGCTGGCGCAGGAAAATCGGGGTCGGCATGACCCGACTGCTGGTGATCGAGGACGAGGAATCCTTCTCCGAGGCGCTGCGGTACATGCTGGCGCGCGAGGGCTTCGAGGTGGCCGTCGCCGCCACCGGCCCCGCTGGCTTGGAGCAGTTCGAACGTAACGGCGCAGATCTGGTGCTGCTCGACCTCATGCTCCCGGGCCTGCCCGGGACCGAGGTCTGTCGCAGCCTGCGCGCGGCCAGCGACGTACCCGTCATCATGCTCACGGCGCGCGACAGCGAGGTCGACAAGGTGGTGGGTCTCGAGCTGGGCGCCGACGATTACGTGACCAAGCCGTTCTCCGGGCGGGAACTGGTGGCCCGGATCCGGGCCGTCCTGCGCCGGCACACCGATGCTGTGGAGTTGCTACCGGCCACCGTCGAAGCGGGTCCGGTGCGCATCGACGTCGACCGGCACGTGGTCACCGTGGCGGGCAGCCAGATTACGCTGCCGCTAAAGGAGTTCGAGCTGCTGGAATTGCTGGTGCGCAATGCCGGCCGCGTGCTCACCCGGGACCAGATCATCGACCGGATCTGGGGCAGCGACTACGTCGGCGACACCAAGACGCTCAACGTACACGTCAAGCGGCTCCGGACCAAGGTCGAGCAGGACCCCGCCAGCCCGCGGCATCTTGTCACGATCCGCGGGCTGGGTTACAAGTTCGAGGCCTGAGCCGCTTCCATGGAGCGGCCGCCGGGCACTCAGCCCTTGCGGTTGTCCGGCTTGTTCTCTGCGCGTCCGGTGCCGGGCACGTGCGCTGGACCGACGCCGGGGTCCTCCTGCGGTCGCTCATCGCCGGTGGACTCGGTCGCCGGCATCTCGTCTGCCGGAGACGCGGTACGGCCGCCGGGGGTATCGGAGGGGTCGGGCGACGTCAGGCCCTCATGGGTCTCGGTAGGTGCCGTGGCACCGCCGACATAGGCGCCGTCCCGCCGCACCGCGTCGGGACCGGGATCGGCGCTGGCCGTCTCCTTCTTGTCGTCGTACGGCGGCGCGGCGCCACCCGGATCCTGTTCGCCACCCACCGTCGTCGACGGTCCGTAGGAGCTGCGGCCACCATCGCCGCCACCAACCGGATCTTGCGGGCTCTGCTGGGTGCCGTCCTCGGCGATGGACCGGCCCTCGTCCTGCTGCTCAGTCATGATGCTCTCCTCGGTTGTGGCTCCTCGGTAGTGGCTCGACCCGGACCGGGCTCAGCCAGCCTGATCCCCCGCCGGAAGCGTGGGGCCCTCATCCGGGCTCTTGGGGATTGATAGCGGTGCTGTCATCGGCACTCGAGGTGCCGGTCGGGCGGGGCGCTGGGCCCGCTCCGGGCGGGCCGCCTTTGTCGCGCGACCCCGGGGCGCCGCGCTCCTCCTGCGGCTCCTCCGAAGCGGTCACGGGCTCTCCTGGGCCGCCACCCGAAGCCGTCACCGGCGTGTCGTTGTCGCTCATCGTGTCTCCCTCTGATCGGAGCGCAGTGCGCTCGCCAACAGTCTCAGTCAGCAGATACGAGGCAGCGGGTCACCGACCAGCATGTCGATCATCCGGTGGCCGCCGAAACCGGTGCGGCTCAGCACCCGCCCGGGAGGCTCGGTCCGCACCTCGCCGATGATCGCCGCGTCAGCCCCCGCCGGGTCGGCTCGCAGCGCCGCCAGCGCCGCGTCGGCGGCCTCCGGCGCCACAAAGGCTACGAGCTTGCCTTCGTTGGCCATGTAGAGCGGGTCGATGCCCAGGATCTCCCCGGCGCCGATCACCTCCCGGCGCATCGGCACCCGGTCCTCGGCAATGACAACGCCCACCTCGGCCGCCAACGCGATCTCGTTGAGAACGGTGGCGACTCCTCCCCGGGTGGCATCGCGCATGCAGTGCAAGCCGTCCCCGCAGGCCGCGAGCATCGCTTCCACCAACGACCACAACGGCCGGGTGTCGCTACGTACGTCGGCTTCGATGTCCAGTTGGCCGCGGACCAGCATGATCGCCACGCCGTGATCGCCGATCGTGCCGGACACCAGCACCTTGTCACCGGGCCGGACCAGCTGCGGCGCGAGGGTCACATCGGGCTCGAGGACGCCGACGCCGGTCGTGACGATGTACATGGAATCGCAGCTGCCGCGCTCGACCACCTTGGTGTCGCCGGTGATCACCGACACTCCGGCGCGCCGGGCCGCTGCGCCCATGGCCTCGATCTCCGCCGAGAGCACCTCGGCCGGCAGGCCCTCTTCCAGGATGAGTGCCGCCGACAGTGCGGCCGGCCGGGCGCCAGAAACCGCGAGGTCGTTGATGGTGCCGTTGACGGCCAGCTCGCCGATCGAGCCGCCCGGAAAGCGGATCGGCGAGACGACGAAGGCGTCGGTGGTGAGCGCGAGCCGGGCACCGCCCAGGGTCAGCACGGCGGCATCGTTGAGACCGGCCAGCGCATCGTTGTCGAGCAGCGGCACGATGAGCCCCTCCACCAGGGCTCGACTGGCCTTGCCACCTGCCCCATGGGCCATCGTGATGCGCTCATCGATGAACCGCGGACGCCGTCGGCGCATCGCCTCGATGCGCTCCCCGACCTCGTCCTCGGTGATCTGCTTCGGCATCGTCAGACCTCGAGGTGGATGCGCTGCTTGGCGTACTGCCCGTAGTTGTAGTACGCGGCGCAGGCGCCTTCGGAGGAGACCATGCAGGTGCCGATCGGGGTCTCGGGAGTGCACGCGGTGCCGAACACCTTGCACTCCCAGGGCTTCAGCACACCCTTGAGAACCTCACCGCACTGGCAGGCCTTGGGGTCGGCGACCCGCACCCCCGGCACCGCGAAGCGCAGCTCGGCGTCGAATTCGGCGTAGCGCGACGACAGTTGCAGGGCCGAGTGTGAAATCGAGCCGAGGCCGCGCCATTCGAAATACGGGCGCAAGGCGAACACGTCGTTCATGACCGCCAGCGCGCGCGGGTTGCCGTCCCAGTCGACCACCCGGCCGTACTGATTCTCGACCTCGCAGCGGCCTTCGGCCAGCTGCTTCATGATCATGTACACCGACTGCAGCAGGTCGAGCGGCTCGAAGCCGGCGCAGACCAAGGGCTTGCCGTGCTGGCGGGAAATGAAGTCGTACGGCCGGCAGCCGATCACGGTGGACACGTGCCCTGGGCCGAGGAAGGCGTCGAGGCGCAGGTCGGGCGAGTCGAGGATCGCCTTGATCGCCGGGATGATCGTCACGTGGTTGCAGAACACCGAGAAGTTGGTGATTCCCTCTTGCTTGGCCCGCAGCACCGTGAGTGCGGTCGACGGAGCCGTCGTCTCGAAGCCGATGGCGTAGAACACGACATGCTTGTCGGGGTTCTGCCGGGCGATCCGCAGCGCGTCCAGCGGCGAATAGACCATCCGGATGTCGGCACCCGCCGCATTGGCGTCGAGGAAGGAGCCGTTGCCACCGGGCACCCGCATCATGTCGCCGAAGCAGGTGAGGATCACGCCCTCGCGGTGAGCGATGGCGATGCCGTCGTCGACCCGCCCCATCGGGATCACGCAGACCGGGCAGCCGGGGCCGTGGACCAGCTCAATGCTCTCCGGCAGGTGGTCCTGCACGCCATAGCGGTAAATCGTGTGCGTGTGGCCGCCACACACCTCCATGATCTTGTAGTGCCGGCCCGGCTCGCAGAGAGCGGTGATCTCCGCTCCTACCACCTGAGCCAGCTCCGGATCGCGGAACTCATCGACGAAACGCATACCGCTCATCTGCTCTCTCCTTTGCCACTCCCGAGCCGCTCGATGGCCACTCCGGCGTGCACGAGGACCCGATCGCCCGCGATGACTGCGCCGACGAGCTCCACCGCTACGGTCTCCTCGCGCCCGTTTTCGTCGCAGCAGCGGGCATCCATTCCGTCAGCCGTCAAAACGGTCAGCGCAACGGCGACATCGCCACAGGTGATGCAGCCGTCGGTGACCGAGCAGACCTGATCGGCACTCATTCGATGCTCGACTCGGCCACGGCCTGCAGTTCTTCGGTGAAGGTCTCACCCATCATCTCGAGCATCGACAGCGCCTCGGCTGCTTCCTTCTCATCGACTTTGGACATCGCGAAGCCGACGTGGATGAGGACCCAGTCGCCCGGGCTGATCTTCTCCTCCTCGAGCAGGCCGATGTTGATCCGGCGTTTGACCCCGACCACATCCACCAGGGCCAGCTGATCGTTGCTGCCGTCAATCATTTCGACGATCTCGCCAGGGATCGCGAGGCACATGTTCTATGGCCCTTCTGTTTCGACTCGTCCTGCGAGGCTGATCTCGGTCGAGGCCCAGAGCGGGCCTCGTCGCTACATCGATCGAATTTTGAGATAGCGCTGGATGTCGGGAATCGACCGTACTCCGACTACGGCGCAAAGAGCAGCGATCGCGCCGATGACAATGGAGGTGACGATGCCGATGTTCCTCATGTCTGCCGTTTCCCTTCGTGGTGAGCGGCGGCCACCTGAAGGTGTTCCGCCGGCGGGACAAGGGCAGCCGACAGCTGCCGGTCGAACAGCTGATGAACGGCGGCGACGGCACCCTCGACGGCCGCCGCCACCGGCGGTGTCAGCCCGATGTTTTCGTCGAGGTCGCCCGGCTGGCAGCCGACGATGTAGGTCAACGGCAATTCACCGCCCAGTACACCTAGGCTGGCCAGCACCGCAGTGGGCTCCATGCCATGTGCGTCGAATTCGCCGGCACCCAGGTGCTCCGCGCCGATCTCCATCACCACGAGATCACCTGGTGCGCCCTGATGGGGAAGCGCGTCGATGATCACCAAAGCGTCGTAACCGTCGAGCAGGTCGTACGCCAGATGCATGCCACTTATGCCGTAGTCGACCACCCGGACACCGTCGGGCAGCGCCGTCTGTGCCAGCCGCCGGGCCGCTTCCGATCCGAAGCCGTCGTCGCCGAGGAAGATGTTGCCGATGCCGGCCACCAGAACGCGCGCGGTCATCCGGTCGCTCCGGCCTGCGGCTCGCTCGCTCGGCGCGGTTGCAGCGGCTCCAACTCATCGGGCGCGAAGTAGTAGTAGCGGCCGTACCAACCGTGGATCTCGGCCATTTCGTCGTCTTCGAGCAGTACGGCCACGTGAGTGGCCCCGTCGACGTCGGAGTCGACACGGGCCACCACTGCGGTGCGGTCGGCCAGAAACAGGTCCTGCGCGTCGGCCCGACGACTCGGCCGCAGTCGCACCCGGCTGCCCTTCGACACGTCCACCGTGCCAATCCGGACGGCGTCGCTCTCCGGCTTGACGCTGGCGTCCCTCTCCTCACCCCACCACGGCACCCCATCAGCGTCGATGTTGGCGATCGCTGTCTCAGTCGGCGCCAGCTCGATCGGGGCCAGTTCAGTCGGCGCCAGTTCAGTCGGGACCAGTTCAGTCGGGACCAGTTCCGTCGGGGCCAGTTCCGTCGGGGTGCCGAAGCCACGCAGGGCGCCATGCAGCTTTTCGAACACCTCGGGCGGCATGAGGTCGCTGCGGTCGATGATTTCTGCCGCCCTGGGGTCAGTCGCCCGCGCCGCCACCTTCTCCTCATCGGTCAGGGTCATCACCCGCAGGGTCAGAATCTCGTCGATCTCGAGCGAATCGTAGAGCGATCCCGGACTCTCCGGCGCCAGCTCCGGATAGTCGGGCAAAATGATCGGTGAGGCCAGCACGACGTCGGTCTGCCCGGGTTGCCCGACCAGGACCGGCCAGGCGCGCCGGTTGGCACATCCGCCGGCCGCTTCGGCCGCCCACGCCGGCGGGTCGATCAACGAGACGAAGGCACTGTGGCGGGCCACCAGTAACAGGTGGGTCCCGACAAAGGACTGGCGGGCCGCGACGTCACGCGGGCTGGCCCCGACGGCGTCGGCCGCCGCGGGAACGTGGGGCGAGATGTTGTCGAGGCGGCAGCGCAGGGTCCACAGCGGTCGAGCACCGGGGTGCAGGGTGGCGGACAGGTGCAGGCGCCCGGTGAGTGGCAGCCGCCGGCGCACGACCCGGCCGGCGACTTTCACCCCGTCGTGGAGCAGCTCCACCTCCTCACCGCCCGGCACCTGAACGTCGACCGTCCGGCCGGCGGCCAGCTCTGCCACGGCGACATCGAGGACGGGGATCTCCTGCTCGACGGCCTCGTCCCACGGCAGCCAGGTTGTCCCAGCAACCCGTAACTCGGCAACCGGCTGGAATTGCTGCCCCGCCGCCTCAGCGGCTGTCTCCACGGTGCGGGCCTGGACCTGCAGGAAGCGCAGGTAGATGTCCACGCGCGGATCGGCATCGCTGCCCACGCCCGCGTCGGCGGCATCAACGGTCGCGATCAGGCACTCGGTCTGCAGCATCGACTCCTCGCCGACGCCGGCCTCCACGCCGCCGGCCGGCCCTACGATGCCGTACTGCCAGCGCAGTTGGTTCTTGCTCGACGAGGAACGGTAAGGGTAGAGCAGGTATCCCTCGTACAGCACGGTGTCGGCAATGCTGCGCGCGGTCGTGAGCAGGCTCATGACGCACGCACCGCCGGCGGGAGCAGCGCCCCGAGGGCTGCCTCCCAGGAGGTCAGTGCCTGTGCCGACTTGAAGCGGACCAAGGCGTCGAGAGTGTCGCGGTCGAGCCGGATCCACCCGCCACCGGGGAAGTAGGCATCCATCAGCTCGCGCCACACCCGCACCGGCAGCCGGAACGACGCCTCATGGTGCCATGGCACCTGCTCCACCCCGAACCCATTGACGCCGCGGGTGAATACCGTGCCGCTGAAGAGCACCACGAGCGAGATCTCGCCGTCCCCCAGGGCGTGGAGATACTTGGCGGCGACCACCTCGAAGTCGTACGTGCACGGCACCGGAAGGTCGATTTCCGTCGAGCCGGTGAAGCCCTGCACCATGGCGGTCGCGTGGGTCCACAGGAACGGCTTGACGGTGTCGCCCCAGCGGTCGGGAGAGCCGAACAGATCGGCCAAGCCCTCCTTCTCCGAGCTGGTGTAGTTACGGCGTTGCGGCTCGATTCTGATCTGACACCGCAGGGCGATGGCGTGCACAGCCTCCCCGGTCGCCTCGGTGATCCGCAGCCGGAACAACAGGGTCGGAGTCGCCGCATACCGTTCAGGCAGAACGTCGACGACGGTGAAGGCAAGCTCGGTCACGGTGCAACGCCTGCCCCGGTGCCGATGGTCCGCGTCGGGCGACTGCGTTGTTGGACGTGTGCGAAGAACTCGTCCATCTGTCGGTGCGCCTCCTGGCCACCGTCGAAGCCCCTCCACAGTTTGCGCAGGTGGCCGACCAGCTCGTAGCAGGCGTCGATCGGCACGAGGTAGCAGGAATAGCCGCCGTCCGTCACCCGAACCAGGATGGCCTCCACATCGGCGACCAGTATGGCCAGCGCGGGGTTGGCGGTGACGATCTCGTCCCAGGCGCCCAGCGGAAGCTCCGATTCGGTGGCCCCGGCCGGGCTCGGATAAAAGGCCACGGTACGACCCAACTCCGAGTGCCGGAAAAAGAAAACCACCCCGACCGGGATCTGCAGATCCTCCCACTGTAAGGGGGTCAAGGAGAAATCCGGAAAGGAGCAGTATCGGTCCGGCACCGACCGGTAGGCGAGCGCAGCATCCTCGTGGGTGAAGAGCAGATAGCAGGCCCGGCAGGTGCACATCAGCGAACGGCTATGGACATTCACGACGTGAGAATGCTCGTCCCCGACTGTCTCCCCGCACATCTCACACCGCTCACCGGGTGGCGGAAGCGGCCGGGTGCGGATTCGTGAGAGCACCTCGAGTGGCCCGGCAGCCGTACTCGCGTTGACCGGCCGCGGCAGGCCGGCTCCGGTGGTCATCAGGACGACCTCATGGCCACACCGTCACGCCGGAACCGCGGCCGGCACCGCGATGGCGACGCCATCGGCGCGCTCGAGTAGTGGCAGCGGATCGAGGTGTCGACCGGGGTCGTCGATACCGCGGCCCGCTTGTCGGACGTCATAGTGGCTGCGACACCGCGGGCAGGTCAGCACGGCTGACCCGTTGAGGCCACGCTCCACCGTCCCGGCCGCGATCCCGGCCGCACAGGCGGGGCAGCTGTCGAGGTAGGCATACAAGTCGTTACCCACCCGGCACACCACCACATCGAGCCCACCCACAGCGACACTGCGCAGACCCCCCGTAGGTAGGTCGCTCAGGTCACCTACCGGCTCCCAGTCGGACCCCGGCAACGTATCGGCCGGATGCAGGTGAGCGGTGAGAGCGCTGATCGGGATCACGCTCTGTGCCCCTGCTGAGGGCACCGGCGCCGAAGCTGCCTCCACCTCGATCCGGACGATCTCCGGGGCTGCCGCCTCGATCGCCGTCTCGACGGCCAGCTTCAGGGTCACCGCCGACGAAGGGCAGCCGTCACAGCTGCCTTTCATGCGCAGCTGCACCACGCCCTCTTCGGTGATGCCGAGCAGCTCGACGTCGCCGCCGTGCGAGCCGAGGTACGGCCGCACCTTAGTCAGCGCAAGCTCTACCCGGTCCTCGACACCGTACGGGTGCAGCCCGTGAACCAACAGCAGGCTGGCGACCAAGTCGTCATCTGCTAGTGCCGCGAGCACCGGGTCGGTCAGAACGCCGGCTTCGTGTACGACCTCGAGCACCCGCTGCAGCCCGGTCCCGTACAGCTCGACGACCAGCCGCACAAGTTCCTCTGACCGCTCGCGGACGACCGGCCCTCCGGCGGCGCTCGCCTCGAGCAGTCCCGCTATGCGATCGCCACAGGCGCGCAGATCAACTGCAGACGACATCCCCGGTCTATTCGGCTTGGGCGGCGCTGGTAGGCGTGTGCATCTTATCGACCGTTTTGCCTTGGCCCACATACATATGAACGCCGCACGGCAAACAGGGGTCGAAGCTGCGCACGGTGCGCATGATGTCGATTCCCTTGAAGTGCTCCCGGTCGTTCTCCTCGAAGATCGGGCATTCCTGCACGGCGTCCTCGTACGGCCCGGGAGTGCCGTAGCTGTCGCGTGGGCTGCCATTCCATGGCGTCGGCGGATACGGGTGGTAGTTGGCGATCTTGCCGTCGCGGATGACCATATGGTGCGACAGCACACCACGCACGGCCTCGGTGAAGCCGCAGCCAATACCCTCCTCGGGCACCTCGAACTTCTCCCAGGTCTTGGTGTGGCCGGCCCGGATTTCGGCTAGCGCCTTTTCGGCGAAATGCAGGGCAGCCGCAGCGGCATAGGCCTGGAAGTAGGTACGCGCTCGGTTGCGCTCGATGGTGTTGCTGCCGTGCTCCGGAATCTTCCACTCGAAGCTGACCGCCGGCTTCAGGATAGTCTTGGGCAGGTTGATCTGGACGCTGTTGCCGGTGGACTTGATGTAGCCGATGTCGACCAGTCCGGCCAGCGCCGTGGACCACAGGCGGGCCAGCGGCCCACCGCCGGTGTCCAAGGCGAGGTAATCCTTGCCGTCGTACCAGCGCGGCGACATCACCCAGCTGTACTTGTCATCGAAGTCGCGCTTCTGCGGCCGAGGGTTGGTGTGCTGATTCCATGGATGGCGCCGGTCGACCGGGTTGCCCAGCGGATCCCTCGCGACGAACGTCTCCTGGTCGGTCCAGTCTTCGTAGAAGGAGCTGCCGAGCAGAATCCGAATGCCGAGGTTGATCTCGACCAGGTCGGTGGTGACCAGCTTGCCGTCCACGACGACACCCGGAGTCACGAACATTTTGCGACCCCAGTCCGTCATGTCCTTGTACTCGAAGTTGCAGTACTCCGGATCCTGGAAAGAGCCCCAGCAGCCGAGCAAGGTGCGCCGTAGGCCTACCTTTTCGTAGCCTGGTAGCGCCTCGTAGAAGAAGTCGAAGAGGTCGTCGTGCATCGGCACGACCTTCTTCATGAACTCGACATAGCGCATGAGCCGGGTGATGTAGTCGGTCATCAACTGAATGGTCGCCACCGTGCCGACGCCGCCCGGGTAGAGCGTCGAAGGGTGTACGTGGCGCCCCTCCATCAGGCAGAACATCTCTCGGGCCAGCCGACTGATCTGCAGCGCCTCACGATAGAACTCGCCAGTGAAAGGGTTGAGCGAGCGCATGATGTCGGCGATCGTGCGGTAGCCGTGGGCGGCGGACTGCGGAGCCAGGGTGGTCTCGGCCCGCGCCAAGACACCGGGGTTGGTCTCCTTGACCATCCGCTCGCAGTAGTCGACGCCGACCAGGTTCTCCTGGAAGATGTTGTGGTCGAACATGTACTCGGCGGCCTCGCCGAGATTGACGATCCACTCCGCCAAAGCCGGAGGCTTGACACCGTAGGCCATGTTCTGCGCGTAGCACGAGCAGGTGGCGTGGTTGTCCCCGCAGATCCCACAGATCCGACTGGTGATGAAGTGTGCGTCGCGGGGGTCCTTTCCCTTCATGAAGATCGAGTAGCCTCGGAAGATCGACGAGGTGCTGTGGCACTCGGCAACCTTGCTGTTGGCGAAGTCGATCTTGGTATAGATCCCCAGGCTGCCCACGATCCGGGTGATCGGGTCCCATGCCATCTCGACGAGACCTTTGTCGCTCGTCTGGTCCTTGCTGCGCTCGGGAAGTGTCGTCGTCATCCGCAGGCCTCTCCTGGGGTCGTGTCCGGTCGTTGCTCGTGCGGTACCACGGGGACGGCTACCAGCTGCGCTTGGCGCCGCTGACGAGCTCACGTCCCGGCTTGCGCCACTTGGGTTCCTTGTCCAGCGTGTGCCCGGTGACGGAGCGGAGGCTGCGGACGGCAGAGCCGTAAAGGCCGATCGACGTAGTGGAGAGCTTGCCGCCGGGTGGCTCGTCCATGAACGGCATGAACTTGTCGGGGAACCCGGGCATGGTGCAGCCGATACAGATGCCGCCGACGTTAGGACAGCCGCCCATGCCGTTCATCCAACCGCGCTTCGGCACGTTGCACTTGACCACCGGGCCCCAGCAGCCCAACTTGACGATGCACTTCGGGGAGCCGTACTCCGTCGCGAAGTCGCCCTGCTCGTAGTAGCCGGCGCGGTCGCAGCCCTCGTGCACCGTCGCGCCGAACAGCCACGTCGGCCGCAGGGCATCGTCCAGCGGGATCATCGGGGCCTGGCCGGTCGCCTGGTAAAGCAGATAGGTGATCGTCTCGGCGAGGTTGTCCGGCTGGATGGGGCAGCCCGGCACGCAGACGATCGGAATCCCGGCCTTGGACTTCCAATCCCAGCCGAGGTAGTCCGGCACCCCCATGGCCCCGGTGGGATTGCCGGCCATGGCGTGAATGCCGCCGTACGTCGCGCAGGTGCCGGCCGCGAGGATTGCCAACGCCTTGGGGGCCAACCGGTCCAGCCACTCGCTGGTGGTGACCGGCTGGCCGGTCAGCGGATTGTTGCCGAACCCGCACCAGTAGCCCTCGTCCTTGATGGCCTCGTTGGGGATCGATCCCTCAACCACCAGCACGAAAGGCTCCAGCTCGCCCCGGTCGGCCTTCCAGAACCACTCGAGGAAGTCGTCGGCACCGCCATTGGGCCCGCACTCGAAGTCGATCAGCGGCCAATGGACGGCGATGTTCGGCAACCCGGGCAAAGCACCCAGAGCGATCTCTTCAATGCTGGGCTGGGTCGCCGCGGTGAGCGACACCGAGTCGCCGTCGCAGGAAAGCCCGGCATTGATCCACAACACGTGGATCAGGGGCTGCTCGTCTTCAGCGGGTGGAGCAGCCTCGGTTGCAGCTGACGTCATGCGCACCTCCACGGTGGCCACTGGCGGACCTGCAGGCTGCAGGACCGGACAGTTGGTTCATGCCACACCCTGACGTTGCAGATGTCAATGACATCGCCGAAATCGGTGGGTCCGTCGCAGGCCTATCGTGGCCCACGTGACGAGCTTCCGGCGCCGGGTGCGGATCCGGGTCGAAGGTGTCGTACAGGGCGTCGGTTACCGGCCGTTCGTCTATGCACAAGCGACGGAGCTGCGGCTCGCCGGCCACGTAGGAAACGACACGCGGGGAGTGTTCGTCGAAATCGAGGGAGACCCAGCGGCGGTCGACACGCTGGTCGCGAGACTGTCGACCCACGCCCCACCGCTGGCCCGGGTCGACCGGGTAACCACGCACGACCTGCCGCCCGATGGGGAAAGCAGTTTCACCATCGTCGCCAGCAGCGCCCCCGGCGAGCGCGGAGTGCTCATCGCCCCCGACGCCGCGACCTGTGCCGATTGCCGGCGCGAGCTGGCCGACCCTGCCGACCGGCGCCACGGCTACCCGTTCATCAACTGCACCAACTGCGGCCCGCGGTTCACGATCGTCATCTCCACGCCGTACGACCGGCCCCGAACGACGATGGCGGGTTTTGCGCTATGCCCCGCCTGCGGCGGGGAGTACGCCGACCCGGCCGACCGGCGCTTCCACGCCCAGCCGGTCTGCTGCCCGGCGTGCGGGCCACATCTGGCACTGCTGGACGGATCGGGTCGGCCGCTCGCCGGCGATCCGCTGGCCGCGGCGGCGGGCCGGCTGAAGCAAGGCGGCATCGTGGCAATCAAGGGGCTCGGCGGCTATCACCTCGCCGTCGACGCCGGCAACGACGACGCGGTCAGCCGGCTGCGCGACAGGAAGCACCGCGAAGAGCGGCCCTTCGCCCTCATGGTGGCCGACCTGCCGGCGGTCAGCGCGCTGGCCGAGGTGAGCGCAACCGAGGCCGCATTGTTGACCGACGTCGCCCGGCCGATCGTCCTGCTCCGGCGACGCGCTGGGGCTGCGCTGGCCGCCTCAATCGCCCCGCAGTCACCGGAGCTCGGCGTCATGCTGCCCTACACGCCCCTGCACGTGCTGCTCTGCGACGCCGTCCGTACGCCACTGGTCATGACCAGTGGCAATGTCTCCGACGAGCCCATCGCCTACCGTGACGACGACGCGCTGCGCCGGCTGGCCGGCCTCGCCGACGCCTTCCTCGTCTCCGACCGGCCGATCCACACCCGCGTCGACGACTCCGTAGCGCGGGTCGTCGGCGGGCGGCCAGTGCTGCTGCGGCGGTCCCGCGGTTATGTGCCGCGACCGGTCACGGTGCCCTGGGCATTTCCCCGGCACGTGCTGGCCTGCGGCTCGGAGCTCAAGAACACCTTTTGCGTCGGGAAGGGAAACAACGCCTTCGTCTCCCATCACATCGGTGACCTGGAGAACTACGAGACTCTCCAGGCCTACACCGACGGCATTTCGCTATTCGCTGACCTGTTCGACATTCGGCCCGAGGTGATCGCCCACGACCTGCACCCGGAATACCTGTCGACGAAATATGCACTCGAAGTCCCTGGCGACCTCGTCGGAGTGCAGCACCATCATGCGCACATCGTGTCCTGCCTGGCCGACAACGGCGTCGACGGCCCGGTCATCGGGGTGGCCTTCGACGGCCTCGGCTGGGGCTTGGACGACACCTTGTGGGGCGGGGAGTTCCTGGTGGCCACGCGGCAGAGTTTCGAGCGGGCGGCCCACCTGGCCACGGTGCCGATGCCGGGCGGCGCCGCGGCCGTCCGGCAGCCCTGGCGGATGGCCGCGGCGCATCTACAGGCCGCGTACGGCCTGGACATCCCCGACCTCGCCGTCGCTACCCGCCAGGGCCGCCGCTGGGCCGATGTCCTGCAGCTTGCGGCGGCCGGCGTAAACGCGCCACTGACCTCGAGCATGGGACGGCTCTTCGACGCCGTCGCTGCACTGGTGGGGGTGCGCGACGCCGTCACGTTCGAGGGGCAGGCCGCGATCGAGCTCGAGCGCCTCGTCGAGCCGGCCGAAACCGGCTCGTACCCCGTCGACGTCACCGATGGTGTACCTCGTCAGGTCCAGGGAGCCGACCTGATCCGTGGCGTCGTGCGCGACCTCGCCGCCGGGGTCGAAGCGCCGGTCGTGGCGGCCCGTTTCCACAATGCGGTGGCGAGCCTGGTCGTCGACGTCTGCGCCCGGGTGCGCGCCGACTATGGGATCAACGTCGTGGCGCTGTCCGGCGGGGTGTTCCAGAACGTCGTGCTCCTGCAGCAGTGCATGGCCGGTCTGTCGGCCGCCGGCTTCGAGGTGCTGACCCACTCCGACGTGCCCCCGAACGACGGCGGTATCAGCCTCGGTCAGGCGGTCGTGGCCGCCGCCCGATCCTGACCGGCGGCAGCGAGCGCTGCTTGGGTCACCTCCCACAACACGTGATAGATCGTCGTCTGCACCTCCTGCACCCGATGCACCGACGACGAGGGGATCGCAAACAGGAAGTCGAGGCAGTCGAGCTCGGCCATCTTGCCGCCGCCGTAGCCCGACAGACCCACGGTGACCAGCCCGAGTCCCTTGGCGCGCTCGAAGCCCTGCAGCACGTTCGCTGACCCGCCGCTTGTCGAGATGCCCATGGCGATGTCGCCCGGCCGGCCGAACGCAGCCACCTGTCGCGCGAAGACCACCTCGAACCCGATGTCGTTGGACAGCGCCGTCATCACCGCCGCGTCGTTGGTCAGGCACAGAGCGGGCAACGCCGGCGTCCCGTCCGGTGGGTCGAAGAACGTGTGTACGACGTCTTGTGCGTCGGTGCTGCTGCCGCCGTTGCCGAACGCCAGCATCCGGCCGCCGGTCCGGAAAGAGTCAGCGAGGATGGCGGCGCAGCGGGCGAGCTGCGGTGCGACATGAGCCCCGACGGAACGGCGCAGGTCGACGATCTCGGCCACCTTCTCCAACGTAGACCCGGCCACGCTCTGCAGCTCCTCCGCCAGCGAGCCCGACCCCTCGTACAGGAACGGGTAGAGCGACTCGAGTCCGTCGCCGGCGGGAACCGGCTCGGCGCCGCCGCCGAGCAACCGGGGCTGATCGATGAACACGTGGACCAGCTCCCACAGCACGTGGTAGGTCGTGACGTGCACCTCTTTGACGATGTGGGAATCGGCCGAGTCGACAGTGAAGCAGTGGTCGACCGCGGGGCTGGCCGCGATTGCTCCGCCGGTGCCGTCTGCGCCGGCTCCGACGAGGGCCACCGTGAGGAGCCCCGCTGCGTGCGCCGCCTCCAGGCCGCGCAGAACATTGACGCACTGCCCGTCGGCAGATACGCCCAGCGCAATGTCCTGGGCAGCTCCCAGCACGTTGATCTGGTGGGCGAAGACGTCGTCGAAGCCGTGCTTGGCCGCCACCCCCATGACGGTGGCGACGTCACCGACCAGCGACAATGCCGGCAGTGCCCGCTTGCCGACGATCACCGGGTGGATGAACTCCACGGCGATGTGCTGGGCGTCGGTGGCACCTCCACCATTGCCGAAGACGAGCAGCTTGCCGCCGGCATGGAAACGACCGGCCATGTCATGGCAGGCCATGGCGACCCGGTCGGCGTAGGTCGCCAGGTGCTGGCCCGGCCGGGTCCGCCGGTCGAAGGCGGCGACGGTGGCGGCGTGTAGCTCTTCGTTGACGACAGTCATGTCACGTCCCTGCGGTTCAACTGAGCAGCGGATCGACCGGGCATCCATGGGGACTCGCCCATGGCACGGTACCTCGGCCGTTGCCGTGCGGCGTAGCTGGCCTCCCGTGAGGCTGCCTAGAATTCAACACCAATATTGGCTCAAGCTATCGCTGCGGACCGCCGATGGGGAGAATGCAACTACCCTTGACCTACGCTGAAAGGCGCCGACATGTTGAACACCGGCAAAATGGCACAAATCATGGCTGCAGCGGGCGTAGCGGCTACTATTTGGAACGTTGCGCTACCCGTTTCTTCGGTTGCGGTGAATGCCGGGGCGTCGCTCAACGGGGCGTCATTGAACGGGGCGTCGCTCAACGGGGCGTCGCTCAACGGGGCGTCGCTCAACGGGGCGTCACTCAACGGGGCGTCACTCAACGGGGCTTCACTCAACGGGGCTTCACTCAACGGGGCTTCGCTGAACTAGGCGAGCCGCTCGGCCCGGCTCTGGAGGAGGGTGCTGGTGTCACCCCCTCCCCAGGTATATCGGCTGCGCTCGCCCACGACCCGGGTCAGCGCCCTCGGGCTCCTCCTGGGATTGCTCGGCGTGGCACTCCTCACGCTCGCGCGGCCGGACGCCCATGCGATGGACGCCCGCACCGTCGTGACCGTCGCCTTGATCGCCGCCCTGTTCGGAGCCGCCGAGAGCAGCCAGATCCATCTCGAGGTCCGCCACGAGACCATGTCTGTGTCGCTGTCCGAGCTGCCATTCGTGCTCGGCTTGTTCCTGCTGCCGCCGGAGTGGCTGCTCATTGCACGGCTGCTGGCCGCCGGTACGGTATTTGCGCTCCGCCGCACCTCCCCTTCCAAGGTGATCTTCAACCTGGGCCTGTTCACCGCGGAGGTGGGCACGGCGGAGTTGCTGTTCCGGTCGTTCTCCCCCGGCGCCGGGCTGTCCCCGCGTGACTGGCTCGTGGCCTACCTGACCATGTTGACGGTGGACGTGATGGGCGCGGGAGCCGTCAGCATTGCGATGGCGCTGCTACAACGGCGCATGACCTGGGCAGTGCTTCGCCGTACGCTGCCACCGATCGTGCTGGCCGGGACGCTCAACACCTCCTTGGCGCTGTTCGCCTTGATCGTGGTCACCGTCACCGACGCAGCCCTGCTTCTGCTGGCTGTGATGGCGACGATCGTGGCCCTGGGATACCGCGGCTACCAGCGGTTGCTTCGGCAGCACGCGGACCTCGGCCGGCTGTTCGCATTCACCCAGACGGTCGGCGCGGCTGAGACCAGCGACGACATGGTCGCCCAGCTGCTCGTAGAGGCCACCCACCTCATGCAGGCCGAGAGCGCCGTGCTGCTCGTCTCACCGGACACCACCACCGACCAACCGGCACCCCCGGTCGGCGCCGTGGTCATCCCGCGCGATACGCGCGACCCGCTGCTGCGCGCGTGGCTGGGTCAGGCCGGCCTCCGTGATGCCCTGCTTGTGCCGATGCGCGACGGAGGAGAGGTCGCCGGGGTCCTGCAGGTCGGCAACCGCATCGGTGCGATGAGCACGTTCACCGCGGAGGACCTCCGGCTCCTGCAGACGTTGACCGCTCACACCGAAGTGCTAAGACAGAACGGGCGGCTGCTCGAGCGGTTGCGCCACGACGCGCACCATGACGGCCTCACCGGTCTGTGGAACCGCAACTTTTTCCTGCTCCGCCTGGACCAGATCCTGGCCGCAACGCCCGGCGTCGTCGGCGCCGATGAGGCGTATGCCGCCGTGCTGCTGCTCGATCTCGACCGGTTCAAGGACATCAACGACACCCTCGGTCACCACGTCGGAGACCTGCTGCTGTGCCAGGTCGGGGCGCGGCTTCAGTCCGCTGCACCGGTCGACGCGACGGTGGCGCGGCTCGGCGGTGACGAGTTCGCCGTGCTGCTCCCGGGCTGCGTCGACGCATCCGACGCCATGGTCATGGCCGGTGAGATCACCAGCAGCCTGACTGGTGCCTTCGAGGTTTCCGGCACATTCCTGGAGGTCGGGGTGTCGATCGGGGTGGCTCTGATCCCCGCCGACGGGCGCCAGACCGCCACGGTGCTGCAGCACGCCGACATCGCCATGTACGACGCCAAACGCTCCGCGGTCGGCGTCGCCCGCTACCGCAGCGACGACGACCAGAGCAGCCTGGGCCGGCTGCGGCTGGCCGGGGAGCTGCGCCGGGCCGTCGACGAGGGCCAGCTCGTCGTGCACTACCAGCCGCAGCTGAGCCTGGCCAGCGCGACCGTCGTCGGCTTTGAAGCGCTGGTCAGGTGGGAGCATCCCTCACTCGGGCTGCTTCCTCCCGACGAGTTCGTCCCGATCGCCGAGCGGGTCGGCTTGATCGGAGCGCTCACCAGCGAGGTGCTCGCTCAGGCGCTGCGGCGTTGTCGCGACTGGCAGCCCGAGCAGCCTGGCCTGACCGTGTCGGTGAACATCTCTGCCCGGGGCCTGCTCGATCCGACCCTGCCGGGAACGGTCAGCCGACTGCTCCGCGAGACGCGGATGGATCCGGCCCTGCTCACCCTGGAGATCACCGAGACCGGAGTCATGGGTGACTTCGAGGCCGCCCTGACGGCGCTGCAGGCCCTCCAATGCCTGGGCGTACGGCTGTCCGTCGACGACTTCGGCACCGGGTACAGCTCCCTTGCCTATCTCCTGCGGCTGCCGATCCACGAGGTGAAGATCGACAAGTCATTCGTGATGGGCATGACCTCGTCGGCCGGCGGCACGGCGATCGTCCGGGCGATCGTCAACCTGGGTCACACCCTGGGACTGACGATCGTCGCCGAGGGCGTCGAGGACGAAGCCTCGCTGAACGCCTTGGCGGAGATGGGGTGCGACACCTTGCAAGGTCATCTGATCAGCCGTCCGCTCAGCCCACGACAGCTCGACGACTGGGCGCACCCCGACATCCGCGCCTCCGGGCGGCAGGCCATCGATCTGCCCCGGACCGACGATGCCTTCCTGCCGGCACCCCGCTCGAGTACCACCAGGAGATGAGCCGGCCCGGTACATGGGGCTATGTCGCGGCGCAGGGCTATGTCGTGCGTACGGCTATGTCGTGCGCGGGCTTCTCGCGGGCAGCGGTGCCTGCGGGCGGGCTGACCACCGGCAACAGGACGCGGAAGGTCGCGCCCCCGCCGGGCGACGTGTCCAGCTCGACCCGGCCGCCGTGAGCCGCCACCAGCGCGGCGACGATCGACAGGCCGAGGCCGGCGCCGCCGCGACTGCGGGTCCGGGACGGATCGGCCCGATAGAAGCGCTCGAAGACCCGCTCCGCATCCGCGGGTTGCAGCCCTGGACCGTCGTCGACGACCTCGAGCACCGCAACTGCGCCGGCTGACCGGTCATCGGGCCGGGTGCCCACCCGCACTGCGACCGAGGTCCCATCGGGGGTGTGGGTCAGGGCGTTGCTCAACAGGTTGCTCAGCACCTGGCGAAGCCGGGAATCATCGCCGATGACGACCGGCGGCGCCGGACCGTCAATTGTCTGCAAGTTCAGCACCCGGCCGCGGGCTGCGGCCCGCGCCTCGTGCACCGCGTCGGAGGCGACCGCCAGCAGGTCGACCGGATGCTGTTCGAGCGGCCGCTGCTGATCGAGGCGGGCCAGCAGGAGCAGGTCCTCCACCAGGAGGCCCATCCGGGCCGCGGCGTCCTCGATGCGCTGCATGTAGCGGGAGACGTCGACGGCACCAGCGGCCGCGCCCTGCCGGTACAGCTCGGCAAAGCCACGAATTGAGGTCAGTGGCGTACGCAATTCGTGACTGGCATCTGTGACGAAACGCCGCATCTGCTGCTCAGAGGCCCGCGCCGCACTCTCCGACGCCTGCTGCACGCGGAACGCCGTTTCTATCTGGCCGAGCATGCCGTTGAGCGCCGCCGACAACCGCCCCACCTCCGTCCGCGGATGGTGGTCCGGAACCCGCCGCGACAGCTCACCGGCAGCGATCGCGGCTGCGGTCCTTTCCACTTCGACCAGCGGGCGTAACCCGCGGCGCACCAACAGGTACGCCAAGCCGCCGAGCAGGGCCAGGACAACGCCGCCGGTCACCAGCTCAAGGAATTTCAGGTGGGTCAGGGTGCTGTTTAGGGCGCCGAGATTGGTGGCGACCGACAACGAGCCGTCCGGCAGCATGACGGCGAGCACCCGCCACGGGCCGCCCGCGCCCTGTGCGACGACGGTGAACGGCTTGGTCTGTCGGGCCGCCTGGGCCAGCGTCAGCCGGGGCAGCTTGGGCGGGGACTGGCCCGCCACGGCCGAGTAGCTGGCCGCTCCCAGCGGCCGGCCCTGGGCGTCGGCAACGCTGATGTAGTACTCACTCGGAGGGCGAAGGCGGCCGCCACCCCGATCGGGTCCCCCCGGCTGGAAGCCGTGCCGAGCCTCGTCGATGACACTCGCCGCTGCGCTCGACAGCTGGCTGTCCACCCGGCCGAGCAAGTAGCCGCGCAGTGCCGTCGTGGCCGCGATGTCAGCTGCGACGAGGGCGCCGACGACCAGCAGCAGCACGGTCACCGTCATCTTGATCCGCAACGGCAGGCGATCGGAGGCCCGCCCGAGCCAGGCCGGCGCGCTGTGCCGCCGGCGAGGGCCGGCTGATGTACCTGAGACCTGGTCGGTCATCGTCGGGGTTGGCGCAGGACGTAGCCCACGCCGCGCAGCGTGTGGATCAGCCGTGGTTCGGTGGTGTCGACCTTTCGGCGCAGGTACGACACATAGGACTCCACTACATTGGCGTCGCCGCCGAAGTCGTAATTCCATACATGATCGAGGATCTGGGCCTTCGACAGCACCCGGCCGGAGTTCTGCAGGAAGTATCTGAGCAGTTTGAACTCCGTCGGGGACAGCAGCACCGGCTCCCCGGCCTTCCACACCTCGTGTGCATCATCGTCGAGCTCGAGGTCGGCGAATGACAGCCGGGCGGCCGTGGGATGTCCCGGGCCACCCGCGCGCCGCAGGATCGCCCGGATTCGGGCAATGACCTCTTCGAGGCTGAACGGCTTGGTTACATAGTCATCACCGCCGAGCGTGAGGCCGGCAACCTTGTCCTCGGTGCCGTCCCGGGCGGTGAGGAACAGGACGGGGGCGCGCAGCCCCTCGCTGCGCAACCGGCGCACCACGCCGAATCCGTCCAGGCCGGGCATCATAACGTCCAGGACAACGAGGTCCGGCGGCGACCGCCGAGCCAGCTCTACCGCCTGCTCGCCGCCCGGCGCCGTGGTGACCTCGAAGCCGGCGTAGCGCAGGCTCGCGGCCAGCAACTCGACGATATTCGGCTCGTCGTCGACGACGAGGAGCCGGGCCTCGGCTGGCTCGTTCCCCCGGCCCGGGTTGTGGTTCACACCGCCTCCATGACAGCAGCCTGCCTCATTGTCCTTCTGATCGACTGTAAGCCGGCTGGGAGCAGCCTGTGAGGTCGCCTGCTCGCCGACGCACTGACAGCGAGTTCACAGGTAGCCTCCAACTGCGGCACAGCCCGAGGATTCACACTGTTGGACATGAGCAACTACGACGATCCCACTCCCGACGCCCTCCCTCACCGGGAGCCTCCCGCCAACACCCCTTCCGCCACCTCGTGGTGGACTACGCCGGCCGCCCGTGATACATCGCACCACTCCGCCGCCCTCGAGCCGGTGGTCGCCGGCCCGGCGCCGGGCCGCCGGCCCCGGCGCGGCGCAGCGTTCGTCGCCGCGGTCGCGTTGGTCGGCGGCTTGTCCGGCGGAGCGGTCACCGCTGCCGTCGACCGGCGCGGACCCTTTGCCGACACCTCGACGACCGCCGGCGCGGCGTCCCCGACGGTGGCGCGCAGCACCGCCACGGTGAGCGCGACCCGGGCGACCTTGGCGGGCACACCGGAGTCGGCTGCCGCGGTCATCGCCCCCAGCGTGGTCACCATCGAGGTGACCGGCAGCGCGTCGAGCGACCGGTTCGGTTCCGCTGACCCGCAGAGCCAGCAGGTCTCCGACACCGGCTCCGGGGTCATCCTGCGCGACACCGGCTACATCCTCACGAATAACCACGTCGTCGCGGCGGCTGTTCGCGGAGGCAGCGTCAGCGTGACCCTCACCGACGGCCGCACCGTCCCGGCCAAGATCGTCGGGACCGACCCGACCAGCGACCTGGCGGTCATCAAGGTCACCGGGATCAACGGGCTGACGGCCGCCACTTTCGCCGACTCCGAAGGGCTCAAGGTCGGCCAGGCGGTGCTGGCCGTCGGAGCACCGCTCGGTTTGTCCAACACCGTCACCGAAGGCATCGTCTCGACCTTGCACCGACCGGTGGCGACCGGCGAGTCCGGGGCGAGCTCCCAGTCGGTCATCGACGCCGTGCAGACCGACGCCGCGATCAATCCCGGCAACAGCGGTGGGGCGCTGGTCGATCTCGGCGGCCGGGTCGTCGGGATCAACAGCGCGATCGCCAGTACGGGCTCGTCGGCATCGGGCGGGCAGTCCGGCAACATCGGGGTCGGCTTCGCGATCCCCTCCGATACCGCTGCCAAGGTCGCCGATCAGCTGATCAGCACCGGTCATGCCACGCACTCACAGATCGGCATCAGCGCCGCGGACTCCGCGAGCAGCACCACCGGTGCACCCGGGCTGGGTGCCACTGTCCGGGCTGTGAGTGCCGGCGGCCCCGCGGAGAAGGCCGGCCTCATGGCAGGTGACGTCATCGTCAAGGTCGGGGACCGGGTCGTGACCGACGCCAACAGCCTCATCGTGGCCGTGCGGGCGCAGGATCCCGGCACGAGCGTTTCGGTGACCTATCGACGGGGTGGCAGGTCGCATACGGCGCAGGTGACCCTCGCCCGGGCCGCATCCAGCTGAGGCCGGTCGGCAGGCGCACGGTCGGGGTGAACGTTTCGCCCCGACCGTGCCTGCTGTGGTGTGGTGTGAGACCCCGATGTCAGGAGGAAGTCCGTGACGCTCGAACACCCCCTGTCCCGCCCGCCGGCAAGCGCTGGCCGCCGGAGCCGCCGGAATAGGCATCATCGTCCTGGCCGGCTGCAGTTCGGACTCCGGGAAGACCCCTACTGCCGCCCCCGCCGGCCCCGATGCGCCGAGCGCCTCGCCACCGGCAGCCTCGACCGGCAGCGGGGGCGTGGCCCTGGCCAAGGTCGCCGACATCCCGGTCGGCGGGTCGGTGGGCCGCACGTCAGCCGACGGCAAACCGATCGTGCTGGCTCAGCCGGTCGCCGGCACGGTGGTCGCCTTCAGCGCGATCTGCACGCACCGGGGATGCACCGTTGCCGCCGCTGGCAAGGAGTTCCACTGCCCCTGTCACGGCTCGGTTTTCGACGCCGTCACCGGCAACGTGAAGGGTGGCCCCGCACCTGAGCCGCTGAACAAGATCGACGTACACGTGGCCGCTGGCGAGGTCGTCGCCGGCGCCTGACCCGCCACCGCGGGGCACCGGCGAGTTCGGCCGGCAGTCCCTAGCTGACGATGTCCTTGCGGAGAAAATGGCGCCAGGCCGCGACCAGCAGCACGGCGCTGTAGGCCACCGACAACAGCGCGCCGCGCGCCATGCCGTCCCATGCAATGTCGGGGCCGAGCGCGTCCAGCCACGAGTACAGGTAGTGCGTCGGCAGAAAGCTGCGTACGCCGCCCAGCGCCGTCACCGCGTCGAGGATGTTGGACACGATCACCAGCAGCACGGCGCCACCTACGGCACCCAGCGGAGCATCGGTGTAAACGCCGATCAGGAAGCCGAGCGCAGCGACGAAGAACAATGCCACCGCCAGGTACGCCACGATGACGAGCAGGCGGACCAGCGCCTGGGGTGTGCTCAGGCTGCTACCCAGAGGTGAGCGCACCGTCGCCCAGCCGAAGGCGGCCCAGCCGATCAGCAGTGAGGCCACCGGCAGTAGCAGCAAGGAGAATCCGCTGAACGCCAGCGCAACGATCAGCTTCTGACGCAGCAGGCGCGACCGTGGCACCGGCGCCGCGAGCAGGTAGCGCAGGGTCGACCAGGACGCCTCGGCGGCGACGGAATCGCCGGCGAACAGCGCCACGACGACGACCAGCAGGAAACCGGTGGCGGCGAAGAGGGTGAACAGGGTGAAGTTCGCGGCGCCCTGGGTCGCCAGGTCGACCAGCGAGGGACCGCCCGCCGCGGGCCGCGCCTGCGGGCCGAGCAGAAACGCCAGCGCCAGCAGACCCGGCAGCAGGACCAAAAAGGCCAGCGTGAGCTGGGTACGACGGCGCCGGAGCTGCCGGCGCACCTCGACCCGTAACGCCAGCGTGCGCGACGCCCGGTAGCCGACCGCTGCGCCGTACCGGCTCACCGCTCGTCCCCGACCAGAGCCAGGAACGCCTGCTCGAGCCGCCGCTGGGGCGCCAACCGGCTTACCTCGAGCCCGGACTCGACGAGCGCCCGGACGAGCACGGCCGGCGGCGTGCCGTCCAGCGACAGCGACATCCCGATCGGCGAGGTGACGATCTCGGTGGCGCCAAGCCGGCGGGCCACGCCGGCCGCCCGGTCGGGGTCGTCGACCTCGAGCGCGACGGAGGTCACCGCACCGACCAGGTCGGCTACCGAACCCTGGGCCACAAGGCTGCCCCGATGCATGACCACGCAGTCTGTGCAGGTCTGCTCGACCTCGGCCAGCAGGTGGCTCGACACCAGGACGGTGCGGCCGCCGGCCGCGTAGCTGCGCAGGACGTCGCGCATCTGGCGGATCTGCGGCGGGTCGAGGCCGTCGGTCGGCTCGTCGAGCACGAGGACGTCGGGGCGCCCCATCATCGCCTGCGCGATCGCCAGCCGCTGCCGCATGCCGTGGCTGTAGGTGCGTACCTTGCGCTCGATGTCGGTGCCGAGCCCGGCGATCTCCAGCACCTCGTCCAGGCCGGCGTCCTGGGCCCCCCGGCCGGTCGCCCGCCAGTAGAGGCCGAGGTTGTCCCGGCCGGACAGGTGCGGCAGGAAGCCCGGCCCCTCGACCAGCGATCCAATGCGGGACAGGACGGGTGCTCCCGGGAGGACCCGCTGGCCGAACACCCGCAGCTCCCCCTCCGTCGGGCGGATCAGGCCCAGCAGCATGCGCATCGCCGTGGTCTTGCCGGCGCCGTTGGGCCCGAGCAGTCCCACCACCTGGCCCCGCTCGACCCGGAAGGTGAGGTCGCTCACCGCCCGGAACCCGTCGCCGTACGCCTTCCCCAGGCCGGTGATGACCAGTGGCACCTCGGCCAGCTCAGGGTCGGCGTCGTCGCCGCGCCGGCGACGCTGGCGGCGGACCAGCAAGCCCAGTCCCAGGACAAGCAGGAGGGCGGCCACGGTGAGCGCGGCCGCAGGCAGCAGCCCGGCACCGGCCATCGCTGTCGTGGCGACCACGGGAACAATCACCCGCCGGTCGCCGGACAGGCCGATCCGGTACGTCCGCGCGGTACGGGGCAACGCGTACGCCTGGTCGGTCGAGGAGAGGACCAGCCGTAGCCGGTGTTTCGCGGCGAAAGTGTGCACGATCGCCGGCAGGGCGACCCGCACCTTGCTGCCACCCACGGGCAACTGCGCCAGGCGCAACGGCGTCGTCAGCTGCGCAGGTAGCGTGGCCTGCCGCCCGTCGGCCGAGACGTCGTAGAGCTTGGCGAACAGGGTGGCGTCACCGCTGCTCGACAACACCTGCAGGCCGACGGTCGGGCCACCGACGATGCGCAGCGGAGTCCTGAGTGCGGCGCTGTCGAACGTCGCGTCCTGGCCGGCCACCGACCCCAGCGCGCCGCCGACCTGGCTCAGGGCCGAGCCGAGGCCGGGCAGGGTGGTGAGCTCGGCCGGGTTGCCCCCAGCCGGCGACACCGTCAGCTGCTCAACACCGCGGAGCGGCACCCCGGTCGTCGGAGTCGCGGGCTCGCCGGTCAAGCCGGGATAGGCCGGCGCCGACCGCAGCGACGACGACGCGGTGCTGTCAGCCGTGGACAGCCCGGCGCCGATCTCGGTCACCTCGAAACGCGTGTCGGCGGCCGAGCCGTCCCGACGCAGGTAGCGGTCGAACCATCCCCTCGTCAACCCCCGCAGTCGATCGGTTTCGGCGTCACCACCGTCGTGACCGCCGGCGTACCAGACGACCTTGACCGGCGTGCCGGCGGCGGCGATGCCCCGGGCGTTGGCGTCGGCCTCACTCAGCGGGAACAGCGAGTCGGTCTCCCCCTGGATCAGCAGGGTCGGCGCGCGGATCGCGCCGACAACCGTGGCGGGGCTGGATTGCCGGAGCAGGTCGAGCAGGGCCGGGGTGGCGGTGCCGGTCGAGGCCGCCGCTTGATATGCGTGGCAGGCGTCGGCGGCGAACCGCCCGCACGGCGTGGCGTCGACCGCACCCTGCGGTGGGCCCCCCGGGCCGGTGGCCGAAGGCGTGCTGCCCACGCCGAAGAACAGGCCGGCCCAGAGTCGCTTGAACACCCCGGCGCCGGCTGGGGACCCCTCGGCCGGGGTCCGTGCTGAGCCGGCAGCCTGAACGAATTGCGGGAAGAGGGCCTGACCGAGATCGTTCCAGGTGATCGACGGGACGATGGCGTCGACCCGGCGGTCATGGCCGGCAACCAGCAGCGTCAGCGCCCCGCCGTAGGACCCGCCGGCAAAACCGACCCGGGGATCGCCGGGGCGGTCCTGGAGCACCTCCGGCCGGTGACCGAGAAGGTCGATCAGCCGTCGTGCGTCCTGCACCTCGTACGCGGCCGAGTCCAGGGAGATCTGGCCGGTCGAGCGGCCGAAGCCGCGGGCGCTGTAGGTCAGGACGACGTAGCCGTGCTGGGCCAGATCGCGGGCGTCGCCGGCTTCGTCCTCCTTGGTCCCGCCGAAGCCGTGGGCCAGCACCACCGCCGGCGCCCGGCTCCGGGTGGCCGGCAGGAACAGCGTGGCGTCCAGCCGGACCGGGCGCCCGTCGGCACCCGGCCCGGCCGCAACACTGAGCACTCGGGTGCGCACGGCAGGCGTCACCCGGAGCAGCGACCCGACGATCACGGCGGCGATGAGAAGGACGAGGACGCCGAGCGAGGCGTACCTACGCCGTCGGCTGAGCCGGCGTAGGCGCGTCACGCCGGCCGCCGCCATCCTCCCCATTCCGCCATCTTGCCCGTTGGCGCGCCCAGCCCGCGCCGCTCAGCTGGCTCGGGGCGCACTCCAGCGGGTCTAGGCGCAATACCGTTCAGTTAGGGCCGCGCACGGTGTAGTCGGGTAAATGGGCGGGCTGGGGCCAGTCGGTGTGGTGGGCGCGTTTGACGTGCCATTTGGGCATCTTGCGTTTGATGACGCGGGGCGC
>JAABUL010000594.1_pt1 | contig 76674 bp, 140 predicted proteins | sample 5559151 | NCBI WGS metagenome assembly JAABUL01 (sample SAMN10711876, study PRJNA513368) | rock metagenome | isolation source: Antarctica rocks | place: Antarctica: Victoria Land, Pudding Butte sud
CCACCCCCCCCCCCCCCCCCCCCCCCCCCCCCCCAGTTTCCTGAGCGTCCCGCAGCGGCAGCCTCCGGCACGCCGGCGCACCGCGGCGCCAGCGACTCACAGCGTCAGCCCCCGGCACCGCTCCCCCTCGCCGCAGAGGCACTTGCGCACGCCCCGCTTCGCCGCCATGTCCTTCTTGGTGGTGAGCGGGTGGTAGTCCAGCGTCAGCTCCTGCACAGGCGGTGATTTGGAGATGGTTTTCCAGATCTTCGTGGTCTGCACCTTGAACCCCTTCAAACCTGCCCTCGTGCGAGACTTTCCAGTGATTCTGGTAGTTCCAGTGATTCTGGCATCAGCCAGTGGTGTACACGCATCGGCTTCGTCTGATGACAGAGGAGAACAATGCGTCACGCGAGAACCAATACGCCAGGAACAATTGACCGCTTCGTCACCTGCCCGCGCGCGATGTGGGCTGCCGCGTAGAAGACGATGCGAGTGAGGCCGTGCCGCTGGCGCACCTCCACCGACTTGACGTTGGGGACGCAGCTGTGGTTGATGAGCCTGCGGCGGCAGGTGAAGGAAGCGCGTCACGCTTCGTGCGTTTCAGGGTCATGGACGGGTGCGCTGCATCGCACAGGATGAGTTTTCCAGCACGTTTGAAAGGGAGGCAGGCTCGTGACGGGGCCAGGTGTATGCGTGAATGCCTGCTCATCCTGTGCAGCCGCACCATGATACCAGGGTTTACGCTGTTCCGCCGTGACGGGCAGACCCGAGCCGGTTGTAAGGCATGGGTGGGGAGGACAGGAGCGTACTTGCACACGTTGGCGACGCGTGCGGCATCGATGGCGACGGCGGGGCCGCGCACGGCAGCTACGGCGCGGGCCGCCCGGCTGTGCGTCTCCTCCTTCCGCACCTGGACACGGGGTGCTGAGTCGATATGAAAGGGATCTGATAGAAGGTTGCACACATAAGAAAAGGCGCTGCCACGGCGCGTGCTGCCCGGCTGTGCGGCCTCAGTCCCTCTGAACCTGGGTGGAGAACTGGGTGGAGTTCTGGGTGAGCTGGCGGGAAACATGCGGCTCCTGTCTTCCATTTACACCCCTCGTACACAATCTAGTGTAGAGAAGTGCCGCACCATCTGCCCCTCGAAGGTCAGCCCGAACATGTAGCAGTGGGGCTTGTCGGCGCCGACCTCCGCGGCGGCGGCCGCGGCGGCAGTCGCAGCGTCCTCCCGCGCGTCCCGCTCGACCAGCGTCAGGTGCTCGCCTGCAGGGATCCGTCAGTAATGCTGGGGGGGATGCTCAATCAAGGTCCAATGCGACATGTAGGTGCGTCAGGGTCCCTACTCAGATGCGTCTCAATTGGCGCAATCCAGCGGACAGGTTGGATAGTGTCAAAATTGTCGGTGCTTCTGATACTTCTTCACTCAGAGGCTGGCAAGAGCACACCACGACTGAGGCACCCGTTGTGCCAAGGGTGGTGGGGTACACAGCTGAGTATGGCAGCTGCTGCTGCCACAGGCATTATGCAGAGACTCTGTGGGCTGCTCACCCACATACTCGCCGAAGGCGCAGCCAGCGGGAATGTGCTCCAGGGCCACGACCTGCACCACAAATCCCAATGTAAAGTTGCTACAAAGCTCTACACCACGTCGTAAGCAGGTACAATATGCAATGAATGCCACACAAAAGGACATGGGCACGAGCGCGCGCGCGAGTGCCGGATTTGTGGGTGCGACCAACAGCCTCACAGCCCTAGCACGGATTTGAGTGCAACCAAAGTCATAGCCTGCGCTGTGCTCCGGTCTGCTGCAATTTGCGGGTCATTCTAGGCTCTGGTTCTAGGGCTTCGCAGTCCCAGAACCAACCATAGGTTACAATCTCACCTGGTCGCCCAGTGGCGCTTTGTCTCCCGTGCAGGCACGGACCAGCAGGCGGTACTGCACCCCGCCCGCCGCCTCCCCACCCTGCAGCGACGAATGCCGCAACCCAGTCAGCAGGGCCAACATGTGTGTCGTGAGGCATGTATGTCGTGAGGGCATGTGTAGTGCTATTGAACTCGGGCTCTTGAACATAAAATGCGAGCCTTGGCCTGAGCTTGTCAGGTGAAAATGTCAGGTGAAAATGCGAAACTGCACGGCGCACGCCTCCCCGCCCCGCCATGCCAGCTGCTGTGCCGTGAAGTTCTGAATGGGCTCAGATACTTGAAACAGCTGGGAAGGGTTTGAGCGTACAGCATTAGCGACTTAAACCCAGAGCACACCGACATCTGCACAGCAGGTGCTGCTTGCAGCCCCGGTGCGCGAGTGTCTGCCTGCCGAGGTCCATGCGCCATACAGAGGCTCGAAAATTCGGCGTAGACCCGGCACTCTAAAACGGTATGTTGAGGCCCGGGAATGAGTATTGACATTGAGGCGCACCCAGAGCAGCGCCTCGAGACTGCCGCGTGGTGTGGTGCCGAGCCAGCCCGGCGGCGGCAGGTCTTCCGGGCTCGCATTGGTCCCCGCCAGGCTGGCAGAATCCAGGCTGGCCTGCAGAACAAGCCAAAAAGATTCGCACTTCAGCATGGCAGTGCATGATAGGAATGTGAGCAGAAACCAGATGAGGTGGTGAGCCTGCCAGCCTCGCGCGGTCCAGGCTGGCCTGCAAAACAGAGCAAGAATCTCGCACTTCAGCACAGCAAGTGCATCACAGGAATGTGAGCAGGAACCAGATGAGGTGGTGAGCCCGCCAGCCTCGCGCGGTCCAGGCTGGCCTGCAGAAACCAGAACGACGGTTAGACACTCGTGATAAATTACCAGGATGAAAATGATGAGAGGAGAAGCCAGATGACGTGATGAGGCCGCAGGGGTGGCGTGATTAGAGGCAATGCCCGCAAGGTGCACTGCGGGTCCGGGATGTCAGCAGTGCCGAGGCCTGAAAAGCAATGTATACCAGGTAGCGCCACGTGCGCGGCTTTGCCGAGGTTTCGACGAAGACATGGGGCTCCGGGTGGGCCTCGGGCGCAAAAGCCTCCAGTTCCGCGTCTGGCGGCAGCTCCTGGATGACCGACGCGCACACGTTGCCTGCAACACATAGGGAACACCGTCGAAAAACATGCTGGAATGATGTGTGGCAGCGTGTGAAGTGTGTTGGCGGCAGGTTTTTAACTTGGCATCAGGCGGCTACTGGACCTGCTGTGCACACGGGGCAGTTTTCTAGCACGTCCAGTTGAGCAGGGTCATGACAGTCAGGAGAGATACTCTAAGAAATCCTTGTGCAACTGCTGTGCAGCCCCCGAAGGGGAGCAGAGCAATGCGACTGCTGCCGCGCCGTCGTGCCACAAGGGCAGAGATCACGCACGAAAAGTCGGAAATCACGTGGGAACTGAGGTTTCGTCGATTCACCTTCCTCCTCCTCGTCCCGCATGTGCTGCCGCGCCGCCCTCTCAGAGGCTGCGATCTCCGCCTCGAAGGCGCCAAACCTGATGTACTCTGGTAGGAGACACAGACAGCAGAGTCACCGTTTGCTGTAAACACGATGAGGAGAACTGTTTTCTTCTTGGATAGCCGGATTGCAGCAGTGCCTGACTGCTCAGCTTGTGCAAGGGTAGCGCATCTGTGCCGGGACGAAGATTACGTCTGCAAGTTGCCTACCGTGCGGGTGTGCCTTCTCGAACTTCGCCCACGCCGTCTCGTCGTTGTCTTCGTCGTCGCCATTGTCGCCCGCCTGGGACGGTTCCGCCGTGGCGAGGCGCCCCGCGCGCTGGCCGCCCCGCTTCCCCTCCCTGGGCTGCGGTGGCGGCGGTGGCGGCAGGACCATCGGTCCCTCGGGCCACTCCTCCAGCTCGCCGTCTTCCTGCTCCTCTGCCGGCGCCGCAAACAGCCCCCGGTAGGGGTCCGCGGCCGGCGGCTGCCGGTCGCGTGACGGCGCACCGCCGGCGGAGCCAAACAGCGCGCCGGGGGGCATGTACACGCAGCCGCTGCCGCTGCCGGCGGTGCCCCTGCTGCCTCTCGCGCCGGTGTTGCCGCTGCCCCGCATATGGCTGCTGCCGCCGGCGGCGGGGCCACCAAAGCTGGTGCCGCCGCGGGCCGAGCCGCTGCTGTGCGCCGCCGAGGCGCCGTCGCCGCCGAGGCTGAGGTACGACAGCCTCCGCCGCTTGCTGTCCTGCAGCACATCAGATGATGTGGGCTCGCACTAGTGTACAATCTTGATGACACCACAGGGGACGCTTTGGTGACGGTGGTCCGCAGGCACTGCTCAGTGGCAGCTTGAAGGCTTTCATCAATACTAGAATTTTTTCAAACAGGATGCATTATCTGTGAACACGATGACAGCATGTTCACATTAGGGACAGTGGCAGGTCTTCGACCGACGGCATCTGTACACGCAGCATGCAGAGCGCCAGCACGCTCACCCTTGAGGCCGTGGCCGACTCGGGCTGGGGGCTGTGGTTCGTGCCGATGCTGTGAGGCGTCACGGGGCCGCCGCTGCCGCCGCCGCCGCAGGCGCCATGCTTCAGCACGATGCGGATGCACGGATTGCCGCGCCGCTTGGTCATCTCGACGACGTCGCCCTGCTTGGCGGGGTTGTCTCTCGCCCAGCGCCGCCACTCGCGCGTGTGGCCCAGCGTTCCGGCACCGGGCCTGCCACTTCAAACGTTTGCACTTCAGAGTGGTGTGCATTCTTGTTGCGTCAGGGGAGCAAGGTGCTGTGGTTGGATGCATCGTGATTTCGTGCAGGCAATGCATCCATCTAATGCTTCGGCATCAAAAAGTTTGCAAAAGAAGATCACTGAGTGAGTTGTTGGCAGTATGGCGACGGCGCCGGGAATGCAACGCTCGACTGTGCTTGATATGAATTCAGCGAGAGTGTCAGTCAGTCGAGCAGACTTCGTCCAGCAGAGGGGGGCGGCGGCTCTCACCGGCACGACTGGTGGTAGAACAGCTCCACCTGGGAGTCCCCGTTCCCCAGCCGCGTGACCACCCCGTGCTCCTCCCCCTTGTCCCCTGCGCAAACCCAGACAGAGGATGCGCTCAACGCTCAAATTGGGGGCCATCACGTGACTGCGCATGTGTGAGAAGGCCCACTGTACGACCTTGACGCCCACGAGAAGTGCAATCAATTCAGCACCAGCGGCGGACAGCTCGTTGAGCCAGCCCTCAGGCCTTCAATGAGTTCAGGTCGTACCGGGCTGGCTCAACGAGCTGTCCGCCGCTGGTGCTGAATTGATTGCACTTCTCGTGGGCGTCAAAAGAAATTTGTTCAAGATTTGTTCAAGATTTGTTCAACAAAAGAAATGTGTTCATGGTCAGGCCCCATTAAGACCATAAAGGTGGTATTCGAACGTTTGTATCCCATGTCACGTGACGCACCCTGCTGCAGCGGCGCGCGAGGAAGCAGCTTCGCCATGTCCTCGGACACGTTCATGTACTTCTCCCACCTCGACGGGTCCGCCAGCAGCTCCTGCAGATGTTGAAAGTGGTCTGTGCATCAGACTCTGTAGGGAGGCAGGCTGTTTGCAGCTAACGTATGCAGAGCTGAGACAACGCTGAAGGCACGGGAATGCAGTTACCAAGACGCGGCCATTTGCTTCTGCAGGGTAAGCAACAAGATGTCTGGCCTGCAGCCGCAGGAAGTCGGCAGCAGCAAACCGACCACGATTGGTCGTTGCATATTGTTCAGCACGGGTCTGTGCTCACTCACTGACCGACAACCATCTGGCAGTGGCTTCTCACCTTCCAAGCGGACCCCTCAGCAACTCTGGCGCAGTCAGCGCCTGTGGCCGCTGCCTGCACAGCTGCGCGCGGCCCACTGGAGTCGTTGCTCGAATGCCGCCGTATCTGCCGGCGCGGCGCCGCCGGCGCCAGTGCGCCTGCCGCTCCCGCCGCCGCGGTCGGCTGGCGCGGCGCCACCGCCGCCGCTGCGTCCGCTGCTGGCGACGCCTCCTGCGCTGTCTCCTGCGCCGCGTCGCCTGCTGGGGGCGCTGGCGCTGCTGCCGCCAGGGCTTCTGCCGCTGCTGCCGCCGCATCGGGCTGGGTGTCCGCCTGACTTGGCGTCCCCGGCACCTCGTGCGGCAGCAGCAGCGCAAGGGCCGCCAGCGCCGCTCGCGGCCCGAATCCAGGAGGCGCCTGCGGGACTGAGGCCGCCTCTGTGGCCGCCGCCGCCGCCGCCACCGCAGGACGCTCAGGAGCTTGTGTGTCGGCTGCCACCAGCGCCACATGCACCCTGCAGCGCGAAGGGAGAACATGCTGTCAGGACTGGCCATGTTGCTCAGGATGGCCAGAATGATCACTCCTTGTGGCCTGTGCCCATTGTCCTGGCATGCTGTGCCGCTCCAAGCAAAAAGGCATCACAGCACACGCTGCAGGATGAGCAAAACATGTTACACAACTGCACGTGGGCTTCCCGAGACAGCACACCTGTCCCGTTCCTCGCTGAGGCGCGCGAACCGCACGCTGTGGAGGCGCGGGTCGCCCTGCAGCGCCGTCGCCACAGCTCCCCAGCCCGAGCGGAAGAACCAGCCGCCCTCGCGTGGGCTGCTGCCGTGGATATATGTCTGCAAGCAGCACGGCTGGACGCTTGCGGCTGTTACAATGCGTCAGTGCTAGCTTGGTAGAAGACAGCTCCTGGCTTCAGCGGCGGCAGTCATGGGGGAGCACGATGAAGTGTTTGCAGCGCAGTTGCTCCAAGTCTGCAATTCTGCTGTGTCTGAGGGTTTCCTGTTTTTTGTTTTAAAACAAATGGACCATAAGGTTTGAAACCTCACCTCCAACTCCACAGGGTACTCCTGGCCCTCAGCGATCAGCGTGATGGCCCGTGCCACAATACGCAGCCATCCGCAACCGCCGCCACCCTCCCCACCGCCGCCGCCCTCCCCGCTGCCGGAGCCGCTTGCGCTGTCCTCATCGCTGTCGCTGTCGCTAGCGTCGCTGATGTTGCCGTTACCCTGCCCAAACTCCACGTCTGACGGCAGCAGCCCGCCGGCCAGCAGCGTCGCGTTGGCGGCGCCGTCGTGCGGGATGGCCATGCTCCAGTCCAGCAGCAGGAACGGAGCATCCACTGAGGCGAGTGCCTGCGGACCAAAGAAAGTCGAATCTAAACAGTCGAAAGGCTCCACACTATGTTCAAACACGAAGTACCGATTGCATAATGCAGGGTTCTTATGTGCATGTATCAAGGCAAGGACCAGATCTGTTGTGCTGCAGCAGCGTGGAGCATCTTGCGCATCCCCATGTGTGAGAGAGCACACATCAACACAAGGACAAGCTGCAGGCTGCCGGTCATTGCCGGCCAGTTGCAGGTTGAAAGATGAAAATGTGCTGTTGCGCTGTCATCCAGGCTGATAACAGCTGCAGACGCCTGCAAAAGCTCACCTTGGGGAACGGGTCTGCTGAAAGCTGCGCGGAGGCGCTGGCAGAGTGCGCCAGCAGCGGCGCGGGCGAGCCGGCTGTGTCGGTGATCGTCTCGTGGCCTGTTGACGCAACGCTGGCCGAGGCCGCCGCATGCGGCACTGACGCCTGCCCCCGGCCCAGCGGCTGCGCTGCTGCGGCGCTAGCGCCCGCCGCCTGGCCGCCGTGGCTAACTGCTGGCCCGCTGTTGGCCGCTGGTGCGGCATTGAGGCGCTGCCGCTTTGCAAGCGGCTGCGCGCCGCCAGCCGGGCAACTGCCGCCGGCCGCCATGGGCTCCGCCGCGGGTTCGCCCCCAGACGGCCCGTCGAAGTCTGCGGCTGCGGCCGGCCGCCGGTTGCGCTTCTTCTGCTGCGGCGACGGCGTCGAGGCGGCGCCGCCAGGAGCGGCGTTGCGCTGGGTGTCCACGCCCGCTTCTCTTCTCGAGACCTGGCCTTGGACTGCCGGGCCGTCGGCGGGCATGGCAGGTGCAATGTGGAGGTGGTCGACATCCTCGCAGGTGGACACGGTGATGCAGGCGCCCCGGGGGATGCCGGCGCCCTCAAGGAATGCCGGCAGGTTGGCAGTGCTGCAGAGGATGTGGTCAGTCCTGAACTTCACCCTGCGCTGCACGCCGCCGTTCGCCAACAGCAGGTACGAGCTGCGTTGCTCGCGCTCCTGACCCAGCAGGTCCCTCGCGTGGTTGGCGGGCACCCGCAGCTGAGGGACCTTCGTACTGCCATGTTCGCTGAGTCGCACCACCGCGCGACGCGCCAGTGTGCAGCCGCCGGCCGCCTCCGAAACGGGCGTGACGTGACCGCCTGTTGCCGATGCAGGCCACGCCTGCCTTGGGTGCCGCCATAGTGGGTCTCCCTTGACCGGCAGGCCGTCGCCGGGTGTGGCCAGCGCGACGTGCAGGTGATCAGGGTCCCCGCACGTGGACAGCACGATGCGGTCGTGCTTGCCGATGCCGGCAGCTTGCAGGAAGGCCGACAGGCCGCCGTTGCTGCGGAGCAGCTCCCTGGGCTTGAAGTTGACCCTGCCCTGCGCGCCGCCGGCCGCCATCAGCAGGTACGAGCGGCGGTATCCGCGGCCAGGGCCCAGCAGGTCCCGCGCGTGCCTGGCGGGCACCCACAGCTCAGGCGTCGTGAGCCTGCCGTGCGGCAGATACAGCTGGACCACTGCTTGGCGCGACAGCGTGCAGCCGCCGGCCGCCTCGGACGCCGCCGTGACGCTGCCGCCGGCTGCCGATGCCTCCGCCACGCCGGCTGCGGCCGCCGCAGGCGCGGCCAACGCGGCTGCTGCGGCGGGCGCGCCGGCTGCCTTCGCCGCGGCTGCTGCGACGGGCGCGCCGGCTGCCGCTGAGGCTGGTGACTGCCGCGGCTGCTCTGCCGCTGGCCCCTCCCGCCAGGCTGCCAGATCGCCCTCCTCCTCAGACTCCTCCAGCTCGCCAGTCGCCGCAGAGTCTGCCGCCCCGCTGCCCAGCTCGCCCCAGTCGAGTTCCTCCTCCTCATCCGCCCATCCCTCCTCTGACGACTCCTCTGACGACTCGCTTGCGTCACTGGGCCCGGTGTAGACCGAGCGGCTGCTGGGCCCAGACGAGGTGGCGGGTGCAGCGTCGGCCGTGGAGATGCACTCGTCCGATTTGGGGGCGAGGAAAATGTCCCGGGAGCACTCCTGCACAGGTCACGACGAGGTCAACGCGTTCATGTCCCTTGCTGTTTGCAGGACACAGGGAGACTCGCAGGAAGAGGCGTGCAGGTGATGGCAGCTGCAGGTGCATCACCAGCAGCTGCCGGCAGGGCCAACGCAGCATGTGATGCAGCGTGACGATACCCGGCAGGCAGTGATCGTGGCTTGCAGGCGTGTGAGCAACTCACACAGCCAGCACCCCCTAAGGAAGGAGCCGCCTCCGTTGTGCATCTCTGGAGGCGGGTTGGAGAGAACAACCAGGCAAGTGACGGAAAGGAGGTCACGTGGTCGGGAGGGGCAAAGTGTGGCGGCGCAGGCTGCGACGCACGCGGCGTGCGGCTGCCAGTGCGCCTGCGCCTGGCGCTGGGCCACGCCAGCTCGGGCGGCGGCAGCTGCGTCCGCTGCGGGGTGAGGGGCGCGCCTGCAGGAATCCAGGAGTATTCGGGACCCACCTCCGTGCTTGACAGCTGCATGCCTAGAGGTTACGAGGACACAACCTAAGAGGTTTTCCGCCAGCAGGATTTGATTCGATGGCTGTGGAGGATGTGTACTCGTAGTGCAGCGGGCACAAAATCGACAGCAGCACACATGTGTGAGGAGGCATGCTTCGCATGGTCTCAGGGCTGTAACGGTGTGAGCAGCCAGGATAGAAACGACATCATTGGCAACTGCGAGATGCACCTGTGGCGAGAGCTGGCGGCTGCTGTGGTGGCAGCAGCAGCGAGGCGTTGCACTGAACAGACTGCGCCAGCGCCGCTTGCACAGCATCCGCCTCCTCGATTGGCTGCTGCTGCTGCTGCTGCTGCTGCTGCTGCTGCTGCTGCTGCTGCTGCTGCTGCTGCTGCTGCTGCTGCTGCGTCAGCGGCGGTAGCAATGACAGCTGTCGCTGCTGATCCTGCTCAGCAGCCAGCGGCGGTTGCTGCTGCTGCCGCTGCTGCCCTTCCAGCTGATCGAGCGCCTGCTCAGGCTGCTCTCGCAGCGTCGCGGGCTGCTGCTCAGGCTGCTCTCGCAGCGTCGCGGGCTGCTGCTCAGACTGCTGCTGCAGCGGCGACAGCGGCGGCTGCTGCTGTGCTTCCTGCTGCCGCTGGGATAGCTGCTGCTGATTGGTAGCCTGCCCAGGCCGGTAGGCTGGCTGCTGCTCATGCTGCTGCTGCAGCATTGGCGACGAATTCTGCGCCTGCTGCTGCTGCTGCTGCTGCTGCTGCTGCTGCGCTTGCGCTCCCTGCTGCTGGCCGGCTGCCTGGTCAGGCTGCTGTTGCAGCAGGAACTGCGCCTGCGCCTGCTGCTGCGCCGCCGCCGCTGCCGCCGCTTGCTGCTTGCCAGCCGCCTGCCCGGGCTGCTGCGCCGGCTGCTGCGCAGCTGCCGCTTGGCTGCCGCTGCTGGCATCCGGGCTCTGCAGGATTCGCTGAGCGATGAAGCGTAATCGCGGCTCCAGCGTTGCCAGATCCGCGTACTCCTCCTGCATACATGCGCCAAGCGACTGGTTCGGGCATACTTATGTTTGGGCACACGCACATGAGCAGCATGATTGTCTGTCAGATCATCTGAAGATGCGCAGTGCAAAAACAGAGACCAAGACGGAAAACCAGGCATTTTTGAAACATGAATGCATGCTAGGGACATGAAATCCTGACTAATGCTGAAACAGCTGATAGTTGCAGTCTCCAGGCACATCATACACACGCTAAATGGAATGGAAAGGTCGTACAACTCAGGCAGGACAGATCGTCGAAAACCGCAGGGGCAGCACCTTGCTCCTGGCTAAGCAGTACAGGGCCGCTTCCAGCTGCTTCACAAAATCCGGCAACTCGCGCGGCCACGCCGCACAGAAGTTGGGCTCGCTGCAGGCGAAGAAGGCGAAGCTGCAGGTACATCAACGCGCAAGCAAATTCAGGGAAGGCAACAGAAAAAGTGCGCCGCCGGTTTTGTCCGAGGCGTTCTCCCAAAACCAGATCGAATGACCAGATAGACAGAATGCTTGCTCAACACAAAGGCAGTGTTGGAACGAAGTGCACGGACGAGACGACATGCCTGAGGTATAGCAACAAGAGAGGTGAGACGCCTATGCTGCTGTGGGTTAGTTTGCGTACTGCAGTGATATCAGAGCCCTCATGCATCAGGATGGGTGGCCTGAAGACACTTCCCAAACAGTTTGGATCTGGAGACAGCAAAAAGAAGGTGCGGAAACAGATACAACGAGCGCTCACATGGAGTTGACCAAGCTCCGCCGCTGATCCCGATCCCCTGCCTCATCCTGCCAGGTCTGCCAAGGCAGATATGCAGATGCAGGCGGGGCCGCCGCGGCCTGCGCCGCGGCTGGGTGTGGCAGCATAGGCTGATGCGGCTGGGCAAGCTGCGGCACATTTGTGTTTTGCTGGCCGTACACAGCATCGCCGGTCGCCGCCGCCGCTGGCTCTGTTGCTGTTGCCGCCACTGTTCTCGCTGCCGCCGCTGCTGGCTGCGCCGCATCCTGCTTTGCCGCTGTGATTGCTTCCCGCTCCGGCGCCGCCGCCGGTGCCTGCTGCTCGTGGGCTGCCTCGCCACCGGCGACGGCGTTGGCGACAGGGCGGCCATTGCCTGCGGCGTGTGCGGGCGGCGCGCAGACAGGTTGCAGCGCTACAGCGGACTGAGGCACCACTGGGGCCATTGGGAGCCGGCTCTGCGCTGGTGCCGCGACTGGAGCAGGTCCGCTGGCTGCCGCCAACCCTGCTGTGGATCTGTCGACTGCCGCCGCCACCTCTGTCTGTGGCTGCGCTGCAGACGCCTCAGAAGGTGGCGGCCAAGCGGCAGCGACGAGGCCCGCATCCACAGGTGCCGCTGCCTCCTCCTTTGCAGAAGCAGGGCCGTCCAGGCCAGCGGCGTCATGGTCTGGTGCCGGGATGCCGCCCGCTGCAGGTAAGGTTTCGGCGAGCGGCTGCGGTTGGGGCCGCGCCTCGGGTGACGTGGGGCTGGATGCAGGCCGATTGGGCGACTGTGAGGGCTGCGACGCCTCCGGCGCCGCCGCTGTTGCTGTTGCCATCGTGGCGTCGGTTCGCCGCGCCGGCCCGGTCGATTCGTCAAGGATGTCGGCCTCGCTATCTGAGTCGTCCGAGGACAGCAGCACCACGTCGTTACTGATGGCCGTCGCGGTGTCGTCGTCGTCAGACGAGGAGCCGAGGACCATGGGGTCGGCCGCTGTGCCGGCCGCCGCTGCCGCTGCCGCCGTTTCGGCCGCCGCTGCCGCCGTCGCCGCCGCCGCCGGTGCCGCCGCCGGCTGACCGTCCAGCGACTGCAATCGCCGCCGCGGCCGTGACGGCCGCGCCTCGCCTTTGACGTCCGCCTCGTCGTCGCTGCTGACGGCGGTTGCTGCGTTGCTGCCGGCGCCGGCGATGCTGGCGTCGCTGTCGACGTCGGCGGCCGGCTCGGAGGACGGCGGCGTGCCCGGCGGTACCGCCTCTGCATCCGCCGCTGTTGTGGCAGCATAGGGGTCTGGCCTGCTGCCAGAGGGCGGCCGGGCCCAGACCACAAGCCCAGGTATGGCCGCGGGCGGGGCAGCGGGCTCGCCTGCACTGTGGCTGCCCATGGTGCCGCCGGCTTCGCCGACGACGCAGCTGCACACAGGGCCTGCAGCGGCGGCGTTTTCAGCCGGCGCTGCTGCCGCTGATGACGGTTGCGCGGCAGGCTGTGCACCTCGTCCTGGCGGCGGCATGCTGGCCGGCTGCTGCGGCGACGGCAGGCCCTGCAGGAAGTTGCGCACCTGCGCGCCCAGCAGGAGTTTTTGTTGATTTCGATTCAAGCGTGGGGTGAATGGCAGGGCAGGGCTCAGTACGCATTGTTGATCCTGTCCCTGTTTGGAAGTTTCAAGCCTGAAGGTTCAGGCCTGAAGTTTGAGCCTGAAAACGAGTTGCAACGCAAGAAAGGCTGCGCACCTGCTCGCGAATGAAGGACTTGTGGGGAGGCATATCGGCGCCCGTCTGCTCCGCCAGCTGCGCCCGCACCATCTTCTCCGGCACCACCTGCATTGCAAGGTTTAGGGTCCTGCATGGCAAGGTCTAGGGAGACAGTGCCATCAAGAGCCTAACTCACCAGTCCCCCACAGGCAAACAGCATAGCCCAGCGCAACATGCACTGCCCAAGCAACAGCTTCCCACGAATGCGTTGTGGCAGGGTTTCAGCTGGCCTCTCGCCTGCTCGTCCACATTCTTCAGTATCTCGCGGGTCCGCCACGCCAGCTCCTCGTCCGATACCTGCCGCACTGCGGCTTCGCCTTGGCTACCGGCAGTCAGCTCACCGCGCAGCACGGCGCCGGCCATACCGCCGTCGCCGCCAGAGACCAGGCCTGCAGCGGCGGTGACGTCAGCCGGCGCCGCTGCCGCCGCACCCGCAGCATGGCCGCCGCAGTTGCCAAGGTGCCGAGTGGCTGTCGGCACATTTGCAGCGATGCCAGCGTGCGGCGGCTGCGCGGCAGGCTGCGCGCCAGCTGGTGGCTGCGCAACAGCGCCCGGGTTTGTCGCTGGGGGGCTGGCTGCTGCTGCCGCTGCGGCGGCAGGTGGCTGCGTAGCCTGCTGTGCCGCCGCCGCCGCCGCTGCCGGAGGAGCAGCCTTGGCCTCCGGCGTCGGGACAGGGGGTGACATCTGCGCCGGCGCTGCCGCCGTCACCAGACCCCCTGGTCCCGCCTGCCTATCTGCTGGGCCACTGACAGCCGGCGGCGCCGGAGCAGCTGTGGCGGCCTTCGACGCTGCCGCCGCAGAGGCAGGCTGGGCCGTCGCATTCTCGAATGCCAGCCGCCGCTTGGAGGCAGGCCGGCTCTCAGCAGCTGCAGGCGAGGCGCTGCCGCTGCTGCCGGCGACGCTATCGCCGAGGCCGCCGCTGCTGCCACGGCCGCCACTGCCGACAGCCGCCGGGCTGGCAAAGCATGTGCGGATGTCGCGGCAGCCGGCCGCGCTCCTCTTCAGCGACAGCCGGCGCGCTGGGGAGCCGCCGAAAGCCACATGCACATTCTCCTTGGGGCGGTCGGGGCTGAGGAATGCCTTTGCCGCCTCCGAGGGGCCTGCCTGCACTCCACTGGCGCATGCATTCAGGACTCGATTCTCGTGATGCGAATGTTGATCATAGATTGCGCTGGCAGCGCAGCTAGTATCACAAACATTGGCGAATGGCATACACACAGAGGTGAAGTCGACCAGAGAACAGAGCAGTAGTGTGGTAATTAAACAGAGGAAGTCTGATGCGCCAGTACCATTGTCAAGCTGTCTGCCTTATAGCCCATCCTCCGGGCCAGTAGCTCTCTCACCTCGCGGATGCGCTGGATTTGCCGCAGCTTTTTCTTGCGCGCCGACAGCGGCTCGCCGTCCGCGTCGAAGCCGTCATGCGTCGCCCCTCCCGGCTCGTAGTCCTCGCTGCTGCTGCTGCATGCGTTGTCGCCGCCGCCGCTGGCGCCGCCTCCGCTTCGACTGCTGCTGCTGCTTCCGCTGCTGGCGGCGCAGTGGGTGTCGGCTGCTGCATTTGCACCGCCCAGGCCCCGCTGATTGGCGGCGCCGGCCGCGGCGCCGCTGGCAGGCACATGCATGCCTCCTGACGGCTCGTCTGCGGCGGTGGAGGGCAGTCGCGCCGCCGCCAGCGCCAACTGCGGCGGCACAGGAGTGGCTGAACGCGAGTCTGGCGCCACCTGAGCCACGAGCTCGTCCAGCCGCCTTTCAACGTCTGCCAGATCCGCCGCCATGCCGGCGGAGGACTGCGAGGCCGCTGCCGGATTCGCATTGCCGCCAGGCTCCATTTGCTGCCCAGCTGGTGCGCCCGACGCTGCGGGCCGCGTCGCCGCTGCTGGCGACTCCGCCTCCGCCATCGGCTGCATGCCGCCGGCCGCCTCCGCCATCCGCTGCATGCTGCTGGTCGCTGCCGCCTGGCCGCTCGGCTCTGCGCTGCTGACAGGCCAGTCGTCCATACTGTCCAATTCCTGCAGCAGCGCCAACTTTGCATCGAGCTGCTTTGCGGTGGCGCCGGCGCCCCCCTGCAAACAAGAAAGGAGCCTGGTGACATGTCATGCTTCTTATCATCTCAGAGCCAAACTCGAAACAATTTCCAAGGGCGAACCACCACAGATACTCTGGTTCAACCTAGTGGGCTGAAAGCGGCACCTGCAGGCTGTGCTCGCTCCGCAACGACTTGAAGTCCTGGCAGGCAATGACAGCGGCGGCGGCGGCAGACAGCAGCTCCCGGCGGCTCGCGCCGCAGGATGACTCCAGCGGCGCCCCCGTGCCGACCGCCGCGCAGGCCGCAGCGCTGACCGACAGCGGCTTGGGTGCGACGCCGCCACGCTGCGGAACGATCCACGCCAGGCCAGAGCGCACCGCCAGCACGATGGAGACGCGTTCCAGCCCCTCAATGTCCGTCACCGCCTTTGGCAGCAGCCAACCGTCCACGTCGATGAGCCAGCAGCCGCCCCCGCCGCCGCCGCTGTGCGGGCCGCTAGCGCCGCTGCCGTCACTGCCGCACGCGAAGCCGCCACCGCTGCCGCCAGCGCTGACCTCCAGACGTGCCTGAAACTGAAACCCGAGGTCCGGCGCCTCGCACTGCATCTGGAAGGACTGGCCGGCTGCACACGTCGCCGGCACGGCGCCAGGCGGCAGCAGTGCAGCGTGCGGTCCCAGCGCTGAGTAGCGACACGAGCAGCAGCTGACGCTGTCCAGGGCAATGGCTGGCGTGTCGGCGCCGTTCCACGGTGACGGCCGCGATCTGTGTGCGCCTGCCAACTTTGCTGTCAAGCGCCCACGAGGACGACCAGCTGCGGCCGACAACGGCGTTGCACGGCCGCTGCCGCCGCCCTGCGCGGTCGCCGGCTGCTGCCTGGCTGCCGTGCAGGCAGGAGAGCCTGCGGGACGGGGAGCAGCGTTGGCCAGCGGCGGCGATACAGGCGGCGCGGCAGCGGCGGAGGCGGGCGGCGCCGCTGCCAGGTCAGGCGAGGGCAACAGTCGCAGCACGAGCGGGTCCTCAGCCGGCGCTGACAAGGCTGGCTGCCGCAGGGGGCGCCGCGCTGGTGCCGCCAGTGGCGACGCCGGGGGCAGCAGCACAGGTGGCAGGGCTCGTGGAGCTAGGGGCGCTGCCAGCAGCGACCGGCCTGTCCGCTGGGCTGGTGCCGCCACTGGCGGCGCCGGCCGCTGGCCAAGCGGAGATGCCGGCGGCGCGGGCGAGCTGGGCGGTTGCAGAATGGGTTTTACTGCTGCATTCAGAGGCTGTCTGTGCGGGGTGGCGGCTCGGCAGCCATGGCTGCTGTGCAGGCTGTCGGTAGCAGCGATCCCGCCTGCTGCGCCACCGTCTGCTGCGGTGCCTGGCGCGCCGCTGCCATCTGAGCCACTTGCTGCCACGGCAGGCTGCAAAGCCGGCTGGTCCGCGCGCGCCTCCGGTATACCATACTGCGCTGTTGCATCTTGCAGCGAGCCTCCCATGACTCACAGTCGCGAGCTGGCATTGCCTGCCGGCCCAAGCGGGGCGCCAGCTGTCTCATGGCCTCCAAGCAGCCGTGGCTCAAGCTGCGCGTGGCGTATATTGGCTTGGACGTCCTGTGGCAGCGCCATCCTGCTCGGCAAAAGTGCATGCACTCAGGTGGCTGCCTGTGAATTGTAACCTGCATAGTTTCCACCTGCATAGTTTCCTGCCGACACTCCGGGCATGCTTTCACCAAGGTGTCTCCATGACAGCATCTTTGGATCATATGAGTTCCATCGGTTAATGCGCGCGCAGATCCGCCGTGTGTGTACGCAAAATTGACCTCAATCGTGTGAGAAGAGACTGTCTTCTGTGCTTCGCAGCCAGGACGCTGGCTCTGGAAGCGGGCGGGCGGCAAGCTGACAAGTGTCACGCAGCAAAGGCTTGTGCTGATGAGCTGCAGCACTTTTGCAGGCACCGGCACTGCGCTGCAGGCCTAGGAATAGTCGGTCCGTGCTCTCGTTGATACAGCCGGACCGTCGCGAAGTCCAGTAGATGTTCAGGAGTCACAATATCGGCCAACAAAAGCAGAGTATCGGGCGCGCGACTGTGCAAGCGATCGTTTTCCAGTTCTGGTCAGCTCCGTGCTGTGCTGCTTTGCGCATGCTGTGGAATTCACATTCTAGCGTCCCCTCGTAGATTTTCATTAAGTCAGCCACCGACAGCTGGGACAGCGCCATTGCCTCTACGTGTAGCTCTAATGAAAGCGATTCTGGAGTCACACCCAAGAGTTGCCATTGAACTGATATCAAAGCACCCACCACCATGCTGAGGCATTCCTCTGTTCAGCAGTGGAAGCAATGCACATGATCTTGTCAGTGGTACACCGCCCGGGCTATTTTCGCGGTCTCCGCCGCCGCCGCCGCCGATGCCAGCCGCGCGACGACATGGTCCATGAGCTCTGCCCGTGTCCGGTATCGCTCACTCCGCAGGGCGTCTGTCAGCGCCCTGGCAGTCTCCACATTGCGCGGGAAGCCCATGTCGCACAGAGCGGCCAACATCTCGTTCTGCTCCCGCGCCTTCGGCTGCATCACAAACTTTTGGAGGTCGCGCAGGTACTTCATCACGAACGATAAATCAAGGAACCAGGAAGGTTTGGAATGCAATCCGATGGATTGGAGAGTAGCTCTGCCGAGGTGCAAAGTGCGTGCGGCTCCTGCAAGGGGAAGCGACGGACACAGTTCCGTGGGCAAGCCCTAGGAATAGTGTGCGCAGATGGGGAAGGCCACCTTGTACACAGCTGTTGCCTCAGCCCCTGACGGCGACGACCGCGGCGGCGGTTCAGCCTGAGGCTGCGGCCGTGGATGCCGCTGCGGCGGCGCCCGGGACTGCTGCTGCGATGGCTGCGGCTGCGGCTGCTGCGGCTGCTGCTGTCGCGTCTGCGACTGCTGCTGCACCTGCGACTGCTGCGCCTGTGACTGCTGCCACCGCACGTCCAGCTGCGACGCCCGCTGCGTGCTGTCCGCTGGGCGGCAGCTGCCCTGGGAGCTCTGTGTGGCCAGGAGCCCGCCGCCGCCGGCGGCAGGCGGGTGCACGGACTGGGAAGCCGGCGCCGCAGCTGATGGCGTGGCTGATGAGCCGCCAATGCGCAGCGTGGACTGCTGCCATGTGGGTACCTGCAGCAACAAGCGGCAGCGTCAGGAACTTCACATTTATAGGGAATCGAGAGCACTGGCTGACATGCACATCGTGCGCTGTTTCCTCCAGTCTCGAAGCCAAAAGAAGTGCACCATCTGCCATGCAGTGATTACATGCAGGGCCTCTTGAGCGAGACTGCAGCATGCCTGGCTGTGGCGCGCTGGCGCTGGCGCGCCCGCCGCCGCCGTTGAGCCGGCGGCGCCTGCCGCCGCCGTTGCCTGTGGTCGCCGCGCAGCCTGGGGTGCTGCGCCGCCGCCGCCGCCAACGTTGCTGCCGCTCGGCTGCGCTGCGTCTGCCGCCGGAATGACCGCAAACCGCGTCGCCGGCGTGGACTTGTACACGCGTGGCTTGCCGTCGCCGGCGGACTTTGCGGCCACCAGGTGGCTGGCGCGCAGCTGCAGGCCGCCCGTGGGTTGGCCCCTGAGGCAGGCGGTGATCCTGCAGGTTTATGTACAGCGTCGCATCTCCACAGCACGGCATTTGGCTGTCATGCCCGAAGCTGTGGTTCTGTCAAGTCAGCCTCGTCAGGCTGCGCGCCGCGCCGATGCGTTGCAACATGGAGTCATGGATGCCGACCTGTTTGAACCTGGCGTGGCTCATCATTCCTGTCGTGCAACAAGAATACCCATATGCTGAGCGAGGGGCAGCACACACCTGTCTGCGGAGCCGTCGGCGTGCTGGCAGGCGATCATGGCGCGCCCGCCGCCGCGGCCCACCAGGATCGCCAGAAGGTACTTGGCCGCTGCAGCGGCGGCGGCGCCTTGCTGCTGCTTCGGCGCGCTGGGCTGCGCCTTTAGCAACCCTGTCACCGTCACGCTGGCGCCCGTGGCCACGCGCACTGCCTGGTCCACCGGCAGCTCGGCAGGCGCCTGCACGCGGCCATCGTGTGTCCACTCGCAAGCCAGCTCACGTGTTCATGACGGAGAACGATAGCCTTGCCAGACGTCCCAATGCGTCACAGAACAGCAGATGCCAGCCTTTGTGAGGTGCGCCTGAATGCTGTATTGGGGAAAGGACCCCTACATCAGCTGCTGTACTGTTGTCGAATTCCATGCACGAAGCAGAACAAGCGGTCGCACCTGCGCGACTGGCGCAGCAGGCGCCGCGGCTGCTGCAGGTGGGGCACGTGCAGCCGGCGGCCGCATCGCAGGCTGGGCGGCGGCAGGCGGCGCGCCCGCGGCCTGCGGCGCCGGCCGCGGCCGGGCGGGCGGTGGCCTCTGCGTAGCCGCCGCCCTGCTGGAGAGCTGCAGCCGGTCCCGCAGCTCCTGCGGTTCAAGTTTTGATCTCCTGAGCGCCCCATATACACTGCGACTCACCTCTAGTCGCTGTATATGGCTGGCGACAGGATGCATGACCCCACGAGCTGCTTTAATGCATGCAGCAACCCAAGCATTCTCCTCACCTGGTCATGCAGTGCGCCCACGGCCTCATTGTAGGCGGCGCGCAGTCCGGACGTGACCTGCGGTACATGCGCCGCCAGAAGTCGATGCACCTCCGGCAGCACAGACGCCCCCCAATCCGGGCCATGCGGCTGCACCTGCATCATTCCATGACTGCACGCATTTACAGGCTGACGCTTTTTTCACACGCAGTTTCGATGGTTTGTTCAGACTGCTGGCACCTGTCAAAGCATATAGTTGCAGAGTTTGCCACGAACTAAGTTAATCGCCTCAGACATCAAGCGCCCCGCTTGCAGCAAGGCCTGGAAGTGCCAGCCAAGGAAGGTTTTATCGTGTCACCTGCACTAGCGCGGCAACCATGCGCAGGCACGTCTGCGCGAGCGTATCCCGGAAGCCGCCAGGCCGGAAGGGCGCTGCCGTGCCGGACGGCACTGCCGCCGCCGCGAGGACGCTAGTGTCCCCCAGCAGGGAACGCGCCCTGTCGTCGCGGCGCGGCTGCAGCAGGATCTGGAACAGCTTGCTCTCTGCCGCTCCCATGGCCTGCAGCACACAGTGCGATAAACTGGTGAAATTATATGACTTGGCAAGTCCGCGAGTACGATTGGCATGCACAACTTGCCTACTGCAATGCCGCAGTTGAGGAAGTTGTCACACTTGCTTCCAGGAGTTGAGCATCGCCAATCGCCCAGATTCAACAAGGCTGGGACATCTTACAGTGGGAGACCAGCAGCATGCACACACAGCTTAGCTGCGCCCTCCATTCGGTTCTGAGGGGACCGCCGCACCTGCTGCTGGGTGCTGAGCGATGCTGGTGCCACAGAGCGTCGCACGGCTTCGACCACGCCGGCCAGTGCTGCCTGCAGGAGCGGCGACATGACTGGCATCAGAACCCACGCCTGCTCAGCAACTGTGCATCCAGCAGAGTTGATCGAGACGAGTGCGGGATGAGGACTGGTGGCGTGCGGCGGTGCAGCTGCGGTACAACAGGCACATTTCGGACGACACTGGAGGACCTTCAGGTCTGACAGGATCTGGATGCATACCTGCAGGAATGCTCTGGCCGCCCTGGCGAAGCCCGCGGCGTCCAGCGGCGGCGCCCCCGGCTGCAGCGGACCCCTCATGTGCAGCGACACCAGCCCCGTCGCAGCGGCCTCCCCTGCACGCGGAGCACAAAACGTTGGTTTATCGATTTTACCAGCACATGCGGCCAGGATGTTTCCACCGGCACATGCGGAGCCCCTGTACTGGTCGTTTGCTGTGTTTCCGTTGTAGGATGCTCGGGCGTGCAAGAATCATGTGCACATACCGCATGAGCAGAGCTGCTTCGAGCCTGCTGTAAGACAAGTAGGGCTAGGCACCATCGGAACAATGACCAAGCAGACGTTCATGTGAGGCGCGCCTGGGCCAGGCGCGAGCGGCGGCACGAGGCCCAGGTCCGGGCAATTCTGCGCCAGGCCGGACAGCATCGTCTGTAGCAGAACCGCCGTGGCCTCCTGCACGCCCACCGCTCCGTCCGCCTGCAGGTCAGGACCGTTTGGCCTTGAGGTACCCACTGTGAGAGGGGTTTACCTGTGACACACGGCAGTAGGGCAGCGGGTGCCTGCTGTAACGTGTGTGCTCGACCATCATCCCAGCGTAAACAACAATGTCTGCGCCGGCTCACCCCAGGCATGTCTTCAGTGCGAGCTGCTGACGCAGCAGGGTAGCACAGCGATGCAGCAGCTCGACAAGGCGCACCTGTCCTCCAGCTGCGGGGCACGCTTGGTTTATAGAAATGCAGTAGGTGGCCTCCTCTGTTTCTTTTGATTTTTTAGCGTCACCCGGTTTTTTCACCTTGAACACGGAACAAGCGAGCCGCCGCCGCCTTTCGAAAACAAGATAACAGAGGAGGCCGTCACAAGCTTTCTTTCCAAAATGATCCTGACGGTCAGAGCACTCGATCAGGCCTATCGTCATTTGCCAAGACAAGGAAGAGCTGAGGAGGCAAAGTGTGCAGCACCTTCAAACAGGGAAGAGACTCTGTTCAATGCATGCAGACTTTTTGTTTCAAAACCTGGAGGCGGAGTGAGCGCCAAAGGCCCTCCTTTGGTTTTGCTTTGTTCGGAAGGGAGCTGTTCTGCACTGTTTGAAAAAAAGCACAGAGGGCCTGCGGCGCTGGTTTGAATGACCAGCTTCCTCATGAAAGTGGCGCAACTTGCAGCCATGTTTTGGACGCCATATGGTGATCTATCGGTGAGCTTTTGAAAAGCTCACCGAGCACCGCAGGCCTTCCTTTGTTTCCTTTTTTTGATAATGGATCGCGTGGTCAAGGACTGATGGGACCAAGGGAGACGCGAGCCCCTCGGTTTCAGAGAGCACACTCGATTTGAAAATGAGGAAACTGCAGTTTGGGTTTCAAACGTCCAGAAACATATGAGGCCTCATCGGCAGTTGCAAACATGCAAAACTGACAGCGCCTTAGTGTCGCTGGCCTCCTTTGTTCTTTATTTTTCTGAAGGCACGTGAGTGCACTTGCCCCGGGGGCGCGTTTCTCACAGCCGGGACCTAATTGTAATTGAGAATTGCAGCATATACGAAGACTTTTAGATTTTTGAGCGTCCAATTACGGGTCTGGGACAAGCCGGAAGCATACCTTGCCACAGGCACTCGACGACGAGCGGCTTGAGGATGTGCAACAGCAGCAGCCCGTGGGAGATGCTGCTTAATCCTGACCTCGCTGCCTCGGCGGTCTTTCAGGATCTGCTGTTCACATTGGGTGGAGCAGGATTAGGGGCACACAATGTGCTGCAGAGTACAGCTGCAGCGCACCTTGCACAGGCACTCAGCAGCGAGGGGCTTGAACAGGTGCGGCAGCAGCCGCCGCAGCAGCGGCAAGTCCGAGCGCGCGCCCACGTCCGTAACCAGCGCCACCAGCAGGCGCAGCGCCGCGACAGCCTGTCGGCCGGCTTTCGCCGCCGGGCCGGGCGGCAAGCCAGTCTGCAGGCCCGCCCGCAGCGCGGCGCGCAGCAGTCCTGCCACCAGCGCCTCCAGAAGGCCTGCCACCGCCGCGCGGTCTGCGTGGAACAGCAAAACCCCTGTATAGCACTAATACAACTGGCCCTATATTGGATGCACAGCTGCAGGCCCGCCCGCAGCACGGCGCGCAGCAGCTCGGCCACCAACACCTCCAGTAGGCTGGCTACTGCTAGACAGCCTGCGTGGTTCGGCAAGTCATCATCTGAGATATCATGACGGATGCTAAGGACATTGCATGCATAACAGGTCACCCGCAGCGCGGCGCGCTGCACCCCCGCAACCAACGCCTCCTGCAGGCCGGCCACCGCCTGGCGGTCTGCCTGAAACAACAAAACTACCATATCTGTGCAGATTCAGCCCCGCACGCAGTTTGCAGCGCAGCAGCTCCATGGCCGGCGCCACCAGCAGGCCAGCCACTGCCGGCGGTCTGCGTGCCAATGATCACACGTTTGCGTACCAAAGTCTCAATTGAATCTGCAACAGCAGCCGCTTGACCAGCGCCCCCAGCAGACCGGCCACTGCATCACAGTATACGCCACACCAAGAGGAGGTTGTTTTGACTATTCTTGGAAACGTTCAATGCAAGACGCATAACAGAAAGCTTGTCATTCCGGAAATGCAGCGGCGGACAGCTCCTGGCAGAGGGGGACTGCCAAGAGGCCCTGCCAGGCACAGATGTCCGTGCGCGTGCTTCTGAACAGCCGCTGCAGCTGTGATGCGGCAGACACAGGAAACGATTTGGGCGCACACCCCCACAGTGCTACTGCGGGATCTCAAATTGATTCATGGACCCACCTGACTGCTGGTGGTTGTTGGGCGCCAAGGCGCGCGCGTACGCCTCCGCCACTGCGGCCTCCACCGCCGACGGCAGCGGACCCGCGGCCGGCACATCCATCGCCGCCGCCAGCAGCTGCCGCGCCGCCCGGTGCAGCGTGTCATGGGTTTCGATGCCGGCGGCTGGCGCTGCCGCAGCGAGCGCCGCCACCATCGCCGGCAGCGCTGCCAAGACGCCCTGTCACGATATCGTGCATGCGGTTGGCCAGCGGTGCTGAAGACACATAAGGAGGTCCTGGGTCAGTCTTCCAACAGCTACGCTCCTGCATGTGCCACTGCGTGGATGCTACGATGTCAAGCTGAGGTGGCAACGATGCCAGATCCTTCTGTAACCCTAGAGGCAGCGCTTGGCCACAGCTTTCTCATTCTAGTTTGCCCGTTGCAGTGTGCGGACCTGCACTGTCTGCCGGGCGTGGCCAATATTGGCCAGCGCTTGCGCCCAGGGCGCACAGGCGCCAGGCTGCCCCTGCGCCTCAGCCAGCGCCGCCGCCGCCGCCGCGCTCTGCAACGTTGCGACCGCGCCGGCGGCCGCCTCTGCCGCCCGCGCCGTGAGCCGCAGCAGCAGTGAAGCCGTGGGACCTGCAGCGGCACCGGCAGCGGAAGTTCAGATACGGGACAAGGCGTTTGCGCTGGTCGCAGAAGGGGCACACTCCTTTGCACATCCATCTTGGATGAGCACACCATCTGCTCGTGACGAAAGACATGTTTGCCCCGGCCAGAACCTGTTGCCGAGCAGAGCATGAGATGAGAAGGGGGTACCTCGGGCATTGCGGTCGGTGAGGACAAAGCGGGTGGACTGAACCACCTCCGACAGGACCGCAGCAGCAGCGGCGCTCCAGTTGAGGCGCCGCGCCGGCCGCGCCTGCTGCTGCTGCGCCGCCAGGCAGCCCAGCACCTGCAAGCCAGCCGCATTCTAGACCTCCGTCTCTAGATGATATAACATGTCCGGAGTGTGCCACAGAAACTGCTTCGTAATGGCGTCAGCAGCTCTCCGTTTGATGGAGCTCTGTAAATCCATCACAGGCAAGGCTTGAAACCAGACTTGCCTCGTCCAGGCCGAGCAGGATGTCTGGGACGACCGGCCGCCACGCCGGCGTCGATGCCAGCGCCGTCAGGACGTGGCCGACCAGTGCCGGCTGGTGCGCCGCGGAGGTGTCGTCCTGCATGGCGACAGCGAGCTTGCGATCAACACTGTGGATCAGTGTCTGCACTTTCTGCCGGACAAGTGCCAGATGTTATTATTCGGGACTATGTGATGCTGCCTGCGTTCGCCAAGGTAGGGTTGTGTAAAGGCCAAAGCACGAAGACGCTCATGCCCTGGCCCTGCCACACACAACACACAGACTGCTTCTGGTCTCACCTCCCACGTGTTGTCCGCCGCCGCCCAGGTGTGCCAGCCCATGGCGTCGAAAGCGAGGCAGCCCGGCAGCACCGCATTGAGGTGCGCCAGCTGCAGCCGCAGCGCCGGGTCGAAGGCCGCCCGCAGCCAGGTGCGCACCACCGAGACGACGGCGTCCTGCGTCATGGCCGCGCTGCTGCCCGCCGCCTGTACGATTATTGGATGGACACCCTTGCGATGTTTGTGTTGGTAACAGCTTACGAGGTCCTTCGAGGAGAAGTCCGACTGAGCCTGACCACCTGAGGGCAGCTCCTGCTATTTCTTCGTCGGAAAGCTGCACCCGCACTGTCAGACTGAAGCCACATAGTCTGCAATGTAGTCAGTATGTGAATGCAAACAGTCGCGCATGCCTTCAAGGCGCTGGCGGTGAAGTGCAGGTAGAACTTGCGCTGCGCATCGGTGGCGGCGCTCCAGATGTCGGCCGGCAGGTGCGGCCGCGCTGCCAGGCGCTTCAGGGTGGCCCAGGAGTGCACGCCCGCCGCCACGAGCAGCCCGTACGCCAGCGACAGGGTGTTGACCTGCAGTCGCAAATTGCTGACTGATGTGGCTGTCGTTGCAGAGATGAGCCAACATAATGTCTACGGACTCTGCGGCTTGGCTCGATGTGTGCACCGGCGCAGAAGGCAGGCACCTCGGATTGAGCCAGCACTTGCGACAATCGTGACCCTCAGCGCCTAACAAGGCAGACTTGTACGTTGACTGTTGTTTAATGTGCAGCCTCACCCTGAGGTCGACGTTCAGGTCCTGGATGCGGCAGCCGCGCAGCACGCCGTCGTCATCGCCGACGCCGCTGAAGGCGGCGCTGAAGGCGGTGCGCTGTCCGGACAGCGCCGGCACCGCTGCTGCGGCGGCCGCTGGCGGCACCCACACCGGGAATGTGACCCCCACGAGCGAGTGCAGAACCGTGAGAGCGCCGCCGGCCTGCAGGAAGCCGACCAGTCGCTCCCGTATCTGCTGCCTGACCTCTGCTGCCGCCTGAGACACCTGCACACAGCATGTGGGCGAGTGATGTGTCTGGCGCGGCAAGGACTCGGAAGTCAGCAACATCTGCTGTCCTTGACGAAGTGCATCTTGTCCACACCCACACTGGAATGCGAATTGGAAAGTCCAGCATGTTGCTTGCCTGCCGCGTCGCTGTTGCGACCTCCATGGCAGCATGCAGCACGCTGAGCGCTGCCGTGCGGAGCTGAGTTGGCACCGCCAGGTCTGAGTTCTGCAGTGCTGAAATGATTGTTAGTTACAAGGTGTCTACTGCTTGCAGTTGTCCAACCCTGAGGCGCTTGTCAGTATCATGTGCTTGCCACCTGCACACTTCTTGCACTGGGACCACTGCTCGCGCCGCAAGCCATGCAGCCTGCAGTCGACAGGGTTGCATTGTCTCGTTAATGCAGTGCATCAATCGACAGACAACACAAGGGGAAATGAACATGGGTGCAGACCAGCAGCTGAAGCAAGGGGGGTCCCAGGATCTCGGCGCAACCCAGCGCCAATGCCACGACCGCTGCCTCCGCCTCCATCAGGATCTCTTGCACCAGCCGCGCATTCCCCTGCACAAAACAACTTGGAGTAGATTGGCGTAGATTTGCATTTGGTGGGAAACCTTTGGTAGGACCAGCATGCAGCGACCTTGTGCAAAGGTGCCACGTTGATGCATGCATGCATCAGACGCATGCATCAGATGCAAGGGTTGTGCAGACATGCACAGAACAATCACCTTGAGAACGCAGTCGATGTCCTCAGCGGAGCAGAGGCCGTGCAGCGGCCCGATGGCTTGTTCCTGCAGGGAGTACAGTTGCTGCTTGGTTGTGCCTGTCGCTCTCGTGGAGACCCAGCAGACGACACTGCCGGCAGCGGCTGCTGGCAGGACGCTTCGTTTCCGAGAAAAGCTCCGCAACATCGTGCAATGGCGCGCAAGACCGAAGGCAGCCACTTCTGGCACACGTTTCTGGGGCAGCCATTTCTGGCAGACATTTCTGGGGTGGCAGATTTCTGGGGGACAGCGACGCACCCCTGGCGGGCGGCCCGCCTCCTTGCGTTCAAACTCCATGCGGTGCACAGCGTCGCCCTCAGCGATCAGCTGTGAGATGCGTTGCGCCATCTGCAGACGACAAGGAATGTCCGTACACGCGATGTGATGCCACCTTCTATCAAGCGCATGGCCACGCACAAGGCTGAGCTCAGATTTTGCGCAGTTTCAGCACAACGAGCAGATGCGACGCCAAGCGTGCAGCTGCCCGGCATCAGTCCCGGGCACAGGGAGTTAGACAGGTCACTTCTGTGAACAGGCAGCCTCACATCACGAGCCACGGAAGCTGCTAATTCTGCCAGGCCACGCCGCCGCAGCACCGCTAGCAGCCCCATCGTATACAGCACCACCGAGTGGCGCGCTGACGGGTCCGACCGCTCAAAGTCCAGCAGCGGTTCCTGCTCAGCGAGAGTGCACAGAGGTCGGTAGTAGACATCGGGGCTGAAATAGAACCATGGGAAACTCGGACTTAAGTGCGAAGCTGAACCCGTTTTGAAACACGTCTGCCAGTGAGACCGCACCCAGCTGGGGACAGTGCTGAAGTCTGGCTGGCCAAAGGCGCATCACTAAGGTGCGGTCATGGGATGCTAAGGGCAGTCCTGCAACGTGCCTTCAGCAGCACGAAGGAGCAGACGTCCCACTGCAGCTGCTCTGGCGGCAGCAGCTCCGCAGCCGCCACGAACAGCGCCAGCACCGCTCGCAGGTCCTCGTGCGTCGCCAGCGGCCGCCGCAGGTCCACCAGGGCTGCACAAATTGATTCGTATACGTAAACCATATGTATCATAATCAAGGCAGAAACAGGTTTACCATAATTTCCTGCACAGCATGTGCATTTTTCTGCTTTGCCACATGAGGTTGGCAGGGAATGATAACACGCCTTCAAGACTTGAGCACTCGTGACATCAGCAGAGTCGGACACAGTGTGGCACAGCCAGTCACCTGGGCGGCTGCCGAGGCGGCTGATGGTGACGGCCTCGGACACCTCCGCCCCCATGAAGCGCTTAGCGTCGCGCACGCACGCAGCCGCCGCGCGCTGCAGCCGCCGCTGGGTTTCTGTGTCCCCGGTCGCGGGGTGGAAGCGCCTCACCAGGTTCTGCATGGCCGCCGCCAGCCGAGGAAAGCCCCAGGCATGGGGTCCTCCCACCTGCTGCTGCACTGCCTGCAAGTCGTGCAAAACAATCTGCGCGATTCTTTCACCACGATTTGAGAGCTATCAGAAAGGACCATTGGCTGGACGGGAAGCATCTCAACGACGCTCAAACCTTTTGAGAAGACATTGGCTTCGCCCACCCGAGTCTGTGGCTGTGGCTGGTGCTGCGGCTGCCTGTCTGGGGGCGTGACGTTCTCCTGCTGCGGTGGCGAAGGCGCAGCCGGCTGGGGCGCTGTGTCGGCTGCATGGTTGTCATGGCGGGGAGAGTCGATGCCGGGCGGGGCCCCTAGCTGCACCCCGCCGGTCGTCAAACCGTCATCAGCGGCGACGTGCAGCTGGTTCTGCGGTGCCGGGCCGCCTTGCCGGTTGTGCCCGTGACCAGCCCTGCGCTCAGTCATGACTGTCTTTGAAAGGTGCAAAGGTGCACTGTGCACAGCAGGTGTATCGCACACTCTAATTCAAGGGGCCAGGCGAGCTAGAGGTGCCGCAAGCCATTTGAATTGGTAGTGATGGTGGAGGCCAAGCAGCTGATCAATCAATCATGTCTTGCGAAGCCGTTTTCGTAAGTGGATGTGCTGCACACCTGGGTAGGTTGGGACCCAGCAGAGGTCGGCTGTGGGCGCTCTGCTTGTACTGGCCACGGAAGCATGCAGGTGTTGAATGCACGCCATTACCTGCAGATTTGAGGCAATCTCAATGTGAATTACTTTGACAGTCCTGCAAGATACAATAAGGCGCTGCCTGACCCGCCCTTTGATACCAACATGACTACTTAGCATACCAACATCAAAAACAACCAAACAGGCACAGCAGATATCGTCCAGCAGACCTGAGAAGTGGGGCAACCCGTGGTGCGGCCCCTCAGTCTCCCATCGCCGGTGTGCTGCGCCGTCAGCCTGCAAGGGCGTGGTCGCCCCGGAGGTCACAGCTGGGTGCTGCCCTGCGGTCAGCATGCGCTATCGGCAAGCAGCTTCGGATGCGCACATGACTCTCAGAACGGCGGCACCTGACGAGGGGCTTTCGAGTGCCCATCCACTGCTGCAGGCTGACTGCACCAGCCCAGTTCTGCATCGAGCCGGCTGCAGACACATTCCTTCAGCTGCAGTTGGGGGCAGATCCTGAGCCAGATATGGTTACTGAAGCGCACCGTTGTCGTATCGAGACCCCATGGCGCTGCTGGCGTCACCGTCATCCCGAAGCTCGAAGTGGCCGCCCGCATCGTGGTCCTCAGGAGATGCAGCCACCCCGCCATCGGCCTGCCGGACGTCCAGCCCTGCCGGCGTCGCACCCTGCATGGGGGCCCCCTGCCGCCTGGGCGTTGCCTGCTGCCATGGCGCTGCAGGATTGGCGAAGCCGCCGCCGCCGCTGCGGCCGCCGCCAGCTGCTGTGCCGTGTGCGGCGACGGGCCCGGCGAGGCCACGCGACTCGTTGTAGATCTGTCGTATTGTGCGGCGCCCGCGCTGGCCGGCGGGGCGTGACGGCTGCGGCGCCGCGGAGCTGTCTGCGCCGTGCCACGTGGCGGAGTCGCCGCCGGCCGCCGTTGCCCGAGGCGCCTGATGGGATGTCGCAGCAGCGCCAGAGCCCGACGCTCCGAGCGACATGCTGTGCGGCTGGTGGCTGGACGGCTGCGCCCCAGACGATGTCGCTGGCAGCACGGCGCCCAGGCCTGTACCTACATACAAGTTGGAGGTTGTACTATGGGACGGCAAATTGCATGCTCGGATTGGATCGTGTCCGTGAGCTGCACATGTCCACACAGCGCCACGCTGGGAGACGTTTTCATCTCAGGTCAAGCACCACATGGTTCAAGAGGGAACAGAACGGCCATTCAGCAGGTGCTCAGCGTTAGCATTGCGAGAATTCGCAGGGACAACCGGCACCTGGCAGCAGCCCATCGTCCTCCTCCTGCTCCGAGCCGCGCAGGGAGGAGCCCAGGCCGGAGAAGCCGAGACCACTGCCCAGCTGGCCGCTGGCCGCCGCCAGCGCCGGCATGAGCGCCGCAAATTCCGACATCATCGCCTCCTCCTGCGCCTGCACCTTGTCCACCCTGCAGCCCAAAAGCTCGTGTCTCGAAGGAACCTACGAAGGAATCCCCAAGGCTGGCAGCCGCCGAGCTCAACAGCCGCGGAAGGGGTGCATGTGCTGTGTGGTCGAAGGGCTCTGCAGCAGCGTCTGCGCACATCTAGTGGTGTCCGTCCTTGATGTCTACAATCACGCCAATCATGCAGATCATGCCACTTCGGCATTCGATTCGGTAATCACGGCACCTGGGCCTGGCCGGGTCGCTGCCGCCGGCAAGCCGAGCGCGCTTCGCGGCGGGGGCTCCCCACCCTGCAGCGGGGCCGTCGCCGGCGCCGCGCTTGCGACTGGCGTACACCGCGTCGCCGGCGTCGCGCATCGGCATCGGCAGCAGGTTCTCGCTCAGGTGCGTAAGGATGAGGTAGTGCGCCGCCTGCAGGCGTCATATGAGGTACTTGCTGGACTGTAATCTGGAACATGCTGGAGTTTCGAAAGCAGCTGGTGCGGGGAGAAAGGGGCAAGCGCTGCCTGTCTGATTCGAAGCCTCTATTACTCCAGCAGGGTGGAGCTGCTCAGCTGCTGCAGCAGCAGCAAAGCAGCAGCTGTGTGCAAGCTTGCTGCACGGGCGTCGTTCCTGCAGCAGGATTGCATCATTCCTGTTGAAGGATTCAGCAGCAACGCACCGACTGGTAGCCGTGCTGCTTGGCTTCATTGAACAGCTGGCCACTGGCAAGCAGGCCGCGCGCGGCGCGCTGGCAGGTGACGCCGGAGCAGTTGCAGATGTCGCGGCAGCAGGGGCAGCGCCAATTGGGGTTGCGCAGCGCGTCCTGGATATCCTCTCCCATGCGCGCTGCCAGGCAGCCGCCGCACCTGCGGAGGGCGGAATGCAGGACACAACTGAACCATCACTATCAAGTGGTGCTGAGGGCGCCAAACACATGCAAGGTTTCGCTACAGGATGCTCGAGTGCACATAACGCAGCGGCAAGAACAGGAAGCTGAGCATGCGATGGAGCATGACGCATGCAGGATGGGGACTGCTGGTAGCGAAACGCACCAGATGCCCCGCCGCAGGCCCGCCATCTGTCGCCTGTTGCCATACTCGCATGCGCAGTGCGTCTTCTGGTCGATGGTCTTTTGCCTGCGCAACAGTGAAGGGCACGCTTTACAAGGCACGAGGCAGCATGAAGAACCTGTTCGATTTCGTGTGGCACCTAGCCTGGAATGGCCACATATAAGCCATCAGCAGCCGAATGTGCAGGCGGCACCTGCAGAAGTGGCAGGTGGTGCACTCCTTGCAGCCCGGGCCATGCTCCTTGTTGCAGAGCGGCGCCTTTGGCGGGATGGTGAAGTTGTGTCGGGCCTGAAACTCCTGCAGCGCTCTCCAATGATCGAGGGTGTAGTACTCCCTGCACACATGGACAGCTACCAGGTCCTGGCGAGTGGTATTTTCACAAGAGACTTGAGCTCCGCCCTTTCCATCACACAGCTTTTCAAAACACCCAGGACATCCGCCGTCATCCAAAAGCCGATTGGCATCTGCATGCGCCTGTGCAATGCAGGAGGGCCACAGCATCCAGCTCCTTGCCATGATAGACTGGCTCGAACGGATGCTGCAAAAAGGCAACGCCCAGCTCCCTGCCATGACTTAAGCCTGCCACGAGCAGCAAACAAGTATCTTGAGGTGTGTCCCACCTGTGGCTGCCCTGCTCGTGCCGCAGCGCCTGCAGGTGCTTGCCCACCCTGTTTCGATACAGTCCGATGTCCGGCAGGTCCTCCGGCACAGTGACCATTGCGTCCTCATCATCGAGGTCCAGCACACGCCGCCGCGGCATGTTTGGCACGGGTCAGCGGGCTGCCGGCGCCGTCGGCGCCTCCGGCGCCGTCGGCGCCTCCGGCGCCGTCACTGTCCCGTGGAATGGCCCCACAGGCCGCACTCTCCCCTTCGCGTGCCTCGAGATCGCTGCTCGGGTGCTCAGCCTCAGCCCGGCAGAGCTGCATGGCTGCGGACCCCAGCTGCCATGCCCAGCCGCTGGGCTGGGCCCGCGGCGCAGGCGGCAGCCAGGTCTGTGCCAGGTCTCTGCTTACTCAGGCTTCCTGCACCAGTTTGGCGTATGCTGTAAGCTCGTTAGCGGGCGAACGCTGGCAGACATGCACCACACCACTCATGCGCGAGCCGTGGATTCAAACTTGCAGCACGGTTGGGTCGCGCCAAATGTGAACGATACAGGAACTCAACAGTGAGTTCTGGAGGACATGCAGGACCTGCAGGAATGGAGCTTGACAGCCGGTGCAGTCCTCCCATCAGTTTCGCACACTGCTGTCGGCGCGGGCTACAGCTGCATCGCAACCGGATCTGTTGGTACCTCAGTTGCGTGTACTGCCCTCTGTGAAAGAAATAGACGCGAGATAACTCCGAGAAGTTTGGAAGACCGACTTTTTGTGGCACCTCGTCCTCAAACTGCGTTGTGCTGCGACGGAGCAAGTCAGCGCTGTTCGAACTGATCTCAGCCACGATTTGCCAGCACTTGTGTGTGTTGAGGCTGCAGTTCTGCAGATTATGCATGTTACAAACCGGCTGGGCACGTGACCAGCACGCAAATCACGGTGAGCTGTGCTTGGGAAGTTTGAGCACGCATCTTGCCATTTGCAGCCTGGTCGGATGCTAGGAACAGACTCACTGGTGTCTGCGTTCAAGCTGTAGCCATTCGCAGCCCGTAGTGGGTTCACACGCTAAATCAATGCTGACAGTCACTCAAATTTGAGCTGCAGTCGGGTCCTGGTCCATTCGCATAGCGAGGCTCCTGTCTTGTATATGGAAATTTTGACGATGAAGATGCTCAGAGCTCCGTCGTAGATTGATCCTACAGTGACTTCCAGAAGGTGCGTCTTGCGCCACTGTACGGCAAACTGCTTGCAGGGTGTGCCAAGCCGAGTAGTGATTTTGCAGATGATGAAACGGAATGGATGACCGTATGTTCCTGTCTGCAGGACTCACATGGACTCAACGACGCCGCGGCGAGCGGCACATGGCCAGTCGCAGCTGCCGTTCAGCAGCCCACAGCTGCCAGACGGCAGCCCTGGCCAGCTCGACGCTTTATTGGCGCTGATGGGCTCTGAGCCTACCGACGGTGAGGCTGCTGCAGCGCCAGCTCCGACGCCTCTGGCATGGGGCGCTGCGGACGGCGGCTTGGCAAGCACGCCGCAGCCGCGGTCGGCAGCTGCCTCAACACCTGAGCCAGCAGGCCATGATCGTGAGGTCAGTGGTGCCCAGATCGGGCTGGCAGATGCAGAAGCGCCGCCGTCACCGCCACCGCCGCCGCCGCAGCAGCAGCAGCACCAGCAGCAGCCAACAGCGGCCGGCGACCCGCCAACAGCAGCGCAGACGCCGTCAGACGCGACTGCCGCCGCCGCCGCCTCCGATGCCGTGGTCAGCATGTGCGCCGACCAGGACACTGGCGGCAGCGAGGCCGTGCCACAGAACAAGGTGCTGGAGGCGCTGGCGGAGCTCTGCGAGCAGAGAGACCTGGACTTTGCTGCGGTGCCCAGGGGGGTCCGTGACTGCCTGGCAGGGTTGCCAGACAGCCTCATCATGACGCCCGGCAAAGCTGCAGGTGAGGCATGGAGCTCGCAAACACTAGTGACTGGTAACTGGTGGTGGCGAGGTGGCCGCCGGTATGCTTGCCTGCGCTTGCCAGCCGGGTCTGCAGTGCAGTGCATTGCAGTACAGTGCATCAGGTTGGTAGAAACGGACAGCCCATGTGTGCAGGGGCCGGCAGCGCGTGCCTGGACATGAGGGTGCGCGAATGCCAGCAGGGCTTGAGCAGGGACCAGCTGACCGCGCTGTTCGACTGTCTATTCAGGTGTGCTCATCACACCTATTCTGTCATCAGAATGTGATTGAGTGAGCTGTGGAGATTTTGGCTTGATCACATCTGCATATTGTGGGGAATGGCGTCCCGCAAGCAGCTTGTGTTCTCCTCAATGCAGGCAGAGCTACGTCATCCGGCCGCACCTGCTGGACCTGTCAGGCTCGCAGGTCGGCTGTGCATAGCAGTCAGGGGCCAACCTTGCTCGTTCATGCGTAACTTCTTCCTCAGAATGCTCGGCCAGACGGTCTTTGGCGCCCCTGGATGCAGCATCCTGAGCTCTGGTGTTTGCTGAATATGAGTGTAGTGCTGGTGCAGCTGTCGTGGTCGAGCATGCACGACCTGCGGTGGGCAATGGACGGCCTGGCACGTGAGGATGCTGGCAACACCCGCCTGAAGCACCTGGTGCTCTCTGGCTGCGGCATCGACGCCGGTGCGGGCTCATGGCCGGGTTGCTGCTGGCAGACTTCACAATGTGCACAATGCAATGCAGATGCAGCCGGCCTCTGCACCTGAGAGCGCATACACGTATGTCCATGCTTCCGAAAGCCAAATAGATGCTTGCATTGAAACTGCAGAGACGCTGTCAGAGACGTCGTGGGGAGTGGCCATGATGCACCAGCTGGAAACGCTGGACCTGAGCCACAATGCCGCCCTCGGCGCCGCGCAGTGCCAAGGTGGGCCCGGCTGCGACGCCTGGGCATGTCTGTGATGCGTTTTATATTGTTCACTCGCATGCCCGTTGAGCTGATACGTGAATGATGTTGATCTGGTGATATACTCTGAAACGTATCCCATGACTGTCTAGAAACTTTGTTTAAATTATGATGCAATGCAGAGGAGCTTTTGGACCTTGGCCGGGACGGCATCATCGCACGCCTGCTGGCCAGCAGCCCGTTGAAGATGCTGTGCCTGCAGCACACAGGTGCGTCTGCAACCTTATCAGTGACGCAATCAGATCAGTCCAATCAAATCACAGTACAATGTTCAGTGCGAATCCTGCTGAGTGTGGACTATGCATGTGATCGAGTTGCGTATTCCAGGTTGTGTGGCTCGGCACAGAGGCATCATTCAAATTCTCGTTCATGATCCATTGTCAAGATATTTGAATGAGTGCAACTCACCGGCTCAGGCACAGACACATTGTTTCAGGGCTCGTTTATGGGCTCAACATCCGGGTCTCATACCGCAGCAACCGGAGCGCCGCGCTGCTGAAGCTCAACAAGGTCGCAAAGGCGCTGGCGGACGCGGACGCTGCCATTGCCCGCGACCCTCAGTGGGACAAGGGCTTTTTCAGGAAGGCCGCCGCGCTGGAATTCACGGATTCCTCTTTCATGGCGCCTAGCTCTGGCTGCAATCTTTCAAGTCTCCACACGTGGATCGAAACGTGCAGGCATAGACCGCAAAGGGCTGGAGCTGCTGTGCGCGCGCATCGCCGCGGCGGAGACATCGGCGCCGCTGGCGGTGCTGAAGCTGGGCCCTGCGGCCGACGACATGCTATCAGAAGACTTTGTCAGCGGCCACCTGCTGCCCCTGCTGCAGGTCCGGCGTCTTGCACGACACTGCGGCAAGCTGACGTGTTTGTTGGATAGTAGCTCCATTTGCTTCCGATGCTGCAGGTTCGATGCCTGGCACACAATGGGACAGCGCTTCTGTCCCTGTTCTTTTGTCTGTACATGACTGTTTTGCCATTGAAGAATCGAAATGCTGTCGTCAATCAGGCAGCATCTGTGGCTCCCTGCGACATGGCGCCTCTCCAGCTGGCCCTGGCTGCTCGCGCGCATTCCGCTCAGAAAAGGGGCTTCCGACTCGGGTAGCTGTGCATATCTTGCTGACATTCTTGACATCCCTGTCCTTGTACCGGCAGGCCAGGCCCGGGCTGGAGGTAGTGCACGTGTGGGGCCTGGCTGCGGCGCCGCGGGACGCGCTGGTGGCGGGCTGGCAGGCCGCCCGTGGCACAGAGCCGAAGTTCGAGTACTCTGATGGCGGCATCCGCTTTGCCGCGCATAGGTGGCTGCCAGCGGCAACTGAAATTGTCGTGATCCAGCCTTTATTCCCAGCTTGGAGTCAAATGGGTCTCCAGCCAGCTTGCGTGAATGGCAAGATACTCTTGTGATCAGAGATTGTGTCGTGGAAGTAAGTGAGCGTCTCGTCTGCCGCACTGCGCAGGAGCCTGTCTGACGCGGAAAAGCTGCCATACGAGCACCGCTTGCTGCCGCCACGGCGGGCGCCCACCCCGTCCTGCAGCTACTCCGGGCCGCAGGTACGCCACTCCATCATACATATACATATAATATATAGGCGTGCCGGTCTACAGATTCTGCCGATTCTCCCACTGGCCATGTCTTGGGTCTCTGTGCAACGGGATGATCAGCCAGAGCTGCTCATAATCAGTACAGCAGAGCGGTCATGTCACGAAGGAATTGTTGAATTTGCCAGTATTGTTGTTTGTTGTTGTTGTCTGATAAATTTGCCAGTTGTCTGTTGCGCAGGTGCTGTCCTCGGATGACGACGACAACGCGCAGGGCGGCGGCGGCGGCGGCAACGCCATGGTGCACGCCGCGGCCGCGGTGCTGCGCCGCAACCGGGAGCTGCAGGAGAAGGAGCGGCGGCGGCAGAAGCGCGCGACCTCGCAGCGCCAGCGCCAGCCGGTGGATGGCCAGGCGGCGCACCGGCAGCGGGTTTTCGACGGCAGCCGCTGGGCCCACGACCAAGCAGGTTGGTAGTTTGGGATCTTTGCTATTCAAGGCCGTCAAAGTTGTGCAACTAGGCCTGCAGGCAACCGCCAGATTATGCTGGTGCTTGCAGACTGCGCGGTGTCGATCACGAAAGGACCCGACGCTTGCTGTTGTGTTTGCTGCTCACCCATCGTGTGAATTGTCCATCGTCTTGTTTGGCAATGTGACGCGATGCTTGCAGGCGGCGCAGAGGCGGTTGGCGGCAGCTGGCATCGGGATCCTGGCATAGTGCATGGGGACCGGGCGCACAGGGTGGCGTCTGGGATCGCGCCACAGCTGCTGCCCACCGCCCGCCCCCGCAACAGGCCTGCACTTCCTTGTCAAGCTCCTTTGGTCTGCGTACAGCTGCATCTGGATGCCGGACCTTCACTCTCACTTGTCACCAGAGGGTGCCGAGCGCTCGTACGGATTCCGAGGAAACTGACTGTCTCTTGCAGGCCACACCCCAACCTGGGGGATCGGGCAGAGCTGCGCCGCTCGCCCCGCGCTGCCAGGCAGCCTCCCTCAGCTGGCTGGCCCACGGCAGGCTCGTGGCCGGCAGCGGCGGCATTCTCCGGCGGCCGCAGCCGCAGCGGCGGCCACGTGCGTGCGCACGACGGTGCCAGCAGCGGGGATGGCAGCGTCGGCGATGGCGGCGGCAGTGATGACGGCGGCAGCCACGATGACGGCGGCGGCAGCGCCCGCAGCGCCCACGCCCGTGGCCGCCAGGGGGGCATGTTCGGAGCGCGCAGGCGCTGCAAGGCCCGTCAGCACCTGCAGGCAAGGGTCTTGCCGTGCCCGTGGCTCCAGTGCCCATCGTGCACAGGTTGAGGCTCGTGGGATGCTTTCCACCTGGCGTGCGAGCTGGCACTGTGGACCTGTGTTGGTCACCAAGGGTTTCATTAGCGCCCGAAGGTCAGCAATTTGCTGCCTGCGCCATGGAAATCTCTGTAAGACGAACCTGAGCCCCCCCATCACGTTTTGGGTTCTCATCCGCAGCCGGGCGGCTGGGGCGACGCCGGCATGAGCGACGGCAACGCGCCACGCAGTCCGCTGCCGCCGGGAGTGGACCCCGGCTACAGCCACGAAGCGGTGGCAGCGGCGCACGCGGCGGGCTTGGGCCTTTGCATGCACCTGCAGGGCGGCGGCCGGCCGGCCGCCTGCAAGGTGACAGATGGTCGGATTAATCGCTTTGACAAGGTGTGAAAGCTGAGTATTCGCTGATGCAGCAGTAGCGGATGATGGGCAGCCCTGCGGGAGCGGCATGCATCGCTGCGCATTCAGGTTGTGAGCATAAGCCATGATGACTGAGCATCCCTCGGTGTAGGTGATGCTGAAGTCGCACGTCAGCGGCGGCTTCTGGTGCCAGTGCCCGAGGGGCCTCGCGGCGCACCTGCCGACCGACGACAGCGAGCTGCTCCTCGAGACGACCGAGCGCAGGGTGCCAGCTTCCAGCTTCCAGTATGCCGCCCGCAGCAACGGCGCGCCGGCGTGGCAGGTGGTGCTGCTGCAGCGCGAGGAGGGCGGCCTGGGCTTCTCCGGCGGCTGGCGCGGCTTTGCCATCGACCTGGTGCGCTTGTGACTCAAAACTACGCCTCGTGTGCAGATTCTGCGGTGGAAAATGGGTGCATACTGAACTGCAACCCAGCACTTGTTTCGGTGTGCCTGGAGGGGTCAGCCTCGACTCAGTCACTCAGCGGATTGATGATACTGTAGCCAATGGCTTTCGACTCAATTTCAGCGACGTCCGCTGCAGGACCTCAAGGTGGGCGATGCAGTGGTGTACGAGGTGCTGGCGCCGCAGCAGGTGCGCGTCCACATCTGCCGCGCCGGGGACTTCGAGCCCGGCGGCGGCGGGACTTATGCCTGGCCCGGCGCCGCCGGCCTCGGCAGCCCCGGCAGGCACGACCGCCGGCGCGGCGGCCGGCAGCACGGCGGCGGCGCGGGCGGCCGTAGGCGCGGCGCGGTGGCGGGCGCACTGCTGCCGGCAGCGGCGTCGCAGGAGGGGGCGTCGCCGTCCATGGGTTGCGAGTACATCGTCTGCAATGGCTCCGACAGCTCCCAGTCGTACAGTGAGTCTCTGCTCGGCAAGGGCCACACAATGCTTGCAATTCCGGCACTTCGAAAGGTCCGAGGGGGGCCTGACCTGGATGACCTGATATTCTCGGCATATGACAGCAGTCAAGCTTCTTCCCCGCTCCTGTCGTCCCCTAGGTGACTTTGACTGGGAGGCTTCCCCTTATGAAAGGGAGGTTTGTGGACTTTGACGAAGGCTGATTGTCGTTGAACACCTTACTCTTCCCAGAGGCGAAGCGGGTCCGGCGGCAGCCGGCCATGCCAGCGATGGCGAGGTGATGCAGCTTCCTGGCGCCCGACAGCCTGACAAAGCGGCCCTGACGGTTCACGTGCCCATGGATTCTGCAGGCGAGGAAGACGGCAGGTTCGGCGCCGGCGGCCTTTCCAGCGACGAGGAGGTGGAGCGCTTCCTGGCGCCCGACAGCCTGGACCCCGAGGCGCTGCGCTACGGGGTGGGCGAAAGTCCGCCGCCCCCGGCTGGCACCCAGCCGCTGCACAGCCAGCAGGGCGAGCCGCGGGACGAGGCGGCGGCAGAGCTGGCCGACCTGCAGGCCTGGGGCTTCGACGGGTACGAAAGAACTGTGTCTGATCTGGTCTCGCTATCAGGGTGGCTAAGTTTGAAGTGCACGCTCTCGATGCGTGCAACAGATGAGCGGCAGTGCAGAGGGTTTTGGAGCTCCAGCACGCTGTCTGGCCAAATGCATCCACAGCACCTGCAACGGATACTGTCTGAGCTGCTGCATGAAATTGATACTTTCAAGTGGTAGGGCATCAAACATGTGACCGCCGGAAAGTCTTGCATCATTCACATGTTTGCATGCGTAGGCGGCGGGGCGAGCAGCCAGCTGGCGACTTTTTCCGGGAAGCTGCGGGCAAGCGCACCGGCAAGCAGCGCGTGTCAGACGCCTCCAGGGCGCAGGCGCTGGCAGCAATCCAGGCACAGCGCAGCCGCCGCAGCGGCGCCGGCGTGCCCGCGGCTGAGGTCGACGTTTCAGCAACAGATACCGAGCCGGCGGCTGGTGCGGGCGGCTCGCGACCGGGCGCGGGCGAAGCAGCAGACTCGCATGCCGCCCCGGCCGAGCCGGTGACAATTCCCCTCGACTACTCGCAGTCGGCCGGGGAGGCCGGCGCAGACCGTGGCCTGGGGCAGCGGCAGAGCAGCGGCGAGGCAACAGTGGCCGCATCACAGGACGCCGGCGGCCGCGGCAGCGGCAGCAACGGAGAGGGCGACTCGGAGGGCGCCTGCCAGAGCCAGCCGCGGCAGCGGCGGGTGCTGCGCATTCTGGACAGCGATTCGGACGACGGCGAAGACGCGGCGTCGGCAGCAATACCGGAGCCGTCAGCGCAGGAGACGGCTGCGGTGAATTCAGCAACAGCACAGGCGGCGCCGGCAGCGGACGAGCCAGGCAGCGGGGTGCATGGAGGCTCTGTCCTGCAGCCCGCACTAGACGAGGAGAACAGCAAATCGGACGCCGCGGCACCGCAGCGCGACCAGCAGCCGGCGGCCAAGCGGCGGCGTGTCTTGTCTGACCGCACTCCGGGTGGCGAGCCTTGCGCTGTGGTCTGCAGCGACAGCGCGTCCGACGATGCCTTGCCGCTCGGCACACTGGCGCGCATGCCAGAGGCCGCCGCCCTGCCGCCGGGTTCCGCCGATACTCCGCAGCGGCCAGCGCAGCAGGCGGTGCAGCCTGCGGAGGAGCAGCCCTCTGCCGGCCCTGCGGCGGCGGCGGCAGCAGCGGCAGCGGAGCTCGCTCTGGCGCCGGACGACGCTGGGTCGATGCCAGCAGACGTCGGCTCCCCTACAGCAGCAGTTCAGTCGCCTGTACCGGCAGTGCAGCCGCAGGATCCGCCTGTCGGTGCTGCTGACGCCCTGGAGGCGACGCAAAGCCCTGCCAGCTCAGCGCCAGCATCAGACTCTGGGCGGACGGCGGGCCGCACCGCTTCGGCCAGTCAGCTCGCCGGCCACACGGCGGCACTGCGCATATGGGCAGCTGCTGACAGCAGCGCCAGCCGCGGCCCGCCAGACAGCCTGCCGCAGGGCCTGGCGGGGGAATGGCACAGGAGCAGCCGCCGCTCTGCGGGCGCCAGCCAGCAGCTGGCGGAGCCGGCGGCAGCGGCCAGCGCAGCAGGGGCAGCGCCACTGGCCGCCGGCACCGAGTCGAGGCAGTCGCAGCCTGCCGGCCCGGTAACTGCGGTTGAGCCCGAAGCAGGCGGCAGCCAGGACAACGGCTTGCTGTGGGACCCAGAGGCGCTGAGATTGCACCTGCAGGGAGGGGCTCAGCACGGCGCCCCGGCGGCACGGCGCTGCAGAGGTTAGAGACCACTGAAGGGTACCTAGACCCTCATGCGGTCGTTCCTGCTGGTGTTTTTCGTAACGTGTACATTAGAAAGGCAGATTATTTTGTAACATTGGAGGCGCAAATGCTTGAGGATTATGGACACGCTACAGGAGTGTGATGCTTGTCTTCGCTTTTTCTTGAAGAAATCTTGAATGAAAGAAACGAAAGATGAAGAATGGCGGCAGCTACCTTGGTACTCGTCTGAAGGTTCGCGGTCACCTCATGCGGTTTCGAACACCCTTTGGGCGCTGGTAATGGTTCCTGGGTGTAAGAAGCGAACGTGGCGAGAGACTGCTTGCAAGAGAGAAGAATGTGAGCAGGATGGACGCGAATCTTCTCAGATTACACGACAGACATGTGGCACAAATCGGCCACGACTTCATCCGATTGCTGATCCTTCAATCAAGTGTCAGAGACGGCATTGACGACGCCGGCGCTGCGGCGCGGGCACGGCGGCGACAGAACCCCTCTCGAGATCGTATGAGCCTGTCAATGCCCCCTGTGCTGCGCGCCCAGTCTGGCAGCTCAAAACTGATGTGTGGCGGCAGCCGCGGCTGCGTGCCGGCCGGCGGTTGGCCGCGCCAGCCACTCCCAGACGGCAGGCTTGCCGGTGGCGTCTCATATTGTGACATTCCGCTCCGCCGCCGCTGAGTGAGCAACACTCAGTAGAGCGACTCCTCCTGGTGGGTGGTGATCGTGCAGTCCTGCGCAGACATGGCAAAGCTTGATTAGTTGGTCTGATAACACAGATGTACTAACAGGTGCAAACCTTTCCATCCCGGAAACGGGACTGGCTTCCCTAGCTGTGACTCCGCTGATGGTCGACGAGAGGCGCGATGGGTAGCCAAGCACCTGGTCTCTACTGCATGACAGCGGCAGGTACGCTGCCATCTGCAAGGAGATGACCAGCATGGACACACGGTGCTAAAGCCGAACACGCACCCCCTTGGGGTAGGCGACGCATGTCAGCACGAAGCCGCTGGAGATCTGGTCGTCGTCCAGGAAGGACTGGTCGTCCTGGTCAACCTCGCCGGACTCCAGCTTGCCTGCGCAGCACGGAAAAGGTGCATTGGTGTCACTGTGTCGTTCGGCGGATGTGTTACTGCAAATCGTAACGGGTGCCGCAGCGGTGTGCCCAACTCGTGGAAGCATTGGCAGGGTCTGCAGCCATGGGCAACTATGAAGTACAGCAAGACTGCGCATGAGGTTGGCAGGCGTGTGCGAGGGCGCAGTAGCTGTCGCACCTGCGCATGACGAGCACGAGCCTGCGCGGCACGAGTAAGGCAGGTCCAGGCCCTGCTCCTCTGCGGCGTCCAGGATGTACTCGTCGTCGCCGACCTGCGGCAAATACATGGGCTTTGTTGTCAGTGATGACTTGATGAGGACTTGTACAAAAAGACTTCAACAATACGCGGCAGCGGCTGCCAGGCGAAAGTTGTCTAGCCGAGACAGGTCGGATGCAGAATACTCTCTGCTTGAGAAGCTGTGACACTCAGCAGTAGGCTCAGCTTGCTCCCCCCTCGCAGCGAATTGGGAACAGCAGCAGGATGGCAGCACACAGACCTAGTCCCGGGCGACCCATCAGGCAAGGCCAAAGTTCACTGCAGAGGCCGCGATTCAAACAGCAAGATGCATAGCTGCAGCAGTGTACGCAGAGTGAAGCGTGCTGCAAGCGCCATGCTACATCTTTCTGCAGATAAGTGGACACCACGGCACAATACGGCAAGTGCCGCGAGCGGTGTCTCAGCAGAGCCAGTGGCGCCGGATCGGCGTTCCTGAAGCTCTGACAACAACACAGGCTCCGGCTGCGGGCCCCTCCTGCGGCAGGCAACACCAGAGCGGCCGGTCGGGAGGGGAGCTTCGCGACGGGTCGCCGCCTTGAAGAGAAAGGAGCCAGGATCCACTCGCCTCAATGGTCTGCTCGCCGTCGGGCATCTTCAGGGTGACCTTGGCGGCCATGACCTGCAGCTTGGCTGCGCTGCGGACAGCGTGGCGGGTGGCCGTGAAGCTGCGGGCAACCGGCCTGTTCTGGATGCGCACCGGCGCGCCAATGCGGGCGGACATGGTCATGGCCATTGCTGCTAAAGGACTGGAGATCGGCAGGACGCGCGCTGGAAGGGGATCGGTGACAGGTGTAGGAGGAACGAAAACGATAAGCATCAATTGGCGTGCCACAAATTGCCTCAAGATGAGGGCCTCCAGTGCAGGGTTTACATCACGACATCACATAATAATGACATGGCAGCTCCGATGATGGCTGAAGACAATCTGGATCAGACTCCAAATGATGATCAGCCCCGTCACCACAGCCACTGTCCTCACCACAGCGCTGAATGCTGTGCTATGCTGTGATAGCAGCCAGGGATGCTGTTGCCATCCTGTGCACCAATGAACTGCCGCCAGAGGAAGTCAAATGCACCTGAAGAGTCGGACTGCACAGCGGCGCGCCATATCAAACGATTTTTCTGTCACCCGATAGCAAAACCGAGCGCAAGGCAGCAATGGCCTTAGAAGATTGATCATGACACCGACCACGATGCTGCGCCACTGCTTGCAGGCGCGGCAGTAGCGGTGGCGGAGGTAGCTGCTGCTGCCGCCGCTGCCGCGCAAGCCTTCGCTCAGGTTCTGGATTCGGTCACCACCCGCTTGGCTCAAACGTCAGTTTCTCACGCATTCGCGAGATGGTTCCCCCGGCCACCCTCCCCTGGCATAGGCACGAGATGCGGCCCGATCAGCGCAGATTTGTGGCAAGAAGCCAGGCTGCATCTTCAGCATTCAGCACCAGCCCGTACCGTGCTGCAACAGCAAACGCATGGCAAAAGCATGCAGAATCATTTGCAAGTCTCACAGGCTCCGCCACAGGAGAGGTCACGCAGGCCCAATGACCTCACCTTTATGTTGCACTGTAAGTTCTCCGCTCAGTACATCTCGTCCTCCTGATGTGTGAGGATGACCGAGTCGCCCTGCGCAGGGACCAAACAGGCTCAGGTCAGGGCGCCACTTCTGTTTAGAAACTACAATGTGCGTTGTGGCTCAGACCAGGGTGCAAAGAGTGAATTTGCCGAGCCCGCCGGAATTATTCCACAATCGCCCCCGCCCACGTCACGGTTGCAGGGTTCAACGAAGCAGGGGCAGATGACCGCAAGTTGAACAAGCGCAAAAAGCACTACAAGGAGCACATTATGGTCTCTGTGAAGCACAACATTGGCAAAGTGCTATAGCGTTTGACTCAAGACAGAAGCAGAAGACTTTGCTGCTGAGTGCCGCCTGGGCTCACCTTGGGGTATGCGACACACGTGAGCACGTAGCCGGCGTCAACCTGGTCGTCATCCAGGAAGGACTGGTCGTCCTGCGAGATGGCGCCAGACTCCACCTTGCCTGCGCTCACAGCGAGTAAATCGGTCACATGTAACGAGGTGGCATGCATATCAGCTTGCCTTGCACCACGGGGCGACAACGCGTTCTTGCCTTTCTCAGTTCAGCTGCGCGCACACGGCTGCGATTGCTGTGATGCATGTGCCAGAGGCAGACAATGCTAGACAATTCGCCGCCAGCCGCCATTATTTGGACTATACTGCTGTGCATGCATGACAACTTGTTGGCTGTCCCGGCGGAGATAAAGAAGGAGCATGGTCTACTGGGGTCTTTACAGCGTCCGGACCTGCGCAGGAAGAGCATGCGCCGGCGCGGCAGGAGTAGGGCAGGTCCAGCCCGGCCTCCTCGGCGGCATCGAGGATGTACTGATCATCTGCGACCTACACAGCATGGCGCCAGACAATGGTGTCTGCATGTCAACCCTGATGCTGGGTGCTCATTGCACTGCGAACTAGGATGGCAGGTGCGTTCCTTCATGCATGCCGGCACGGGCATGGCGCATGCCGGCATCCAGGCAGCTTGATCAGCGCACCTCGATCGTCTCGTCACCATCCGGCGTCCTCAGCGTGACCTTGGCAGCCATGACCTGCAGTGTTTGCATGGGAATGCAGTCATTGCACGCATCGGCCAGCAATGCAGCCAGTGCTCGGGCATGCGATCTGCAGTGCCATGCAAACTGACTCGGGGCCTTCCATCCCAGCAGGCACTGACATACATTCGATAAGCACCTGGAGCTTGGCCGCCGCACGGACTGGCCGCCGACTGGCGACAAAAGGCCGGCGGAGCGAAGGTCGGGTGACCGACACGCCGCCTAGCCTGGCAGTCGTTGCTGCGGACACAGACATTGCGAAGGCCATAGTCAGTGCTCTGCTGCTGTTTTCGAGCCGTTCCGAAAGTGGTGGGGCGCGCAAATGGCACTGCTGCTTGCGATGTCGCTGCAGATCTTACCGCTGAGCTGGACTAAGGGGGTAAAAGCGAAGCTTGAAAACGACATCACGACAAATGCCTCGTGGACCCCAGATGCGAAAGAATTTGTGTTGCAGCACCGCAGACCTCGCCACAACTGATCCAGCACCGCCAAGCACCATCCTTGGAGCAGCCATGGCTCAGGCTATGATGATCTCAGCTCCCGCGGCGACGGCCGCCGCCCGGTGCACCAAGACCACCTCCAGCCCGGTCGCTGTCGCGCCCCGCGTGCAGCTGCGCAGCTCCGCGCTGCACGGGCAGTCGCTGCGGTGTGCGCCTGTGCGCATGACACGCTCGAAGATCAACACCCTGTGCAGGGTAAGCTGCTGACTGCATGTCTCAGGGATGGGCATGCATGCGGGTGTGTTCCATCCGGCAGCTTAATCGGCCCAATCAAGACCTTCAGCATATCGCAATGCGCATGCTGTGCTGCAGCAATGCGCATGTCGCAGATGGCATGGTCTGCTTGTGTGAAAGTGACTCACGGCGGCGGAGGGCTAGGGTGATGATGACATTGTATTGTGCCCATACGATTGCGACCATTCAAGCTGCATCATCATTGCCAGTATGCTTCACTGGTGCGACTGTGCTGGCTCCTGCGCAGGCTGGCGAGGGCATTGTCGGCGGCTCGCCGTCGCCGCCGCTTGTCGGCAACATCGCGCCGGACTTCAGCGCGCAGGCCGTGTACGACCAGGAGTTCATTGATATCACGCTTTCGCAGTACCGGGGGTGAGTTTCGTGATGCAAAAACTTCCTACAAAGAATTGTGTGCACGGCCGTCTGACATCACCCGTGTCCAAATGCAGCACCGATGTGACCTGAGGCTGTCTCACAGTCCGTGTTTGCTGCCTTCAGGAAGTACGTGGTCATTTTCTTTTACCCGCTGGTGCGCACCTGCTGGTTCTCGTTGCCATAATCAGATTTGCTTCGCGATGCCTGCACATGTGTCACCTATCATCGCCAACTCGCAAACATGTGTCGTTGCCACTAGCCATTTGACGTCTGCTTCCCGGCCACTCCTGCAGGACTTCACGTTCGTGTGCCCCACCGAGATCACGGCCTTCTCAGACCGCCACGGGGACTTCAAGGACCTCAGCTGCGAGGTGCGCCGTGCGCCCCCGCATTCACGCACAATGTATGGCTTTCTCAACACAAGTCACGCCCGTCACGCTCAAATACTTGCCCCCAAGTTGCTCGGCTCTGAACAGGCTTCCATTGTGTGCAGGTCTTGGGTATATCGGTGGACTCGCAGTTCTCCCACCTGGCGTGGATCCAGACAGGTGAGACGCGATGCAACCCATGGCCAGCACCTCAGCCACAAGCGCGTGCAGCATCTGGTTCAGTAAGGAGCACGCAGCATCACAGCAGCCGCAACTCTGCACCGCAGTTACTTGGCAGAGGACCAATCGAACGGCTTGCCTCTTCAAGATCGCCCAGGCGCCGCCATTGCCCACGAGCTCCCACAGGACCCAGGCGGTTCCTGACAGCAGCCTGTTTTAACACCCGAATATACCCTGTGCACTTGATCTTTCTCCTGCATCGCGCAGAGCGCCAGGAGGGGAGCGTGGGGGCCCTGAATCGCGAGATCAGCCACAATCGCTCATTCATGTCGGCGTCAGTAACCTAAACATTACTGCGTGCAGAGCGCAAGGAGGGCAATGAGGCGACCTGAACTATCCGCTGGTGTTGGACCTCGAGCGCGAAATCAGCCACATCAACAATCATCCGATTCATATCGGTGTCTTCAGCCAACATTGTTGCGCGCAGAGCGCAAGGAGGGAGGCGTTGGCGACCTGAACTACTCGCTGGTGTCGGACCTCAAGCGCGAGATCAGCCAGAAGTACGGCGTCCTCAGCTCCGACGGCGTCGCGCTGCGCGGCCTCTTCCTCGTCGATCGCGAGGTGTGCCGCTGGGGGCCAAATGTGCACAAATTTTCGCCGTGTTTCCCTCCATCTTATGCGCATTCTTACAGAGCTGCGTTCACTCGTGACAGAGCTGCGTTCACTCGTGAACACGTTGCTGACACACTGCTGTTTTTGGCTTGCTCTATGGAGTGAGCCAGAGTGACATGCGGATGCGCGGCCTGCGAAGGGCAGTCGAATTCATTGTACAGGGCTGACTTTGCACCGTGCTTTCATCCACACAGGGCGTCATCCAGCACTCGACGATCAACAACCTGGCGTTTGGCCGCAGTATCGACGAGACGCTGCGGGTGCTGCAGGCGCTGAAGTATGTCCAGGTGCACTGCAGCTTCGCCCCTGGTAGTTGTTGCGCCCCAGGTCCCCCAGGGAAGGGGCCCATCTCATTTAGGGTTAAACTCCGAGGGGGCCGGCCTGCCTTTCCTGCTTGTTTTGGTGCGTTTGCAACATCAATACGTGCATCGACCCCGTGTCTGCAATCTCGATACATGGCCTCCTGGATCACGTGTTTTGATTGTGTTCTTGTCGTGGCTGTCACAGGAGAACCCCGACGAGGTGTGCCCGGCTGGCTGGAAGCCCGGGGAGGTGACCATGAAGCCCGACCCCAAGGGCAAGATGGACTACTTCGTAAGTCTCTCCATGCCTTCCGGCTGATTGGAACGATGTTGGACTTGATGTGCACAATCGACAAGGCACACCTGCGCCTGTCAAATTCTGCTCGGGTCTTCTTGAAGCCTCGTAGTGACAATATGTTTGGCAAACACAGGCAGCACTGTAGGCCGGCTGGCGCAAGCTGGGGCGCGGGCAGCTGCAGGCGGCAGTATGCCGAAAATTCGTTTTGGGAGAACGTGGTGAGACAGTGGAAAGCAGGAGGAGACCATGCATGCGAATTAAACTGGTCGGGTGAAGCCGCCAGTAGGGGGCGAGCCCTGCCGTGCTAGTGGTGTCTGAAGGAAGGCAGCGGCAACCCATTTTGCGATCTGATTGGCGTGTGCGAACCGTTACTGTAACCAAGTTATATTCCTGCTGATACCTCAACAGTTCGCCCAGAAGTGTGCCGGTAGTCGCTCGAAGTTGGCAGACAAGAGCCCATTACTACATGCAACTCAGCGGCGAGGACATTATTTTGTGTTCGCAGCTTGCAATCCGCATCTATCTAGCAAGATCTATCTTTGTGCAGTTCATCCTGCAACTCCAGGCACAATTTGCAGCGCCGCCGCCCGATCATCCTGCCCATCACGAGCGCTTGCTCGGCTTCCGGTGCGGCTTCTTGCTGGGCTTTGTGGGCTTGCTGCTGCCGTTGGACACGGCGGCGGATGCCGCCGAGCCGCCACTGGACTCTGGCGCCGGCGCCGAGCCCACCAGTTCCGCGATCGTGTATGTCACCGGCTTGCCGCCGGAGATGGCGCCGTCTGTGGAGTTTCCGAACGTCTTCACGAACTGGCACTGCGCGTCCTGCAGGGCAGACGGCGAGAGTGCGCAGGTCAAGGTGGCGATCAAAGATGGGCATGCCTCGTGTACCTGTCACCGAACAGGCTGTGCATAGCGGCTGTTCGCCAATCCGACACAATGGTGACGCATGAGCCGCCTGTGCAGGCTGCACACATGTCATGCCTGGCGATGCGCAGGCTGTGTGCAGGGGCAGTCGCATGATGTGCTGTGCTGGCATGTCACTCTTCGGTTGCAAGACGTTCATTGACGCACCTTGATCTGGGTGGCTGTCGTGAACTTCAGGTTGCAGAAGGCAGAGTCGGTCTGCATTGAAGTGGGAAGCGTCAGCCACAGGTGCATGCCGTTCGTGCACTGTTCTTCGGCAGCGCAAGGCGATAAGCAATTGAGAGTGCTGTGCAAGATACATTTGCTCGCAGTCCTACCTTCAGGGTGATGGTTGGCTTCTTGCATGTCACAGGGCCATTTTGGCCCTGGATCACGCAGTAACCGCCGCTGCGTGCGAAAGCATCAAGTCTCAGCGAGGGCACTTGACGTGACGTTATATGAGGGGCAATCACGCTTTCGTATCCTGTACACTGTCGTATCCTGCTGGATCATGGCTCTCACCTGATAGTGTACGTGAACTTAGCACCGACGCACTGTGTGGGCACCTGCGGTCACGGAACACCACCTTCATATTCGAATCGCAAAGCAACATGCACACATGCATGGCAAGACCTGCATTACAAAGAGCGCCGCGCACACACTTTAGTTGGTGGCACGTAGACAGGCGGGCTGCAGCTGGTCTGCTGCAGCGAATCTGTCAAAACGGCCAGCTGGCTGTCGCCGGTCAGCGGGACCGTCGGCATGTCGGCGACCAGCTGCGACGCCTCTGCGGCAATGGACATTTGATAACGATCAGGACCGCAAGTTTCAGCAACACTCACGATCAGATTTCATCACTGCAACACGGAAGCTTGAAGCTGAAGAATGGCTGCAGAAACTGCCGCCAGCATCGGCAACAAGCCTGCTGTGACACCACCACTTCATGTACATTTGCGAGGCTTTGCATTCAGCCATATTTATGCAAGAGTGGGGCTATTCTATGCTCACCGGTGCCGAGGCTGAGGATGCCGGTGGGCAGGCCGCTGGCGCTGATGGCGCTGCTGACCTGCGAGCCCAAGTTTGCCTGCAGCGCGACGAACTGCGCCTGCAGCGTGTTGGAAAAGCCTGCAAGCGTACTAAAAGGTGTTTCAGGAGCTCAGGATTCGATGGAGAAGACAAAAGTCCGTGGTGCACCTCGGAACGAACGAGCACCGAACTTGCATGTGGACCTGCATACGCCGTCGGGTCGAAGATCGCCCAGCTGGAGACGGGCGTGGCTGAGGATGCAGCTGATGCGGCGGCTGAGGCTGCGGACTGGGCTGGCGCCCCGGAGAGGGCGAGGATCAGGACCGCGCCGATGGCAATCGCACCGCGCCCCATCGCAACGGAAGCCGGAAGCCGGGGGAGCAGGCGGATGCCGTTTCTTTCCGCTGTCCGCGAATAAGAGAGCCCCGAACACGCTCGCAACAGGATCAAATTCAGCTTGACTGCAGTTCTGACGCTCTCGCCGGTCGTGGGGGCCATGCCGTTGGCTCGGTTTGTGCCTCCGAGAGCTCTGCTGAAAACGGGGTTGCGACGACATCCATGCCCCTTGTGAAAAGATCAACGGGCCGATGATCCAGCTTCGCATCGGCACAGCACAATCGCGCACTTGTACAGCTTGATATTTTGTTTAGGCAAATCGCTGACGTTGTAGCATGCTTGGCCTGCTGGGCGCCCTGCGATCGAGCAGCTCTCGCGTGCCAGTTGCTGTAACACATCTTCCGTTCAAACACACAGCAGTACGGACGATCGCAGCGCGCAGCTTCTCCGCACTGCCGTGCGAGCAGGACGATGCGGCGCACGCCGATGTGACGGTCCTGCCGGCGCCTAGATTCAAGGCCCTGCTGCTCGACGCAGCCGGCACACTGCTCAGCCCCTCTGAGCCTGCAGCCGAGGTACTGAAAATTTCCCACTTCTTGATGGGCTTACACATGCCTTCCGGTGCTGCAAGTCGAACAATCTGACCCTCGTACCTTGGTCACTGCGAAGCATGGCGGCATACGGTGGCCCGCAGCGTGGCTCGCACATGTTGCGTTAATAATCATGCTGCTGGTGCCGTGACACAGGTGTACCTGCGGAACGCCAAGAACTACGGCTGCCAGCTGACGGAGCGAGACATCCTGCGCCGCTTCCGCCGGTAAGATGGCGGATGATCGCCTTGCACTGTCCTGCGCACGGCGATTGCCGATCTGCAGTGGCGCTGCAAGACGCAAGTCTTGCGAACAATCAATTTCTCTATAATGTGACGTTCCTGCAGGGCGTACAACACACCGTGGGGCGAGTCCGCGCGCAGATACGTCGGCGACAGCAGAGATTTCTGGTGCGTGCGCACCTCGCAGCTTTGCACAGCATGTGCCCTATGCTGAAACACTTGAACCGTGCTGGCATGACCGCGACAACTGATGACTGCAAACCACCACTGCAGGCACTTCATCGTCACAGAGTCTACTGGCTGCGCCGACCACCAGCTGTCAGAGGACATTTACGCCTATTTTGCGGAGAAGGAGGCCTGGGCCGTGGCGCCCCGGGCAGTGGCAGCGCTCACCCGTCTTCGAGACGCAAGTGAGCAATTGTTTACAGCAGACAATGCAGCTGTGAGATACAGCTTGGCCGCTGTAAGGCACCCAATACAGAATGTGCTCAGGATGTTGTCGCCTCTCCCGAATTGCTTGTCTCTGTTGCGCAGATGTGAAGCTGGCGGTGGTGTCCAATTTTGACACGCGGCTACGGCCGCTGCTGAAGGCGATGCAGCTCGACACCCTCTTTGACGCCATCATCGTGTCTGCGGTGCGTTTGACTGGATGGAGTTGGTTGGTTGCCCGCTCAAGCGCAGCTAGGGTCAGCAAACGGTGCTTTGCCTGATCTGCAATGTCAACCTGTTTCCGACCCCCTGCAGGAGGTGGGTGCGGAAAAGCCCAACCCTGTGATCTTCGAGACTGCCTGCGACGCGCTGGGCGTCGAGCCCGGCGAGGCTGTGCACGTCGGCGACGACCGCCGGTGAGCTTGCCCCGCTGCGCTCCCCTCTGCATCGGACTATGCAGAGGGGAACTGCGCTCGCCCGCGTCTCTGGGCATATTTCCTGCCTTTCGTGGCCGCTTTGTGGTGTGCGGCTTATCAATGCCATTGCCAGAGCATGCATGCAATGTCCTTGTACAACTGCGGACTCTTCGTTGCTCGCAGGAACGATGTTTACGGCGCCAGGGATGCAGGTACGCACCACAGCCCCCCACTGTGATCGAGGTCAACACCAAGTGCAGGGACAGACGCCTTTCTACATGTTGCGAGGCAGAGACATGCTCAATTTCAGAAGTTTCACACCGTGCTGCAGGCTGTTACGCATGGATGTTCGGACTGGACGTCCTCACCATGGAGCAGGTCGCCGACCGCATCTTGTACGGCAATGAGGACGATGATGATTTGATCCGTGCAATTGGCCGCTAGCATTCATCGGAGCGCACCAGCAACGTCAAACACGGCGGCCACGGACGGCCGTGCAAGATGCATCTCGTTCAGGGGCCAATTTCAGCTGTCAATTAATGAAGATTTGCCGGGAGTTGACGGCAACATTTTTGCGGCGGCATGGGATGCCAACCATTCTTTTGAAGCGCCGACGCAGGGCTTCAAGTTTGCAGTGCAACATGCACTGTAGTTCACACGGTCTAGTCTATCAGGTTCCAGTTCCTAGGTCCGCACTTCCTCAGAAGACACCGGTACTCAAGTCAGCTTTTGATGCGCCACCAGCGGTTGATACACATTGATGATGACGCCTTTTTTGCGCCAACCGCTGCCTGTTCCTTTTAACTGCGCACATGGCATTTGTAACATCAATGGCACAGTCGCCGTGACCGAGAGCATCGCCATTCTAGTAAAATTTGCGTGGTAACCCGCCACGACGTGGTTTTCGTTCCACTGGTTGGGGAAATAGGCCTATTTACATTTGCAATGTGGCACGGGGGATGACAGCATTTGCTGTGCACGCACCCTCGAGCAGCATGAGTACGCTCCCTGAGCACAGCATGCATCGCATGGTTTCATACCATGCGTTTTCCCACAGCCTGCGAGAGGCCAGTTTGCCTGAGACATCGACAGTGCTGTAAGCTTGGCGGGTGAAAGCAGCAGGGCACCACAGCGCCAGTCGCGAGTGACGTACCGAGGCTTGCACGGCAGAGTGCTTTCTAATACAGGCTCGGTGCTAGCTACGCAACTCCCCAGCCGCTCGCATCCCCTGCTCCAGCTGGTAAGCGCCGCAATGGCGTATCAGCTGGACCAGGGCGCTGCCCAGCGCCTCAACGGCGGCGAAACTGGCCTCACTCCAGTTATGCAGTGTGTGGGTGAGTGCTGGCGCACGCTGACCGATTACCACTCTTTTGGTCACGTGTAATTTAGAGGGAAGGCCAGCTTTATGGCAGTCCCTGTGCCGTTCGGCTCTCTGGCACGGCCCGCATGTAGTTGGCACACTTGCAATTCAGCAAAAGCTGCCTGCTTGCTCCACGGTACCAGTTGTGAATTGTCACTGCGCTCAGACGAATGCATGGGCCTCTAGTGTGACCACCCCTACCCGCCTGGTTGCCTGCGTGCGAGTTTGCTAAATTCAAGTTTGAGCGCTGGCTCCTGGTGAGATGGTGGTCACTGACGAGACCTCGTGGGTCTGTCACCACTGCTCACGGCATGTGCACAAGGGCCTTGTGCACGATAGCGACACCTGACTGCATGCTCCTGCAGGTGTCAAGCGGCTGAGTACCACGGGCACCAGCAGCGAGCGCTTCCGCCTGGCGCTGTCGGATGGCGAGAATTACGTGCAGGTAAAAACCACGCATGTGCACGCTGATGCATGTACATCTGATGCATGTGCACGCTGTGTTGCACGAATGCAAAGCCGTCACGTCGAAAAATCGGCACCCTGGCCTGGTCCAGCATCTACGCCACTCAGTCCAATACCTTCACAAGACGCGACACCAGTGTTCAAGGCTGCTCCTGGCCAGGCCCCAAAGAACCTCCGCTGCTTGCGCAGGTCATGATGGCGACGCAGCTCAACGAGATGGTGCGCAGCGGCGAGATCGCCAACGGCACCGTGCTCAAGGTGGACGAGGTCCTCGCCAACAACGTCAGCAACAGCAGGTGCGCACTGCCACCGTCCAGGTGGTGTCCCCCAGCGCATTTCTGCGCAGCCTGCACTGTTTCGATGCTGGTGGTCGTTGCATGGCTGATGCACCCGCCGTGCTGATCCCGCCCTGCAGAGTGACAGAGATGTTCCATGGCATTGCACAGGGTGCTCATCGTCCTCAACGTGACCCCCATGGGCATAAGCCAGCCCATCGGCAACCCCAATCCATCGCGCGTGCCTGACACCGGCGCTGCAGGTGGGCGCTGCACCCTTGACCAGAATCGAGACATTCCTGGACGTGCATGCAGCCGAAGTGAATGCGGTGGAAGCAGCTGTTGGGCCGGACTGTGCCCCCTGGAAGCATGCAAGGCGAAGAACCTCTGCAGGGGCTTTCGACATGGCAATGCTCTGCTGCACCAGATAGCGCCGCTCCGGCTGGGCCGCCACAGCAGCAGGCCAATGGGTATGGCGGCGGAAATGCTGCGAACGGCGCCGCAGTCAACGGCGGCATGTACGGAGCGCCCGCCCCAGCGCCGGCGCCGGCGCAGCCCTTGTATGGCGCGCCGCAGCCCGCGGGTGGCGCCGGCGTCCAGAATGGTGGCGGCTACGGCCAGGGCGGCGGCGGCTACGGCCAGGGCGGCGGCGGCGGCTACGGGAACGCGAACGGTGGCGGCGGCGGGTACGGTCAGCCCAATGGCGGGCCCGGCGGCTATGGCCAGAACGCCGCAGGCGGCGGCGGTGGCGGTCCGGGCGGCTACGGCCAAAACAAGCCCATGCCCAACTACAGGTGAGCACGGCGGCAGCCGTTGCGGTTGCAAATGTCCAGGAACACAGGTCAGCAGTGAGCGCCATGCATGCACCACTGCCGGCAGAGCCCCAGCACGTTTGTGCCCCAGCTCTCACTCCTGCCAATTTCATCGTCAGAGCCTACTCCCGAGCGGACGTGCGCTTCTCACAACCTGCCATGTACACATCTCTGCCGCAGGGCGACCAACGCGCCGGTCGCGCACGACCAGGCGGCGCCGCGCCTCGTGCCCATCAGCGCGCTGAACATGTACCAGAGCCGGTGGACCATCAAGGCACGCGTCACGCAGAAGGCGCCCAAGCGCACGTGGAGCAATGCGCGCGGCGAGGGCCGTGTCTTTAGTGCGTCACAAATTCCATGCCAATTGTCTTCCGAGGCGCTGTCCAGTTGTGTCAGAGGCAATGGTGCATGCAAATGTGCATTTGGCAGTGGGTCACCGTACAGTCACGAGGGGTGATTGACGGCATTGTTTCTGCAACGGTGTGATGGACAGCAGTGCTGTCAGTTTCACTACAGTGGTGGTGTGGACGGCATTGCGGCAACGACCTCTGGCTGCGAGGGTGTGAAATCTGGAGTGGGGCCTGTCATCAATGAGCAGGGTGTATGTAACTTGTGGACGTGGATGGCGCCAAGATCGCGACAAAGGGTAGCGTTGGTTCGATTCCTGTTTGCTTCAATAATTACTGCTTCGACTGCAAGCATCAACCTGCTGGACACCAAGAGTGATGTCGGGTCTTGCCGACAGCAAACCCGCAGTCGGTTCGCCTCTCCAAACCTTACGTTTTCGACTGCAGGTTTCGCCTGCTGGATACGGGAAGCGGCGAGCGGTGTCTGGGCTTGTTGACCCGAAACCTGCAGTCACTTCCATCTCTCAACTGCAGGCTTCAACTTGCTGGACACGGAGTGCGGCGAGATTGCTCTCAACATGAACCTGCTTTCATGATTGCTTCGTCACCTGCAGGCTTCAATCTGCTGGACGCGGAGGGCGGCGAGATAGCGGTGACGGGCTTCAACGAAGCCGCCGACAAGTGGGACCCCATCGTGCAGCGCGGCGTCATCATCACGCTCACCAAGGCCAGCATCAAGAAGCGGCGGCCCGGGGTGCGTCGTAAAACTCTGTCTGACTCTCAGCCCTCCTGCAGACCTGCGCGCGCAGCCAGCAAGCTCTGAAGACCACCTGGCTGCTCAGCGCCACATGCCCGGTGCCACATGCATGCGAGCCCAGGTCCAGGCCCGAATCTCAACGTTTGGTCGTCATCTGAGGCGGCTTGTGTTGCGTGTGCGGGTCTGAACTTGTGATCACTGTTTTGTGTGCAGGGCTTCAACACGACGCACCACGAGTTCGAGATCACGCTGGAGAACGCGTCGGAGATCACCGTTGTGCCCGAGGACGACGAGACCGCCGCCATCCCCGCCATCCAGTATCACGTGCGCCGTTTCGCAAGTTTGCTTTGTCTGTTTATGCGACTGCTGCCAGACACTTTGCCTAGTGCACCTGTGAAGCTCTGTGACGCTGAGAAAACATCAGAAACACACCGTCTACAATGACGGACCATCTAACTTGACTCTCTATCCGCATTGACTATCTCCTGTTCCACAATGACTATCCACATTGACTCTATCCTTTCGAATTCTGTCACCTGTCTCCCGCACACCAAGCACATCGAGGAGGTCGAGGCCATTGGCAGCGCACCAACATGGACGTGCTGGGCGTGGTGCACGCTTCTACAGCTGGCTAACTTTTCTCTATCCCGCAGTTCAAGCGCATCGAGGAGATCGAGGCCATCCCGGCGCGCACCAACGTGGACGTGCTGGGCGTGGTGCACGCTTGCGAGCAGCCCTTCCAGCTGCAGCTCAAGAACGGCACCGATGCGCAGAAGCGCAGCGTCACCCTCAAGGACGCCTCCAACAAGACCGTCGAGGTGCGCCCGCGTTGCAGCTGATGTCCAACGCGCAAGTGCGCCTCCAATTGATGCTGTGTGGCATGGACACTTTCCCGGGGATGCGGGGCGCTTCCCAGTCAGAGTGGTCTTGGGGGACTTCGGGTGGCGCAGCAACAGTGTCCTCAAGGTGCTGGTTCGCTTCCGCGCAGGCTCACCCAACGCTGCAATGTTGGGCACCATTCTGCGCAGCTGCCTCAATCGGTCCCTTGCTGCACCACGGTGTCGCACCCTCCAATGATAACCTCCCTGAAGCCCTGCTCGCGCCCCCTGCAGCTGACGCTGTGGGGCGACTTCGTGGGCGACCCGGGGGCGATGCTGGAGGCGGAGGTACAGGCAGGGCGGCACCCGATTGTCGCCGTCAAGGACTGCCGTGTGGGCGACTTCAACGGCAAGACGCTGTCCACGCTCAACTCCAGCACCGTGCAGGTCGACCCCGACATCCCCGCCGCTGGCCAGCTGCGCGCCTGGTGCGAATTATGCCCCTCCGAAACCTCTGGCCTCCAAGCTGATCTTCAGAACGCCTCTCTATGAAAGCGCATCCAGCACCGTGCAGGTCCACCCCGACATTCCCGCCGCCGGCCGGCTGCGCGCCTGGTGCGAGACTTTTGTTTCATGTCTTTCCGAGACCTCCGACTTTCAGAGCTGACCACCTGACCTTCAAGAACATTGGCCCTACGAAAAGGCCTAGCCTCAGGACACTCTGCGGAGGCCGGCGCACTGCGGGGCTGCATTGTGAACGCTGAGTAATGCATTCTGTGGTCACAGGGCAAGCCCGCTTGGTGCGCGCTTGCTGCGCTGCAGGCAGGAAACGAGGTGGTGGCCGCAGAGGCCTGGGTCTGGAGTGCTGTTTCGAAGTCTTGACCGTGTGTATACCAGGTACGACAACGGCGGCGCCGACGCCACCGCGACAGCGCTGTCCGAGCGCGGCATCGGCGGCGGCCGCGCGGACCGCCGCTGCACCTTTACCACCATTAAGGACGAGGGCCTCGGCTCTCATGGCCCCGCGTGGATCCTGGTGCGCGCACCGTGCAGTTGGTCTGTCGAGGTTTTTGACCTGTCGAGGTTCCTGCACCCTGCTGGGCGCCTGCTTCCGTCCTGGTGTGTGCTTCCGAACAGCCGCTTTGGGTTCCAAGCTGCGGCACGTCTCTGATCCGTTGATCTGAAGACAGCCTTGCTGATGATGCTCAAGGCATCCGGATCATGCTGATCTCATGAACAGATCGATCCCAGAAGGTGGAGGACTGAATGATTTTGTCCCCTGGTGAACACATTTCAAAACCCAAACCCAATATTCTCGTGCACTTTGTCGGGCAGATCAACGGCACCATCACCTTCGTGCGCAACGAGAACATGTCGTACCCCGCCTGCACGCTGCAGTACGCCGGCCGGCCGTGCAACAAGAAGTGCACCGACAACGGCAGCGGCAGCTGGTGCGCTCTCAGCATCCCGCCTGAATGTGCCGTGGCTGATTGCTCCCACACGCTGACGTCCAGTCGCACCTGCTGTGTGCCTTGCTAGTGCCATGTGTTCACGCAGCCAGCAGTGTCAGCATTCTGGGCGTATTCTGCCTGCTTTTCGTTTGAAGTATACCTGCACATCCTCCACGGCTCGCCGCCGCAAAATGCAGGTGGTGCGAGCGGTGCCAGGGGTCCTGCCAGCCGACGTGGCGCTACGTTCTGGCAGTCACCGCTCAGGTGGGGCCCCATTTGTGCACATTTGCTCGCAGTGACAATTTGGGACTTGTGTTTTCGACTGCAGACTCCTCTGCCCAGTGCAATGGCTTTTCCATGACGGCATCGAAATACGCCTCTGCAGCAGGCGCCAAGGCCGGCACACTTTCCGTGGCACCTGCTCTTTGGGACATCTTCCATCTGGGGCTTACCCCTTCCGTGTTTCCCGATGCAGGACCACACCGGGCAGCAGTGGCTGACGTCGTTCGAGGAGAGTGGGCACCAGATCATGGGCATGACCGCGCAGGAGCTGAAGGAACTGGAGGGCTCGCCCGCCTTTGACTCCGCCGTGCAGGCGCGCACCACCTTGCCCATTTCCCCCTGCTTCCAATGAGTTACTATATGCCAGTGCCTGCATTCCCGGTGAGGGGGCCTGCTGCGGACTTGAGGTCGCCATGCCGATGTCAGGAAAGAATCGACGGGACGCGGAATGCACGCACCAGCAACAGCCCTGTCGAATCCTACATGCGCATTCGCTGCTTGCTCCCTGAGTCCTGAAACTCTGCCTAATCCTGACCAATGCCTAATCCTGACCAATCCCAACCCCGCAGGCCGCCACCTTCCTGGGCTGGCTGTCCAAGCCAAAGCTGGCGTGGGACACCTGAACGAGTGATCATGCCCATATCTGAAAGCTGTGCACCCTAAACCCTGCCACCGGTATGTGCTGCAGGCGGCAAACTTCCAGGACCGGCTGTTCAAGCTGAAGGTGGCGGAGGACACGTACAACGACGAGACGCGCGTCAAGGTGTCCATTCGTAACACCGAGCCCCTCGACTACGCCACCGAGAGTGGGGTACGCCTTTCACTCCTCACTGCCTCACTTTGAGGTCCAGTGCCTCAGGATCTACTGCAAAGCTGGCATCGCCTTGCCGCAGAAGCTAGCGGATGCGTGCTGCTGCTGGATGCGCTCGCGCTCTGCAGCCCGGTGGTAGCTGTGCTGCTGGCGAGCGGTCTGCGACCTTACAGTGAGACGCTTGCATGCAACATTTGAACTCTGTCATGCCTTGCATATCCTGCTGTCAGTGGAGGTGGAGTCATAGCTCAGCTCAGCTGACTCGGCTGGTGACTGCGTGTCATGTTGGTTTAGCGTTGCCCCCGCAGGTGCTGATTGACTACATCACAAAGCTGCAAGTCGGCGAGCCCATCATGCAGCCGCTACCCGCAGCAGCGCCGGCGCGCCAGAACCTGGCCTTTGGCGGCGGCGGCGGCGGCGGCGCGCCCGGCGGCGGCGGCGGCTACGGCGGCGGCGGCGCTGGGCCAGCCGGCGGCGGCGGCGGCGAAGGTGTTATTCGCCAACTGGATTTTGCTGGCTTGTCGCAGCCAGGTGTCGTGCCCTCTGTTGTCCGCGCGTTGGATCTTCTGGCTTGTGCTGGTTGCGTACTATTTGGGAGTCACCCAGCAGGAGTACGTGGCCGCCCGCAGACGACCTGACGCGCAGCTGCCTGTTCAATGTCTTCTCCATGCATGGCATGCCTTCTGCAGGCTCTGCCCATCTCCCCATACACCTCATGTGTGCCCCACTGGTGCATTTGCAGGCGGCGGCTATGGCGGCGGCGGCTTCCAGGCGCCTGCCCCTGACGGCAATGCAGGCGGTGCTGCCGCCGCCGGCGGCGGCGGCGACGCCTGCTTCAAGTGCGGGCAGACCGGCCACTGGAGCCGAGACTGCCCCAACATGGGCGGCGCCACCAACGTGGGCCAGTACCAGGGCGGCGGCGGCGCCGGCGGCGGCGGCGGCGGCGGCGCCGGCGGCGACTGCTTCAAGTGAGCCGTGGAGCACCCTGCCTCGAATGAGCTGGAACCGGCAAGTCAATGGTGCATCGTGCTGATGGTGGGCAGCACTGCACACTGGCAATGCAATTCCGCGTGGGGCTCATCCATGAGGGCAGCGCGTCTGGGGGTCGTAATCGTTTGCTGACGCCCTTCAACACCTGGTGGCAGGTGCGGCCAACCCGGCCACTGGAGTCGAGATTGCCCCAACCAGGGTGCTGGCGGCGGCGGTGGCGGCTTTGGTGGCGGCGGCGGTGCAGGCGGTGGTGGTGGCGGCTTTGGCGGCGGTGCGACTTTTCCATTCACTGAGCCTGTAAACGCTGAAGTGCTGCTACTGGATTACGACCTGCGTGATGACACCTGTACTAGCTTCAGTCATGCACTTGTGTACTGTCTGAAGCTGATAGATGCGACGATAGTTTAAACCATGCTGAGGTCCTGAGAAGCCTCAACATGTGCTGAACAGGTGGCGGAGGCGGAGGCGGCGGAGGTCGCGGCGGCGAGTGCTTCAAGTGCGGTCAGACCGGCCACTGGAGCCGGGACTGCCCCAACCAGGGCGCCGGGGGCGGCGGCGGAGGCTACGGCGGCGGCGGTCGCGGCCGAGGTCGCGGCGGTGGTGGCGGCGGGTACGGTGGCGGTGGTTACGGCGGCTTCTGATGCTGCAGCGTTTTCTAGTTGTGTCAGGCGTCCTGTCAGACTTGTCGGCTGATTTTTCTTTCTGTTTGTGAGCCAACATCTCGAGGACTTTCTGCAAAGAATGTTGCTCAGCCTGGCGAGTGGGCATGGACACTCTAGAGCATGAAACGGAACGAAGGCAAAGGAAGCTCTTACATGGACATGTATACGTACAAGGCAGCGTGTCAGAGGGCAGCATGTCCGATCTGTTGCTTCCTTGTGTGTCTTCTAAACCTGAAGGGAGTCCGATTCTGGATAACCCTCTACTTAAGAAATGGCCTCCAGAACCTCAAGGCATCGCCGCAGTCACGGTGCCAGGCTGCTGCGGCGGCTGATGCCGTCGCTCAGCCGCTTGCGGAAACGCGCCTCCTTCTTCACCTCCCGCTCCACCCTGTAAAACAAAATAGCAGGCTCAAACGCAACGTCAACCTACAAGCTCCTGGCAGACGGACACCGAGGCAGAGCCACGCTTGCATCTGCCGCATACTTCCTGCTGTTGCTGATCACGTCTGCACTCGATGGCTAGCCCTGTCGATGACCGGCCCTCCCAGCGTCCCCCCCCCGCCCACCCCCCCCCCCCCCCCCCCCCGCGCACCGCTCAGCAAAGGGGGTGTGGTGCGGCGCCAGCTGCTGGTCCTCGCCGTACTTGGACACCTTGTTGTCTAACCCCGCCACCTGCAACGCCACAAAATGCTCCGCATTGCTCGAGTAGACAGCGTATCTGTGAAGACGTGCGTGTGCATACTGTGCTCTGTCTCTGGCTGCCGCTTCTGCTGCTGTCTGTTGCCTGGCTCCCGCCAGCGACTGCATGCTGACTTGTGCGTGCTGGTTCAGCACGACAGGCAAATGGCGGCACTGCGAGAGCTAGTTCCAGCTTCCTGAAAGACCTTGATCACATCGAGACATGCATGCCACATGCTCCTAGTCTGCAAACGTTATCGCACCTGCGGCGTGTGCAGCCCGGTGGGGGTGGCCGCGACCACAAACGAGTACTGGCTCAGGCCCGGTGTCGAGCACACCGTCTGCGCTGCCGACCGCTGCGTGCTGGCCTGCAGCGCAGCATCATCAACACTCGAACCGTACGGTCACTGTTCAGATGTTCTGAGACCCACTCGCAGAAGCACACAGCAGTGCGGGATTGCAACGCGATGTGGAGAGATGAGTCTGTAACATTCCCAAAATACCTGCCCTCTCGGGACCGTCTTGCATGGATCAGATTTCGACGCAGCTGTTAGTGCACACAAACACACCGATGCGGGCGCCGTCGGCGGCGGCAGCTGCGGCGGTGCGGCCAGCGGCGTGCGCTGCTGCGGCAGCGCGGCTGCAGGAGACAGTGAGTCCCACGCGGACGCCAGCTGCCGCTTCGGGCTGCTGCCCTGCGCATGGCTGCCTTGCTGCTCCGTCTTTGCTGCATCCAGCGTCGGCACGTTCTCCTTGCCTGCCGCGTCCTGGCTGCCAGCTGCCGCTGCTGACGCCGCCTGGCTTGCCATCTCCCGCTCGAGCCTGCGTTCTCGCATAGCGTCGGTCAGTTGAAGCTTGGGCCCATGCAGCTATTTAATGAGCTGCAGCGGAAGAAAATGGCTGCACCCTTCTGATTGATTTGGAAAATGCAGTGTGAGATGCTAAGACAACACACCATGCGCCCACCTGACTTCGAAGGGCGTGTTGCTCCATCGCAGCGCCTTCTCGTGCGGCACGGCTGCGGACTCCGGGCTGGGTGTGTACAGCACTGCGAAGGGCCGTGAGGCTGCGACTCCTGCAGGTGTCGCAGCGGCGTCAGCCGACGCCCGCTGCAGTGGTGGCCGCTGCATTGTGTGCTGCTGCGGCGCGGCTGCCAGCGCTGCGGACGGCTGCTGCTCGACGTCGCCGCTGTCGGCATCGCCGCTGCACAGGGGCTGCAGCAGTGGGGACTGCTGTGTGGCGGCGCCGGCCAGCTGACAGTTTGGCGCAGCAGACCTGGCCGGCGCTGCCTGATCCGCGCTGCTCAGAGCCTGTACAAGAGGTTGCCTTAGCGTTTAAGGCCATTGAAAAGTTCTCTCTGCCTTCATCATCAAGCTTCTGCTGCTGGCAATTGCTTGATATGTGCAGTGGCGCAGCAGTGGCGTACGCACCTGGTAGGCTGGTTTAGCGGTGTCTGCATCGCGTTTCTTTGGCCGCTTGTCGCGACGTCTGAAGCAGCCGAACAAGCTCAGCAGGCCCATGCCGCCACAGACCATAAGCACCGCACCGAGCCTCAGGAGTGCTGAGCCACGATGCGAAGTGCAAATCTGCAGGCGCTCGTCCCGTGGCATCCACTGCTGCAACTGCTGGTCGGTATGAACAGACAAGGACGATTCTGCGAGGACGTGAGCTGACGCAAACTCTGAGTGTGTTGCAAACCCATAAATCAGTGCACAATAGCAGCTCCATTTTGTAAATTGAATGTTCTGAGCACGTGCATTTTCTCGCCCTCGCTGATCGCTGCACTGCTCAAAACGCCCCATGGGGCGATGCAGAAGCTCTGAATCATCATGGCGAGGGCCGACGAAGGCGCCTTCATAGAGGCGCTCATTGCATCCGAGCGGATTGGCGACTGGCTGGCGGCCATCAGCGCGCCCGAGTCCTCAAAGTGCGACAGCAATGGATCAACACTGCAACTCACGGAGCAGCGTCCGCAAAGCTGACCGCTTGCCGCATGATTCTGCCCGCTGGATTGCACCCGTACCCTGGCTGCCGCGGCAGCAGTCATTGATGGAATTACTGCATGCGTTGCAGGCAGCGAGCAGCACTGCAGCAGCTCGAGGAATGGGTACTGCAACGTGACGCGTATGCCGAGGAGGTGGGGCTGATGCCCTTGCTATCATGCCCTTTCACCGCGAAATTTGCACGTACGATGGCATTCTGGTGAAACATGTGACACTACCACGCTTGCAAATTGGCGAACACAACGAATAGCAATGGTGCTTATGCAGGCTCGTGAGGCTGGCGCGGTGCCCGTCTTGACAGGCCTGCTCAAGCGCACAGGCAAGGGCAGTGCCTGACGCGATGATGCCCACCTCATGCATGGTATAGCTGAACATCACTAACCATTCGACAATCATGTGAGCTGATGAACCAGACTCATCTCCTGGCCACCAGATGATGAGGACATGCAGAACTCTGCGGCACGAGTCATAGCCGCCTGCAGCGGCCCCGCCGCGATGCCATCAACGGTCTGTTCCCCCACCCAGGCTGCATGGCCCGTCTGCAATTGGCTGTCAGGCATCGCTAAGCTGTCTAGAACCAGGGCCGATCAGGTGTGCGGTCGTCGCAGCACAGTCAGTATTCAATCATGAATGGCATCCGCGGCTGTGCAGACCCGGGTTTTCGAGTATGGCGGGACCGGCGTCGCGGTGTGCGAGGGAGCGCTGGGCGACGGCCTCGGCGCGCGCGTGTGGCTGTCCGCCCAGGTGAGGCCTGATGCCCTGCAGTGATATCGTGTTTCCCAGATACACCGGAACATAGGGTGTCTGCCCGAAGCTGGAGTCTGGAGCTCCAACAGCAACTTGCAGAAACGGATTGCAGCAACAATCTGAAGAAGAATTACGTTGTCGGGGTGTCCTGAAGGCGCTGGCGCGGACGATGGTGGCGGCGCCGCGGTGGTGGCGGGCCGCAGCGTGCCGGAGAATCTGGAGCTGCAAAGGCATCTTGCAGGAACCAATTGCAGCATGAACAAACTGGCCGTCTTGTCGAAGGCGCTGGCGCGGACGCTGGTGGCGGCGCCGCGGCTGGTCGTGGACCGCAGCGTGCTGGAGGTTGGCGCCGGCGTCGGGCTGGCGGGGCTGCTTGCCGCGCGCCTCGGCGCCGCACAGGTGCCGCTAGCGCAGTCACCCCCTTTTGCTCGATTGCACAAGCATTGGTGGCGGGCCGTGGCGTCGGCGTGCTGGAGGTGGGCGCCGGCGTCGGGCTAGCAGTTTGCCGCCGCACATGTGAGAATTTGTATCTATGTGCCCATGATATTGCTCGCAAAGCAGACCCCCTGGCGGGGCTGCTGGCCGCCTGCCTCGGCGCCGCACAGGTGCGGCCAGCGCAGTCTCCTATGTTTGTGCAGCTGCAGGCAATTGCCTTTCACGCGCCTAGTGTGCTTGTCAGCTGTCACACATGACCACTTGGCGTGCTGGTGTCTCGCGCATCTGCAGCGCCCCAGCGCCAGCTCGCCGCGCACGTGATGTACGCAGAGCTGCGCCGTGGAGGCGTGCGAGGCAGCGATAGGTTTACAAGCCACCCAACGCTAGATCCCAAACTTGGGTGGATTCTGTGCTCTGCAGGTCACGCTGACGGACTATGAGGCGCCTGTGCTGCGGTGCCTGCGGAGTTCCGTGGAGGCGACGGCGGCGCTCGACGCCGGGCGACAATCGAGCGATGCCCCGTCAGCGCCGCGGCAGCCAGCTGCACACGCCGCTGCAGAAGAGGAGGCACACAGAGCGGATTCCGCAGAGGTCGGCGCCAATGCCGGTACTGCCGGTTGGGATCCAGAGGATGCAGACAGCTGTGACGATTTGGATGAGTTCCTTGCCGGCGGTGGTGCCGGCGGCGGCGGCTGCGGCGGCGGCAATGCCAACAAGCCTGGCGGCCGCAAAAGCTGGGACTGGGTGCGGTCTCGACTGCTCGACTGCATGCAGCACTCCTTTGGGCCGGTCCTGGCACCTGAAGCAGCTCGAAGTTAATGCGACAGCAGAGTCTCATAGGCAGATCTCTAGGTGTCCAAGGGAAGTCGGTTTCAACAGATATGTGGCAGGACTCGAACCGCCCCCGAGCCGTCACTCACATGCCAAGATTCGATGGCTGCTGAGCAGCAGCCCCAATGGGCGCAATTTGTTGCCATTCCAAGCTTTCAATCCCCTTGGCAGGCCGCCGTCAGCGCCAGGCGCCTGGATTGGGCTACGCCGTCGCAACGCTGCATGTAAATGGGAGCAGAATTCCGGATGTAGGGGTGTTTCATCTCCCTGGTGCAGGACGCTGTCAGCGTCAGGCGCCTGGACTGGGGTGACGCCGCCGCGATGCTGGACGGCGCTCAGCCGCCGTCGCAGCCGGGCAGCGGTGCGGCGCCCGGAGCCGGCGCTGCAGCGGACGGGTGCGGTGAGGCCGGCGGAGCCAAGGCCGCGAGCGGCGGCCCGCCCGACCTGGCGGCGGACGCACAGTTCGAGGTGGGTGCCGGAGACCTGACACATCAGCCACTCCGCCAGAAGTGTGGATGCTGCAGGCTGCCTGGAGGTGCGGCGGCGAGCCCCACGCTGCTTTGCATCGTGCTTCAATTGCCCCCCTGCAGCAATCCGCCGTGGGGACGTCTAGCCCCGCATCCACAGCAACAGGTTGCCTTGGCTCACCAGCCCTCGCGCCGCGCCGCATGCAGGTCATCATAGGCAGCGACGTGGCGTATGAGCGCCGCCATGTCGCGGGCCTCGCAGCGGCGATCGCACGCCACCTGGCGCCGTCCGGCCGCGCGCTACTGTGCTGCCCCATCCGCGAGCAGGTGCATCCTGGCTTCTGGCTGGCGCCGCGCCTTCTGGCCTGCGTGGAGTGATACCTGGTAATCATTGCGCAGGGTGTAGCTGCTTTGGCAGCTGCATGGAAGGCGCCACACGAGCGCGGCAGCCGCTTTTGCAGTTCGGTGTTGTTGCAACCGAGCATGCACTGGCGTGCCTGGGTACTCAGCATGTCCAGTGGTTTTGTAGGGTTCAGGGGTTACCAGATCGTCTGCACTGACAAACCAATCGACCAATGGCACTGCCGCAGGAGGTGCTGGACTCTTTTCTGGAACAGCTGGCGGCGCGGCGCCTGGCGCTGCAGATGCAGGGCGTGGTGCCGCTGCTGCGCGACGGCGGCATCGCCGACCAGTCCCGCGGTTACGAGGTGAGATAGAATTGTTTAAGCCCCTTTCGAGTGGCAGGATTTTGGCTGGAATCCTGGAGACTAGCTGCATCCTGTGGCAGATGGCTCTGGCAGGAAGAGCTTTAGAAAACACTTGGGTCCAGATCGACCCGCCCACGGTCATGCAAAGCGTTAAGTCCGAGAGAAAACGAGCGAGATTGTTCTTGCAGGGTGGCTTCCGGCTCTTTGCCATACAGCACGAGGATGCTCCGGAACTCGGATGGCCATGGAGCACCATGCTTGGATGGCAGCCGCTGTGAATGCCGCGATGCGATGTTGAGGCGCTTTGGAGTGTTTTGATAGTATTTTTTGCTTTGCAATGTCGAGTCATTAGAGCTTGATTGCACAGCCAATGGTTGGCTATCAGCCACTCAGTGTGTGAGAGAATCGTAGATCATTGACTTTGGGTATCCGACAAATCTTTCCACTCATTTGACTATCAACGTCTACGCTCAGTTGAAGCGCACACCCAACAATGCTCGTAGTCACGGGCATGTTTCTTGTCGATCCGCGAGTGACCCCGAGTGACTCGATGATAAAGTGGCGTGATATTGTCATCCGCGACTCATTTTCAGAAGCGGTCGCAGCTCTGCCGCCGGATTTACCGCTGAGTAAAAACAAGGCGCATTCTGGCTCTTTCACATAGCGCACGACATCGGAAACGTAGCAAATGATCGATTGCACACCATTCGCACGCTTTGGGAACAATAGGCGAAAGTTGGGTCGAGTTTTGCATTTTTTGGTGCATTTTCTCGGAAGATTCGAATTTTCTGGCCTAATCGCGGACTCGCCCGTGACATTTGCAAAACAGCTCGCGGACAGCTAAATGCTTAATCATCCGCGACTCATGCCCGTGACTACGGTGATCTTTACATTAAAGCTACACATAAACTGCAAACTAGGGAAGTCCTATTGTGTTCGGCGCCAATTGCGCAGGTTCATAAGTTCCGTTTCAATGAATCCTCCAGTCCCCATGCGAGAATGCATCCAGCAGCGCAAGCTTCATGTCACGTCCGTCCATGCCGCTGAAACTCGGTCGCCTTGTCCCCAAACCCTGGGACCGCACGTTGCAGCACTGTACTGCAAGCTCTGCCTCGCAGCATAAGATGCCCATTAACTTTCTTACCATGCGGCGCCGAGACACAGCAGCGCAGCTCCCAGCAGCACCTGCAGATATCAGAGAGTCACGACGGTTACCCAAGGCATGCCGCCGCGCCTATGGTTCAGTACACAAGCACCTCCCGTTGCCGACTTGCAAGGCTGCACATGCACAGCGTCACAACTGCTGATCGTCCGTGAACATCTGCCAAGCTGCCAAGCATGGGCAGCCACTGCGACATAGGCAGATGAACTGTTGGTGGTCACTGCCAAAGGCAGCGGCACTGAAGTAATCTCACCTGCAGCCACATGCCGACATTCGCGCCACGTGCGGCGCCCTGTGTCTGCGCCCTCATGATGCCGGCTGGCGGCGGCGGCGGCACGACCGCCACATCGGACGTGCTCGCGGCGGTCGCGTTGGCGGTGACATTGCAGGCGCTGAACAGCAGCGAGCTGCGCGGTGCACAGAGGTGTGCCGGTCATAGCCGAGGCCGAATGGGCGCTAATAAATGTGGCAGGCCATGAGCATGTTGCTTCGCAAGCAGCAGATGGACTGGATGTTACGCCTGAAACACAGCTGTGCGCGCTCAGAGTCAGCGTGATGGCAAGACCCAGCCAATGTGAACAAAGAGGGGAGGGGCGCCTCACAACTGGCCACCGAAGAGCGAGTTGCCCTCGATGCTCGTCCTGCAGGTGTTGGGTATCTGCGGCAGCAGCAGCTTGCGCTCAGTCTGCATGTCCGGGTTCGTATGCAAAGAGGGGCCGGCCACCCATTGTATTGCAGGCAGATCCACAAGCAATGCCTCCTGTGCAGGGCAAGCCAGCGCGCGCAACACGGGATTGCAGGAGTGACAAGCACTTGTGCAAACACTGCAAAGGACATGGTTCACAGACAGTATGTGTCTGAAATCGTTTCCGCATTGCAGAGTCTTACCCGCCCCAGCAGGCCAGAGCAGCTGGAAGGACAGCTGCTAGTGGATGCGCCAGAGAGACACGTCTGTGCCGCCGCCGATTCGAAGCTCACATCCGACAGGCAGCCCAGGTCAGCCTCCACGTCTGCACACCAGAACAGATGCTCTTGGTTCAGATCTCGGTCTCGTTGACTTTGTTACACTTTTCGGCGAGGTGATGATACTGCATCCTGTAAGGTGCTGGGGTCAACATGGCTGCCAAATTGTGTCCAGACAAGGCTTCATCCGCCGTCTGATGGCTGCTTTGATGCTGTATCTTTGATGCTGCATCTCAGAAAGCTGCGCAGGCCGCAGCATCAGGGTGAATGCGTCAGCAAGCGTGTGCGGTCGTACCTGTTTGGTAGCTGCCTGAGAGCGGCGAGCCCGCTGGCGACAGCGCCCGCGAGTTGCAATTTTCTGTCAGCGCCAGCACCGCCTGCGCGCATGACTTTTGCTATTTCACGTTGTTTGAAGGATTTGGGGTGGTCGACATCCAGGACGCTGCAGCGGTGTGCGGAAGTGTGCGGCAGAGTGCATGACGCCATGGTGTGCAAGCACAGGCACAGCAGGCGCGAACAGCGGCCTTGCCTGCACGGCTGTGTCGTTGCCCGCCAGTACCACGCAGTCTGCGAAAGACAAGCGTCAGGGTCATGCTGCAGCCAAAAAGATGGAAAGCGGCATTTGGGAGCACTTCGAATTTGCAAAGCGAGTTGGGGTGGCCGCTGCCGGCACCGCATACTCACCGAGGACGTCCGTGCTGCCCCATGCGCTGCGGCACACGCTGCCGCAGAACTGCGCTCGGAAAGAAGTGGATGCTGTCATACAACCAAGCCTGCAGGATACTGCGCGCCGCCGTCATGTGTGGGTGCGCCGCGCACAACAAGACAGCGCGCCATCTTGCGTACAATCACTTTATGTTGAACTTCATATTGATACGAGGTTGCTGTACTCACCACTGCGTCATTGCTAGCTGAACAGGTGCAGGCGCTGCTGATGGAACCGAGGCATCGCCCTCCCGTTGCACAGAGCGCCGCACCGTTCTGCGCTGCTACCGTATGCAGAAGGTAAACGAGCGATGCAACAAGGACGATCCAACAGGGCATGCGAGAGCGCATCGCGACCCCCAAACGCTAGACAGACCGGTCAACACTTCGACATGTGGCCCAGCTGCAGGTGCACACCGAGGCAGTGGCTGCAGACCAACAAAGTTACGATCTTGTCTATCGAAGTGTTCAAAGGCCAATTGTGCGGAGAAGAGGCCACAGAAGCCGGTCAGTCACAGCAGCCACGTGTAGTGAAGACAGCTGGCTGAGCATGACGACACCATCAGTCAGGTAAAGTACCCAATCACTCAGCAGAACTGAGGTAATTGCTGCATGAAAGCATGAACATGCTGGTGTAGAAGCGGCGGCGGCGGCGGCGGCGGCGGCTCATCAGCGATGTTGGATGTCGGACTATGAAATTGCGGTTAAAGACTGCGCACCGAAACACGCTTCAAACAGACAGGACTGAACACATCGTGTCAGTAGCCTTCGAAGCCCAGCAAGGGCAGTCCTGTCCCACCCCTTTACAGTACCCTCATACTCCCCCATGTAGACATCATGGCTTATGCAGCGGACGGCAGTGACCGCCGCCCGCTCGCCGTGCGGAAGTACACGTCAAAGAGAAGCACTGGCGCACTCGAAACCAACAAGCGCACTCGAAACCAGTGGCAAGTACGAAATCATAAGATCATGAATCCCGGAGGGAGCGTGAGAAAACCACGAGCAAGAGCTAGAATATAGGTTCCGACGCAAACCATGCGGCTAGTGATGTTGTGCCGGCCGAGGGTCACGACTTGGGCACGATTCCGGATGTAGGCGGCTGCGGCTAGTATGGCTGGTGCGATGCGGTGCCTCAGCCGTGCTGGTGCCACCTCTGCGACCCCGCTCATTCTGAGCAGGGGCAGCGGGTGGCACCAGCAGGAGGAGGCGTTTGGTCTTCCCCAGCCGCGGCACGCGAGCCGCGCGCTTGGCGAAGGTAGTAGCAGGTGCGGTGCCGCAAAAAAATTGTGCACCGATGCCCACATGGCATGCGGCTTCTGGATGACGGCAGCAACCCCGATGCGCCCGACCGAGTCTGCAGCAGCAGCTGGTGGCGCCACCCCTGCCGCGACAAATGCCCGAGCGAGCCAAAGGGCCGGGGGCGAAAAGATAGTAAAAAATGCCGCCCTACAGCACTGCCGCTGCTGCTGGCGCTGCTGCTGCTGCGCTGAAAGAGCATGCTTCGGCCTGAATTTGCTGTGCCAGGGCCCAGGGCGACGGGCGATGTTGCGGGCTGCCGCATCGCTGGGCGGGGTCCCCAGGCACTGACGCTGCACTAATATAGCGAAAGCAAAGCTCTGGCGCGAGAGTTGCTCAGAGCAGAAGCAGCCCTGCAGCTGCGGCCGAGAGTAGCGGCAAGGCGCCGAGCGCCTGCGTGAAAACACGAGGAACATCAGTACGCAGGTGACCGAGTTGGCACGTCAGGTACCTTGTTTTTGGGGTTGTTTTAAAGCACAGCAGGGCAGGACGGCGGGGCAGGAACTGGTGAGACTGATGCTTGAAGCCTGACTGCAGAGTGGCTGGCGTCGCTCTCTGCAGCGCTTAGGCAGGCGGCAGGCGTATCAGCAGTGTGTAGAAGTGTGATGCAGGATGCGCACCACGCTGCGGGCGGCTGCCTGGTCGGTGCTGCTGGGCGCTGTTGCGGATAGCAGCGGGTCGCTGCCGGTGCTGGTGGCTGCCACTGTGTTGGCGGCGGTCGTCACCGTCGGCCCGCCCGCAATGTTGGCTGCCGTGTTGGCCGCCACGGGGCCGTCGACTTTGTAGGTAATTTTGCAAGCGGTGAAGACACCCTGCCAGGTCATGCCGTAGAACGAGTCCTGCGCCATCGTGTTCCGGCACGCCGGCGCAAACTGCAAGGTACAATGTGATGCTTGTCAGCCATCACTGCTGCGTGTTGAATACCATTCGACAAGGCGTAGCCCTTGCAGCTATTCATGATTACATTTCCATTGTGCAACCCCCAAAAAACGACAATGTCGGCAGGATAAGTGGTCGGCTGAAATGTGCAGGCTGTTTTGGAAAACTTTCTGCGTCAGCAGCGATTCGACAGCAGCACGAAATCAAATGTGCGCACCAGGGCGAACTGCGCCGCGCACGGCTGGGTGCACGCGTTGCTGCCGGTGACGGACGTCACGCACTGGCTGGCTGTCCCCATGTTGAGCCTGGCCGAGCTCGCCGCACAGCCAAAGGCGCCGATCGCCGCTGCACGAGCATTCGGAAATGCAGGTCAATGGATGTGTCTCCCTGCAATGGGAACTAGCATTCCCTGCCACGCTGCACTGTCAAAGGGCTCAGCTTTTGAGATGGGAGAGCAGGCTGCACAGTTGGAGGGCGCGGGCTCACATGACACGTCGCCTGTGGTGGCTACTGCTGTGCCGGTGGTCCCGGCGCCGCCTGTCGTCGCCTGTGGGTTGGCGCCGCTGGCCACGGCGCTGGTCGCCGCGGCGGAGGTTGCCGCCGATGTGACCGCCGGCGTTGCCACGCCAGCAGCCGTGTTCGCGCCTGCGGCCGCTGCGCCAGCGGCCGTGCTGGTCGCGACGGGCGAGGTGGCGGTGACGCCGCCGCCGACGCTGCTGCCGACGCCCACCGTGGCGGGCGCGCCGCCGCCACCCGCCAGGCTCTGCTCGGGCGCGGTGCTGACCGAGACGGTCGACGGGGCGGCAGGAACGACAGGCGCTGTGGCGGCGGCGGTCGTAGCGGGCGCCGCGATGCCGCCCAGACCGCCGCCCACCCCTGACGCTGCAGCAGCGGCATTGGGGATCGGCGGCAGCCCGCACTTTATGTTCAGAGATTGCACATTCTGCACACAATGATACAATGGAGTCAGGCGAAGTCGCAACGGGGTCAAGCGAAGGCGCAGCACGTGCAAATCAACGTGGAAAGGTATGTACAGGCCAGTGTGAGAAGGACAACAAGGGTATGCAACACTGCAGCAGCAATAACGGCAGGAGGTGCAGCGGTGGCAGCGGCAGCCACTCACATTGAGCCAGTACGTGTTGCCTCCTTGGCCGAGGCACGTAATCGCGTCCAGACTCCCCCAGGACGTTTGGCACGGGGCCTTGCAGAACTGCACGACGCATGAAGACGGGTCAGTGTTGGGTACAAGAGAGGACGACGCAAGACAGTATCGGGGTCCGTCGCAATGATCCGGGGAAATCGACGGGTGCCGCGAGCTGCCTTTTGCAAGCATTGAAGTGGCTCGGTCTGGCGCACACTTGTTGGCTGGCGCTATGCAACCAAGCGATCAGCCCGGTTGTCTTGAACTGCAAGTGACGTGAACCTCAAGGAGCTCCAGAACCGATCGGGACGCCACGCATCCGGTCCTGATCGCCTGGTGACTAGTCTCAGCCCCTATAGTAGGTCATTTGTCCACAGGGCTACGCCCGCGGTCAAGACCCCTGAGGCGACGTCATGCGTCACGGCTATCATTTCGGACAGGCACGAAAGGGCACCACCGACGGCCAGGTGCAAATGCTCACGCGGCGCTACCTGATCGCGCCACTGCAGCCAATTGCTCTTACTGTGCATTAACGGCAGCCGCAGGCGGTGCTCGGGCGTCGAACCCGAGTACCGGCCGACAAAAGGATCGACAAAGCCGGGCTGTCACACCGGGCGGCGCGTCTCGGACCCGGCGACATGGCGCGAGGGCGTCATGAGCACGAGTCGCATTGTGTAGCCCCATGAATGCTCTCTAGGTCGCATTGCCGGAGGGAGCTGCCGGCGGAGGCGCTTTCCGGCCTCAGGTGCCGCTCGACCCCCGAAGCCACACAAAGCTCACGTGAGGCCCCCACACAGCCACCAGCCGGAGTAACACTGCTGCGTTTGCACCTAGGGGCTGTGGGGGGTGCAGGATCACGCCTGAAGACGCGGGCTGCGCTGGCCTGCCCCAATGAGGCGCCGGCGGAGAATGCAGCGGGCGCCAAAAGGCAGTCCCGACCCCTGGAGCCATAGGGGCCCGGCACGGTACATGCCGAGTATTTCGCATGGCACAGCCCCTTCATTGTGCTGACAGCTCCTGCAAGAGTTATACATTCCGTGCAAGTGAGCTGCAAGCGGCACAGCTGCCCCTGTGACGCGAAAACGAAAGGGTCATCGCAGCTGCGTGACCTTGTCACCCCCGGCCCCACCCCTCATATGCCCGCCCGACGCCGGATCGCTAGTGCGCATGTGTCACATTGTACACAGGTTTGAACGAGCGCGTCTCCGGCCCCGTGCTGAGTGTCGGAGCGTCTCCGGGCAGCAAAACATGCACGCAAAATGCAAAAGCCCGGACGCCGCAAGACGGCAGCGCGACGGAGAGGCTGGGCGGCTATAAAGTGTGCCTGGAGCACTGTAGGGCTGCGGCGCATGCTCCGCGGGGCCCGGCGCAGGCTGCAGCTGACTGACCGACCGACCCTTTCTCCAGCAAGTCCGGGCGGGGTGCGCCGGCCGGGCGGTGCGGCTCACCGTTGGTGATGTAGTAGGGAAGCAGCTGCCGCAGGCTGCCACCACGCCGGAGAAGCATGAGACCTCCACGCACGCCTGGTTCACCGAGACGGCTGTGACGCGCGCTGGACTGACTAGGCAACACAGTGCCACCGCCACGGTTGCAGCGAGCCCGCCTGCGCTACGCCTCATCATTGCGCCCGCTGCTGATGCCCTTGAACAATCGCACGCTGCCAGAGGATTCGTGACGGGGTGGGTGCTGCTGTGAAGTGGGGTGGGGTCTCGTTCGCTTCCGGAATGGCACATGCGGGACTCCCAAGTCAGCGACACGGGAACTACTGGATGTTCTCACGTAACCGCTTCTGCATGCTCATGCGAAACCCAAGATGTGAACGCCTGTGGATCGCCGTGAACTTCAGTCTCCGCCATTGCAAGTCAGGCAACAAAGTAGGCTGTCGATCGCCGCAATGCTGTGCACCTGGAGCGCCCGGCCGTCTTCGCTAACGAGGGTGTCTGAGCTGTGATCCACGCGATTTGAAAGGCCAGAATCAAGCCGTCTGGAGTGGCTGGTCAGGCGATTGCAGGAGTTCATCCTTGAACGTCCCAGGTGCCAATCAGAGGACAGCTGGGCGCTCAATTTCGCCCACAGGCAGCTGCGTCAGAGGCCCCAAATGAGCGCTGCTGCCGGCGGAGCGGCGCGGCCCGCGCCGCTGCTTAAGGAGCTCGGCTTCCTGGCGGACACGCCGCTGGTTCGCTTCGCGGACCGGGTCTTTGGCGAGTATGCGGACTACGGATTGGCACTGGCGATCGCGCTCACGCTGCCGTTCCTGCGCGGCGCCCTAGACCAGTTTCTCTTCAAGGTGCGGCCGGATGCCGCTCTTGATTGCTCTTTACGGCTGTATGTGCCACCGCGTGTTGATGTGTTGATCAGGTGCTGAACGCATGGTTCGGCCTCTGCGATTGACACCTGAGCCTGCATGCTGGACATGCCCACATGCGCAACGGCAGCTCTTCTGCTTGTGGTTGTCCGACAGCTGCTGGCACGTCAGGGGTGCACGCATGTTGTGAAAACAAACACGAAGACAACGCTTGCACGCTGCAGCCGCTGGGGCGGCGCCTGATCTGTGGCAGCAATGCGACGCCCAACAAGTCGCAGCGGTCGCTCATCTACAAGTGGAAAGGTGCCTAGCCGGTGAAATCGTATCTGCTGTCGGCTGTGCTGGCTGTGGCTCGTTGCAGAATCCTGCATGTCGCTCGTGTCTTCACCTAGCTGCAGGGCAGAAAGCATGACAGGCACTGCCCAAATCCTGGAGTTGCCATCCTGCAGAGTCGTGCTGGAAGGCGCTCATCTACTTCTCCCTGGCGGTCGCCGCCTTCGTGGCCAGCTACCAGATAACGTGCGTGACTGTCAGAGCGCCATTCCTTTCTGTCACGGGAGCTCACTATGAAAAATGCCTGCTCACTTCGACCGGCAGCCTGCGCATTTGCACCACGAGCCTGCACATGCGTATCTGTGCCAGTGGCCCAGCAAACCGACGCAGCACTGCGCGGCTGCAGCCAGGGCGAGTCAGTGGTAGATGATATCACATACCCCTGCTGCAGCCTGCGCCCGCTGCATCCTGCCGCACGACCAACTGCCCCTCCACTCGCCTGATTTTTTTATATTAATATATTTTATCGCCACCGCCTGTGGTCACTGCTGGCGCCGCCGGTGTGCAGAACTTGGCGGGCTATTACACCCGAGAAACGCGCCCGAGCGCGCCACTGGGGGTAATTATGTGTCAACAAAGTGTCAACACTCAAACTGCTTCAGGCATGCTGTTCCATCTCCGGCGCCGCAGGTGGTTTACGCGCAGCCGGGCGCTGTGGGAGGGCTGCACGCAGCTGCCGTGCAATTACGAGGTGCCCAAGGCTGTGCGCCTGGTGTATTGTCTGGAGATGGGGCACTACCTGCAGGTGCGCGCCTGAACCCTGACACCAAGAACCTAATCCCGAGCCGCTTTCTTGGACGTCCAAGGCCATGCGGTTGGGGTACTGTCTGGAGATGGGGCAGTACCTGCAGGTGCGCATCCTGAATTCTCACTTCCCAACAGCGAGCCTCAACACTCGTATGGCTTCCCGGATGCCCGAGGCCGTGCGCCTGGTGTGCTGTCCGGAGATGGGGCAATACCTGCAGGTGCGCGCGCCCAGCCCTGACCTTCCGATCCTAACCCTAAGGCAAAATGTTTGGGTCTTGGCGGACGGTCGGGCCTCCAGGCCCGACCGTTGTGGGTAGGCATCAAGCTGCGCAGCACGGTAACGCCGCCGTCCAGAAGCGACTGCGCGGACTCGTTCGCACAGACGTGTGGCATGCCATGTCAACTCTCGGCCTGCCCTGTGAGGAGCT
>JAABUL010000595.1_pt1 | contig 76658 bp, 62 predicted proteins | sample 5559151 | NCBI WGS metagenome assembly JAABUL01 (sample SAMN10711876, study PRJNA513368) | rock metagenome | isolation source: Antarctica rocks | place: Antarctica: Victoria Land, Pudding Butte sud
ACCGGCTCAAACAGTGGCGGGGCATCGCCGCCCGCTATGACAAGACCGCCATCAACTACCGCGCCGGAATCGTCCTGGCCAGCATGATCATCTGGCTCACAACCTGATCCAGGAGACACGCCCTAGCTCAACCCGCTGCAGCGTCGATGCTCGCGAGTGAGCAGTCATCGTGTCAGGGTCGGCGGACACCTCGTGTCCCCCAGCTGTTCGACCGGCCGACCAGCGCGGTACCGGCCCGTCCCGCTGACCCGCACCCCGGGCCAGGACCCCGACCTGTCAGCTCAGGCGAAGGCCGCGTCGAGCAGCGCAACCTGCTCGCTCGCATGGGCCTTGGCCGCCCCGACCGCCGGGACGGTGCTGGCTGGGCGGGTCACCGGGCGGACCGGGCGGTCCAGCCGGTCGACCACGCCCAACGCGATGCTGGGCCACGGTCCCTGGTTGGCGGGTTCGTCCTGCACCCAGCGGATGTCCTGCGCCCGCTCGTAGCGGTCCAGGATCGCGCGAAGCTGCGCCAGCGGGAACGGGTACAGCTGTTCCACGCGCACGATCGCGGTCCCGGTGTCCTTGCGGCGATCCCGCGCGGCGGACAGGTCCCAGGCGAGCTTGCCCGAGCAGAGCAGGACCCGTCGCACGCCCGCGGGGTCCGGCCGGGTGAAGTCGTCCAGCACCGGCTCGAACGACCCGGAGGTGAAGTCCTCAGGCGCGGACACGGCCGCCTTGCTGCGCAGCATCGATTTCGGGGTCGCCACGATCAGCGGACGGTGTTCGGCGCCCAGGGCGTGGCGACGCAGCAGGTGGAACCAGCTGGCCGGGGTGCTGGGCTGGGCGACGTTCAACGCGTCGTCGGCGGCCAGCTGCAACCAGCGCTCCAGCCGCGCCGAGGAGTGGTCCGGCCCCTGGCCCTCGAACCCGTGCGGCAGCAGCATCACCAAGCCGGAGTGCTGACCCCACTTGGCCTCACCGCCGGCGATGAACTCATCGGACACCGACTGGGCGCCGTTGGCGAAGTCGCCGAACTGCGCCTCCCACATCACCAGCGCCGACGGGCGCGCCACGGAATAGCCGTACTCGAACCCGACCGCGGCGAACTCCGAGAGCAGCGAGTCATAGACATGGAACTTCGCCGTGGACGATTCCAAGCCCTTCAACGGGGTCCAGGTCGCATTGGTCACGCGGTCCACCACAACGGCGAAACGCTGCACGAAGGTCCCACGCCGGCTGTCCTGCCCGACCAGACGCACCGTCCGGCCGTCCAACAGCAGGGATCCAAACGCCAACGCCTCGGCGCTGGCCCAGTCGATCCCGCCGCCGGTGATCGCTTTGGCGCGCCGCTCCAGCTGGGGTGCGACCTTGGCGTGCACGGTGAATCCATCCGGTGGGGTGCGGTGTGTCTGGGCGATCTGCTCCAGGACGGAAAGATCCACTGCGGTGCGTGGCCCGCCTTCCGGGGCGGCGGGCTTGAGGGGATAGGCGGGCACCCGGTGATAGCGCTCCGGATGGTCGAAGGCCTTCTTCGCGTCGTTGAAGTAGGTTTCCAGCCGCTGGTTGTAGTCCTCCAGCGCGTGCTCGGCCTGTTCCAGGCTGATGTCACCACGTCCGACCAGAGCCTCGGTATACAGCTTGCGGACGCTGCGCTTGCGTTCGATGAGGTCATACATGTGTGGCTGGGTCATCGAGGGGTCATCGCCCTCGTTGTGCCCGCGGCGTCGATAGCAGACCAGGTCAACCACCACGTCGCGGTGGAACTGTTGGCGGTAGTCGAAGGCCAGCTGCGCGACCCGCACACACGCCTCGGGATCGTCGCCGTTCACGTGAAAGATCGGGGCCTGGATCATCCGGGCGACATCGGTGCAGTAGGTGGAGCTGCGCCCCGCGGTCGGGTCGGTGGTGAACCCGACCTGGTTGTTGACGATGACGTGGATGGTGCCGCCGGTGCGGTATCCGCGCAGCTGGGACAGGTTCAGGGTCTCCGCGACCACGCCCTGTCCGGCGAATGCCGCGTCCCCGTGCACCAGCAGCGGCAGCACCGGGTACTCCTGGCCGCGGTCCAGGACGTCCTGCTTGGCGCGGACCACCCCTTCCAGCACCGGGTCGACCGCTTCCAGGTGGCTGGGATTGGCGGCCACCGACACCGGGATCGTCGCCCCGCTGGCCGCGGTGAACGTCCCATTACTGCCCAGGTGGTACTTCACGTCTCCGGAGCCCTGGACCGTGCCCGGGTCGATATTGCCCTCGAACTCACGGAAGATGTGGTCGTAGCTCTTGCCGACGATGTTGGCCAGCACGTTCAGCCGGCCGCGGTGGCTCATCCCCACACAGACCTCGGCCAGCTGAGCCCGCGCCGCGCCGCTGCAGATGCGGCTCAGCAGCGGGATAAGGCTCTCCCCACCCTCCAGGGAGAACCGGCGCTGCCCGACGAACTTGGTCTGCAGGAAGGTCTCGAACGCCTCGGCCTCGTTGAGTTTGGCCAGCACCCGCAGCTGGTCGTCCGGGTCGGCCCGGGAATGCAACCGCTCCACCCGGTCCTGCACCCAGCCGCGTTGCACCGGGTCGTGGATGTGCATGTACTCGGTGCCGACGGTGCGGCAGTAGGAGTCCTGCAGCAGTTCCAGGATGTCGCGCAGCGTCATGAAGTCGCCACCGCCGAACCCACCGGTGGCGAACCTGCGGTCCAGGTCCCAGACGGTGAGCCCGTGGGTGGCCAGCTGCAGGTCGGGGTGAGTGCGGGCGTGGTACTCCAGCGGATCGGTATCCGCGACCAGGTGCCCGCGGACGCGGTAGGCGTGGATCAGCTCGATGACCCGCGCCTGTTTGCCGACGCGGACCGCGGAGCCGCCGATGTTGTCCGGCGCCCACCGGAACGGCTCGTGCGGGATCCGCAGCGCGGTGAACACCTCCTCGTAGAACCCGTCCTCGCCGAGCAGCAGCCGGTGCACCCGGCGCAGCAGCTCACCTGAGAGCGCCCCCTGGATGACCCGGTGGTCGTAGGTGCTGGTCAGCGTCATGGTCTTGGAGACCCCGATGTCGCTGATCCGGTCCGGGGACGCGCCCTGGAATCCGGCGGGGTACTCCATCGCGCCGACCCCGATGATGGCGGCCTGCCCGGCCATCAGTCGGGGGATCGAGTGCACGGTGCCCAGGCCACCGGGGTTGGTCAGGGTGACGGTGGTGTCGGCGAAGTCGACCACGGCCAGCTTGCCAGAGCGGGCGCGGCGGACCAGGTCCTCATAGGCGGACCAGAAGTCGGCGAATCCGAGTGTCTCGGCGGCCTTGATGGAAGGCACCAGCAACTGCCGCGTGCCGTCGGGCCGGGCCAGGTCGATGGCGATGCCGAGGTTGACGTGCTCCGGTCGTATCACTGCGGGCTTGCCGTCGATCTGCCCGAACACGTCGTTCATGCCGGGGGTCTGGCTGACGGCTCGGACCAGGGCGTAGGCGATCAGGTGGGTGAAGCTGACCTTGCCGCCGCGGCTGCGGGAGAGGTGGCGGTTGATGACGACGCGGTTGTCGATGAGCAGCTTGACCGGGACGTCGCGCACGCTGGTGGCCGTCGGCACGCTCAGGCTCTCGGCCATGTTGGTGGCGACCCTGGCGGCCGGGCCACGCAACACCGTGCTGCCCGGCCCCGCGCCGTTGCGGTCGGCCGGTTTCGGAACGGTGCCGGTCGGGTCGGTGCCGTTCCGTGCGGTTCGGTTCGGCTCGGCGGGCGGGGGCTCGGCCGGGAGTCCGTCGGCAGGGGAACCGGCCGCGGCGAGGGGCACCGTGCCATCGACAGGATCAGGACGCTGAGCCGGCAGAGTCTGCTTCCGCGACGTGGCGCCCGGTGTGGGAGGGACCGGCGTGTCCAGGCTGTCGCGCGCTGCCGGTACGCCGCCGGAAGGTCGCGTCGACGGGGCCGGAGAAGCGCTGCCGTTAGCCGGGGCTCCGTTGGCACCGGTTCCGTTGCGGTCGGTGAAGAACTCATGCCATGCCGGGTCGACGCTGTCCGGGTCGGCGCGGAACCTGTCGAACATCTCGTCGACCAGCCACCCGTTGGCACCGAAGCCGGCGTCGGGGCCGGTGTCTGCCAGGGGGCGCTCGTCGTCGGGACGCTGTGTCCGGGGGGTCGGGGTCCGCTGGTCGGCCACCGCCTATCGCCTCAGTCCGTCTGCTCGGGGTCAGCTGCAGGACCCACGCTATCCCGCGCGTGTCGGGCTCGCCTGGCATGGCGGCGGGCGGGTCGCCGATTTCGTGCCGGGTATCAGCTGACGATGTCGCGGCGGGCGAACCGGAACGCCGCCAGTAGCGCGAATGTCATCCCGTAGGCAAGCCCGGTGAATGTTCCCCAGGCCATCTGCGACCAGTCCGGAACCGGGGAGAACAGCGATACCCAGCCGAGGATGTAGTTCTCCGGCAGGTAGGGACGGGCCGCGTCGAGAGCACTGATCTGGTTGAGGATCGAGAAGACGATGTAGATGAGCACGGTGGTCCCGACCGCGCCCAGTGGGGAGTCCATGCTCACCGAGAGCAGCAGTGCCAGTCCGGCGACCCAGAGCAGGTGAACGCCCAGATACCCAACAGCCACAGCGATCCGAGCGGCCCCGGGACCGGGATCGAGTTCAGAACCGAACGGGGTCCGCAACGGGTTGCCACCGTAGAGCAGTGATCCCAGACCGAACGCGATCGCCGGCAGCACGAGCAGTCCGGCCGCGGACAACAACGCGGCGACGCAGGCCTTGACCGCCAGCAGCCGCCCGCGAGGGACCGGAACCGCGAGCAGGTATCGCAGACTGGACCAGTTCGCCTCGCTGGCGACGGTGTCACCGAAGAAGAGCGCGACCAGCACAACGTCGAGGAACGTCGCGGTGACGAACACGCTGAAGAGCGCGAAGTTCGCCCCACTGCTGGTGGCCCGCGCCACGAAGGTGTCGGCGTTGCCGGAATCGCCCAGGGTGAACGCCCCGGCGAGGATGAACGGGAGCGCGGCCAGCAACGCGAAGACGACCTGGGTGCGCCGGCGTTGAAGCTGTCGGGACAACTCGACCCGGAACGGCAGCCGGGCGCGCTGCCTCCTAACGGCGGGCCGGAACCCGCCGGTCCGCCCCCCAACAGGCCGGGTCTGCTCCGAGGTCACCGCGCTCGGCTGGGCGCTCATCGCGGCCCCGGTCGACGGTTCATCGCGGGCCGCCGGCGGCGCTGGCACCGACCGGGGAGGGCGTCGGCGGCGCTGTGTCCGCCGGTGCCACGAGGGTCAGAAAGGCGTCCTCGAGCCGGTTGCGGGCGCGCACCCCGCTGACCCCGATCCCGGCACGGACCAGTGCGGCAACGGCGATCTGACGGTCGAGTCCGCCCAGGGCGGCCACCACCGTCGGGCTGTCCGCGGGGGAGTCGGCGCGGTCAGGGACGTCCGGGCCGTCAGGGGAGTCGGCGCCGTCCGGGGTCCCCGGTGGGATCACCTGAACTCCCGGTAGCCCGGCCAGCACCCGGGCGGCGGCGGGCGCGTCGTCGACCTCGAAGATCGTGGGGCCACCGCTACCCACCAGCTCCGCGGTTGCGGCGTCGGCCACCACGCGGCCGCGCGCCATCACGACCACGTGGTCGCAGGTCTGCTCCACCTCTGCGAGCAGGTGACTGCTGAGCACGACGGTGCGTCCGCCGGCGGCGTAGCGGCGGATGACCGTTCGCATGGCCGCGATCTGCGGCGGGTCCAGGCCGTTTGTCGGTTCGTCGAGCACGAGCAGGTCCGGAGTGCCGAGCATCGCCTGGGCGATGGCCAGCCGTTGCCGCATGCCCTGGCTATAGGTGCGCGTCCGGCGGTCGACGGCACTTCCGAGCCCGGCGATGGCCAGCACCTGCTCCAGGTTCGCCTCGTGCTCCGGTCGGCCCGTCGCGGCCCAGTACGAACGCAGGTTGCCGCGCCCGGTGAGGTGGGGCAACAGTCCTGGACCCTCGACGAATGCGCCGACCCGTGCCAGCACCGGCGCGCCGGGGGTGACGGGGTTTCCGAAGACCAGGATCTGGCCGTCGGAGGGGCGCAACAGTCCCATCAGCATCCGCAGCGTGGTGGTCTTTCCGGCGCCGTTGGGCCCGAGCAGTCCCAGGACCTGCCCGGGTCGGACCCGGAAGCTGACCCCGTCCACCGCGCGAAACCCGTCCGGGTAGGACTTGACCAGCCCGGTCACGACCAGCGGGTCCGCGGCCGCCGTCTCTGGTCGGGGGCGCGGTTGCATCGGCGGCTGCCACCGGCCGCGGATCCGGCGCCCAAGTAGGACCACGCCACCCGCCGCAGCCAGTCCCAGGACGACCAGGCCGCCGATCAGCGGAACCCGCGGGATGACCGGACCGACCCGCGCGGGGTCCACGCCGCCGCGTGCGGGCACGGTGGGCACTCGCAGCACTCGGCCCCGCCCCGTCGTCGCCGTCGTCGCCGCTGAGCTCAGGGCGATCGTGTAGGCGGCCGGTGTCGCGGGGACCGCGAACGAGGCGTCGGTGGTGGCAATGCTGATCGCCAACCGGTGGCCCGCAGCGACGGTGACCACCGCGCCCGGCAGGCTGACCTCAACCTCGGTGGGCCGTCCCGCCGGCAGCACGGCCACGGTGAACGGCGCGGCACCCGGTCCGAGCAGTCGGGCGCTGCCGTCCGGGGCGACGTCGAGCAGCCTCCCGAACAGCGGCCCATCTCCGCCGCCGGGTCCGGCGGCGGAGATGGTGAGCGTCAGCTGCGCCTGACCGGTCAGGGTCAGCTGCCGGCTCAGCGGCGCCGTGAGGAAGGTCGCGGTCTGCCCCGGCGGGCTCGCAACCTCCGGTCCTAGCACCGATCCGGCAAGCCCGTTGCCCGTCGCGGGCGCGTCTGACGGGTCGGCACCAGACTGTGCCCTCCCGGACTGTCCGGCTCCCGACTGCGCGCTCCCGGACTGCGAGGCGCGGCTGAGGGCCGCCCCGCCCAGTCCGGTGACCGCGGTCACGGCCGCGGGTCGACCGCCCGGGGGTCGCACAACCTGTTGCGCCGGACCGCTCAGCGTCAGCGATCGCATCCGGGCCGGCGATCCACCGGCCCCCAGCGGATAGCCGTCGGTGGTGACCGTGCTGCTGGTGACATCGCCGGTTGTCGGGTCGAGCTGCCCGGTGAGCTCGTAGGCGAAGGACGGCGGTCCGGCAGTTGCTGACCGTTGCGCGGACGCCGCGGTGAGCTTGTTCAGCAGGAATCGGGAGGTCAGCCGACCGACCTCGTCCTGTCCGACACATCCGGCGTCGTGCCCACCGGCGTACCAGTGCACGCTGACCGGTGCGCCGGCCGCCACCAGCCCGGCCGCGTTCGCCTGCGCCTGGTCCAGCCCGAACAGTGAGTCCTGCTCCCCCTGGATGAGCAGCGTCGGTGCCCGGACCGAGCCCAGGACCGCCGCGGGTGAGGAGCGGGCGAGCAGCGCTCGCAGGTCCGACGGCAGCCGGCCGCTGGTTACCGCCTGGGTGTAGCCGAGGCAGTACTGCAGCCGGAACCGACCGCATGCCGGCGGTGTCTGGGTGCCGGCAACTGGTGTGCCGGCGGCTGCGGTGCCGGCGGGGCCCGGTGCGGTCAGCCCGCTGGCGAACAGCGAACTCGCCCAGCCCGCCTTCAGCGGCCCGTCACCTGCCAGACCCTGCGACGCGGGCGGGGCCGGGGTCCGCGCCGGACGTTGCCTGGTCTCATCGGGAAACAGTGCCTGCGCCAGGTCGTTCCAGGTGATCGCGGCCACCACAGCGTCGACCCGCGGATCGGTCCCGGCGATGAGCAGGCTCGCCGCCCCGCCGTAGGAGCCGCCGGCGACGCCGACGCGGGGATCACCAGGGGCGTCCAGGCGAACCTGTGGTTGAGCCGCCAGATGGTCGATGAGCTGGCGCGCATCCGGGATCTCGTGGTCGAGGGACATCAGGCTGATCGAGCCCCCGGACCGTCCGAAGCCGGGGGCCGACCAGGTCAACACCACGAGCCCGTCCCGCGCCAGGGCGACGGCCTGGTCGGCAGTGCTCTCCTTGCTGCCGCCGAAGCCATGGCTGAGCAGGACGGCTGCCGCCGGGGTCTTGGCGGGTAGGTAGAGGGTTGTGTCGATCGGCACCGGGCCATCCGTCGGGTCGGTCACGGTGACGATGCCTGCCTGGCTACGTACCCCGCCCCGGTCGGTAGTCGCGCCGGTGGCGATGAACGGCGGCGGTCTGGTCGGCTCAGGCGTCGGAGCGCCGGCCGCGATGCCCCCGATCCCCAGCAGCAGTGGGACAACCGCGATCAGGGCGACCACGAGGGCCGTCAGTCGCGCTGTCCCCGGTGGTGCCAACGGCCACGGCGCGGTGGGGCGGTGGGTGGGCACCCTGCGAGCGTAGGGAGCGGAGATCCGTTGCCGCGCTCCGCTCCCACGCGCGCGCCCCCCTGCCGGTGCGGCTCGGCCGCGCAACGCGCAGTCGAGTGACCAGTCGATCGGCACCGGTACCGGTCAATGCATGTACAGACCACCATCCACGTTCAGCGTCTGACCCGTGATGTAGCCGGCTTCCTCGCTGAGCAGGAATCGCGTCGCACACGCCACGTCGTCGGTGGTCCCCACCCGGGTGACCAGCAGATCGGCGACGAGGGTCGCCTTCCGCTCGGCGGTCAGGGGACCATCCATAATGTCGGTGTCGATCGGACCTGGCGCGATCGCATTTACGGTCACGTCGAATTTCCCGAGCTCTCTCGCCAGAGAGCGCGTCAGGCCTATCAACGCTGCCTTCGAGACCGAGTAGGAGGTTTTGCTGAAAGTGCCGCCACCTCGCTGAGCGGATACCGATGAGATCGAGACTATCCGGCCGATCCGATTCCGAACCATGATTTCGGCGACCCGCCGGGTCACATGATGGACCCCGTTGAGGTTGACGTCCAAAACCCGATTCCACTCCGTCGTCGAGAGCTCGAGATAGCCGGTTGGCGAGCTCACCCCCGCTATGTTCGCCAGCCCGACGATCTGGGGGAGCTCCCTCTCGAACCGGTCGATGGCCGAACGGACGGCGCCCTCGTCGACAACATCGACGCTCATACCGAGTGCCCGCACGTCGTAGTTCTGACTCGCTTCTTCGGCCAGATCTCTGCAGCGGTCTCCGTCGAGGTCGATGATGGCGATGTTCCATCCGGCCCGCGCCAGCTGATGAACCGTCGCTCTACCGATACCACGAGGGGAGGCCGCGCCGGTGATGACAGCTGTCCGATCCTCGGGCCAAGTTCCCATGAATACTCCCTCCTCCAATGTGGATGACCTACTTGTACATATAGTCGACACTCGGCTTCCAGTTACTGAACGCCCAGTCGTCCAGCGACACTACTGCCCCTCCGGCCTTGGCCGATGCAAGTGCTCGCTCACGGTCCTTGCTGAACGCTTCACTCAGCTTCTTGAGACTCGCACGGAGGTCGGTTATGTTGCCTCCCAGGTACCCTTGCACAATGTTGCCCAGGTGGGGACTGATCGGCTTCGACGCGGCCTGGACCGAGACGATCTGAGGATTCGCCACGACTGCCTCCGGCGCGCGGTAGCACGTCTTCCGGAAAAATCCCACAACGTCCCTGTATGGTTCGATCACGTCGGCCTTGTCGACGACGTCCAGGTTGATCGGCGGCTGGTCCATCCCCGCAGCAAGACCCTTCTGGTATTCAGTGGTGGTGAAGGAGTTGACCAGTGCGGTCGCCTTGTCGGCGTGGGCCGAGCCGCCAGCGACGAAAAATTGCGGTGCCGGTGCGCCACGGTAGATTGACACCGGTTCAGAATCCGGGGACAGGATGGGCCCGACAGCCATTTTAGGCAGGAAGCTAGGGGTGATTGCCCTGACACCACCGGCACACCACGGCCCGTCGGGGAAGAAGCCGGCCACACCGGCGGCGTACCTACTTCTCGCGTTCACGACCGTGAAGCTCCCTGACCCCTGCACGATGTACCCGGAGTCATTGAGACTCTTCCAGAATTCGATCGCCTGGACGTACGCATCGTCTTCGAAGGCGTACTCACCGGTACGGAACCTCACGCCCTGCAGTCCGGCAAAACCGGCTGCCTGGGCGAGATCGTTGACCTGGTCCCGCATACGACCTGGGTCACCGAGCGCCAGGATCATCGGCGCAGCGCCATCGCCGGACTGCTTGATCTTCTTACAGGCCGCACGGAACTCGTCATAGGTTTTCGGAGGGTTCGTCGGATCGAGCCCGGCACTCTCAATGATTTGCCGGTTCATCCAGGTGGCGGTCGAGTACTGCCGGAACGTGAACAGCGGCACGCCGTACACCTTTCCGTCCACATTGGTGATCCCTTCGGTGAGCGATCCGTCCGGCAGGCTGGCCGAGGCCTGATCGGTCAGAGTGAGCGCCTGCACCCAGTTCTCCTTCACCAACGACGCCAGGGGAAGACCTACGACATTGGAGTAGACATCCGGGAGTTGCTTACTCTGGTGCGCCAGCTGGAGCGCTTCCTGAGCCTTCGACGCGTCATTGTACGTGTAGTCGATCTTGATTCCGAGGGATTCGGACTCTTTAGCGGCCCACTGCTTGTGGAACTTCTTTGGAGGGCGCTGAAGTGGTCCCACCACCGGAGGGTCCCGGCATCTCCGCCCCCATCTGCCGCTGGCCCACCGGGGACGTTACCCACCCCGCTCTGACTGTCTGACCCGCTGGAGCACGCGGCGAGAAACGCGGCCGCCGCCGTGCCTCCGGCGATACTAAGAAGTGCTCGACGGTTGATCTCTGACATGAACGACCTCCTGGGGAGTACAAAGCTGGACAATGGGGGGAATCGAGTGGGCCTAGGATTTGACAGCACCGGCAATTCCTTCGATGAAGTACCGCTGGAGAAAGAGAAATATTGCCACGATCGGAACAATGGAGATGACCGCCGCGGCGGCCATTCCAGACCAGTCGGTCGCATTCTCGCCGACGAACGCCTGCATACCCACGCTGAGGGTACGCAAACTCGGACGACTGAATGAGAAGACAAGTGGGAGGAAAAAGGCGTTCCATGTGAACAGAAAGGTCAGCAGTGCCACAGTAGCGGTGATCGGCTTGGACAGTGGCAACATGATCGAGAAGAACAGCCGGAAGAAGCCGGCACCGTCCACAATCGCCGCCTCCTCTATCTCCTTCGGAAGTTGCCGGAAATATCCCGCATAAATGAGGATTGAGGATACGTTCGCCGCCCCGCTCAAGGCGAGGATCATGCCGGTCAAGGAGTTGAGGACTCCGAGACTCAACGACAATTTCACCACCGGGATGATGGTGTAGCCGGTCGGCACGAAGAGAGTGGCGATGAGGATTCCCACGATGAGCCGGGAGCCCGGAAATCGGTAGCGTCCCAAAACGTATCCACACAGCGCACACCGGACAACCACGATCGCGACCGTAGAGATGGTCACGATGACGGTATTGATCATGTACCGGCCGAAGCTGGCGTCGTTCCATGCCCGGCTGTAGTTACCCAGGGCGAAGGTGCGCGGGATCAGGCTCAGTCCAGACGTGAAAACCTCCATCGAGGTCTTCAGAGATGCGGACACCATCCATACGAACGGGTACACCCAGAGCAGGCCACCACCCACCAAGATGGCGAAGCCGATCCACCACGGCACTCTGCGAAGCCTATGGTGCCCGGTTGGCCGGCGGCGACGGACGCCTGCCCCCGCTACGCCGCTTGTCGTCATCGGTTCTCCGTCCGCAATTTTCGAGTCGTGTAGACCGCCCAGAGCTGAATGAATCCAAAGATCATGACGACGAGCCCGAACATCACGGCTGCCGCCGACGCAAACCCCAGCTGCGGGATCGATGCTGCGAACGCCCAGCGGTAGATGTAGATCTCGATGATCTCTGTACTGAAGAAGGGCCCACCGCCGGTCATGGTGGCCATGAGGTCGAAGGCGTGGAATGTGTCCTCGACCGTCAATATGGAAATAATGATCATGAATGGTGTGAGCAACGGCAGTGTGATGTGGCGGAAGATCCCGTAGGCGCCTGCCCCGTCGATCTGAGCAGCTTCGGTCACGTCACGGGAGATCGTCTGCAGGGCCGCCAACCAGTAGATCATCGTGATGCCGAAGAACTTCCACACGTACATTGCTGCGACGGTGACCAGCGCCGTCCGCGAGGATCCCAGAAAGTTGACCCCGTCCGAGACACCCAGGGTTCGCAGAAGCGAGTTGACTGGGCCGCTGCTCGGATCAAAGATGAACTGCATCACGACTCCGACTATTGCCGTCGTCGTCACCACGGGAAGGAAGTAGACGGTTCGGAGGATGTTGGAGAAGGGAAGTTTGGGGGAGTTAAGGACGACAGCGAGCAGCAGGCTGAGGATCACCCGTGCAGGGGCGACCAGGAGCATGAAGAGGAACGTAATCTTCACGGCATTCCAGAAACCTGGGTCGGCGAAGACTGCTTGGTAATTCGAGATCCCGACGAAACGCTGGTTTGCGGTGAAGCCGTTCCACTCGACGAGGGAGTACCAGTAGCTCGCGACGATGGGGTAGACGGTATACATACCGTAGAGGACAACGGTCGGGAACAGGAAGGCCCAGATCCAGAGGTTACGCTTACGTTCCTGTTGCCTGCGTGCGGCACGGGCCGGGGCTGGCGGCTCGACTGGAACGCGCGATGAGCGTGCCTTGACTCCCGCGGAGACTTGCACCATCGATGGCCTCCAGGTTCGCGTGTGCCCGTATTTGAGGTAAATCATCGAGACAAGGTCCGTCCACTGCGGACCCGCTGGCGTAGTGTCTTATCGGATCTGACTGAGGCCGAATGTTGCGGGGTCGTTGCCCACCCGCATTCCTGCCTGCACTCCGTCGAGGTCGCGCATGTCGTCTTCACTGAGCGGATCGTTCACAAGGGAGATGTTCTCGGCGATCCGGTCAGGCTTCCGAGACTTCGGGATGACGATGTGCCCGTGCTGAAGGTGCCACCGCAGGATGACCTGGGCCGGGGTTCTGCCGGAGGAGCGGGCGATGCGTGTCACCGGTTGCAGGCGCAGGTCCTGTCCTTGACCGAGTGGGGAGTAGGCCTCCACGGCGATCCCCAGCCCTTGGCTGGTCGAGACAATGGACCGTTGTTGGAAGGATGGATGAAGCTCTATCTGGTTGACGACGGGGACGACGTCAGCCCGCTCCAGTAGTCGGCGCAGGTGGCTGCCGGTGAAATTCGAAACGCCGATGGAACGTACCTCGTTCTGCAGATAGATCCTTTCGAGGGCCTGCCAGCTCTGAATGTAGAGGTCGGCCACGGGGTTGAGCCAGTGAATGAGGTACAGGTCGAGCTGATCGAGGCGCAGTCGGTCGCAGCTCTCGGTGTAAGCGCGGCAAGCGGCTTGATGACCCTGATCGCCGTTCCGCAGTTTGCTCGTGACAAAGAGCTGGTCACGCGGTAGACCCGAAGCCCTGATAGCATGTCCGACCCCCTGCTCGTTGTTATATGCGGCGGCGGTGTCTATGTGGCGATAGCCAACTGAGAGGGCAACTTCGGTCACCCGCTGAACTTCAGCCGCCGGCACCTGGAACACACCCAATCCGATCTGCGGAATTGTGACGCCGTTGTTGAGTCGAACTGTCGGGTTAGGCCGGACGGCCGAGTCTCGAGGCGGATCGACATGTCCAGATGGGCCGGCCATTACCGAGGCTCCAAGATGAGCAGCGAGGCTGCTGGTAAAGGTAACCAAATGTCGTACGTCAGCATCTCGCGGGCGGCCTCAACGATCACTGGATCGGCCAGTGATTCAAGGCTCTGACGGTCGACGATGGTAGTCAGTTGGTCCGGGCTGGGCAGCTGTGGCGAACCGGCATTCATCCAAGCGGTGTGTGAGTTGCTGTGCTCGCGGTCGATGCGGAAGTGCTCCAGACGGTAGGACCCGGAGCCCAGACCGTGGACCTTCACCCGTACTGCTGTGTCGATTTCGTCCTTTTGGTATTGGTCGTCGGTGTGCCGCCAGACGACGACTGCGACGGTTCCGTCCTCGGCCAGGGACGCGAACGCATCCACCTCCTCGGGCATGCTCGTCCCAGGGGTCTGGTCGATCCGGTCGACGTCGAACGCGGCGGAAGAATGGACCCTCAACCGGCGTGTGCCCAGTCGGGCCAACATCCGGTACGCATTGAGCAGCGGCTTCTGAACCTCACCAGCGGTGATGAAGGACCGTGTCCCCTCGAAGAAGCGTTCGCCCTCGAAGTAGAAGCTCCATGAGGTCGCCTGGCTGACCTTGACGACCTCCAATTCATTGAGATCAAGGATCTTTTTGAAGAGCTTCACCTGGAAGACGGGGTAGTACTCAGTGTTCTGAAACGCGAAGTTGGAGTTGTCGTAGATGCTGTAATGCGCCGGAACGCCGGCGTCACATTCGTCGACTATGGCCGGCAGGGAGTGGTACTCCGGAAACTCAGCGATAACACGCAACAAGCGGCGGATCTCGAAGAGCATCTTGGCGGCTGATGGATTCTGGCGTTCAGGAGCCGGCGCTCCGGTCGGCCCGTAGACGCGCCAGGGAGTGAACGCGGAACCCTTCGTGTGGAAGGAGACGAAGTCGATCGGGTCGCCGGAGTGCGAGGTGTGCTGCAGGAAGTTGCGTAGGAAGGTAACCCCACCACCGGTTACGGCGGGACCGCCGACCCGGGCACTGGGAAGAACGGCACGAACGGCTTGGGCCGTGACCGTGTAGAGTTCGCAAAATTGTTCTATTGTCCCGCGCCAGTAGGAAATGTCGGGCTCGTTCCACAGCTCCCAGAGCCAGGAGTCGACTTCCGCCCGCCCGTAGCGATCGAGGCTGTGCTGTACATGCGCCCGGACGAGTCCGGCCCAGCGCTCGTAGTCTTTCGGTGGGAACGCCCAGGCGCCGGCCTCGTACCTGCTGTACACGGTCGGACTGGGCTCGAAAGGGAAGTCAGCCGCCTCTTCCGGGAGTAGATCGCGCGGGGTGAAGGCGAGTTCGACCAGGACGTGGTGTCCCGCTTCGACGATCGCGTCGTACACCTGATCCACGATAGTGAAGTCGTAGAAGGGTTTGCCCGTGTCGTCCTCGTGATAGACGTTGCCGTTTCCCCAGTGAGGGAGACCAAAACCCGTCCCGGAGGAGAAAACATAGTGCGGTCGCACGTGAAAGGGGGTGCCGGAGATGGCATGGAAAGTCTTCAGTAGCCGCCTACCGGTCGCGGTGTACGTCCAGTTGATCTCGTCATAGCCGATGCTCTGCCAGATTCGTTTCAGCGGTCCAAGGTCGGTAGACGCGTCCACGGTCACTGTCGCTTCCCTGACGTGGGGAGCGGTTGGGTCACTCGGCGCCGATGGCGGGTACGGACTGTCGTCGGCAGCGATGCCAGGGTTTCGGTCCTCAGCCTTCGCGTTCACCGAGCCCAACCCCTAGTCGTCCATGAAGGGCGGCGGCGGTCCATCGGAGCCCGCCGAGAGGAGGAGCGGGGGCGCCCAGGGGGCGTAGGACTGGTCGGGAGATCTGCCACGGTGACGCTCCATCGCATCGGTGGATCATGTTTTGTATATAAAACACCCCGCCGGGCGATCCGTCAAGGCCCCGCGGGACTCAACGAAGATGCGCTCGTCGGGGGTCGTTCACTCACGGAGAAGTGCGCACCGCCAGCGCCTGATCGCCTGGGCGTCTGGATGCCGGTAGGCCTCGGCGATGGGACCGACGTTGAGGCAGGGCCGAGCAGTGACCACGGCGACCGTGACCTGATATCGGCGTGCGAGCAAGCCCGGCAAAGGCTGGGTGCCTGGGTGGCGCGACGTCCGCCACGCCGACCGGCTCGGCTGCTACTCGCCGCGCGTGACCCGCTGCCACAGCTGGTCCAGATGGTCGCGCATCGCGGCGGCGGCGCCCGCCGGGTCGCGAGCCTGGAAGGCGGTCAGGATCCGGGTGTGCTCGGCGGTGCTCAACCCGGCGTCGGTGACCTCGCTGTCGAAGGACCGGAAGCGCTGGAGCAGACCCAGGGAGGAGGAGGCCCGAAGGAGGAATGGGTTCCCTGAGTTGTCGGCGATCAGATGATGAAACGACTGGTCAGCAGCCATAAAGTCCTTGTAGCGCGAGTAGTAAGGACCGGTAGAGGCTCGCCGCTGCGCTGCCACAGCTTCCGCGAGGGCCGCGACCGTCGTCGATCCCGCTCGAGCACAGGCGCGCTCGGCGTTCGCGGGCTCGAGCACGAGCCGGGCTTCCACCAGCTGAGCGAGCTGCTCGGTGGTCAATAACGGCGCTACGCGGTAGCCACGCCTTGCGCTGCGCTCGACCAGTCCCGTTGGTTCCAGCCGGGCCAGCGCCTCACGGATCGGTGTTGCCGACACGCCGAGGCGAGCGGCCAGTGCCTGAACTCTGAGTGGGGAGCCCGGGTCGACCTGTCGATCCATGATCATCTCGACGATCGCCTCGTAGGCCGCGTCCACTCGAACCGGGTCGGGCGGCCCGTCGACGGCGCCCAACCCCCGGCGCTGCATCGGCTCAAGTTACCGCAGCACCCTGGGCGTTCCACGATGCAGCGACGCCCCTCGGCACAGCGATGCCCCAGCGCCGGCCAGTGGGGCGGTCCGGGGCGGGCTCTAAGCGTCCGCGATCGGTGGCTCCTGAGCGGCCGGGCTGGCGGACTTTGGCCGCCTGTTCGACCAGCGTCGCGCGGCGGTTGGGTTCGCCGGCAGACTGTCGACACTTGACGATCGCACCGGGAACCTGATTATGTATACAAAAATATGGACCCGAATATGTGACGGAGCGTGACCGTGGTCAGGATCCTGCCGGACCCCGCGGCGCATCAGCCATCGCCACCGGCCTCGACCCGAGCGGACTGGGCCATCGCCGCAGCGATGATCCAGTTCCCCGGGGTGCTGCTTGACGGGACATCGGTTCAGGATCAGTCAGTTGAGGGTTGGCACGAGTCCCTGGCCGAGGTTGCGGAGGCTGGCTTTGACTGCGTCGACCCGACCGATTCATGGCTTCGGGTCGCAGACCTGAGCCGAAGTCGACGCGATGAGTTTGTGGCGGTGGCGGCCGAGGTTGGCCTGGAAGTACCGGCAATCTCGACATCTCGGCGCAGCATCATCGACCCGGTCCGGGGCGACGAATACCTCGCATATGCCCATCGCGTGGTCGATGCCGCGTCGGAGGTCGGCGCAATTGTCGTCAACACAGGCTTCTTCGAAGCTCTTAATTCGGCCCAGCGTGACGCGCTGTGGTTCTGGACGGCGCAGGGACCGGTAAATCCCGACGATCCTGACATCTGGGCGCTCGCCGTGACACGTGTGCGAGAGCTCGGCCGGCACGCCGCAGAGGTTGGGATCAACATCTCACTCGAGATGTACGAGGACACCTTCCTCGGAACAGCCGACAGCGCGGTGCGCTTCATCACCGATGTTAGCGCACCCAACGTCGGCCTCAATCCGGACCTCGGCAATTTGATCCGTCTGCACCGTCCCGTCGAGCATTGGGAATCGATTGCCCAGAAGGTCCTTCCGTATGCCAACTTCTGGCATGTCAAGAACTATTTCCGGTCCGAGGATGCAACGGATGGGCGGGTCTCGACGTCTCCCGCTCCGCTTGAGCTGGGCGTCATCAACTATCGTCGAGCCGTCAAAATGGCCGTGCAAGAAGGTTTCCGCGGGCCGATAACAGTCGAACACTACGGTGGCGACGGATTATCAGTTAGTGCGGCTAACCGTGATTATTTGCGACGCATAATCCCCCGGGCGGCGCCACCAGTTGCAACCCCGGGCCTGGACCATCTGCACCGCTGACGGAGGAGGCATCCGATGACGATAATCTGGCAAACTAAGGAATCGTTCGCCTCGGACGCGCTGAGCGCGTTCTGTGAGCTGAATCGCGCGTTGGTGAGACGGGTGCCCGGCGGCGTGGTGCGCACAAAGCCGGCCTCACCGGGAAAGGTGGCTGTCTTTGTCGGTGGCGGGTCTGGCCATTATCCAGCTTTTGCCGGTCATGTGGGGAAGGGCCTCGTTGACGCGCCGCCTGTGGCGACGTATTCTCAGCCCGTACGTACATCGGCGGTTCATCACGTCTCGGGCAACGGGGCCCGACTGCCCGCCACAGTGGCTACCGCGAAGGTCGCCGAGCACCCGGAGACCTGATCAGCCGGTACGACGAAGGCGGGATGGTCGCCGGGCAGCGATCTCAATCAGCTGCAGCAGACCGCCCACGTCCCAGGCGGCCCGTCCGACGAAAAGTCCGTCCGTGTGGGGGTCGGTGAGAAGGTCCGCTGCGTTAGCCGTTGTCACGCTACCGCCGTAGAGCAGGGCGCGCGCTCGCCTCCCGCCTGACCGCTGCTCGACGAATCGAGCCAGCGCCGCCATCACCGGCTCGACCTGGTCGACGGTGGCGGCCTCGCCGGAAGCGCCGATCGCCCAGACCGGCTCGTAGGCGATCATGATGCGACTCATTTGCTCGGGAGCGACGCCTTCAACAGCTCGGGCAAGCTGGCCCTGCACGAACTGCGAAGCCCGTCCGGTGGCTCTGACCTGGGCACCTTCACCGACACAGACGAGGGGGATCAAGCCCGCTCGAAGGGCGGCGCGAACCTTCCGCGCCACGATCTCGTCCGTTTCGCCGAAGGCTGCGCGGCGTTCGCTGTGACCGACTTCAACCAACCGGGCACCGGCATCGGCGACCATCGTCATCGACACGCTCCCGGTCTGCGCCCCGTCTGATTCCCAATGAGCGTCCTGGGCGCCGAGGAGCACACCGCTCGCTGCGGGGAGAGCATCGCGGACGGTCGCCAGGGCGGTATGTGCCGGAAGGACAAAGACCTCCACGTCATCCGGGATCGGCTCAGCGGCCAGCCGGCGTATGAAGTCGCGAGCTTGGGTCAGCGTCTTCGTCATCTTCCAGCTGGTCCCGACCCAGGTTCGTGTGTCAAGCGCAGTCATACCCGTGGCACCCGTAAACCGGGTCGGTGCCATTTGCAGACGGTCGGAATCCACACGGGACAAGTGTCGCGCACCCGGACAGAATGATCCACTCGCCCCGATCGCGGATGCAAGGGCCCCTTGGGGCGCGGCGGCCGACGGGTCGAGGGATCGCGCGTTGGGAGACGTTGTGCACCGCTGGGAGCTGCTCAGGGGTGCGGAACGCATCCGAGCGCGCCGAGCTACGCGGCCCAGCGCGGCTGCGGGACTGTCCGGGCGGGTTCAACCAGCCGGTCAGCCCAGGGTGGCCCGCACCGCAGCGGACAGGCGTGCGCCGTCGACCCGCCCCGCCGCGGCGGCCGTCGCGAGCCGCATCACCTGGCCCATCTGAGCGCGTCCGGGAGCGTCGCAGATCTGCTCGGCGACCTGCTGCAGCGCCTCGTCGACGATCGCCGAAACCTGCTCGTCGTCCAACTGGCGGGGCAGGTAGTCCTCGATGATCGCGGCCTCGGCGAGTTCGTCGGCGGCCAGCTGCGGACGGTCGGCGTCGCCGTAGGTCTGGGCGGCCTCCCGGCGCTTGCGGACCTCACGGGTGAGCACCGTCTGTTCTTCTGAGTCGTCCAGCTCGCGGGCGGTGTTTCCGCTGACTTCGGCGGTGGTGATCGCGGCCAGTGTCAGTCGCAGTGTCGCCACCCGACGGACGTCCCGTTCGCGCATCGCGGCGGTCAGGTCGGTGCGCAACCGCGCCTTGAAGGATCCCATCCGCGGCACGGTAGCGGGCCGGTCGGGGCATCCTGGGCAGCGGCGGGCAGCGTCCGGATGATCTGGCGAGGGGAGTCCATGATGGCCAGGCTCATCTATTCCGCGATCACCTCGCTGGATGGGTACGTGTCCGACGCCGACGGCGCTTCGACTGGGCCGAGCCCGATGAGCAGGTGCACGGCGTGGTCAACGAGCTGGAGCGGCGGATCGGCACCTATCTCTACGGTCGCCGGATGTACCAGACGATGGCGTTCTGGGAGTCGGCCCCGACCGGTGCGGACGACCCTCCCGTGGTGCGGGACTACGCCTCGATCTGGCGTTCGGCCGACAAGGTGGTCTATTCGACGACCCTGACGTCCGTATCCAGCGGCCGAACGCGTATCGAGTCGGCCTTCGTGCCGGGACAGATCGCCGGGCTGAAGGCCAGTGCATCGCGGGATCTGTCGATCGGGGGCGCCACGCTTGCCGGCCGGGCGATCCGGGCCGGGCTGGTCGATGAGTATCAGCTGTTCCTCTGCCCGGTGATCGTGGGCGGCGGCACCCGGGCACTGCCGACGGGGGCACACGCTGCCCTGGACCTGGTCGAGCAGCACCGCTTCGACAACGGGACCGTTCAGCTGCACTACCGCCTGCGCCACTAGCCAGGCACCGGTTACGGCGCACCGGACGCCACTGCCGTGGGACCTCGACCGGCTGGTCCGAAGCGAGGGCGCACGGGGTGCTCGCCACCGTGGTGCGCACCCTCGGCCCACCTGACCGCCGGGTCCGGATCGGTGCCCCCGGCAGGACTCGAACCTGCGCACACGGCTCCGGAGGCCGATGCTCTATCCGCTGAGCTACGGGGGCCGGCCAGGGCTTCGGGAGCCCGGCGGCGGCATCGAGAACCCTAGCAGCGGGCCGGTCGGGGCTGGCGAGGGTCCGGACGCCGCTGGCTCGCCGCGGCGACGTGGCCACAGCGATCCGCGGGGCGCGGCACACTGCCCCGGTGATTGTCGTGGCTGGGGAATGCCTGGTGGACCTCCTGCCGGCGGCGGAGCAGCCCGGACTGCTGCGCCCCGTCCTGGGTGGTGGGCCGTTCACCGCGGCCCGCTCGGTCGGGCGCCTCGGGGGCGAGGTCGCCTTTCTGGGAACCCTGTCCACCGACTCCTACGGCCGAGCAGCCCGCACCGCGCTGGCGCAGTCCGGGGTCCGCGACGACTGGGCGCCGGTAACCGAGCTGCCGACCACCCTGGCCGCCGTCGACCTGTCCAGCCAGGAGGCGGCCCGCTACCTCTTCTACACCGAGGGCACCTCCGCACCCGCGTTGAGCGTGGCGCAGGCCGACGCCGTGCTGGCCGCCGACCCGAACGCGCTGCTGGTCGGCACGCTGGGGCTGGTCCTCGAGCCCTGCGCGGACGCCCTGGCCGCCCTGGTCGACCGCGTCCCCGAGCAGTGCCTGGTGATGATCGACCCGAACACCCGACCGGCCGCCCTGACCCGGCCCGACGTGGCGGCCCGCTACCGCGACCGGTTGCAGACCGTGCTCGGCCGGGCCGATGTCATCAAGGTCAGCACCGAGGACCTGGCGTGGTTGCGGTCCGATCTGCAGGTGGCCGACGCAGCGGCCGAGCTTGCGCGTGAGCACGACGCACTGGTGCTGCTCACCGATGGCGGCCGGGGGGTCCTGGTCCGCACTCCGGGGGACCAGGCATGGGTCGACGTGCCGGGGGTCGAGGTGGTCGACACCGTCGGTGCCGGGGACAGCTTCTGCGGCGGCTTCCTGGCCACCTTGGCCGCCCCGGACCACCGACCAGCAGGCGACCTGTTCGACCTGGCGCCTGACGGAGCAGTGCTCACCGCCGTGCGCCGGGCGGTGCTGGTCGCGGCGATCACCTGTACCCGCGTCGGCGCGGACCCGCCCACCACGGACGAGGTCGACGCGCTGACCGCGCGAACCGGGCCACCCGCGGCAACCGGGCCGGCCGGACGGAACTGACACCGGCGACTGATCCGCCGACGCCCAGTCAATCCGGTCCGGGGGATCGCGCTGGACTGGGAGACTTGGCCGGTGACCCCGGAACAGCTTGCCGTCGCGGTGACCGCCGCGCTGACCGACGCCGTCACCGACGGCGACCTCCGCCTGCCCGACGGTGTCCCAGCCGACGTGCGTGTCGAGCGGCCGCGGCAGGCCGGTTTCGGTGACTACGCGACGAACGTGGCGATGCGGCTGGCCCGGCCGGCGGGGATGGCGCCGCGCGAGCTGGCCGAGCTGCTCGCCCAGCGGCTGCGCACCGTTGACGGCGTCGCAGGCGTCGAAGTGGCCGGTCCCGGGTTCCTCAACATCGCGCTGGTCGCCGGCGCGCAGGGCGAGCTGGCCCGTTCGATCCTCGACGCGGGCACGGGCTACGGCGCCAACGACAGCAGTGTGGGTGGCCGGTTGAACCTGGAGTTCGTCTCGGCCAACCCGACCGGTCCGGTGCATATCGGCGGGGTCCGGTGGGCCGCCGTCGGCGATGCGCTCGGCCGCGTGCTGACCCTGTCCGGGGCGCAGGTGACCCGGGAGTATTACTTCAACGACGCCGGCTCGCAGATCACCCGGTTCGCCCGCTCGCTCTATGCCGCGGCCACCGGCGCGCCCGCCCCGGAGGACGGCTACCACGGGCAGTACATCGCCGACATCGCCGCGCAGGTGGTTGCCGGCGAGCCCGACCTGCTCGGGTCAGGCGAATCAGCGGCCGTCGAACGGTTCCGGGTGCTCGGCGTACAGCTGATGTTCGCCGAGATCCGCTCGGCGCTGGAGAGCTTTGGCGTCCACTTCGACGTGTGGTTCAACGAGCGGGACCTGCACACCCGCGGTGATCTGGACGCGGCGTTGACCCGGCTGCGCGAGGCGGGCCACGTCTATACCGCCAACGGTGCGACCTGGCTGCGCACGACCAGCTTCGGCGACGACCGGGATCGTCCGCTGATCACCTCCGACGGTCGGTGGACCTACTTCGCCGCGGACTGCGCCTACTACCTGAACAAGCGGGCGCGCGGGTTCGACCGGGTGGTCATCATGCTCGGCGCCGACCACCACGGGTACGTCGGTCGCTACCGCGCGCTGGTCGCGGCCTACGGGGACGACCCGGACCGCAATCTGGAGATCCTGATCGGCCAGTTCGTCAACCTGCTGCGTGACGGGCAGCCGCTGCGGATGTCCAAGCGCGCCGGCACTACGATCACCCTCGCCGACCTCGTCGACACGGTCGGGGTCGACGCCGCCCGCTATGCCCTGGCCCGGTACTCCACCGACACCCCTATCGACCTGGACCTGGACCTGTGGTCCAAGCAGAGCGACGAGAACCCGGTCTACTACGTGCAGTACGCGCACGCCCGCACCTGCAGCGTCACCCGCAACGCGGTCGCGACGGGGCTGTCCCGACAACCGGCAGACTTTGACGGATCACTGCTCACCCACGAGCGGGAGAGCGCACTGCTCTCACGGTTGGCGGAGTTCCCCGCGGTCGTCAAGGCGGCCGCGGAACTGCGGGAGGTGCACCGGATCGCCCGATACGCCGAGGCCCTGGCCGGCTCCTATCACCGGTGGTACGACGCCTGCCGGGTCATTCCCCGCGCGGGGGAACCGGTCACGGCTGTCAACACCGCCCGGCTGACACTGAACGAGGCCACCGGGACCGTGTTGGCCAATGCCCTGTCGCTGTTGGGGGTCGGCGCCCCGGAGCGGATGTGAGCGTCGCTCACGAGGCGGGCGCGCTGCACGGGGCACCACCGCGGCATGCTCCTCAGTGGTTGGCCCCGCCAGCCGACCCGGACGCGCTGCTACCCCAGCTGTGGTCGGTGAACACTGTTCGCGGCGATGATGGCGAGCTGACCGTCGGCGGTGTCGGCGCGACGACCATCGCGCGAGAGCACGGGACGCCCGCCTATGTGGTGGACGTCGCGGATTTCCGACAGCGACTGGCTGCCTTTCGCGACGCGTTCGCCGATGCCTTCGCCCCCGCCCGCGGCCTGGCCGGCGCGTCGGTGTACTACGCCGGCAAGGCCTTTCTGTGCGTCGCGGCCGCCCGCTGGGTCGCCCACGCCGGCGTCGGACTTGACGTGGCCAGCGGTGGGGAGCTGGCCGTGGCACTGCGCGCCGGGTTCCCGCCGGACCGGATCGAACTGCACGGCAACAACAAGAGCGTGCCGGAGATCGGACGCGCGGTCGGTGCCGGGGTCGGTCTGATCGTGCTGGACGCGCCCGAGGAGATCGCCCGGGTCGCCGACGCCGCCGGCCGGGCCGGGCGGCGGGTGGACGTGCTGGTGCGGGTGACCGTCGGCGTGGAGGCCCATACCCACTCCTACATCGCCACGGCGCACGAGGATCAGAAGTTCGGGTTCGCGCTGGCGGACGGATCGGCGGATCGCGCCGTGGAAGCAGTGCTCGCCCGACCGGAGCTGCGACTGGCCGGGTTGCACAGCCACATCGGGTCCCAGATTTTCGATGCAGGCGGATTCACGGTCGCCGCGGCCCGCCTGATCGAGCTGCGGGCCCGACTGCTGGCCCGGCACGGGGACCGGCTGCCGGACGGGTTGGCCCACCTCGGGCTCGGGGGCGGGTTCGGCATGGCCTACACCAGCGACGACGACCCGGCGGAGCCGGCCACCCTGGCGCGGGAGCTGGCCACGGTGGTCGCCCGGGAGTGCGCAGCGCACCAGACTCCCGTGCCACGGGTGTCCGTCGAGCCCGGCCGGGCGATCGCCGGGCCGAGCACCCACACCCTCTACACCGTCGGAACCGTCAAGCAGGTGGCGCTGGACGGCGGTGCCCGGCGTAGCTACGTCGCCGTCGACGGCGGTATGAGCGACAACGTGCGTCCGGCGCTGTATGGCGCCCCCTATTCCGCGACCCGCGCCAACCGACGCTCGGCGGCCGGTCCGGTGCTCTCCCGGGTGGTGGGCAAGCACTGCGAGGCGGGGGACGTGATCGTCTGGGATGAGTACCTGCCGGCCGACCTGGTGGCGGGGGATCTGATCGCCGTGCCGGGCACCGGGGCCTACTGCCGCTCGATGTCCAGTCAGTACAACCACGTGCCCCGCCCGCCCGTGCTGGCGGTGGAGGACGGGCTCGTGCGAGCGATCATCCGCCGCGAGACCGAGGCCGACCTGCTCGCCCTCGAACTGGACTGAGGGCAGACGTTCCGACGCGGTCGTGGCCACGGCAGTCGCTCTGTTGGAGAAGGAGACGTTCTGGGCCGCCTGGCAGGCGGCCCAGGAATCGATGCCCCCCGAGGAACGCGCCGCGGAGCAGGCAGAGCTGGCCATATGGGACCGAGCCAGCGCAGTCGACCTGCGCGTCAGAGACGGGGTTGGCGGTGCTGACCGGTGAGCTGTGGTCGATGGATCTCGGCGACCCGGTGGACACCGAGGCAGGCCTGTTCCGCCCGGCTCTCGTCGTCTCACCACATCGCTTCACCGGTCCGTTCCGGGTGGTCTGCCCACTGACGACGACGTTGCGGACCTACCCCTGGCGGCTGGAGGTAGAGCCGGATGCCGCCAACGGGCTGCCCGCGACGTGCTACATGCAAACGGAGCAGCTGCGCTCGATTTCGACCGCACGCGGAGTGCGGCGACTGGGGAGTCTGGACGCCGTCGCGATGAAGCAGGTCCGGCGGGTGCTGGCGCTGCTCCTCGACCTGCCCTGACGGCCGATCGACCCCGATGCAGCACACCCAGTACACGCAGTACACGCCGGGGCATCGGTGGATCAACGCTGTCGCCGCCGGTCCGGCCCGTGGAAGGCCCGACGCGCGCGCCGGCCGTCCGGGGATACTTCGAAACGTGAGTTCGACGACGCCCGACCGCGCCAGCGGCGGCCACCTACCCGGCCACCCGCCCGGGCGACCACTGCAGGTGGCCGTGCTCGGCTGCGGCATCGTGGGCCAGGAGGTGGTCCGGCTGCTGGTCGAGCACGCCGCGGACCTGACCGCCCGGGTGGGGGTACCACTTGAGCTGGCCGGCATCGCGGTGCGGCACGCCGGCCGGGCCCGCGAGTTGCCGGTCGACCCGAAGCTGTTCACCGACGACGCGGACGGGCTGGTCAGCCGCGGGGACATCGACCTGGTCGTGGAGGTCATCGGCGGCATCGAACCGGCCCGCTCGCTGATCAGCAGTGCCCTCGAGCACGGCGCGAGCGTCGTCACCGCCAACAAGGCGCTGCTGGCCGAGGACGGCCCCAGCCTGTACGAGATCGCCGAGAAGGCCGGGCGTGACCTGTTCTACGAGGCGTCGGTCACCGCCGCGATCCCGCTGCTGCGCCCGCTGCGGGAGTCCCTGGCCGGGGACAGGGTCACCCGCATCGTCGGGATCGTCAACGGCACCACGAACTATGTGCTGGACCAGATGGACACCCACGGCGTGGATCTGGCCACCGCGATCGCCCGCGCGCAGCAGCTGGGCTACGCCGAGGCGGATCCGGGAGCGGACATCGACGGGCACGACGCCGCGGCCAAGGCGGCCATCCTCGCCTCGCTCGCCTTCCACACCCGCATCAGTTCGGCGGAGGTCTACCGGGTCGGGATCGCGGGCATCACCCCGGCCGACATGGCTGCGGCCCGCGCGATCGGCCGGGTCGTGAAGCTGTTGGCCATCTGCGAACTCGGGGAATCCGACGGGCCGGGTAGCGAGACCGAGGGCGCGCGGGCTGTTAGCGTCCGGGTGCACCCGGCGATGGTGGACTGCGCTTCGCCGTTGGCGGCGGTGCGCGAGGCGTACAACGCGGTGCTCGTCGAGGCGGAGGCGGCCGGGAGCCTGATGTTCTACGGTCCCGGTGCCGGTGGCCGGCCCACCGCCAGCGCGGTGTTGGGTGACCTGGTCAGCGCTGCCCGTAACCGGTTGGCCGACACGCACGGGCCGGGGGAGTCCAGCTACGCCGCGGTCCGCGCCGTTGGCATCGGTGAGTCGAGCACCCGCTACCACCTGCGACTTCGGGTGGCGGATCGGCCCGGGGTGCTGGCCGCGGTGGCCGAGGTGTTCGGCCGCCGCGACGTCTCGATCGCGACCGTTCGCCAGCAGGGCGGGGGCAGCGACGCCGAGCTGGTCGTGGTCACCCACCTAGCACGGGAGGACGCGCTGGCCGCGACGGTCGCGGACCTGGCGAAGCTGCCTGTCGTAACCGAGGTGGCCGGCGTGATCCGGGTCGAAGGTGCGCGGTGAGAGCCGGTCAGCAGATCGGCACCCGGGTACACCAGTGGCGCGGGCTGATCACGGAATACCGCCACCGGCTGCCCGTCGAGGACAGCACCCCGGTCGTGACCCTGCTGGAGGGCGGGACGCCACTGGTGGAGTCAGGCTGGCTGTCACAGACCACCAGCTGCCGGGTCCTGGTGAAGGTCGAGGGCGCCAACCCCACCGGCTCCTTCAAGGACCGCGGCATGACGATGGCGGTCTCCCGCGCTCTGGGCGCCGGAGCGCAGGCCGTCGTGTGCGCGTCCACCGGCAACACCAGCGCCTCGGCTGCCGCCTACGCCGGGCGCGCCGGGATGTCGTGTGCGGTGCTGGTCCCCGAGGGCAAGATCGCGCGCGGCAAGCTCGCGCAGGCGGTGGTACACGGCGCCCGGCTGGTGCAGCTGAAGGGCAACTTCGACGACTGCCTGACCGTGGCCCGCGAGCTGGCCCAGCGCTACCCCGTGGTCCTGGTCAACTCGGCCAACTCCGACGGGTTCCGGCTGGCCGGGCAGCGCACCGCCGCCTACGAGATCGTCGACGCCCTGGGCGCCGCCCCCGACCTACACCTGCTCCCGGTCGGTAACGCCGGCAACATCACCGCCTACCAGGCCGGATACACCGACTACGCCGACGCGCCCCCGGTAGGGCTGGACCGAGCCCCGGGCCGGCCGCGGCTGTGGGCGTTCCAGGCGGCTGGCTCGGCCCCGATCGTGCACGGTTTCCGGGTCGCGGATCCGGAGACGGTCGCCACCGCCATCCGCGTCGGCAATCCGGCCCGCTGGCAGGACGCCCTGGACGCGCTGGCGGCCTCTGACGGCCGGATCGCGGCCATCGAGGATCCGGCCATCCTGCGGGCGCAGGCACTGCTGGCCCGCAACGATGGGATCTTCGTCGAGCCGGCGTCGGCGATCGGCGTGGCCGGCCTGCTCGCCAACCAGGACGCCGGCCTGGTCGACCCCGGGCAGACGATCGTGATCACCGTTACCGGTCACGGTTTGAAAGACACCGACACCGCCCTGCAGGGTGCTGCCGCGCTGACCGGGCACGGGCTGGATCCGGAGGTGCTGGCCGCCGATCCGGAGGCGGTCGCCGGACTGCTGGGCCTGACCGATACGGCGCAGGCGGGCTGAGCGTCGTGGCTGATGCCGTGGCTGAATGGGTGAGCGGCTGGACAGGCGAGCAGCACGTCGAGCGTCGCGGCGAGTCGTCCGGGGGGCCGGTCGTGCCCAGGGCGGTCCGGGTCCGGGTGCCTGCCACCTCGGCCAACCTCGGTCCCGGCTTCGACGCGCTGGGGCTGGCGCTGAGCCGCTATGACGAGCACGAGTTCATCCGCGACCCGGCCGGACGCCCAGGATCGGCCCGAGTCACCGTCAGTGGCGAGGGTGCGGGCGCCCTGGCCTGCGACGATGGGAACCTGGTCGTCACCGCGGCGCGGGCCAGCGCGGCGTGGGCCGGCCGGGCGCTGCCGCCATTCGTGCTCCACTGCACCAACCGGATCCCACACGGGCTCGGGCTGGGTTCCTCGGCGGCGGCCATCGTCGCAGGGGTGATCGGTGGGCGAACCCTGAGCGGGCTGCCACGCGATGAAGGCGCCGAGCTGGTGGCGGCCGCCCGGTTGGAGGGTCACCCGGACAACGTGGCGCCAGCGATCCTCGGCGGTTTCACGATCGCCTGGGTCGACTCCGCTGCCGCCGGGCCCATCACAGCACGCGCCGCCCGGCTGGAGCCGAGCGGCTTCCGGGTGCTGGCCTACCTGCCGACCACGGCGGTGTCGACGGCGGCCGCGCGCGGGCTGCTGCCCGCTGTCGTCCCCCATGGTGATGCCGCGCATGCGGCTGGCCGGTCCGCGCTGCTGGTGCTGGCGCTGACCGGACGCGCTGACCTGCTGCTACCGGCGACCGAGGACCGCCTGCACACCCAGGCGCGTGGGGTCGCGATGCCGGAGTCGCTGGCGATGATCGAGCAGTTGCGGGCACAGGGGATCGCCGCGGTGCTCTCAGGGGCCGGTCCGGGTGTGCTCGCTCTCGTCGCGGACGGCAAGGGCGAGGGCATCACCGCGACCGGGCAGCTGCCGGCCGGCTGGCAGCGGCTGGAGCTCAGCCCGGATCTGGTCGGCGCGCAGTGCACGGCCCAACCCTGATAGTGCACGGCTGGTGACCCCGGACGACTGGTCGGCGCGTAGGCCACCGGAAACACGCCGACAACCGTTCATGGCACCTCGCCCCTGCTGCGGCCGCGCGTGCTAGCGTCATGGTCAGTTCTCCCGCCGCCCCCGGATCTCCTGGACCGGGCCGGGCTGCCATGTCACATCGGCGTCGTGCTTGCGCACGCGAGTTCTGCATCAGGTCCCTTTTTCTGTCGCAGGCTCGCCCCGTCGCAAGGTCATCCCGAAGGTTGAGCTGTCCAGCAGACGGGCGCCGCGCCACCGATCGGACCGGCTGACCAGACGGCAGCTCCGGTACTGCACGGCCCCCCGACCCACCAGTCCCAGCGCGGCGGAGAACGTGGAACGTCCGATATAGCGGAACGTTCTGGACAAGGGACGCCCCGACCGGGCTCCGGGATGAGTCGACGACTGCCATCCCCGGGCCGACATCATCACCGTGAGAGGACTCGCGTGACCGAAGTTACCGACGCCCCGATGGCCACGACGGCCGAGCAGAGCGTCACAGACCGGCGGCGTGCGCCGGGTGGACTGGCCGGCATGAAGCTGGCCGAATTGCAACAGGTGGCCCAACAACTGGGCATGTCCGGGGTACGTGGGCTCCGCAAGAGCGACCTGGTCGTGGCGATCTCCAACCGCCAGACGGCCGGATATGCGGCGCCCGCCGCGGACACTGCCGCCCCCCGAGCCCCCCGTCGGCGCAGCACCGTTGCCAGCACGAGTGCCTCGCCCCTCGCTACGTCGAATGGGACGAGTTCCCCGGCTGCCCTCGCCCCCGCCCCAGACACCGCCGCAATTCCGAACCGCAACGGCTCAGCATCGCCGGCCGATCCGGCGACGCCGGACGCCCTGCTCGAACGGGCCGAGCTGCGGTCCCGCAGCGACGACACCCGGCCGGACAACGGCCGCGTCGACCCGGAGCACAACGGACGTCAGAACAGCCCGGACCAGACCCGGAGCGACCAGAACGGCCGCGACCAGAACCGGAGCCAGCAGGACCGGAGCGACCAGAACGGCCGCGACCAGAACCGGAGCCAGCAGGACCGGAGCGACCAGAACGGCCGCGACCAGAACCGGGGCCAGCAGGACCGGGGCCAGCAGGACCGGAGCGATCGCAACGGCCGCGACCAGAACCGGGGCCAGCAGGACCGGAACGATCAGAACGGCCGCGACCAGAACCGGGGCCAGCAGGACCGGGGCCAGCAGGACCGGGGCCAGCAGGACCGGGGCAAGCAGGGGCAGCCGCGCTACGACGACGACGAGCCCGGCGGGCGTCGGCGGCGGCGGCGCGGCCGCGACCGGCTCCGCGACCGCAACGACCGGCAGGACCGCAACGACCGGCAGGACCGCAACGACCGGCGCCCCAACCGCGACAGCGAGCAGCCGGTTTCCGACAACGACGTGCTGGTGCCCGTGGCCGGCATCCTCGATGTGCTGGACAGTTACGGCTTCATCCGCACCTCCGGCTACCTGGCCGGCCCCAATGACATCTACGTCCCGTTGGCCATGGTCAAGCGGTACGGCCTGCGCAAGGGCGACGCGGTCACCGGGATGACCCGGGCGCCGGGGGATTCCGACCGGCGGGAGAAGTTCAACGCGGTCGTCCGCCTGGATACCGTCAACGGCGCCGACCCGGACACCTCCCGCGGGCGCGTCGAATTCGGGAAGCTGACCCCCCTCTACCCGCAGCAACGGCTGCGCCTGGAGACCGAACCGAACGTTCTCACTACGCGCGTCATCGACCTTGTCGCGCCCATCGGTAAGGGTCAACGCGGGCTGATCGTTGCCCCGGCCAAGACCGGAAAGACGATCATCCTGCAGACGCTCGCGAACGCGATCACCACGAACAACCCCGAGGTCCACCTCATGGTCGTGCTCGTCGACGAGCGGCCGGAGGAGGTCACCGATATGCAGCGGGCGGTCAAGGGTGAGGTCATCGCCTCCACCTTCGACCGGCCGGCCGCGGACCACACCCAGGTCGCGGAACTGGCTATCGAGCGGGCCAAGCGACTGGTGGAGCTTGGACACGACGTGGTGATCCTGCTCGACTCGATCACCCGGCTGGGCCGGGCATACAACATCGCCGCGCCGGCCAGCGGCCGCATCCTGTCCGGCGGTGTGGATTCCAGCGCCCTCTACCCGCCCAAGCGGTTCTTCGGCGCCGCCCGCAACATCGAAAACGGGGGATCGCTGACGATCCTGGCCACCGCGCTGATCGACACCGGCTCGCGGATGGACGAGGTCATCTTCGAGGAGTTCAAGGGCACCGGGAACATGGAGATCCGGTTGTCCCGCCAGCTCTCGGACCGCCGCATCTTCCCGGCCGTGGACGTCCTGTCCTCCAGCACCCGTCGGGACGAGATCCTCGTCGCGCCGGAGGAGCTGCAGGTGCTCTGGAAGTTGCGTCGGGTGCTCTCCGGGCTGGAGCAGCAGGCCGCCATTGAACTCATGCTCAACCGGCTGCGCAAGACCCGCACCAACGCCGAATTCCTCATGCAGGTCCAGAAGACGACGCCCGGTGGCTCAGACGACTGAGCCGGCCGGGTCCACGGCGGAGCTGGTCCGGGCCGCAGGTCCGTTGCTTGCCGAGTACGAGCAGGCCTCGGCCACGCTGTCGGACCCGTCCGTGCACGCCGACCCGGCACGTGCCCGTCGGGTCGGCACCCGCTTCGCGGAGCTGGCACGCGTCCGCGAGGTCGTGGACGAGCTCGGGCGGGTCGACGGAGACCTGGCCGCGGCGACGGAGCTGGCCGGCGACGACCCGGGTATCGAGGCCGAGGCCCGCGGATTGCGCGCGACTCGGGCGGCGCTGACCGACCGGTTGCGCCGCCTGCTGGTCCCCCGTGACCCGGATGACTCCAGGGACCTCATCCTCAGCGTGCAGGCGGGCGAAGGCGGAACCGAGTCGGCCCTGTTCGCCGCCGATCTGCTGCGGATGTATGTCCGCCACGCCGAGCGGGTCGGATGGCGGACCCGGCTGTTGGACAGCACCGAGGTCGAACTCGGGGGCGTGAAGAGCGCCGCGTTGTCGGTGAGCGCCGCTTCCGGATCCGCTGACCAGAGCAGTGCACCGTGGGCCCGGCTGAAGTTCGAGGGCGGTGTGCACCGGGTGCAGCGGGTGCCGGTCACCGAGTCGGCGGGGCGGATCCACACCTCCGCCGCCGGAGTGCTCGTGCTGCCCGAAGCCGATGAGGTGGAGGTGAGCATCGACGCGAAGGACCTGCGCATCGACGTCTACCGCTCCTCCGGTCCCGGCGGGCAGTCGGTGAACACCACCGACTCCGCGGTGCGGATCACGCACCTGCCCACCGGAACCGTGGTCAGCTGTCAGAACGAGAAGAGCCAGTTGCAGAACCGGGAGCAGGCGCTACGGATTCTTCGTGCCCGGCTCTTGGCCGACGCCCGCGACGCCGCCGCGGCGGCCGCCTCGGATGCTCGCCGCGACCAGATCCGCACCGTGGACCGCTCCGAGCGGATCCGGACCTACAACTTCCCGGAGAACCGGATCACCGATCACCGGATCGGGTACAAGGCCTACAACCTTGACGCGGTCCTCGACGGGGATCTGGGCGCGGTACTGGACGCGTTGGTGGCCGCGGACGAGCAGGCGCGGCTGGCCGCGGCGGCGTCGTCCGGGTGAGCCGGGACGGGCACGGACAGCTCCGCCTGGACACGGCGGTCCGGCAGGGCGCCCGTCGGCTGGCCGAGGCGGGCCTGCCCTCCCCGCGGGTCGACGCCGAAGTGTTGGCCGCCCACGTGAGCGCCCTCTCCCGCCCCGCCCTGCAGGCGGCCCTGCTGACCGGCACGGTGCTGAGCGAGGATGCCGGCTCGCAGTTGCGGGCGCTGGTTGACCGCCGGGCGGGTGGGCAACCGCTGCAACACCTGACCGGCTGGGCCGGGTTCCGCCGGTTGAGTCTGGCCGTCGGTCCAGGGGTCTTCGTCCCCCGCCCGGAGACCGAGCTGCTGGCCGGGTGGGCGATCGCAGCGGTCTGCGCTGCCGGTCCACCCGATGGACGGGGCACGACGGTCCTTGACGTGGGAACCGGGACCGGGGCGATCGCTGCGGCCGTGGCCGATGAGGCCCCGGGTGCCCGGGTGCTGGCGATCGAGCTCGACCCGGTCGCCCATGGCTGGGCGGCACGCAATCTGGCTGGCACCGGCGTTGAGCTGCTGGCCGGTGACGGCACCCAGCTGGACGCGAGGCACCCGGAGCTGGCCGGGCAGCTGGACGTGCTGGTGGCCAACCCGCCCTACATCCCGTTGGACGCCTGGGAGTCGGTGCCGGTCGACGTCCGTGACCACGATCCGGGCATGGCCCTGTGGGGCGGCGCCGACGGGTTGGCCGTCATCACCGCGCTGGTCGCGGCGGCCGGTCGCCTGCTTCGGCCTGGGGGGATCGTGGGCATCGAGCACGCCGATGTCCAGGGCGGTGCGGTGATCGACCTGCTCGCCGGGACCGGACGCTTCCGCGACACCCGCGATCATCGGGACCTGGCCGGGCGTCCGCGGTACACCACGGCGTGCCTGTCGCCACCGCGGGCCGTCGCGTCGGGGACAATTCAGCCGTGAACAGGGACAACCGTGAGCAGGGGCAGCCGTGAGCACGACCTACGACTGCACCGCCGAGCCCGGGCGCAGCGAAGGGCTGGCGGCCGCGATCGAGGCGCTGGGTGCCGGTGGTCTGGTCGTGCTGGCGACCGACACCGTGTACGGGCTGGCCGCTGACGCGTTCGACCCCGACGCCGTCGCGGCGCTGCTGGCAGCCAAGGGCCGCGACCGCACGTCCCCGCCACCGGTGTTGATCGGTGCCGTGGCGGCGCTGGACGGGCTTGCCGCGGGCGTTCCGCAGGCCGGCCGGGACCTGGCGGCCGAGTTCTGGCCGGGTGCCCTGACGCTGGTCTGCACCGAGCAGCCGTCGCTTCGATGGGACCTCGGTGACACCTTCGGCACGGTTGCGCTGCGACTGCCCGACCATCCCCTGGCCCGGGACCTGCTCGCCCAGACCGGTCCGCTGGCGGTGTCCAGCGCCAACCGGAGCGGGCAACCGCCGGCCACCACGGCCGCGGAAGCCGCCGAGCAGCTGGGCGACGCCGTCGCGGTGTATCTGGAAACCGGGCCGACCGCGGCGATGGCACCCAGCTCGATCGTGGACGTGACCGGGGAGCACCCAGTATTGCTGCGCGAAGGCGCACTGAGCTGGGCGGAACTGTGGCGGGTCGCCCCCGATCTGGTCACGGGGGATCAGTCGTGAGGCCCGTCACCGTGACCCCGGCGACGGCAGGGTCTCGTGCGTGAATACCTGCTCGTCATCGCCGTCGCGGCCGCGACCACCTACCTGCTGGGGGGGTTGACCGCCCGCCTGGCCCGCCGCGTCGGCGCAGTGCCGGCGGTCCGGGAGCGTGACGTGCACACGGTCCCGGTCCCACGACTGGGTGGGCTGGCGATTGTGGCCGGCATCGGCGTCGCGTTCCTGCTGGCCAGCACGCTGCCCTTCCTGCGCCAGGCTTTTGCTGTGTCCCACGACGTGCGCGCGGTGTACCTCGGCGTGCTGGTGCTGGCCGCCGTTGGCGTGCTGGACGACACGATCGGGCTGGACTCGCTGACCAAGTTCGCCGGGCAGGTCCTGGCCGCCGGGGTGGTCGTGCTGCAAGGCCTGGTCGTCTACTGGCTGCCACTGCCGGGAGTGACGTTCTCCCTGCCCCCCAGCCTGTACGCGCTGCTGACGATCTTCCTGCTGGTGGTGGCCATCAACGCGGTCAACTTCGTCGACGGCCTGGACGGGCTGGCCGCTGGGATTGTCGCGATCGGGGGCGGCGCCTTCTTCCTCTACACCTACCTGCTCGCCGTCGACCAGAACCTGCTGCGCGCCAGCACCGCGGCGTTGATTGCGGCCGCGGTCAGCGGCGCCTGCCTGGGCTTTCTGCCGCACAATGTCTATCCCGCCAAGGTGATCATGGGCGACACCGGCGCAATGGTCCTGGGCCTGGTCCTGGCCAGCTCCTCGGTGAGCCTGATCGGGCAACTGGACCCGGCGGCGGTGTCCGTCGGCTCCGGGGGGACGTTGGCACGGCTGCTGCCGACCCTGCTGCCACTACTGCTTCCGGTGGCCGTGGTGGCGCTGCCGTTCACCGACCTGGTGCTGGCGGTGGTCCGCCGGGTCTCGGCAGGGCGCTCGCCGTTCAGTCCGGACAAACAGCACCTGCACCATCGGTTGTTGCAGGTCGGGCACAGTCACCGGCGCGCCGTCGGGCTGCTGTGGTTCTGGGCGGCGGTGCTCAGTTTCGGGATGCTCGCGATCGGTCTGCGCGGACGCGGCTGGGTGATCGCACTCGTGCTGGCTACGGTCGTACTCGGGATCACCCTGACCCTCGCCATCCCGGAACGGGTGGCTGCCCGGCGGCGACGGGTACGGCGGGCCCGAGGGACCGGACGGCGTCCGGAACCCCCGCCGGACCCGATGGCGGGTCGGCCCGCCGGCGGACCGGTCGACCGGGTCCCCATCGGCCGGGCCGACCCGCCACGGGTTCCGATTCCCGAACCCGAGCCCGAGCCCGCGCGCCGATCCGAAACTCCGGTCGCCGCCCGACGTACGACGAGACGGATCCGATGACCAGCGCCCCAGCCGAACCCACCGACGCGCCTCCAACAGCCCCCCCGACAGCCCCCCCGACAGCCCCCCCGACGACAGCCGGGGTCGACCGGGACCAGCTGCGGGCCGCCCTGCTGACCCGACCCGCTGCCGCGACCGCCGTGGCCGGGGTGCTGGTGGCGGCAGTGGCTGCTTCGCTGGATACCCATCCGGTGGCGGCTGCGGTCTCGGCGCTGGTCGGGGCCGCGGTGGTGCTGGCCACCTCGGCGGTGACCGGTCTGCTCGGCGTGCGCACCGCGGCCGCGCGCGCCGAGGCGGTGTTCGCCGCGGCGATGGCCAGCTTCGCCGGCAAGGTGCTCGTGTTCGCGGTGGCACTGGGCGTGGTCGGTCACGTCGCCGCCGCGCGCCGGATCCCGTTCTCGCTCTCAGCGATCGTTGCGGTCCTGGTGTGGCTGATGGTCGAGGTGGCCTTCGTCGCGCGGCTGCGCTCGGCCGGGGCCGCGGTGTTCGGACCGCCCACCCGTCGGGCGGAGCGCGGCGTCCCCGAAGATGATCAGCGCGACGGTGCTCCGAGCTCCGATGCTGAAGGCCGGCCGCCCGTCGGGTAAGTTGAAACCGCTCCAGGGGCGTTCCCTGGTCCGGACATCGGGGTCGGACCTGCCGGGGCGTGCACAGCGGGGCATCCGCGGCGCTCCTGCGTGTTGCGCGCCGCCACGCCACCGATACCGCCGCCCCACCCCGCCCGCCGCTTGAAGACGAGACGAGGACGACGACGTGAACCCGGCGCTCGCGCCCCTACCAGCCGCCTACACCGCTCCGGGCGTTCAGGATTTCTGGCAGCCGCTGATCGGTTCCGGAGCATGGGCGCTCACCCGCCCGACGGTGGAGTTCATCGTCGTGGGGATGATCATCGGGGTCGCGATGCTCGTCCTGACGCGCAACCTGAAGCTGGTGCCCTCGAAGGGTCAGTTCTTCACCGAGGGCGCGTACGGGTTCATCCGTAACGGGGTCGGTCGGGACATCATCGGGAGCAAGGAGTTCCTCCGCTGGGTCCCCTTTCTCTTCGCGGTGTTCCTCGTCATTCTGCTGAACAACCTGATGGGCGTGGTTCCCGTCGCCCAGTTCCCGACGTTCGCCAGGTTCGGTTTCGACGTCGCAATGACGCTTGTCGTCTATACCGTCTATCAGGTCACGGCGATCCGGCGCAAAGGCGCGTTGGGGTATCTGAAGAGCCTGGTGCCACCGGGACTGCCGATCTGGGTCATCCCGCTGGTCTTCGTCCTGGAATTCATCACATACTTCGTGACGCGCCCGGTCACGCTGGCACTGCGGCTCTTCGGGAACATGTTCGCTGGACACCTAATTCTTCTGGTCTTCTCAACCGGTGGAGAATACCTGCTCCTGCACAGCACTGCACTGAACAAGCCCGTAGGGGTACTCTCCTACGCGCTCTACGCGGTCATGTTCCTCTTCGAGATCCTCATCGAGGTCCTGCAGGCCTACATTTTCGTGCTGCTCACCGCGCTCTACATCGCCGGCGCCGTCGCCGACGAGCACTGACCCAGACCACCCGCAAGCCCGGGCACCGGTCCGGGACGACGAGAGGAAGTACACGCACCATGACCGGAAACATTGCGATCGTCGGCTACGGCCTGTCCGCGATCGGCCCGGGGATCGGTATCGGCCTCATCTTCGCGGCCTACATCAACGGGGTCGCCCGACAGCCTGAAGCGCGGGGGATCCTGCAGCCGCTTGCCTTCCTCGGCTTCGCCCTGACCGAGGCCCTGGCGATCATTGGTATCGCCCTGGCCTTCGTGCTGTGAGATTGGCAGGGACGTCGCGATGATCAAGGCCGTCAATTGGGAGACCGCGGTTCCGATCCTCCCGCACCTCGGCGAGCTGGTGGCCGGCCTGCTCGTGTTCGGCATCCTGATGTGGGTGTTCGCGGCGAGGGTGGCGCCGCGGTTGGAGCAGATCTACCAGGAGCGCACCAGCGCGATCGAAGGCGGACTCAAGCGGGCCGAACAGGCTCAGGAGGAGGCGGACAAGCGCCTCGCCGAGTACCGGGAGCAGCTGGCCGACGCGCGCGAGGAGGGCAACCGCATCCGCGAACAGGCCCGTGCCCAGGGCGCGGACATCGTGGCCGAGATGCGACACCAGGCACAGGAGGAGGCTGCTCGCATCACCGCCTCCGCGCAGTCCCAGCTGGAAGCGGAGCGGCGCTCCGCGCAGGCGCAGCTGCGGTCTGAGATCGGCGGGCTGGCGACGTCGCTGGCCGGCCGAATCGTGGGGGAGTCGTTGGCGGACGAGGCGCGCCAGCGTCGGATTGTCGACCGGTTCCTGGCTGAACTGGAGGCCGACGAGACCGACGCCTCCGGACCGCATGGCAACCCGCCGCGGGGCACCGGGGACCCCGACGAGCCGGCTGGGGAGCGTGCCGGCACGGGTGCGCGGGCCGGTGCGCATGCCGCCGGAAGTCGGGATCGGGAGCCGGGCGGTGCCTGAGACCACCGGGCAGGCCGGGATCGGCATCGATCTGCCCACCACGAGCCGGGAGACCCTCGGGGACCTGCTCACCGAGCTGGACCGACGCGAGATCGACGGCCCGACCGACGGGCTGGACGAGCTCGGCGATCAACTGCGCTCGATCGCCGCGCTGACCTCTCGCGAGCCCGGCCTGCGGCGGGCCCTGACCGAGCCGTCGCGCGCCGGGCAGGACCGGGCAGAGCTGGCACGACGGCTCTTCTCCGGCCGGGTGTCCGAGCCGGCGGTGGAGATCGCGGCGGCCGCGGCCGCCGGGCGGTGGTCGGCGCCGCGGGACCTGGTCGACGCACTGGACCTCACGGCAACCGCCGCCGAGGTCGCGGCCGCCGACCGTGCCGGTCAGCTGGACTCCCTGGAGGACGACCTGTTCCGGTTCTCCCGGATCGTGGCCGGCACCTCCGCGCTGCGCACGGCGCTGTCCGACCGCAGCGCCCCGGCGGACTCGCGCGCCGAGCTGGTCCGGCGGCTCTTGGCAGACCGCACCGGTCCGGCCGCCACCCGACTGGCGGTCGCCGCGGCCACCGATATGCGCAGCCGTCCGATCGAGGTCGCCCTGGACGAGGTCGCCGACGTTGTGGCCGCCCGCCGTAACCGGGTTGTCGCGGTGGTGCGCGTCGCCGCCCCGCTCACCGATGAGCAGCGGGACCGGGTCGCAGCGCTGCTGGCCCGCCAGGCCGGGCGTCCGGTCCAGCTGAACATCATCGAGGACCCGTCGCTGGTCGGCGGGTTCCGGGCCGAAGTCGGGGAGACGGTGCTGGACGCCTCGGTGTCCAGTCGGCTGTCAGAGGCCCGACGCAGACTTGCCGGGTAGGCGTCCCGCCTGTTCCGATCGACGTCCACGCCAGCCAGCCAGCCAGCCATACTCAGCCAGCCATCCATACGAGGTATCCGTCCGGGAGCATCACCCCCGCGCGGGAAGGAGACAGCAGATGACCGAACTGTCCATCCGGCCGGAAGAGATCCGGGACGCGCTGAACGAGTTCGTCCACTCCTACGACCCCGGCGCGAGCAGCCGGGAGGAGGTCGGACGGGTGCTCTCGGCGGCCGACGGGGTGGCCCACGTCGAGGGACTGCCCTCGACCATGGCCAATGAGCTGCTGCGTTTCGAGGACGGCACCGTCGGGCTGGCGCTGAACCTGGACACCCGGGAGATCGGCGTGATCGTGCTGGGCGACTTCGCCGGCATCGAGGAGGGCCAGACGGTTTCCCGCACCGGAGAGATCCTCTCCGTTCCCGTGGGCGATGAGTTCCTCGGCCGGGTCATCGACCCGAACGGGGTGGCCCTGGACGGGCTCGGGGAGATCGAGACCGAGGTGCGTCGCCCGCTGGAGGTCCAGGCGCCCTCGGTGGTGCAGCGCCAGTCGGTGTCCGAGCCGATGCAGACCGGGATCAAGGCCATCGACTCGATGACCCCGATCGGACGCGGCCAACGTCAGCTGATCATCGGGGACCGCCAGACCGGCAAGACCGCGATCGCCATCGACACGATCATCAACCAGCGCGCCAACTGGGAATCGGGCGACCCGAAGAAGCAGGTCCGGTGCGTCTACGTTGCCATCGGGCAGAAGGCGTCGACGATCGCCGGGGTCCGGGACTCACTGCAGGACAGTGGTGCGCTGGAGTACACGACGATCGTGGCGGCGCCGGCCGACGCCCCCGCCGGAATCAAGTACATCGCCCCCTACACCGGCTCGGCGATCGGGCAGCACTGGATGTACGACGGCAAGCATGTACTGATCGTCTTCGACGACCTGTCCAAGCAGGCCGAGGCCTACCGCTCCATCTCGCTGACCCTGCGCCGCCCGCCGGGCCGGGAGGCCTACCCCGGTGACGTGTTCTACCTGCACTCCCGGCTACTGGAACGCTGCGCGAAGCTGTCCGACGAGCTCGGTGGTGGCTCGTTGACCGGGCTGCCGATCATCGAGACCAAGGGCAACGACATCTCCGCCTACATCCCGACCAACGTCATCTCCATCACCGACGGGCAAATCTTCCTGCAGAGCGATCTGTTCAACGCCAATCAGCGCCCCGCGATCGACGTCGGGCAGTCGGTGTCCCGGGTCGGTGGGGCCGCCCAGACCAAGGCGATGAAATCGGTCTCGGGCACGCTGCGCCTGGACCTGGCCCAGTACCGGACACTGGAGGCCTTTGCGATGTTCGCCTCCGACCTGGATGCGGCCAGCCGCTCCCAGCTGGCCCGGGGTGAGCGACTGCTGGAACTGCTCAAACAGGATCAGTACTCCCCGTACCCGTTCGAGGATCAGAGCGTCGTCATCTGGGCTGGGACCACCGGGAAGGTCGACACCGTCCCGACCGAGGACGTCCGGCGTTGGGAGTCGGAGTTCCTGGACTTCCTACACCGTGAACACGACGATGTGCTCTCCGGTATCCGCGAATCCGGGACGCTGGCCGACTCCACGCGGGAGGGGCTGGGAAAGCTGGTCACCGAGTTCGGCCACCAGTTCCGGACCTCGGAGGGCAAGACCCTGCTCGGGGACGAGGCCGAAGCCGAGGCGATGGCCGACGACGAGGTGCAGCAGGAGCAGATCACCCGGCAGCGGAGGGGCTGATGGCCGGTCAGCTGCGCGTCATCCGCGCCCGGATCCGCTCGGTCAAGGCGACCAGCAAGATCACCCGGGCGATGGAGCTGATCGCCGCGTCGCGCATCGTCAAGGCGCAGCAGCGGGTCGCCGAGTCCACGCCGTATGCGACCGAGCTGACCCGCGTTGTCTCCGCGCTGGCGACCTATACCCGCCTGGAGCACCCGCTGGCCACCGAGGTCGACAATCCGCGACGGGCGGCGGTGTTGATCTGCTCCTCCGACCGGGGGCTGGCCGGGGCCTACAGCTCCTCGGTGCTGCGCGAGAGCGAGCGGCTGTTCTCCCGGTTGCGCGATGCCGGCCTGGAGGTGCTGCCGTACGTGGTCGGACGCAAGGGGATCTCCTACCTGCGCTTCCGGGACCGGGCCATCGAAGGCCAGTGGACCGGCTTCACCGACTCCCCGACGATCGAGAACGCGATCGAGATCGGCGATGCGCTGGTCGAGAAGTTCACCACCGACACCGAGGAGGGCGGGGTGGACGAGATCCACATCGTGTACACCCGCTTCCGCAGCCGGGTCTCCCAGCAGGTCGAGGTCATCCGGCTGGCCCCGCTGGAGGTCGTGGAGGGCGAGGACCGCCCGGAGCAGGGCGAGGTGCTCCCGCTGTACGAGTTCGAGCCCTCCGGCCAGGAGGTGCTGGACGCGCTGCTGCCACGCTATGTCACCAGCCGGATCTACAACTGCCTGCTGCAGGCCTCGGCCAGTGAACTGGCGGCCCGCCAGCGGGCGATGAAGTCCGCGACCGACAACGCCGACGACCTGTCCAAGCGCCTGACCCGGGTCGCCAACCAGGCCCGACAGTCTGAGATCACCCAGGAGATCAGCGAGATCGTCGGCGGGGCCAACGCCCTGGCCGACGCCGGCTCGCGGGACTGAGCCAGCACAGCTCAAGCTCGGCAGAGCCACCCGAAACCAAGAGCCACCCGAGATCGCAGCACGGACAGGAGCCCCACGATGACCGCAACCCTGGACAACCCGGACACCTCCACCGACGGTGAACCGAACGGCGAGGAACCGACCGGTGACGGCCGGGTCGCGCGGGTCATCGGTCCGGTGGTGGACGTGGAGTTCGCGGCCGGGGAGATCCCCGAGCTCTACAACGCGCTGCGGACCAAGCTGACCCTCGGTGAGGAGGAGCGGGTCATCACCCTGGAGGTGGCCCAGCACCTCGGCGGCAACATGGTCCGCACGATCTCGATGCAGGCCACCGACGGACTGGTGCGCGGGACCACGGTGCAGAACACCGGTGGCCCGATCAGCGTGCCCGTCGGCGATATCACCAAGGGCCATGTATTCAACGTGACCGGTGACGTGCTCAATCTCGAGGACGGGGAGAAGTTCGAGGTCACCGAGCGCTGGCCGATCCACCGCAAGGCCCCGGCCTTCGACCAGCTCGAAGGCCGCACGAACATGCTCGAAACCGGTATCAAGGTGCTGGACCTGCTCACCCCCTACGTCCAGGGCGGCAAGATCGGCCTGTTCGGCGGTGCCGGGGTCGGCAAGACGGTGCTGATCCAGGAGATGATCTACCGGATCGCCCACGACTTCGGCGGGACGTCGGTCTTCGCCGGGGTGGGGGAGCGCACCCGCGAGGGCAATGACCTGATCACGGAGATGACCGAGGCCGGGGTGTTCAAGGACACCGCACTGGTGTTCGGGCAGATGGACGAGCCGCCGGGTACCCGACTGCGGGTCGCGCTGGCCGCCCTGACGATGGCCGAGTACTTCCGCGACGTGCAGAACCAGGACGTGCTGCTGTTCATCGACAACATCTTCCGGTTCACCCAGGCCGGTTCGGAGGTCTCCACGCTGCTGGGCCGGATGCCCTCGGCGGTCGGTTACCAGCCGACCCTGGCCGACGAGATGGGGGTGCTGCAGGAGCGGATCACCTCCACCCGCGGTCACTCCATCACCTCGATGCAGGCCGTCTACGTGCCCGCCGACGACTACACCGACCCGGCCCCGGCCACCACCTTCGCCCATCTGGACGCCACCACCGAGCTGTCCCGGGAGATCGCCAGCCAGGGGATCTACCCCGCGGTGGACCCGCTGACCTCGACCAGCCGGATCCTGGATCCGCGCTACATCAGCCGGGACCACTACGACTGCGCCGTGCGGGTCAAGCAGATCCTGCAGCGCAACAAGGAACTGCAGGACATCATCGCAATCCTCGGGGTGGACGAGCTCAGTGAAGAAGACCGGGTCACCGTCAACCGGGCCCAGCGGATCAGCCGGTTCCTGAGCCAGAACACCTATATGGCCACCCAGTTCACCGGCATCGAGGGCTCCTCTGTGCCGTTGGCCGACACCGTCGAGGCGTTCAACAAGATCGCGGACGGCGAGTACGACTCGACTCCGCAGCAGGCGTTCCTGCTCACCGGTGGCCTGGATGACGTGGAGAAGAAGGCGCGCGAGCTGGACAAGGAGAACTGATGGCCGACCGGCTGCACGTCGAGTTGGTCTCGGCCGAACGCCGACTCAAGGCCGACGACGCCACGATGGTGGTGGCGCGAACCGTCGACGGGGACATCGGGGTGCTGCGCGGACACACCCCGATCGTCAGCCTGCTCGCCGACGGACTGGTCCGCGTCGAGGGCGGTGACGACGGGACCTGGACCGCGGTGGTCAGCGGCGGGTTCCTGTCCGTGGCAGCCGACCGGGTCTCGGTGCTTGCCGAACGCGCGGTACTGGGTGACGACGACTTCGACCCGGCCGCCGCCCAGCGGGAACTGGACGATGCACGTCGGCGGTTGGACTCCGCCTCCGATGATGAGCAACGCGAGGACGCACAGGCCGACGTCGACCGGGCGGAGGCCTGGGTCCGGGCAACCGAGCGGGCCGCCAGGCGCTGAGCCGCGTTGCCGCGCCGGGTGGACAGTGGTTCCATCCGGCGATGGATGGGGTGAGAATGGTTGTCTGCTGACCTTCAGGGCATCCCACCGCTGTGGTGTCGGGCCGAAGACCGTATGAGCGGTCACCGGCCGACGGTGTACGCCGCTGCGTGCGCCGGGTACGACGCCGGGGGGTGACGTTATCGACGGGTCGCTGTTGACCACGGGGGAGGCCCTGGGCCTGCTCCTGGGGTTGGCCGTGCTGCTGCTGGCGGCGCTCACCGTGCGGCGGCGGATCCTGCAGCGTCGTTACCCCTGCTTCGAGGCCAGCGTCCGGACCTCGGTGAAGACGATGGGCCGCGGCTGGACCCTGGGGCTCGGCTGCTACGACGGTGATTTGCTGCGCTGGTACCGCCTGCTTAGCTTCGGGACGCGGGCACGGCTGGTGCTGGACCGTCGGACCCTGTCGATCACCGGCAGCCGCTGCCCCACCGGCCCGGAAGCGCGCGCACTGCTGGCCGGGCATGTGGTGCTGGCCGTGCACGACGGCGACCGCAGCGTGGAGCTGGGAATTGGCGACGCCGTGCGGACCCACCTGACCGCCTGGATCGAGACCGCCTTTCGCGAGGGCAGTGTCACGGCCGCCGAGTGGTCAGCGGACGGGTCACCGCCATCGGCTGCGACCTCGGTGTCGACCGGGACCCCGGCCCCATCCGTGTCCACTGCCAGCGCGACATCGGGGGAGTCCACAGCGGCGATGACCGCCATTCCCCCTCGTGCTGCGGCTGGCGCACCCCCGGACCTGCTGGCCGGGTTCAGCTCCGCCCACCGCCCGGCTGCCACAGCTGGTCGGGGCGACCTGCCGCTGCGTTGACGGCGCGGGCCAGCACGAACAGCAGATCCGAGAGCCGGTTCAGGTAGCGGGCGGGCTGCACCGACATCCCCTCGGCCACCGCGACCGCCCCCCAGACCGAGCGCTCGGCGCGTCGCACGACCGCGCGGGCCACATGCAACGCGGCTGCGGCCGGGGTTCCCGCTGGCAGCACGAACGAGCGCAGCTCCGGTAGACCCGCGTTGTGGGCGTCGATGGCCCGCTCCAACCGCTCGACGTCGCCCGCTACGATCCGCAACCGGGGCCGTTCCAACGTCCCAGCCCGTTCCCGTTCGTCGATCGGGGTACACAGATCGGCCCCGACGTCGAACAGGTCGTTGCACACCTGCCGGATCAGCGTCGCGACATCTGCGGGCAGTCCGGCGGTGGACAGGACCACACCCAGGGCGCAGTTGGCCTCGTCCACGTCGGCGTAGGCCACCAGTCGGGCGTCGGTCTTGGCGACCCGAGAACCGTCCCCCAGACCGGTGGTCCCGTCGTCGCCGGTGCGGGTGTAGATCCTGCTGAGGATGACCATGCCGCCACCGTAGGGACCCCTCGGAGCCAGACTCCTCCTAGGATCGCCGGGTGGACAACCCGACCGGCACGTCGCAGCCGACGCCGGCGGTCCGCCCGGAACGCCAACGACTGACCGTGTCCGGCGGCGCCCGCCTCGCCGGGTCGGTCGCCGTGGCCGGGGCCAAGAACAGCGCGCTGAAGCTCATGGCGGCGGCCCTGTTGGCGCCCGGGCGCAGCGTGATCCGCGGAGTGCCAGCCATCCTGGACGTGCAGTACATGGCCGATCTGCTGCGTCGACTCGGCGCCGAGGTGGACATCGCGGGCCGTGGGGTGACCGGCTCGGAGATCACCATCGACGTTCCCGACCAGGTGGGCCACGTCGCCGAGTACGGGCTGGTCCGGAGGCTGCGAGCGTCGATCAACGTGCTGGGACCGCTGGTGGCCCGGACCGGTCATGCGGAGGTCGCGCTGCCTGGCGGGGACGCCATCGGCTCCCGGGGGTTGGACTTCCATGTGGCCGGACTGGCACGGCTGGGCGCCGAGATCAGCGTCGAGCACGGCAATGTCGTGGCGCGCGCGCCCGCCGGGCTGCACGGGGCGGAGATCGAGCTGGACTTTCCCAGCGTCGGGGCGACGGAGAACATCCTGACTGCCGCCGTGCTCGCCGCGGGCACCACGGTCATCGACAACGCCGCCCGGGAACCGGAGATCGTCGACATCTGCTCGTTCCTGTCCGGCATGGGCGCCAAGATCGACGGAGCGGGCACCGCGCAGCTGGTGGTGCACGGCGTCGCCGAGCTGCAGCCGACCCAGCACGACACGGTTCCGGACCGGCTGGTCGCCGCGACCTGGCTCATCGGGGCCGCGATGACCGGCGGTGATGTGACGGTCCGCAATGCCAGTAGTAGCCACCTGCAGGTGGTGCTGGACAAACTGGCGGCAACCGGCGCCCGGGTCGGAACCGGGCAGGGCGGCGGGATCCGGGTCGTCGCCGAGGGCCGACCGCGTGCGGTGGACGTGCAGACCCTGCCCTTTCCCGGGTTCCCTACCGACCTGCAGGCACCGTTCACCTGCCTGCTGTCGGTGGCCGAGGGGACGTCGGTGGTCAGCGAGAACATCTACGAGGCGCGGTTCATGTTCGTCCAGGAACTCACCCGCCTGGGCGCGCGGATCCGCACCGACGGCCACCACGCGGTCGTGCGCGGGCAACCCCGGCTGTCCGGTGCGCCGGTGGTCGCCTCCGACATTCGGGCCGGGGCCGGTCTGGTGCTGGCCGGACTGGTCGCCGACGGGCAGACGCGGGTCTCCGGAGTGGCGCACATCGACCGTGGGTACCCCAACTTCGAGGCGACGCTGACCGGACTGGGCGCCACCGTCGTGCGCGAGTCCGATCCCGATCCGTTCGACCTCTGATCCGGCCGGGGGCAGCGCCGGTTCAGGGCCGATCGCGACCCAGGGTCAGAAGATTGTGCGCGCGCAGCTGGTCGTCGCGGAAGACCATCGTGCGCAGCCCCTCGGTGGTTGGCACGGTCACCGAACGCACTCCGCGGGTGGCCAGGTAGGCAACGGTCCGTTCCGCCTGCATCTGGTCGCTCGGCGAACTGACGGCGACCAGCATCCCGTAGTCGTCGGGAGCGCCTTGTCGGGGCGGCCGCGCGACGACAGAGCTCCCGCGGGCGAAGGCCCAGCGCAGAATAAGAGCGAGCACCCCGAGTAGCGCCAGGGCCACCAGGGGTCCCCCGAAATAGGAGTAGGAGCCCCAGTTCGGCACCAGAAGAGTATGACCCGGCGGCCGGTGTCCCGCTTTGCCCGGGTGGCCGGTCGCACCCGCTGCCGAGCGGCAGGATGGCGGTGTGCGTCTGGTCGTTGCCCGCTGCTCCGTGGACTACCGCGGGCGCCTGGCCGCCCACCTGCCCGAGGCGACGCGGTTACTGCTGGTCAAGGCCGACGGGTCGGTGTCGGTGCACTCCGACGGCTCGGCGTATAAGCCGCTGAACTGGATGAGCCCGCCGTGCTCGCTGGTGGAGGAGGTGGCCGCCACCGACGTCGCCCCCGGCGTGTGGCGGGTCACCAACCGCGGCGGTGAGGAACTGGTCGTCACCGTCCATGAGGTGCTCCACGACTCACGCCACGAGTTCGGCGCCGAGCCCGGCCTGGTCAAGGACGGGGTCGAGGCGGACCTGCAACGACTGCTCGCCGCGCGGATGGACGTGCTGGGTTCCGGCTGGCGGCTGGTCCGGCGGGAGTACCCGACGGCCATCGGCCCGGTAGACCTGCTGGTCCGCAACCCGGCGGGCCAGGCTGTCGCCGTTGAAATCAAACGACGCGCCGAGATCGACGGGGTGGAGCAGCTGACCCGCTACCTCAGCCTGCTCAACCGCGACCCGCTGCTGGCACCCGTGTCCGGGATCCTGGCGGCGCAGGAGATCCGTCCGCAGGCCAGGGTGCTGGCCACCGACCGCGGCATCGGCTGCCTGGTCCTGGACCTGGACGCCCTGCGCGAGCTGCCCGACGACGGCACCCGGCTGTTCTGAGCGCCCCCGCTCCCGGGTACCCGCGGGACACTTGAATGGTGACGACGCGCCGAGCCCGCGCCTACCAGGCCCGTGTCAGGGCGCGTCGGGCCAGGTCCAGATCCCCCGGCTGGCAGCAGACCGGCGGGACACCGGGCGAGGGGGCTCCGGCCGCCGACGGGCCGGTAGACCAGGCACCGGCAGAGGTGGCACGGGCAGAGGTGGCACGGGCCGGCACTGTGCCGGGTCGTACTCCGGCGCGCGCGGCGGGCATGCCAGCGGCTGGCAGCGGGGGCTGGGCGGCCGGGACCCAGCTGGTCGCCGGGGAATGGTTCACCGTCCGGCCGGTGAGCGGGTCGGCGGCGGTCAAGACCTACACCTGCCCGGAATGCCTGCAACCGATCCCGCCCGGCTTTCCGCACGTCGTCGCGTGGTCGCAGCTGCCGGGTCTGGACGGCGGTGCCGGCCTGGCCCGGCGGCGCCACTGGCACCGGTACTGCTGGACCAGCTTCGTCCGGCGGTCAGGGTGAGCGCCGGGCCGGCGCCGGGTGCGCTGATCCGGGCCAATAGTGTGCTGCCCGCCCGTCGCGAGCGACTGCTGCTGCACACCGCCGATGGTCTCTCGCTGGTCGGCGAGCTCGCCCTGCCCGCCGAGAGGGACCCGGTGGCGACACTGATCTGGCTGCACCCGCTGCCGACCCACGGCGGAATGATGGACAGTCACCTTCTGCGCAAGGCAGCCTTCCGGTTGCCGGCGCTGGCCGGGGTGGCGGTGCTGCGGTTCAACACCCGGGGCACCTCCAGCCCGGACGGCACCAGCCAGGGCAGCTTCGACGACGGTCGGGCCGAGGGCCAGGACGTGGCCGCCGCGGTCGACGCGGTCCGCGCGGCCGGGCTGCCGGCACCCTGGCTGGTCGGCTGGTCCTTCGGCACCGAACTGGCCCTGGTGCACGGACTGCGCCCCGCGGTCCTCGGCGCGGTCCTGCTGTCCCCGCCGCTGCGGGGGGCGGGCCGGGCGGCGCTACCCCACTGGGCGGCGGACGGGCGCCCGCTGACCGCGCTCGTCCCCGAGTTCGACGACTACCTGCGCCCGGCGGCCGCCCGGTTGGCGTTCGCCGCGGTTCCCCAGGCCTGCGTCATCGCCGAACCCGGGGTACGCCACCTGTGGGTGGGGGCTGCCGAACGGGCGCTGGACGGGGTGGTCGCCGCGGTACTCGGCCCGGACGCCGCCCCGCTGCCCCGGCATTGGGACGGTCCGATGATCGTCGCCGACGTTCCCGCGCGGCTCCGTCCCACCCAGCAACCCACCGGCAGTTAGGCCGAGCGCAGCACACCCGGCTTGGCCAGATCTTCGTCCCGGTGGTCGTTCCCGTCCGGCGATTCGGCCTGGTCGTCCCCGTCGGAGGCCGACACCGGACTCAGGCCCGTTGCCCCGGCCTGCTCCTGCGCGGCCCGCATGACCGCTTCGGTGGCCTCGTCCATCTGCCCGGCCGAGCCCAGCACCGCGCGCAGCTGGTTGAAATAGCCCTGCACGCTGTCGTGCTGTCGGGTCAGGTTCTCGGCGTGTTGTTCGGCCTCGGCGCGCAGCCGCTCGCTCTCGCCCAACGCTTCGGCCAGCATCTGGTCGGCCCGGGTGCGGGCATCGGTCAGTGTGCTCTCCGATTCGGCGCGGGCGGCGGTCAGCATCCGGTGCGCCTGCTGTTCGGCCTCGGTTCGCAGCTGTGTTCCCGCGCTGGTCGCAGCTTCTTTGCGGCGGCGGGCGTCTTCGGCGCGCTGCTCGGCCTCGTGCATCAGCCGGGAGGCGCCAGCGACGGCCGCCTCGTGACGGGCAGCAGCGTCACGTTCGGAGTTCTCCCGCATCCGGGCCAGCTCGACGTCAAGGTCGGAGCGGTCCTGGTTGACGCGGTGGCGGATCTCCTCGGCCAGCTGCTCGACCTCAGCCCGCAGCGTGTCGGTCTCCCGCTTGGTGCCCATGCGTAGCTGCTCGGACTCCCCGCGGGAGCGGGCGCGGATCTCGGCGGCCTCCCGGTCGGCGACCGCGCGGACCCGGGCGCTGTCCCGTTCAGCAGATCCACGCAGCTCCTCCACGTCGCCCGCGGTTTCCTCCCGGGCGGTCTGGGCTTCGCGTTCGGCCTCGTCCCGTACCCGTTCGGCCGCTTCGGCGGCGGTTTGGCGCATCGCGACGGCGGCCTGCTCGGCGGCATCGACCCGGGCCTGCGCCTCCCGTTCGGCGCCCTCGCGCGCAGCCAGGGCCGCGGCCTCACTCGAGCGGCGGATCTCGGTGACCTGCGAGGCGACCTCCGACATCCGGCGGGCCCGTTCGGCCTCGCTGCCGGAAACGATCTCGACCGCCTGCTCCTCGGCCATGCGCAGCAGCTCCTGCGCCCGGGCGCCGAGTCCGGCGTAGGTGGGTCGTTCGGTCTCGGCGAGGATCCGGCGCGCTTCAGCGATCTCGCGGCGATGACCCTCGACCTGCTCGCGCAGGGCGACCAGCTCGCTGTGCTCGGCCTTGCCGCGTCGGGTCAGTTCCGAGATGGAGGTCTCCAGCTGGCTGACGTGGACGTCGACCTGTCCGCGGTCATAGCCGCGCAGCACCACGGCGAACTGACCGACGGCCGAGCCGGTCAGCGTCCCGCCGGACGGCTTGGGGGCCTGCTCGCCGGGGGCGCCGGCGAACAGGGGAAAGGAGGTGTCCTTCGCGCGATCGGGCATCGGGGGCTCCGTCGTGTTGGGCGATCCGCCGACCGCTGCGGCCGGCGCCTGGCGACGCACGATCACCGCCGAGGGGTCGGTCCGGTGCGCCGGGATCAATGTAGAACCTGAGGCCGTCAAGGGGAGGGTTCCGCCGCGTCGCACTCTGCGATCGCCCTACTACCTTCCGACAGACGCCCTGTTAGGGGTCTCGGAATAGCGTCCCTCCGCCAGCCCGGCGTGTGACCCGTGTGTCGCGTGTGAATGTGGGGACATCCGGGGTACCGTCATGCTGGCTGACGCCGTGGCCCGTGTGAGAACGGGTCTGAGGTCCAGCAGTGGTCGACAGATTTCCGCCGGCGAGGAGGACGCGATGGTCGGCGTGTTGAAGAAGGCTCTGCTGTGGCTGCTGATCGCCTTCCTCATCTACTACGTGGTCACCAAGCCGCAGGCATCGGCCACCGCGATCTCCGGGGCGGTGGACGGGATCCGGCAGCTGTTCAGCTCGCTGGGAGAGTTCTTCGCCGCGCTGACGCGCTGACGCATCGCGGCGATGACGGGTCGGCGGCGATGAACGGCGCGCCGGGCCGATGAGCGCAGGCGGGGCGGCGCCGGACGAGGTCACCGGTCCGCTTGCCGTCCCGGTACCGCGGGTTCGGGCCGCCAGCCGCCGGCTGCGGTCGGTACTCAGCGCCCGGGTGGTCGACGAGCTGGTGCCCGATGAGGGCGAGTTCGTCGTCGACGAGGTCCGCCATCACTGGGTGCTGTTCGTGCTTCCGGTCACCGGACTGGTGGCTGCCGCCTCCCTTGGCCTGGTGGCACTGAGTATCAGGCTGCCCTGGCTGGCGGCGGCACCGGCCGCGACCCTGGCCGGCTACGCGGGCTGGCGCATGCTCGCCGATCACATGGACCGCTTCGTCATCACCAATCTGCGGGTGTTCCGCGTGCAGGGCGTGATCAGCCGCCGGACTTCGACGATGCCGATCCAGCGGATTCTGGACATCACCGTGACGACGCCGGTGCTCGGGCGGCTGCTCGGGTTCGGCCACTTTGTGTTCGAGTCGGCCGCACAGGAGCAGGGGCTGCGCGACATCCGGTACATCGGCTCACCGCACCAACGAGACCTGACGATGCAGCGGGTGATCCAGCGGGCCGGACTGCGCGGGGGACTGCGCGGCGACAGCGTCCCCCGGGACGGGACCCGCCCGAAACGCCGCCGGAATCCGCCTCGTGCCGGGGGTGCCAGCGGTGCCAGCGGTGCCAGTGGTGCCGGGGCACCGGGGGACGGGCACGGCCGCGAGGGCGATCACGGCGCGACACCGGCCCCCGGCAGCTCCGCCCGCCACACCAGTCGCCGGCGCCGGGTGGGATTCACCGAGCGCCCGGGTCCGGGCGGCTCCTGAGCCGCAGGCCGGGCAACGTGGACGGCGGGTGATCCGGGCGCGAGGATGGGCCCATGAGCACAGCTCCGCCGCCACCTCCGGTTCCCGGTCGTCCCGGTCCTCGCCCGGCCGGTCCCCGCGCCGGCGGTCGTCCCGCCGGCAGTCCCAGCACCTCGCCGCGGGCGCCCATCTCGGCGCGGGGGGCGGTGGACCTGTCCACCTACCGCTCACCGGGCGGTAACGGCGCGGCTGCCGGGTCCCCGCCCAGCCCCGCGGGTGGCCCCGCATCGAGCGCAGTGCCCGGCTCCTACACCCGCGCCGTCACCGAGGCGACATTCCAGGCCGATGTGCTCGAGCAGTCGATGACCGTCCCAGTGGTCCTGGATCTGTGGGCCACCTGGTGCGAGCCGTGCAAGCAGCTGTCCCCGGTGCTGGAGCGCCTGGCCGACGAGTACGGCGGGCGGTTCGTGCTGGCCACGATCGACATCGACGCCGAACAACGGATCGCCGCGGCGCTGCAGGTGCAGTCGATCCCCGCGGTGTTCGGAGTCATCCGGGGACAACCGGTGCCGCTGTTCACCGGCGCCGTCCCGGAACAGCAGATCCGCCAGGTGCTGGAGGAGCTGCTTGGGGTCTCGGTGGAGAACGGGTTGACGGCGACCGCCGAACCGGTGCCGGGTCCCGGTACCGCCGGGACGGACGAGGGCGTCGAGGCGAGCGCGGAGCCACCGGAGGACCCCCGGATGAGCGCGGTCTACGACGCGGTGGAGGCCGGTGACTACGACACCGCAGCCCAGCTGCTGCGTTCGCTGCTGGCAGCCGACCCGGGCTTTGCCGAGGCGGTGGCCGGGTTGGCGCAGGTCAATCTGCTGGCCCGCACCACCGGTCGCGACGCCGACGCAGATCTGGCAGCAGCCGATCAGGCGCCCCAGAACCTACCCGCCGGACTCGCCGCCGCGGACGCCGACTTCGTGCGCGGCGAGGTGAGTGCGGCCTTCGACCGGCTGGTGGGACTGGTCCGTGCCAGCGCGGGAGCCGAACGCAACGGGGCCCGGTCACGCCTGCTGGAGCTGTTCGACGTGCTGGGGTCGGAGGATCCCCGTGTCGGTGCGGCCCGGATCGCCCTGGCGAACGCGCTCTTCTAGGCCGGCCGGTTTCGGCACAGCCGGGCGTTTCACCTTGAGCCGACCCAGCCCTACACCGTGGGGTGAGCTGGACTCCGGCCCTGGATCCCGGCCGGGACCCAACTCAAGACCCGGTCTCGACGCCACACCGGAGGGCACTCACATGATCATCCTCGGACTTCTGCTGCTGGTGCTGGCCGTCATTTTCGGCGCCGACCTGGTGTGGCAGAACCACTTCAACATCGCGCAGGTCAAGGTTTTCGGATTCGACCTCGGACTGGGCAACTCCGCGGCCCTGTTCATCGTCGGGGCCATCGTTGGTGCGGCGATCATGCTGGGGATCACCCTGCTGATCGCCGGGCTCGGCCGTAAGGGCAGCAGGGCGGTCCACGAACGTGAGCGTCACGCCGAGCACGATCGGGTCCGCGAGGAGAACGAGCGCCTGCGTGCCAACCTCGCCGAACGCGAGACCTCACCGCGCCAGAACGTCGTCACCCGGCAGGAGCGCGAGCCCGTCAGCCGTCCGGGCGTCGTCCGCGAGGAACGGGACGTCTCCGACCGCCCCGGCGCGGTGCGGGACGACGCCTCCGACTGATCGGCCTGTCACCGCATGAGGTGTCGCGCCCGCCCGGTCCCATGTACCTCACTCCGCGGCCACTAACTGACCGTCATATCCTGATCGCGCGTCGCTTACTGCAGCCGTGACGGGGATAAGCGGAGAGGGTGACCGGGGTGAGATCTGTGAGTGCAACCGGGGACCTGGTGGACGGGTTACTCGCCATCGCGGAGCCGGAGGACCACCAGCAGATCGTGCAGCGGGTTGTCGAGGTGATCAGTCGGGCCGTGCCCGCGCAGTCCACCATCGCGCTGCTCGCCGTCGGCGATGCCGTCACCTTCGTGGCCGAGTGGCCGACACCCGACCGCCCGACGGACGGGGTCGAGGGGCTCCGGCCGGCTCACCTGGCCACCGTCCTCTCGGACGTCCGCGTCGGGGAACCGAGACGAACCGGCCACGCGCTCGCCATCCCGATCCGGGACGGGACCACGGTTCTCGGCGCGGTCTCGGTGACGCGCCCGCCCGGGGTTGACGCGTTCACCGATGCTGAGCGGCTCGTCGTGCGCGCAGCCGCCACCCAGGCGGGAAACGCCCTCGCCCTGCGACGAGCGCGCTCCGACGGCAGGGAGCTGGCCCACCGGCTCGAGGTTGCGCAGCGGTTGAACGCGCAGACGACCATCGGCCAGGTCACCGACACCGATCCGGAGTCGGCGATCTCGGCGATCCTCGAGACGGCCCGGTCGGTACTGGACATGGACGTCTCCTTCGTCAGCCGGGTAACGGCGCAGGACCAGCACTATGACTGGGTCTCCCGTTCGGGCCCGGCCCTGGGCCTACCGGCAGGCACGGCTCGGCCGGCCCCGGCCGGTTACTGCACCTACATGCTGGCCGGACAGTTGCCGACGATCGTCCCGGACACCGAACAGGATCCGATCGGCCGGGAGTTGGCGACCACGACCCACGTCGGCGTCCGGGCCTACGCCGGTGTCCCGTTGCGACTGCCCGACGGGCGGCTCTACGGCACCCTCTGTGCCCTCTCGGTGCGACCGCACCCGCAGTTGGGCGCGGTCGACGAGGACGTGTTGCGGGTTCTCGCGGCCCTGGTCGGAGACCAGCTGTCCCGTCGCGAGGCATCCGAGCAGCGGCGACAGGAGGTGGTGGACCGCCTGCTGGCCCTGACCGCCCCCGAGGCCATCGCAATGGTCACCCAGCCGATCATCGACCTGCGGACCGGCGAGGTCTCCGGCCGGGAGGCCCTGGCCCGCTTCTCCGCCGACCCGACGTGCCAACCGGACGCGGTGTTCGCCGAGGCGGGCCGGCTCGGGGTCGGAGTCGAGGTGGAACTGGCCGCGATCGCCGCCGCCCTGGACCTGCTCCCGCAGATCCCCGCACCGACCTACCTCTCGATCAACGCCTCACCGGCCACCGCCGTGGATCCGCGACTGGGCCGGCTGCTGGCCAGCAGCCCGGTGGACCGTCTCGTGCTCGAACTGACTGAGCACGTTCCCATCGCCGACTACACCGAGGTGGTGTCGGCCCTGGCGCCATTGCGCGCGGCGGGATTGCGCCTGGCTGTCGACGATGCCGGGTCCGGGTACGCGAGCCTGGCGCATGTGCTCGCGCTGGCACCGGATGTGCTCAAGCTCGACATCGCGTTGACCCGCGGCGTCGACACCGATCCGGCCCGCCGCGCGCTGGTGGTATGCCTGGTCGCCTTCGCACGGGAACTCGGGACCACCCTGGTCGCCGAGGGTATCCAGAGCGCGGCGGAGCTGGCCTGTCTGCGGCGCCTCGGTGTGACCTACGGCCAGGGCTTCCATCTGGCGCGCCCGGAGCGGCCCGCCGCGATCACTGCCCGCCGTGACTGAACCAGACGGTGGCCAGCGGTGGGATGACGATCGTGGCCGAGGCGGGGAAGCCGAACCAGCCCTCCTCGACCGCGGCGATACTGCCGTGGTTGCCGACCCCGGAACCGCCATAGACGCCGGCGTCACTGTTGAGGATCTCCTTCCACCGGCCCGCCCGTGGCAGCCCGATCCGGTAGGCGTTGTGGGGGACCGGGGAGAAGTTCGTGACGGACGCCACCGCCGAGCCGTCGGAACCGAAGCGCAGGAAGCTGAGCACGTTGGCCGAGGCGTCGTCGGCGTCGATCCAGCTGAACCCGGTCGGCTGGTGGTCCTGGGTGAACAGCGCCGGACTGGCTCGGTAGGTGCTGTTCAGGTCCCGGATCAGCCGCTGGACCCCGGCGTGTTCGGGCTGCTCCAACAGCTCCCAGTCCAGGCCCCGGCTCTCCGACCACTCCCGATACTGCCCTAGTTCGCAACCCATGAACAGCAATTGCTTTCCGGGGTGGGCCCACATATATCCGAGGAAAGCTCGCAGATTGGCGAACTGACGCCAACGGTCCCCGGGCATCTTGCCCAGCAGCGAACCCTTACCGTGCACCACCTCGTCGTGACTGATCGGCAGGATGAAGTTCTCCGAGTAGGCATAGACCATCGAGAACGTCATGCGCCCGTGGTGGTACTGCCGATAGATGGGCTCCTCGGCCAGATAGGCCAGCGAGTCGTGCATCCATCCCATGTTCCACTTGAACCCGAAACCCAGTCCGCCGGACTCGGTGGTGCGGGTCACTCCCGGCCATGCGGTGGACTCCTCGGCGATCATCAGCGCGGTCGGGTGGCGACGATACACAGTCGCATTGGTCTCCTGCAGGAATGCCACCGCCTCCAGGTTCTCCCGGCCCCCGAAAGCGTTGGGGACCCATTCCCCCTCCGAGCGCGAATAGTCCAGGTAGAGCATCGAGGCCACCGCGTCGACCCGCAGGCCGTCGATGTGGAATTCGGCCATCCAGTACAGCGCGTTGGCGACCAGGAAGTTGCGCACCTCCCGACGACCGAAGTCGAACACGTAGGTGCCCCAGTCCGGCTGCTCCCCGCGACGCGGATCCGGGTGCTCGTAGAGTGCGGTGCCGTCGAAACGGGCCAGCGCCCACTCATCACGCGGGAAGTGCCCGGGCACCCAGTCCACCAGCACCCCGATCCCCGCCGCGTGCATGCGGTCCACCAGATAGCGGAAGTCGTCGGGGCTTCCCAGCCCGGCCATTGGCGCGTAATAGGAGGTCACCTGGTAACCCCACGAACCACCAAAGGGGTGCTCGGCGACCGGCAGGAACTCCACGTGGGTGAAGCCCTGCTCGACCACGTAGTCGACCAGTTGTCCGGCGAGTTCGCGGTAATCCAGTCCGTAGCGCCAGGAGCCCAGGTGCACCTCGTAGACGCTCATCGGCGAGGTGTAGGGGTTCCCGGCCCGCAGCGTGTCGAACCACCACTGGTCGGTCCAGGTGTGGCTGCTGGTGAAGACCCGCGATGCGGTGTCCGGGGCGGTGCCCGTCCAGCGGGCCATCGGGTCGGCCTTGATCCGCCACACCGAATCGGCACCGAGGACCTCGAACTTGTAGAAGTCCCCGCTGTCGACCCCCGGGACGAACAGTTCCCAGACGCCGCTGGAGCCCAGGCTGCGCATCGGATTGACCCGGGCGTCCCAGCGGTTGAAATCACCGACAACGCGGACCCCGCGGGCATTCGGGGCCCACACCGCAAAGGACACTCCGGTCACCGGGCCGTCCGGCGTGTCGTAGCTGCGTGCGTTGGCGCCCAGCACCGTCCACAGCTGCTCGTGGCGGCCCTCCCCGACCAGGTGCAGGTCGACCTCACCGAGGGTAGGCAGGTAGCGGTAGGGGTCGTCCTCCAGCGTCTGGACCCCCCCGCGGGTGACCTGTAACCGGTAGTCCGGGGAGTGGCCGGACACCGGCGTTGGCGCCGCGCCCACCCACACGCCTTCGTGCTCATGCTGCAGCGGCACCGACACCGCCGGGGCACCCGGCGCGCGCAGTTGCGCGCTGACCGCGTCCGCGAACGGGCGCAGGGCCCGGACCGTCACGGTCGCGCCGTCGAGGTGGGCGCCCAGGATGCTGTGCGGATCCGGGTGGGCCCCGCCGACCAGACGGTCCAGTTCGGCAACGGCGACCGGGCTGACCCGGTGCGTGCGCTGACCGGTCTCGGTCATGATGTGCTCCCCTCGCTGGTGCTGGGCCCGCCGCCCGCCAGTCGGTCCAGTGCCGCCAGCGGCACCTGCACCCACGACGGTCGGTAGGTGACCTCGTACATCAGCTCATAGACGGCCTTGTCGGTCTCGTAGGCCCGCAACAGCGTCGGCTCGGCCCGTGGGTCGGCGCCGGATTCGCTCGCGTACCCGGCGCAGAACGCTGTGACGTTGCGGTCTCGCCATTCCCCCGCGCGGTAGCGGCGCTGGCGGCTGTCCGGGTCGTCGCTGATCGGCTCACCAGGCAGGCCCTGCTGCGCGGCATAGTCCAGCGAGCGCAGCATCCCGGCGACATCGCGGACGGGGGAGTCCAGCACGACACGCTCGCTGACCGGCCGCGCCGGCTCGCCCTCGAAATCCAGGATCCGCCAGCCGCGGACCGTCCGCATCGTCTGACCCAGATGCAGGTCGCCGTGCACCCGCTGCACCGGGACCGGTTCGGTGGCTTGCGCCAGCGCGTCGTAGACGAGGTCCAGGCCGGCAACCAGCGGTCGCAGCTGCGCGACCCGCTCGGCGGCGTCGTGCAACCGGGTGCGCAGCAGGCCCGCCAGGGCGCTGACGCCCACAGCGTCCAGCGTGGCCGTGGGCAGGTTGGACGCCAGGTCGACGTGCATGCCCGCCACGGTCCGACCGAGCCGGTCGGCCTCGGCGGCGAAGTCGCCCCCGACCTCGTCGGCGTGCAGATCCGCCTCGGCCAGCAGATCCCGGACGCTGGCCAGTGCCAGGTCCCAGCCGTCGGTGGCGTTGCGCTGGAACGCCTGCGCCATCAGCAGGCTGCCCCGGGCAATCGAGGCCCCGGCACCAGGATCCGGCCAACTGCCGGACGCCGAGCCGAGCAGTTCCGGCACGTCCGCTGTTCCGACGCGGGTCAGTACGGTGCCGATCTCCACGTCCGGGTTGATCCCCGGCCAGAGCCGGCGGAAGACCTTGACCAGCACGTCCTCGCCGTAGACCAGGGAGGTGTTGGACTGCTCGACCCCCAGGACCCGGGGGGTGCCCTCGCTGGGTAGCCCGGTGCCCGGTCCCGTGGTGAAGTCCAGCGCACCCACGGTCCGCCCGTCGGCCAGCAGGCTCATCAGGGCCATCGCGGCGCTCCGGTCGTGCAGCGCATCGACGATCGCGAGCCCGCCGACCTGCCCGACCACGGGGCGCTGATCGTCCTGGACCGGGTCGGTGTAGACCACCGGAACCTGATAGATCTGCGTCGCCGGGGGCGAGTCGGCCGTCGCCGATGTCGAGCCGTCGTTCGCGGGGGTGACGGCGACGACGAGGTGGTCGAACACCGGATCGTCCGGGGGTAGCGGCACGGCGCTGAGCACCTGTGCCCTCACCCGGGTCCCCGCGGGGATCGCGCACCAGCGCTGCTGGGGCAGCCAGTCGGCCAACGCCTGCTGCAGCCCGTCGCGGTCGGGCGCCTCCCGCGTTGAGCCGCCGCTGGTCGTGCCGTCGCTGGTCATGCCGTCGTCGGTCGTGCCGTCGTCGATCGTGCCGTCGTCGATCATCCCGTCGTTCATCACGCGGTCCCGCCCGGTGCCTGCGGGGGGCCGGCGGGGACCGGGTCGGCCGGCTGCAGCCGGAACCAGTAGAAGCCGTGCCCGGCCAGGGTCAGGACATAGTCGGCGTCGGTGACGGTGGGGAAGTGCGCGCCGCCGATCAGCTCGACCGGGGTGTGTCCCAGCCAGGTCCGCAGGTCCACCCCGGTCGCCTGCGGGAACCGGGAGAGGTTGTTCACGCAGAGCACCTTGTCCCCGCGGTACTCCCGGACGAAGGCCAGCACCCCCGGGTTGGAGCCACCCAGGTCCCGGAAACTCCCCAGCCCGAAGGCGGCGTGGGCCTTGCGCACCGCGATCATCCGGCGCGTCCACTGCAGCTGTGAACTGGTACTGGCGAGCTGGGACTCGACGTTTGTCACCTGGTAGCCGTGCACGGCGTCCATCACCACCGGCAGCGTGAGCCGGCCGGGGTCGGCGGTGGAGAAACCGGAGTTGCGGTCCGGCGTCCACTGCATGGGGGTGCGGACCCCGTCGCGGTCGCCGAGCCAGATGTTGTCCCCCATCCCGATCTCGTCGCCGTAGTAGAGCACCGGAGAGCCGGGCAGGGCCAGCAAGAGCGCGGTGAACAGTTCGATCTGGTTGCGGTCGTTGTCCAGCAGCGGGGCCAGCCGCCGACGGATCCCAATATTGGCCTTCATGCGGGGGTCCTTGGCGTACTCGGCCCACATGTAGTCGCGTTCCTCGTCGCTGACCATCTCCAGGGTCAGTTCGTCGTGGTTGCGCAGGAAGATGCCCCACTGGCAGAACTCCGGGATCGCCGGGGTCTGTTCGAGGATCTCGCTGATGGGGTAGCGGCTCTCCCGGCGTACCGCCATGAACAGTCGGGGCATCACGGGAAAATGGAACGCCATATGGCATTCGTCGCCGCCGGTGGCCGGGTCGCCCAGGTACTCCACCACGTCGGCCGGCCACTGGTTGGCCTCACACAGCAGGACGGTGTCCGGGTACTCCGCATCGATCTCACCGCGCAGCCGCTTGAGGAACTGGTGGGTCTCGGGCAGGTTCTCGCAGTTGGTGCCCTCCCGGGCGAACAGGTAGGGCACCGCGTCCAACCGGAAACCGTCGATACCCAGATCCAGCCAGAACCGGAGCGAGTTGATGATCGCGTCCTGAACGGCCGGATTATCATAGTTGAGGTCCGGCTGGTGGGAGAAGAAGCGGTGGAAGAAGTACTGCCGCCGAACCGGGTCGAAACTCCAGTTGCTGGTTTCGGTATCGACGAAGATGATCCGCGCATCGGGATAGCGGGTGTCGTCGTCGGCCCACATGTAGAAGTCCCCGAACGGCCCGTCGGGGTCGCTGCGACTGGCCTGGAACCATGGATGGGCATCGGAGGTGTGATTGGCGACGAAGTCGACGATGACCCGGATCCCACGCTCGTGGGCCCGTGCGACGAACGTCCGGAAATCCTCCAGGGTGCCGAAGGCGGGCAGCACGTCGCAGTAGTCGGCGACGTCGTAGCCCCCGTCGCGCAGCGGTGAGGTGAAGAAGGGCGGCAGCCACAGGCAATCCACACCCAACCAGGACAGGTAGTCCAGCTTGTCGGTCAGCCCGCGCAGATCCCCGGTGCCGTCGCCGTCGGAGTCGGCGAAGCTACGGACCAGCACCTCGTAAAAGACGGCGGTCTTGAACCACGCCGGCTCGTCGGAGGTCATCTGCCGCTCGCCAGCGGGAGCCAGCACGGCCGGGTCCTCGGTGTGCTGGGAGGTGGGGATCCCCGCAGTGGTCGCCGGGGCGAACCGGCCTGCGCCGCCAGGCTGGCCGGACTGGGTCAGCCGGGCGGTCTGGGCGGTCGAGTGCGTTGCCGAAAGGTCGGGCAGCGTGCTCATCGTGCGACCGCGAAAACGTGCGCGACCCGCGTGGCGGGGTCGAGGCGGATGTAGTTGCGCCGGCCCCAACGCCAGGTCTCACCGGAGAGCAGATCGGTCACGTTGAACTCGGCATGACTGGGAAAGCCCAGTGCCGTTTCGTCGACCTCGACGACCGTTTCGTGCGCGTTGAACGGGTCCAGTAGCAGGACCACGAGCACTGTGTCGTCACCGTCGAGTCGGGAGTAGACGAGCACCGAATCGTCGGGACATTCGTGGAATCGCAGCCCCCGCAGGGTCTGCAGGGCCCGGTGTTCGTGCCGGATCCGGTTCAGCGCGGTGATCAGCGGCACCAGGCTCTGCCCCCGTTCGGCGGCACCGGCGAAGTCCCGGGGTCGTAGCTGGAACTTCTCGGTGTCCACGTACTCCTCGCTGCCCGCGCGGACCGGGACATTCTCGAACAGTTCGTAGCCGGAGTAGACACCCCAGGTCGGTGAAGCCGTCGCGGCGAGTACGGCGCGGATGGCGAACGCTGCCGGTCCACCCTGCTGCAGGAACACGTGCAGGATGTCCGGGGTGTTGACGAAAAAGTTGGGTCGCAGCACCGAGCTGGTGACATCGGAGAGTTCGGTGAGGTATTCGGTGATCTCCTGCTTACCGGTACGCCAGGTGAAGTAGGTGTAGCTCTGGTCGAATCCGACCTTGGCCAGTTCCCGCATCATGGCCGGACGGGTGAAGGCCTCGGCGAGAAAGATCACGTCCGGATCGCTGCGGTGGATTATGCCCAGCACCGCCTCCCAGAACTGGACCGTCTTGGTGTGCGGATTGTCGACCCGGAAGATCCGCACCCCATGTGACATCCAGTGCCGCAGCAGCCGCACCGACTCCGCGACCATTCCGGCCAGATCGCGGTCAAAATTGATCGGGAAGATGTCCTGGTACTTCTTCGGAGGGTTCTCCGAATAGGCGATGGAACCGTCGGCACGGATGGTGAACCATTCCGGGTGTTCGCTGACCCACGGGTGGTCCGGGCTGGCGTTCAGCGCAAAATCCAACGCAACCTCCAGGCCCAGCTCGCGGGCGCGGGCCACGAAGGCGTCGAAGTCGTCCATCGTGCCCAGCTCCGGGTGGATCGCATCGTGACCGCCATCGGAGGAGCCGATCGCCCAAGGGGACCCGACATCGTTCGGGCCCGGGTCCAGAGTGTTGTTCGGTCCCTTGCGGTACGCGGTGCCGATCGGGTGGATGGGCGGCAGGTAGACGACGTCGAAGTCCATATCGGCGACCCGGTCCAGTTCCCCGGTGGCGTCGGCGAAGGTGCCCGAGACCAGCGCCTGGGTATGTGGGTCGGGGTGGGCGCCGATCGACCGCGGGAAGAACTCGTACCAGCTGCCGACCAGTGCCCGGCGCCGGGAAACCCGCAACGGCCGCGGGGTGGAGCGGGTCAGCAGGTCCCGCAGTGGCGCGACGGCGAAGGCCGCGTCGGCCTCGTGCCCGGTGCCGAGCCGGTACCGCTCGTCCACGGGTGCGGCGGGCTCGCCCAACCGTTCGGCGATGTGGGCGAAGGTGGCCCGCTGCTCGGGATGCCCCTCGGCGGCGGCCGCCGCGCGTGTGAACAGCAAATGGCCCTCGGCCAGGGTCAGCTCGACGTCGATGCCGGCGGGAACCTTCACCTCGGCGACGTGGCGCCAGCTGGCCCAGGCGTCGCTGTAGGCCTGCACCAGAAAGGACCAGTCGCCCTCGGCGTCCGGGCGTAGCCACGCCCCGTACCGGTCGGTGCCCGGGGCCAGCAGTGTCATCGGAACCGGGGCCAGCTCGGTGCCGTCCGGTCGGATCAGCACAGCCTCGGCGGCCATGGCGTCGTGGCCCTCCCGGAAGACCGTGGCGGAGACGGGGACCGCCTCCTCGACCACGGCCTTGGCTGCCCGCCGGCCCTCGTCGACGACCGGCGCGAGATCGACGATCGGGATCCGGCCTTCCAGGGTGTCCGGGGGAGCTGGTTGGGACCGGGCCGCGCCGGTGTGGACGGCGGTGCCGGGTGTCCGCGGCGAACCGCTACCCGCCGCGGATCCGGTGCCGACGGCGGTGGGTGCCTGGGCGGCGTCCCCGGCCGGAGCGGCTGCCGCCTTCGCGCCGGTCGCCGTGGGCGTCGGGTCCACCGCGGTTGGGGCCGTGACGGGGGTGGTCGCGACGGCGGCCATCGCGGCGGAGCTGGTTGTACTGGAGCGGGCTGCGGACGCGGTCGTCCCGGCCGAGGCTGCCAAGGGCGAGGCGTTGGTCGCGGGCGGTTGCTGGGCGCTGGCGGTGGAACGCCGGGGACGGCGTGCGGGCTGGTGGGTCGGCACGACCCGAACGTACCGACAAGCCGTGCCGTGGTGCACGGTCGGCGCGACCCGCGAGTGTTTCCGGCGACCCCCCTGCGCAAAGGGGTCCAGCAGCAGCGACATCAGCCGGTGGTCGGCCACGCACAGGACGGCAGGACGCCGCCTCAACGTAACGGCCGCGGCCGTTACGTTGACCGGGTGCGTGCCATTGGTCGATTCACCGTCCGTCCCGCCCTGCCGTCCGCGCTGAAACCGCTGGAGGAGCTGGCCACCAATCTGAGGTGGTCCTGGCACGAACCGACGCAGGCCCTGTTCGCCGCCATCGATCCGACGCGGTGGGAGCGGGTCGAAAACGATCCGTTGCAGTTGCTCGGAGCGGTGCCGCCGGCCCGGTTGGCGGAGTTGGCCGAGGACCAGGGCTTCGTCGACCGGCTCACGGAGCTGACCGGGGACCTGGCCGACTACCTCGACGCGGACCGCTGGTATCAGCGCGAACACGCCGACGGGCCGGCGTCGGTGGCCTACTTCTCGGCCGAGTTCGGGGTGGCGGCCGTGCTGCCGCAGTACTCCGGCGGGTTGGGGATCCTCGCCGGGGACCACCTGAAGGCGGCCAGTGATCTCGGGGTACCGCTGATCGGGGTCGGACTGCTCTACCGGCTCGGCTACTTCCGGCAGTCACTGTCCCGCGAGGGATGGCAGCAGGAGCGCTACCCGCTGATCGACCCGGCTGCGCTCCCGCTGACGGTGCTGCGCGAGCCCGACGGCCGGCCCGCGCACATCGCCGTCGACCTTCCCGGAGACCGGCGGGTGGCCGCGCAGATCTGGGTTGCCCGGGTCGGGCGGGTGCCGCTGTTGATGCTGGACAGCAATGTGGAGGAGAACGCGCCGGCCGAACGTGATGTCACCGATCGGCTCTACGGCGGCGAGCCCGAGCACCGGCTGCAACAGGAGATGCTGCTCGGTATCGGCGGAGTGCGGGCGCTGCGGGCCTACTGCCGGATCACCGGCACCCCCGAGCCCGGGGTTTACCACGCCAACGAGGGTCACGCCGGCTTCCTCGGACTGGAGCGGATGCGGGAGCTGACCCGGGAGGGCGGTTTCAGCTTCGAGGCGGCGCTGGAGTCGGTCCGCGCCGGGACGGTGTTCACCACGCACACGCCGGTTCCGGCGGGCATCGACCGTTTCCCGGTCAGCCTGGTCGGCGAGCACTTCGGTGGTCCCGAAACAGCTGTCGGGCTGCCGGTGGACCGGGTGCTGGAACTGGGCCGGGAGGACTACCCCGGCGGTGACCCGGGCGTGTTCAACATGGCCGTGATGGGGATGCGGCTGTCCCAACGCCACAACGGTGTCTCACTGCTGCACGGGGAGGTCAGCCGTGGGATGTTCGCGCGGCTGTGGCCGGGTGCCGACGTCGCCGAGGTGCCCATCTCCTCGATCACCAACGGCGTGCACGCTCCGAGCTGGCTCGCGCCGGAGCTGGCGCAGTTGCTCGGTGAGCAGGTGGGGGACCTGCAGGGCGGTGACGGTGACTGGTCGAAGGCCGCCCAGGTCGACGGGGCCGCGCTGTGGAAGGTGAAACGGGTGCTTCGCGAGCGGCTGGTCACCGATGCCCGCACCCGGGTGCGCGAGTCCTGGCTGGCGCGGGGTGCCGCGGCGGCGGAACTGCGGTGGGTGCAGGACGTGCTGGACCCGGACGTGCTCACGATCGGGTTCGCCCGCCGTGTCCCCTCCTACAAGCGGCTGACGCTGATGATGCGCGACCCCGCCCGGCTGCGTCGGCTGCTGACCGATCCCGACCGACCGGTGCAGATCGTCATCGCCGGTAAGAGTCATCCCGCCGACGAGGGTGGCAAGCGGCTCATCCAGGAGATCGTGCGTTTCAGCGACGACCCCGCGGTCCGGCACCGCATCGTGTTCCTGCCCGACTACGACATCTCGATGGCCAAGCCGCTCTATCCCGGGTGTGATGTGTGGTTGAACAATCCGCTTCGGCCCTACGAGGCGTGCGGTACCTCCGGGATGAAGGCGGCGCTGAACGGTGGGCTGAACCTGTCCATCCGTGACGGGTGGTGGGACGAGTGGTTCGACGGACTGAACGGGTGGGCGATCCCGTCGGCGGAAGGCGTGCCGGACCCGGATCGCCGCGACGACCTGGAGGCCACGGCTCTCTACGAACTCATCGAGTCCGCGGTGGCCCCGGCCTTCTACGGCACCGACGAGGACGGGATTCCCCCGCGCTGGCTGGAGATGATGCGCGACACGTTCAGCTCCCTCGGCCCCAAGGTGCTGGCAACCCGGATGGTCCGTGACTATGTCGAGCAGCTCTACCTGCCTACCGCGAGCGCCGCTCTCACGGTGGCTGAGCCGCGCACCGCCGGTGAGCTGGCTGCCTGGAAGGACCGGGTCCGGACGGGATGGTCGGCTGTGAGCATCGATCACGTCGACTCGGAGCTGACCGACTCCGACGGGGTGTCGGAGGTGCCAACCTTCGGAGCGCTGCTCTCTGTCAGGGCGACCATCGGGTTGGGCGCGCTGTCGGCTGACGACGTGCGCGTGGAGGTCGTGCACGGCGCCGCCGACGCCGACGACGTACTGGTGGAACCGGTGCTCACCCCGCTGACACGGCAGAGCCCGGATCCTGACGCCGTCGACGGTGTGGGAACCCAGCGCTACGACGGACAGATCAGCCTGAACCGGACGGGAGGTTTCGGGTACACCGTCCGCGTGGTGCCGGCACACGCCGGATTGGTCTCCCCGGTCGAATTGGGTCTGGTCCGCGTCGCCGGCTGACCGCCTCCCCGACTGGCCGGCCTCCCGGCGGGCAGCCGCCCGGCTGACTGCCACCGCAGGGTGCGTCAGGCAGGTCCCGCCGGGTTGGTGACTCCCGAAACGAGATGGTCCAGGGTCGCCTCGATCGCGGCGTCGTCAGCCCGGCGGCGTAGCTGGCCGATCCCGACGCCCGTTCCGCCCGTCCTGGTCGCTCCACCGCCGTCACCGCGCGGTGGCCCGCGGCGTGCGACGTGGGGACAGCACACTGTGCGGTCAAGATGCTAGCTTTGCCTGACAGCACTTAGTGCTGTCAGGAAAGTTGGAGACGTGATCACCCGCAGTGGTGATCGGAGGAGGACTGAGACATGGGCAAGGCGCTTGAGGGAAAGGTCGCGTTGGTGACCGGCGGGTCACGCGGCATCGGTCGCGGCATCGCCCGCCGGTTGGCCGAGGACGGATGCTCGGTTGTCGCGCTGACCTACCGCTCGGACCGGGACGGAGCGACGCAGACGGCCCGCGAGCTCGAGGCGGCGGGGTCCCGCGCGGTGACGGTGCAGGCGTCACTGGACGACCCGGCGGAGATCGGACGCCTGTTCACCACGCTCGACTCCGAGCTGGCCACCCTGACCGGAGATTCCGGACTGGACATCGTTGTGAACAACGCCGGCGCCAGCCCGCAGGAGTCACTGGCCGACGCAACGCCTGAGCTGTTCGACCGCACCATTGCGATCAACGCCCGGGCCCCGTTCTTCGTTGCCCAGGCGGCCGCCGGCCGACTCCGTCGAGGTGGCCGGATCGTCAACATCTCCTCCGTCTACTCGACCCATCCGGCTAAGGCCAATCCGATTTACTCCATGACCAAAGCGGCCGTAAATGCGCTGTCCCAGGTCCTCGCCGCCGAACTCGGCCCCCGGGGGGTCACCGTGAACACCGTGGCGCCGAGTTGGACTGCCACAGAGGCCAACGCTTCGATGCGGGATGCGGCCTCGGCGGCCGTCGACGGATTCGCGCAGGGCAACGTCCTGGGACGGATGGCAGTTCCCGAGGACATCGCGGGCGTCGTCGGACTCCTCGTCTCACCCGAGGCGAGCTGGTTGACCGCCCAGTACGTGGAGGTCGACGGTCGGTGGCCGACCGACTGACCGATCATGTCCGCGAATCCCGGCCGGGTCCCTTCCCACCTCACCACGTAGCATCGCCGCCGTGGTGAGGTGGGAGCCCGGTGGCCGCGAGAGACTGGAGCGTGCAGCCCTCGACCTGTTTCTGGAGAAGGGCTACGGCGCCACGACCATCAAGGACATCACCAGCCGCGCCGGGCTCGGTTACCGGAGCTTCTTCCGTCACTTCTCGGACAAGCGAGAGGTGTTGTCCCTGCAACAGTCCGAACTCCACGACGTGATCATGGGGACCGTACGCCCACGGGATACCCCTGTCGTTGCTCTCGTCGAGGTCTTCTGGGCGCTGCACGCGGCAGCGGGGTGGCTGGAAGACAGGCGCGAACTCGCCTCCCAGCGCCAGTCGGTGGTCTCCCGGAGTCCGGAACTTCTGGAACGTGAGCTGGTCAAACTCGCCGGATTGGTGGAGGACCTGACAGGGGTCCTCATCGACGCCGGGGCTCCACCACGGGACTCCCGGTTGGCCGCGGAGGTGGGCGTGGCTGTTTTCAAGGTCGCGTTCGCCGAATGGACCGGCCCCGCCGGCAGGAAGAGCCTGGTAGAACTCATTGAGGACCGCTTCGCCGGCCTGGTTCAATTGGTTGGCCAGTACGAGGCGGCGGCCACAGAGTCCGGCGAGGACGCTTCACCGACCAAAGACCGCCATCGTGACCGAGATCAGGCAGTGACTGGGCACTGACGAGGCGGTGACTGGGCCAGGGTCAGGGACCTTCGGCCCCGGGATGCTGGACCAGCACGACCAGCGACCGGGCGGTCATTGACAGCGTCGCCCCGGCAGCGAGCAGCTCGGGGGACGCCGTGACGGGGTAGGCGGAGTCGGCGACCAACCGCCACCCCGCGGATCCGACACCGGCTGCCGGCGGTAGTCGCACATCACGGTGCTGCGATCCGGCGTGGAAGAGCACCAGCACCGTCGACCCGCCCCCACTCGCCGGGCGCAGCATGCCCAGCGTCTGGGCGCGCGGGTCGTGCCAGGCATCGACGTCCATCGGCGTCCCGTCACCGCTCACCCACCGGGTAGCAGTGGCACCCGACGGGCCGTCCCAGGTGGTTGGGCGCAGACAGGCGTGCTCGGCCCGCAGGTTCAGCAGCCGACGGACCCAGCCAGACAGGTTGATGTCCGGGCCTGCCCGCAGCGCGCTCCAGTCCACCCAGGTGGTCGGGTCGTCGTGGCAGTACGCGTTGTTGTTGCCGCGCTGAGTGCGGTCCAGTTCGTCCGCGCCCACCAGCATCGGGGTCCCGACGGCCAACAGCACAGTGGCCACCAGGTTGCGCCGCTGTCGGGCACGCAACGCCAGGACGTTCGGGTCGTCGGTGGGCCCCTCCACGCCGTGGTTGGCCGAATGGTCCTCGCCGGTGCCGTCCCGGTTGTGCTCGCCGTTGGCGTCGTTGTGCTTGTGGTCGTAGCTGACCAGGTCGGTCAGGGTCATCCCGTCGTGGGCGGTGACGAAGTTGACCGAGCTCAGCGGTGGGCGTCCAGAACCGGCGAACACCTCCCCGGAACCGGTCAGCCGCGACGCCAGCTCCCGCAGCACGCGGCTGTGGTCGTGCGCTGGCGCGTCGGGCTCCCGATGACGTAGCTCGGTCACCTTCGAGCGCCGGGCGTTACGCCTCTCAGGTGCTGGCAGTGGACCGGCACCTCCGGGCAGCCCGCCGCGCCAGAAGTCGCGCACGGTGTCCCGGAACCGGTCGTTCCACTCGGCCCAGCCGGCGGGGAAGCCACCCAGCACGTAGCCGCGGTCGCCGATGTCCCACGGTTCGGCGATCAGCACGGTGTGGCGCAACAGCGGGTCCTGTCCGACGGCGGCCAGGAACGGTGAATAGGTGTCGAAGCCGTTGCCGCGCTCGACCGGCGCCCGGCACAACGCCGGTGCCAGATCGAAGCGGAACCCGTCGACGTGCATCTGAGCGACCCAGTACCGCAGGGAATCCAGCACCAGCGCCAGGGTCGCCGGGTGCGAGAGGTCGACGGTGTTGCCGCAGCCGGTGACGTCCAGGTACCCGCCGGAGCTGTCGCGGCGGTAGCTGGTGCGGTCGGCCAGCCCCCGCAGGCTGCTGGTCACCCCGTCGGCGCCCTGTTCGGCGGTGTGGTTGTAGACCACGTCAAGCAGCACCTGCAGCCCGGCTTCATGCATAGCTGCGACCATCGCCTTGAACTCTGCGACCTGCCCGCCCCGGTCTCCGACGCTGCTGTACCCGCCGTGCGGAGCGAAGAACGCCAGGCTGTTGTACCCCCAGAAGTTGCTCAGCCCGAGCTGGGTCAGCCGCGGTTCGGTGGCGAACTGGTGTACCGGCAGCAGTTCCACCGCGGTGATGCCCAGCGATACCAGGTGGTCCAGTACTGCTGGATGCGCCAGCCCGGCGTAGGTTCCCCGCTGGTGTTCGGGGACCGCCGGGTGCAGGCGGGTGTAGCCGCGCACGTGCAGCTCGTCGATGACCACCTGGTCACGGGCAAGCTCGGGTCGGCGGTCACCGGCCCAGTCGAATCCCGTCGGACCGGCGTCGTCGCCGGGGTCCGGGACCACCGCGCACGGCCGTCCGCCGGGTCCGGCGGCGGTCACCGCCCGGGCATAGGGATCCAGCAACAGCTCGCCAGAAGACTGTCGGCGCTGTCCGGACGACGCGGAGTTGACGCGCAGCCCGTAGCGGTCACCCGGGCGCACCTCACCGGCCGTGCCGCGCCACCAGCCGTCGCCGCCTGGATCCAGGGCGACCTGTCGCTCGCGGTCGGCGTCGTCCGGGCGCTGCTCGTCGGGCAGGCACAGGCTCAGCCCGGCCTGGTCCGGTGCCCACACGGCGACGCGCAGGCTGCCGTCGGCGGCCAACAGCGGGGCGTCGCCGTCGCGCGGATCCGGGACGGGGCGGTCGTCGGTTGCCGCCGTGCCGGAGAAGACGACGCGCGGCAGGGCGTAGGCACTCACCCCGCCATCAGACAGCACCGGGCCCAACGAGGCGCACCGGGGCGGGCGGCCCTATCCGAAGCAGCCCCGGGCGGCACCCCGCACCGACTCCGACAGTCGCAGCCGGATCGTGCGGGGATCCCCGTTGGTGCCGCTGACCTGCACCGATCCCAGGCGTCCGCGGGCGCGCTGGGCCCAGACGACCCCGGGTGGACAGCGCAGCAGCGCCGCCCGGAAGTTCAGCAGCTGCGCGGAGGCCACCAGATGCCCGAGCATCGCGTGCTCCAACCCCAGCCCGGCGTAGGCGTCCTCTACGATCAATGCGAGCTCGGCGGTGCGGGCGTCAGCGGCCCCGAGGTTGGCGACGCCAACGGTTCGCCCGTCCGGATCCCGCGCCACGAACCCGACCTCTGTATTCAGCAGTGACTGCAGGGTCGCGATGTCGACGCCGTCGACCGGGCCGAGGAAGCGCTGCCGCAGCACGTGGGACGAGCACCGCAGCAACATCTCGCGGATGCTCAACGAGTCCTCGTAGCAGGCGCCGCGGACCACCGCTGTCATCGACCCGGTCAGGGATGCCGTCCACGGCAGCGAGATCCAGCGCAGCCGGGTGGACCGGCGCCGCATCGGGGTGCTCGACGGCTCGATCAGGGAAGCGACCATGGCGAAACGATGACCGGCCCGTGTTACGGCGATGTGTCGTGCCTGCTACCGGGCGGGGTCCATTCCACGAGCTGGGATGGGTCGCGGGACCGACATTCCGTAGCCGGTGCGTCCTATCGTTGGGCCGGTGCCGTCCCGGGTCTATCTCGACCATGCCGCGACCTCGCCGCTACGACCGCAGGTTCACGCGGTCCTGACCGAGCTGCGGGAACGAGCGGCCGGCAACCCGTCCTCGTTGCACGGCACCGGCCGGGCGGCCCGCCGGATCGTGGAGGAGGCCCGCGAGCAGGTCGCTGACGCCGTCGGCGCCGCGGCCACCGAGGTCGTTTTCACCTCCGGGGGCACCGAAGCGGACAATCTTGCCGTTACCGGGATCGCGCGGGCCCGCCGCTCGGCCGACCCCCGCCGGCGCCGCGTGCTGGTCAGCGCGGTAGAGCACCATGCCGTGCTCGACACCGCCCATGCCCTGGCCGGCGAGGGCTTCTCGATCGTCGAGCTACCGGTCGACGGCTCCGGTCGCCTGGACGTCGCCGCGCTCTCGGCCGCGCTGAATGACCCTGGTGCCCTGAATGACCCTGGTGCCCTGGACGAGTCGATCGCCCTGGTCAGTGTCATGGCGGCCAACAATGAGGTCGGAACTGTGCAGCCACTGGGCGAGGTGGTCGCGCTCTGCGAGGCCGCGGGGATCCCGGTGCACTGCGACGCGGTGCAGGCGCTCGGCGTGCTGGACCTGGACTTCGCCGCGTCCGGGCTGGCGGCGATGAGCATCACCGGTCACAAGGCCGGTGGCCCGGTCGGCACCGGCGCGCTGCTGCTGCGCCACGATGTCCCGGTACGGGCGGTGCTGCACGGCGGCGGGCAGCAGCGGGGCATCCGGTCCGGAACCCTGGATGCGGTTGGGGCGGCGGCGTTCGCGGCGGCCGCCTCGCTCGCCGTGGCCGGCCGGGTTGAGCATGTCGCGCACCTGAGCCAGCTGCGGGCACGGCTCATTGACGGCGCCCACGCATGCGTGCCAGACGTCTGCGTGGCCGGCGCCGTCCGGCCAGCCGCGGTGCTGCCCGGGGTGGCCTGGTTGCGGTTCCCGGACGCGGACGCCGACGCGGTGCTGTTCGCCCTGGACAGCTCCGGTATCGACGTGAGCACCGGTTCGGCCTGCTCGGCGGGGGTGGCGCGCGGATCGCATGTGCTGGCCGCGATGAGCCAGTTGCCCGACGGATCCCCGGACGGGATCCGCGTCTCACTGGGCTGGTCCAGTACGCCCGCCGATGTCGACGCGCTGCTGACAGCGCTGCCCGAGGCGGTCGCGATGGGCCGCGCGGCGGCGGCCGCGGACCGGGCGGCGTTCGCGTGAGGGTGCTGGCAGCGCTGTCCGGCGGGGTGGACTCGGCGGTGGCGGCTGCCCGGATGGTCGACACGGGCCACCGGGTCGTCGGCGTCCACCTCGCGTTGTCCCGGACCCCGGCCGCCACCCGTTCCGGCTCCCGTGGCTGCTGCTCGGCGCAGGACGCCCGGGACGCGGCCCGGGTGGCCGACCTGCTCGGCATCGACTTCCACGTCTGGGATGTCTCCCGCCGCTTCGCCGCCGACGTGGTGGACGACTTCGTCGCCGAGTACGCGGCCGGGCGTACGCCGCACCCCTGCCTGCGCTGCAACGAGAAGATCAAATTCAGCGCCGTGCTGGACCGGGCGCTGGCGCTCGGCTTCGACGCCGTCGCAACCGGGCACTACGCGCGGATCGCGGTTGCCGACGACGGGACCCGGGCCCTGCACCGGGCCGCCGACCCGGCCAAGGACCAGTCCTATGTGCTCGGGGTGCTGGACGCCCGACAGCTGGCCCATGCGGTGTTCCCGCTGGGGGACTCCGTCAAGGCCGACGTGCGCGCCGAGGCGGCCCGGCGCGGGCTGCTGGTGGCGGACAAGCCGGACAGCCACGACATCTGCTTCATCCCCGACGGGGACACCGCCGGGTTCCTGCGCGCGCGGATCCCCGATGCGCCCGGCGAGATCGTCGACCAGGCCGGGGAACCTGTCGGCGCGCACACCGGCACCTCATGGTTCACCGTGGGTCAGCGCCGAGGGCTGAGCCTGGACCGGCCGGCAGCTGACGGGCAGCCGCGGTACGTGCTGGCCATCTCCCCGGTGCAGCGTCGCGTCACCGTGGGGCCGCGGGCGTCGCTGGGGGTGCGGTCACTCGTCGGCTCCGGGGCGCGCTGGGCGGGCGGGACGCCACAGTCGGATGGGACGAGCTTTGCTGCGCTGGCGCAGATCCGCGCCCACGCCCCGGCGGTGCCCGCGGTCGCGACCGTGACCGGGGACCGGGTCCAGGTCGCCTTCGCCGAGCCGGTCGCTGCGGTGGCCCCCGGTCAGGCGGTCGTGCTCTTCGACGGTGACCGGGTCCTCGGCTCGGCGACCATCGACGCGACCCAGGCCTGACAGCGGCCTGAGCGCGCGAGCCCCCCGCCCGCCGGCTTTGTAGCGTCAGGGCATGACCGACGTCGTGGCCGCCCGTCCGGTACCGATCTGGGTGAGCGGCGATGACGCGCCGGTGACCGGACTGGGCCCGATGCCGGGCACCGATCCCCTGGAGGCCGCCCGGACTGTGGCCGGCGAGCTGCCCGGCTTCCCGCACCTGCCGCAGCTTCCCGAGCGGGGACCGTCTGGATCGGCTGCGGGGCGCACCGCGGCGCTGCTGGTCGACGTCCACGTCGACCTGCAGCCCTCCGGATGGCGGGTCACCGACCGGCCCGGTCGCGACGAGACCCGTGCCCGCTCGGCGCTCTCCTCCGACCTGGACGCCGCCGAGCAGGTCTGGGACGGCTACACCGGGCCGTTCAAGATCACTGCTCTCGGTCCGTTCAGCCTGGCCGTGGCCCTGGATCGACCGCGCGGGGATGCCGTGCTGGCCGATTCCGGCGCGCGCCGGGACGTCGCGGACTCCCTGGCCGAGGGGTTGCGCCAGCACCTGGCCGACCTGCACCGCCGACTGCCCGGCGCGCTGCCGGTCGTCCAGCTGGACGAGCCGTTACTGGTCGAGGTGCTGGCCGGCGCGGTTCCGACCGCCAGCGGTTTCGGGCGGCTGCGAGCTGTCACCGAGGCCGAGGTCCGCCTCACGCTGCGACGCATCGCCGATGCCGTGGCACCGGTTCCGCTGGTCGTCGCGGTCGGCGGGCACCTGAGCGCCCCCTCCCCGGACGAGCTGCCGGAATCACTGCTCTGGGACGCCCTGGCCGGGGCAGGTGTTGTGGGCCTGGGGTTGGACCCGTCCGGCGCCGGGACCGCCGAGTTGGACCGGCTGGCCGGCCTGGTCGAAGCCGGCGTGACCCCGTGGCTGTCGGTGGTCCGGGTCCAGCCGCCGCCCGGACCGCCGATGCGCGCGCAGGACACCGCCGTGCGGGTCGTCAACCTCTGGACCCGGCTGGGGTTCCCGGCCGCGACCGCCACCGCCGGGGTCGTCGTCACGCCCGACACCGGACTGGCGTCTCTGTCCGGGACCGCGGCGCGTCGGGTGCTCTCGATGCTGACCGCGATCGGACAGGCGGTCGCTGAAGAAGCCGGAGGTCGTGGGTGAACAGCGATCCGATGGGTGAGCACCGCTCTGATAACGTGGCCAACCAGTCGCCGGCAGCAGCCCGGGCGCGGCACGACGAACTGGCCGCCGACATCACCGATCACCGCTACCGCTACTACGTACTGGACGAGTCGACGGTCACCGACGGGGAGTTCGATGCCCTGCTGCACGAACTGCGCGACCTGGAGGACCGCTACCCGGGCCTGCGGACCCCGGACTCCCCGACCCAGCAGGTGGGTCCGCCGCCGTCGGGGGACTTCGCCCCCATCGAGCACCTGTCCCGGCTGCTGAGCCTGGACGACGTCTTCGAGCCGGCGGCGGTGGATGCCTGGGCGCAGCGGATCGTCCGCGAGGGTGCCGAGGCGGCGCGCTACCTGTGCGAGCCCAAGGTGGACGGGCTGGCGGTGGACCTGGTCTACCGCCGCGGCCGGTTGTTCAGCGCGGCGACCCGCGGTGACGGGCGGGTCGGGGAGGACGTGACCGCCAACGTGCGCACCATCGACAGTGTGCCGACCCGGTTGGCCGGAGATACCGGCGAGCCGGTACCGGAGGTGCTGGAGGTCCGCGGCGAGGTGTACTTCCTGCTCGCCGACTTCGAGCAGCTCAACGCCGACCTCGTCGCGTCCGAGAGAGCACCGTTCGCCAATCCGCGTAATTCCGCTGCCGGGTCGCTGCGGCAGAAGGATCCCCGCAACACCGCGCGACGCCCGCTCTCGCTGGTGGTGCACGGGCTGGGGGAGTGCGACGGCTGGGAGCCGGCAACCCAGTCCGAGGCCTACGACTGCCTTCGGGCGTGGGGGATCCCGGTCAGTGACCGCACCCGTGTCATGACTGACCTGGCGGCGGTGGGGGACTACATCGCCTACTACGGCGAGCACCGCCACGAGGTCGAGCACGAGATCGACGGTGTCGTGGTCAAGGTCGATCAGCGCGAGCTGCAGCGTCGGCTTGGTGCGACCTCGCGGGCCCCGCGCTGGGCGGTGGCCTACAAATACCCGCCGGAGGAGGTGACGACGAAGCTGCTGGACATCGCGGTCAACGTCGGACGCACCGGGCGGGTGACGCCGTTCGGGCAGATGGTGCCGGTACTCGTCGCGGGGTCCACGGTCGGGATGGCGACGTTGCACAACGCCGCCGAGGTGGCGCGCAAGGGCGTCCTGATCGGGGACACGGTGGTGCTGCGTAAGGCCGGGGACGTGATTCCGGAGATCGTGGGTCCGGTGACGGCGCTGCGGAACGGCTCCGAGCGGGCATTCGTCATGCCGACCCACTGCCCGGAGTGCGGGACGTTACTGGCGCCGGAGCGGGAAGGAGATGCCGATCTGCGGTGCCCGAACGCGCGGTCCTGCCCGGCGCAGCTGCGAGAGCGGTTGTTCCACGTCGCGGGGCGGGGGGCGTTCGACATCGAGGGCCTGGGGTATGAAGCAGCGAGTGCACTGCTCTCGACCGGTGTACTGACCGATGAGGGTCGGCTCTTCGACCTGACGTCGGAGGAGCTGCTGCGGGTACCACTGTTCCGCGTCCAGAGCGGCGCTCTCTCAGCGAACGGCGCGCGGCTGTTGGACAATCTGGCCGCGGCCAGGGACCGTCCGTTGTGGCGGGTGCTGGTGGCCCTCTCGATCCGCCACGTCGGGCCGACTGCGGCGCGCTCGCTGGCGCTGTCATTGCGATCCCTGGAAGCGATCCGGTCCGCCGAGCGGGACACCCTGGCCGCTATCGACGGCGTTGGGCCGACCATCGCGGACGCGATCGTCGACTGGTTCGGGGTGGACTGGCACCGCGACATCGTCGACGGCTGGGCGGCCTCCGGGGTCCGGATGGCCGAGCCGGACCAGCCGGGGGTGTCACGGACGCTGGAGGGGCTGAGCATCGTGGTGACCGGGTCGCTGGCCGGGTTCAGCCGGGACTCGGCGAAGGAGGCGATCCTGGCCTGCGGTGGAAAGGCGAGTGGGTCGGTGTCGAAGAAGACCGCCTTCGTCGTGGTGGGGGACTCGCCCGGCTCCAAGGCGGAAAAGGCAGCCGAGCTTGGCGTCCCCGTCCTGGACGAGGACGGGTTCGCGGTGCTGCTCGCGCAGGGTCCCGACGCCGCCCGGGCTCTCCGCGCGCCGGTCGATTGAACGGATCGCCGTGCTGACCGAGGGGAAGCCCGGGGGGCTTGACACCTGTTACGGGGGGGCTTCACTTATTCGTAGACGGGCCGCGCGTCGGGCCTCCAGCAAAAGGCTGCAGCTTACCGAGGGGATCCGAAATGCAAAGTAGATCTCGCGCCGAAAGCGTCATCAGTCAAATCGCTGTTGCGTTAATCATTGCGGTCTCCCTTCTTACGCTGGCGCCCTCGACCGCTGACGCTCGGACAGCTCAGGCAGGAAGCCCCCTTGGGTTCAGGGGGTCGGCGCAACGCTTTCGGCCAGTGTAGTAGCGGGTGTCGCGTAGCCCAGGGTTTTCCGGGGGCGGGTATTCAGTTTGGCGGCAATGGCGTTGAGGTCGCGTTGTGATCTGCCCCGCGGTTTTCGGACCGGGTTTTTGTCGCGGTTTTACGCTGCGACCTGGGTATTTAGCCAGCCGTTGTGGACCTCTTGTGGCGTCTTGTAGTCGAGGCTGGAGTGCAGACGCCGAG